>Ga0105049_10002468_pt1 | contig 21935 bp, 17 predicted proteins | sample MAT06_FD_78087 | JGI IMG/M metagenome (GOLD analysis project Ga0105049, IMG submission 78087) | Freshwater microbial communities from Lake Fryxell liftoff mats and glacier meltwater in Antarctica - MAT-06 | ecosystem: Environmental > Aquatic > Freshwater > Ice > Liftoff microbial mat | place...
CCCAGTCGTCAGCACGTGCTCAGAAGCGGTAACCGATCGCGAGGGTTGCATCGATGCCGTCGGCCTTGCCCTTAATCTCGCCGATGAGCGGGTCGTCGTACCTCACTTTCAGCAGTGAGTAGCCCACCGTCACGCCCACCTGGATGTTGGTACTCCAGGTGTAATACCACCCGAGTTCACCCATGTATTGGGTGTACTTGGTGTCGTTGTCATCCCACGGATTGGAACCGGTCGTGCTGCCCACACCCCTGGCGTAGCCGACCACCAGTTCGGCGTGCGAATTGGTGCCCAAGTAGAAACCCAGCCCACCCATGAAGGTGCCGCCGCCGAGTTTGATGTCGAGGTCGCCAAGGCCGTCATTGCGTTCAAAGGTGACCTGCGACAGCTGGCCGCGCAGACCGAGCACGATGCCCATATCGGCATCGAGCGAGATGACGTGCTTGTTCTTGTTGCCGATATCGCCGGCCATCAGCGTCAGGTTGGCGGTTTCGCCATCGTTGAGGGTCAGCCCACCGTGTGCCCGCAGATCGACGAAACGCAGGGCTGATTCCGCAGCACTGAGCGATCCGGCAGTAAGGCAGGCAAGGGCAGCAAGGCGCAGGGTGATGGACATGGCGCGCACCCTAGGTCGCACTTGGGCGGGTCAAACCCGCTGGTGTCAGGAACCTGTCAGTGGATGAGCAGCCTTTTTTCCGCAGGGGGAAGACGCCACCTGCAACCCCGAGTCAGCCACCAAGCATCACCGCAGGATCAGGAGTGCAGTCTCGGGGTCGTTGATGAATGCGGTGATCCCTGCAACCTCGCGAGTCAACAACGCCGAAACCGCACTGGTGCTGGTGTTCCCGATGCCCAACCACACGACCTTGGGTGGATGGCTAAGCAGCAGGCTGCGCTGCCGGAAGTCGTCGTCCTTGCTGACCAGAACCAAGCCCTGCTCCCGTGCGAGCTGCCAGAGCGTGGTATCCGTAGCCCCGCGCAGTCCCAACAGATCAGGATGCGAGCTCCCTGGGTAGGGTACCGCCAGGAGTCGGACCAGTCGGACGCTAAGGTTTTCGTCCAGCAGCAGCTTCATGCTGCCGGAATACCAGCCAGGCGACGTTCACGCGCTGCGGCAAAAGCCAGACAGGCGCGCACATGCTCACGCGACAGGGCAGGAAAGTCCGCGACGATCTGCGCTTCGTCCATTCCGCCAGCCAGGTAGTCGAGCACATCGTAGACCGTGATGCGTGTACCGCGCAGGCACGGTTTTCCGCTGCGGACATCAGGATCGATGGAAATCAACTCTTCCCAGGACATGTGGGCATTCCATCGCCAGGGAGGTGTCGGGCAAGGAATTGCTGGATGGTGTTCAGCGGGGCATCTGAGGACGGGTGGGATCAGGCTTAGCCGCCTCGCTGAACGATCGTTTCAGTGATCCAACTGTCGCGCCGCCTGGATCAGTTCCTGGACCTCTTGCCGCGACTCGTGGTCACCGCCGGCGCGCACCAAGTCGCTGGCCAGATCCCAGGTGCAGGAACCGCTCTCACGAGGACTGCGCAGCAGCATGCCGAAGGCGGCGACACCCATGGCGAAGCTGGTGTCGGCGCTGGGGGAACGGCGCCAGTCGCGGCCGCGCACGTCCTGTTCCAGCAGTTGGCTGGTGCCGCCGCCGGGCGGCTGGTAGCGCAGACGTACGCGCAACAGCGTGTCGCCAGGAAGTGGTGCCGGCATCGCGCGTGGGGCATCGTCCTGGGCGATGAAGGGATTGGGGTCATTGGCCTCGCGGCGGGCGGTAACCGGAACGATCTCGTAGAGCGCGGTCATGGTGTGGCCGGCACCGATCTCACCAGCATCGACACGGTCGTCGTTGAAATCTTCGCGGCGGAGCTGGCGGTTCTCGTATCCGATCAGACGCCAAGCGGCGACCTCTGTCGGATTGAAGAATACCTGGATCTTCACGTCTTGCGCGATGGTCACCAGACTCGACGGCAGGCGCTCGACGAACAGCCGCTTGGCTTCGTCCGCACGATCGATGAAGGCGTGGAAACCGTTGCCCTGGTCGGCGAGCTGTTGCAGACGTGCATCGCCGGCGCCGCCCATACCGAAGCCGAGCGCGGTGAGGTAGACGTTGGCCTCGGCTTCGTGACGGACCAGCCGAACGAGGTCGTCGCGGTTGGTGGTGCCGACGTTGAAGTCGCCGTCAGTGGCGAGGATCACGCGGGTTTCTCCGCCGCGGCGCTGCATCTGTCGTGCGAGGCGGTAGGCTTCCTGGATGCCAGCGGAACCGTGGGTTGAACCACCTGAGCCCAGGGCAGCGATGGCGCGTTTGATGGTGCGGTGTTGATCGCCAGCGGTTGGATCGAGCGCGATGCCGGCCTGACCGGCGTAGGTCACGATCGCCACCTGATCCTGCTCATTCAGTTGATCGACCAGGAACCCCAGGCTGCGTTTGAGCAGTGGCAGGCGGTTGTCCGGCGACATCGAACCACTGACATCGATGAGGAATACCAGACTGGCCGGCGGACGCTGCCGGCGCGCGAGGGTCTCACCAGCGATGCCGATGCGCACGATCTGGTGATCACGCCGCCACGGACAGGCGACGACCTCGGCGTTGATGCGGAAGGGATGTGGATCCGCCGCCGTTGGTACGGGGTAGGAATAGGTGAAGCGGTTGATCAGTTCTTCGACGCGCACTTCTGCCGGTTGCGGCGCGCGCCGCTGTTCCAGCAGGCAACTACGCACGACGTTGTAGGAAGCGCTGTCGACATCGGCGGCGAAGGTCGAGGCGTCTCCGCCTGGGGCGTTAGCACGGACGAAGGGATTTTCGCGCAGCGCCGGGAGGTCGTTGGGCAGGGGGCGATCATCGTCGGGACGACGGCGGGGATCGCCGAGTTTTTCGCCGCCGGCGCCATCGCCGAGATCGCGGGCCATGAGTGGGGGCTGGGCCGGTTCGACGTGGGCGGGATCTTCGACGAAGCTTTCGCTGATCGCTTCGCGGTCCCGAAAGGTTGCTGTGGGTGCTTGGCCAACCGCATCCTGGTCGGTGATGGTTTTGGAGAATTGCTCGCCGACGATGGGCGGCTGTACGGGTTTCGGTTTGACGAAAACAGTTTCGTGGTCGCGAGGGACCGGCGCATTGGTCATTCCTCCATAGGACGCACCCTCAGGAATGTACGCGTGCCCCTGTTTGTCTGGTGTGACTCGTCTGGACTCGCGCATGCCGCATGCCGTGAGCACGGCGAGCACCACGAGCAGGAAAGCAATGATGAGGCCGCGGTACGAGCGGGTGATGATCATGTCAGGATTCCTTGGAGGAGTTGGCCAGCAGTCGGACGATGCGTTCGGAGTGCGCTACCGCGTGCGGCAACATCTTCCCCGCACGGCTGTGCAGGTAGCGGTCTTGCAGTGGTCCGGTCATCGCGCCCCACACGATCGCGGCGAGGTCGGCGTCGCCGCCAATCAATCGGCGTAGCGTCGCACGCGGACTCGCAGCGTTATCGCAGTCGACCTCATGCGGCATCAGCTCATGCGGAGGGAACACCACCAACGCGAGTGCGCGCGGACGTTCGTCGTAGAGGCGGTAGAGCAGCGTGACGAAGGCGGCGACCGCGGCGCGTGGTTCCGCATGCGCGGTTTCCAATTCCGCGACCGCGATCAGCACCGGCGCGAGCGCGACGCGGTACAGCTCGCGTCCAAGATCGTCTTTGGTCGGGAAGTGTTTGAACATCGACGCCGGGCCGACCTCAGCCTTGGCCGCGATCATGCGCGTGCTCACCGCCTCGTAGCCCTCACTGGCGATGAGGTCGAAGGCGGCTTCAAGGATCTGGCTACGAACGAACGGCTTGCGGCCCATGGATGCCTTTGGCTGGCGGCGGTTGATGAATGGGGAGCATGTGCTTTCTTATATGAAATCAAGCGCGTGCTTTCTTTTCTTTGGCGCTGGCCCTACAGCCTTTACCCAACTTCCGTTATGACTGCAGGTTAGCGCCCATGCCCCGGCTTGTGCGCACTTGTGGATCAGGGATGCGGCCTAGGGTGCCCCGCCCATGCGACGCCTGCGCGACTCGTACCTGGATGACCCGCGCGTCGCCGCCGCCCTGGAGGCGCTCGCCGCTGGCACCTCGCTGACCATCGGCGCGTGCCATGGTGGCCTGATCCCGGTGTTGTTAGCAGCGCTGCATGAGCGCATCGAACAACGTGGCCTCGCGCGGCCGCTGATCGTCACCAATGATCCATCGTCACTGGTCGATGACTTCGAGGAACTCGGCGTCATTGCTGCCGCGTTGCCAGAACTCGAACGTTTCGAAGAAGACGCCGAAGTCTCTGACCGCAGCGGTCACAACCGTCGCCTCGCCGCGCTCGAAGCGTTCAACGCCGGCGCGTGGTTGATCGCCAATCCCGTCGCCGTCGAACAACCGGTGCCCGACATCGCCGCGCTCGCGGCGGCGAGTCTCGTGCTCAAGCCCGGCAGTACCTGCGATCTCGGTCAGTTGGTGGAGCGTCTGGTGGGCGCCGGTTACCGCGTGACGCCGGTAGTCGAAGGCCGCGGTGAGATCGCGGTGCGCGGCGGCATCCTCGATGTGTACCCGTGGATCGGGCAACATCCGCTGCGCATCGAGTTCTTTGGCGATCAGGTCGACGGCATCCGGCGCTTCGACGAGTTCACCCAGGAATCAATCGCCAAGGCGGACGAAGCGGTGCTCGCCAGCGCCAGCGGTGGTCTGGCGACACGTGATCTGTGGTCGCAGTTGCCCGTGGGTCCGGTCATTGTGCTCGGCGATATCGCGCTGCGTGGGCGACTGAAAAAAGATCACGGCCGTGCGGAACTGCGTTTCGCCCGCCAGTTGGAAGCGGACGCCATCGATGGCGCATCGATCGGCATCGATCGGCTCAAAGGTGATCTGCGCCGTGGATTGGTGGAACTGTCGCGTTTGAACGCAGAGCACGCGCCGGGCGCAGACAACCTCGCACCTCGCACCTCGCACCTCGCACCGATCGTTCTCGCGAGAAACGATGAATCCGTGCGCGAAATGGCCGCTCATTGCGGCGACGCCGGCATCACTGCCGATGTCCGCGTCGGTCGTCTGTCCGCCGGCTTCCGCGATCTCGAACGCGGGCTGGTGGTCGTCCACGACTACGAACTCGCGGAACGTGCGCCGGTGCGCCGTCGTGCGACGAAGATTGCCGGCGGCACGCCGCTGTCGTCGCTGACCGATCTCAAACGTGGCGACTACGTCGTCCATCTGCGCCACGGCATCGGTCGCTTCAAGGGCATGGCGACGCTGGAAAAGCGCGGCTTTCTCGAAGATTTCCTGCTGCTGGAGTTCGCCGAGGAATCCAAGCTCTACGTCCCGGTCGAAGCTATTGATCTGGTGCAGAAGTACGTCGGCGCTACCGGCCGCGATCCCGAGCTGTCGAAGATCGGTGGCGTGGCCTGGGCGAAAAAGCGCGCGCGCGCTGAGAAGGCCATCCAAGACATGTCGGCGGAACTGCTGCGCGCTCAAGCCCAGCGCATCGCCGCGGGTGGCGTTGTTTGCACCGCCGACACCGCCGAGGTGCGTCAGTTCGAGGCCGCGTTCCCGTTCGAAGAAACCGAAGACCAGCTCGCCGCCGTGCGCGAGCTGAAGGTCGACATGGAACGCTCGGTGGCGATGGACCGCCTGCTGTGTGGCGACGTCGGCTTCGGCAAAACCGAAGTCGCCATGCGCGCGGCGTTCAAGGCCTGCGCCAGCGGCTTCCAGGTTGCGATCCTGGTGCCGACCACGCTGCTGGCCGAGCAGCATATCGAAACGTTTACCGAACGTTTCGCCGCTTTCCCCTACGCCGTTGCCGGCATGAACCGTTTCCACAGCAATGAAGACAAGCGCAAAGTGCTCGCGGGCGTCGCCGCCGGCGAGGTGCGCGTGCTGATCGGCACGCATGCGATTCTCACCGACAAACTCCAGTTCCCCAATCTTGGCCTGCTGATCGTCGATGAAGAACATCGCTTCGGCGTGAAGCAGAAAGAGAAACTGCGGGCACTCATTGGACGGCCGTCCGATGTCCGACGTCCGATGTCCGATGTTACCGCAACCGACACGGCAGACACCACGGATGCCGCTGACAAAGACATCGGACATCGGACATCGGACATCGGACAGATTAAACCACCAGATGTCCTGACCCTCAGCGCCACGCCGATCCCGCGCACCCTGCACTTCTCACTGCTCGGTCTACGCGACATCAGCGTCCTTGCCGAAGCGCCCGCCGATCGCATGGCGGTGGAAACGCGCGTTGCACCGTGGGACGACCAGATGGTCAAACATGCCGTCGATCGTGAACGTGAACGTCAAGGCCAGATGTTCATCGTTACCCACCGCATCCAGGATTTAGATCCGTTGGCGTACAAATTGGCGAAGCTCTCACCGGGAATTAAGCTCGACACCATCCATGGCCAAATGGATGAGGACCGCATCGCGCGGGTGATGGACGCGTTCCGGAAGAAGGAACTCGATTGTCTGGTGTCCACCTCGATCATCGAGTCGGGCATCGACATCCCCAATGCCAACACGCTGTTCGTGAATAATGCTCACCACTTCGGTTTGGCCGAGCTGCATCAGATCCGCGGACGCATTGGTCGATTCACGCGCCAAGCCTATGCCTATTTCCTGACGCCACCCGGCCGCGAACTGACGGAAGAAGCGCGCGCGCGCCTCAACGCCATCCAAGAATACGCCGAACTGGGCGCCGGATTCAAACTCGCCATGCGCGACCTGGAACTGCGCGGTGCCGGCAACCTGCTCGGTGGCGAACAGTCCGGCAGCATCGATGCGATCGGTTACGAGCTTTATACCAAGCTGCTGGGCGAAACCGTGGCGCGGCTCAAGGGTGTGGCGGAGGCTGCCGCACCGACATCGTCAAAGACCGCACCAGCAACGAAGTCCGGCGCCTCACGCGGTCCCACTGCACCGACGGCACAAGCTGCCGATCTGCAATTCGGCCTGCCGGTCGACGCCTACATCCCGGATACGTGGTTGGAGAACCCCGCGCTCAAATTCGAACTGCACAAACAGCTCGACTCCTGCCGCAAACTCAGCGATCTCGCCGCCATCGCCCATTCGGCGCGCGATCGTTTCGGCGCGTTGGTCGAACCGGTCGCACGTTTATTCCAGGTACGCGCCATCCGTCTACGGAGCCGCGAGCTGTCAGTGAATCGCATCGATGTGCAGGAACGCCAAGTGCGCGTGCATCTGGGTGGCGCTTTGCCGAAGGAACTGATGGCAGTGAAACTGCCGGAGTTGGTGCACGTCCAGCTCGACGGAACGGTGGTGGTGTTGTTTGTGAAGACCGCACTCGACCAGGACAGCGGACTGCGCTTCCTCTGCCGACTGCTCGGCCTGGACCTGGGGTTCCTCGGTCGGGGATTCTGACTTCTGGTTCCTTGTCGTTCGTGGCAGAGGTTCGCGCCAATCGATTGGTGGTCGGGCTTCAGCATCCCGGTGGGATGCCATGAGAATAGCCCAGCACTTCAGTGCACTGAAGTGCCGGGCTATTTCCATGTCGCCCCTGACGGGGCGCCAAACACCTGCATCTCCATTCGTCAGGGCCCTGGATCGATTCCAGCGCGAACGACGCGGAACCTGATCTCACGGCTTAAACGGACTCAAATGCGCCCCCGGTATCGGCCGCTCCATCGAGCCATTCGGCAGCTTCCACCCACACGCGCCGTAGTCACCGCCATCGTGCTCCTTGTAGCGCAGTTCGATGAAGTATTTCTGACCCGCCACCAGCGGGATGGCTTTGGATTTCTGCGACTCTTCCTTGGTCCAGTCGCGGGCCCCGGTGGCATTAACGTTCTTGGCGATGCGCGTTGCCTGAGCCGGATCATCGCTGGTCGACAACAGCAGTTCGCCTTCGTCGTCGGCAGTCATCCAGAACACGTACTCACCAGTGATCGGCGGATGGACGTAGCCGCGCATACGGCAATAGTAGTGGTCGCCCCAATCGATCTGGGAAGCGAACTCCTTGGGCTCGGTTTTCATCTGCGGCGGCTGACTGCTCTTGGGGTTTTCCTTCCCTTCGTTCAGTCTCTGACCCGTGATGCCAGTCCAGCGTTCCAGCAGAATGGTGCCGCTGCCGAAGGATGGGACGATGCTGATCGTGAGCGGAAGCGACTCGCTGGCCGTGCCGGTAAGGTTGAGCGCCCGGGCGACGATCCGTTGTTCGCCCGCGGCGAGTTTCTCGGTGGTGATCAGGAACGGTTCCTTGGTCGCTTCTCCCAGCAGTTTGTCGCCGATAAAGAATTGCACGGCCTTGACTAGGCCGACCACCTCCGCGCGGATGGTGACTTTCTCTGCGCCGTAATACGTGGCACCATCACTCGGACCGATGATCGCCACCGCAGCGGGCAGGACTAATTTGTCGCCACCGGGTGCTTCGATTGCAATGCCGGCGACTCGGGCGTTGCCCTGGCCAGCGAGTGAGACCGCAATGCGCCCGGACGTCGCGCGCACCGGTAACGGTCCAAGCTGCGCCCAGGTGTCGCGTTTGAGCAGGGTACCACCAAGGGCGATTGGCTGGTCATTGACGGTCATGCCCATGCGCTCGATATCCAGGCTCGCAGTGTTCGCCAACCACAGGGTCAGGGCATAGCTGCCGTCTGGCAAAACTTGCGTGAACTGCACCGGACCGCCGGAGCCGATCAGTCCGGTATCGAGCATGGTCTTGCGGTCGAAGTCGAGGCCGCTGCCGGAGAACATTGACTGCGGTGCGATGCTGGTGCCGGCCCCGAGCGAAAAGCCCGCGCTCAGTGCCTCGCGATGCGATAGCCACCGCCGGCGATCAATGGTGACCGGCGTTCCACCAAGATTGATACCGCGGACAAAGGAGGCGGCTTGGATTAATCGCGGAGTGGCGCCAGCCAGGATCTCCACCCGTTGATCGGGCGGCACCTGCGTGGTGCCAGCACCATCGGCGCCAGTCACCGTCACGCTGCCGCTCTGAGCATGGACCAACGTGCGGTCGCTTTCGCAGGTGATGGTCCCGCGACCGATGCCAAACGTCACGCGACCGTGGGTAGTGCGTACTTCGACTCCTGGGCTGACGCCGACCTGGACTTGGAGCGTGCCCTTGCTGAGGAGCACCTGCCCGGTGTGGTCTGGTAACGTGTCGAACGAGGTCACCTGCGTCCCCGCGGTCAGTACCACCCGCGCTGACCTGGTCACTTCAATGGTGGTTTCACCGCGCGCATTTGTGATGCCTTGGCCGGCGGGGATAGCGGCGCCAACCACCACGGATTTACCGTTGCTGAGCCGTGCGTCGCCAGCAGTCGACAACACCGTCGCCACCGGCCCACTGGTGCTGGATGGGCCAGTGTCCACCTCGACCGGTCCACCGCTGCGGCTCCACAGCACGATCAGCGCGATCAGACCGACGGCGACGATCCCACCGGCGATAATGAAGGTCTGCTGGTTGCTCTTGCGCCGTGGTCGCTCGCGGTTGAGCAGGTTTTCATCGCTGCTGCCCTGGCCAGGTCGCCGGGCTGCGCCGCTGACACGCGCGACTGCACGCGTGGGCGAGCTGATGATCACGGAGCTGGGTGTTTCGTTCTGACGGTGCGCGATGCGGTCGTTGGTCATGCGCAGTTCGGTGCCGCTGCCCACGGGCACGCGTGGCGGCGCGACGACTTGCAACAGGCTGCTCTCATTGCGGCGTTTGTGTTCGATCTTTACCAAAGTGCCGGCAAGGCTGCGGGCCTGCTCGCTGGTGTAGGGACCGAAGACCGCGTGCAGCATGAGGTTGATGCGCGCCTGGCGGGTGAACGCGGCGGCACGCCCCAGGTCCTTCATCAGGCTGGTGCCCAGGTTCTGTTTGCCGTTGGCCTCAAGGGTCTCTGCCAGCCATTGGTCGATGGCAATGGCGAGATGCGGGTCATCCGGTGCGCGGCAATCAGCGTCGGTGGAGCGCCAATGCAGTCCCGCGCGCGCACTGAACAAGCGCTTGGCGATCTCGCCGTCATTTAGGCCCATTTCGCCAGCCAGCTCGCTGAGGGTCGCGCCGTCGCCGTAGCGGCGGCTGATCAAAAGCTGGGTGGCCTCGTCGAACGCGGCGTACCGTTGATTCAGCAGCGATGCACCTTCATTGCTGGGCGACACCAAGGCCTCTAAGCCCTCGGCACCGTCCTGCGCGAGCAGGTGGCGCAGGCCATCGCGCGCAGCGATGGCGGCGCTGCGTTCGGCATCCAGTTGATTGCGCAACATGCCGATGGCGCGCTGGCGTACCCAGATGATGCCGTGCGAATTCGGCGGACAGGTACCGAGTTCCTTGCGCACCTGGATCCAGGTCGCGGTGTGCACGTCCTCGACCATGGTTCGCGAGGTGGCATAGGTGGAAATGAACGCCCGCAGATCACGCGCCATGGCCTCGACCAGGGCGGTCAGGGCGTCGACCTGTCCGCTCTTGGCTTTGGTGATGAGGGAGGCGAGATCCGACATGGCGCTTCCGTGGTGCAATGACCTTCCGCTCGCATGCGCGCGCACGGAAGCAGACAACGGTGGAGGTTAGCAAGGACCTCCCGCTTCGGCCACGGTCAACCGGTTGGATGCGCCGGGCTGTGGGAGACTCACTGCGTTCGCCGTGCGCGGTGTGCGGTGCGGTCGCTCGTTTTGGGGACGAAGTCCGATGTCCGATGTCCGATGTCTTGTGGTCGCGAGTGACATCGGACATCGGACATCGGACATCGGACATCGGACATCGGACATCCCTACGGCTTCGCCGGCCAGTCAGCTCCGGTGTCGATCCATTTGGCGATCAGGGCGATCTCATGTGCGCTCAGCGCCGGCTTCTTCTTTGGCATGCGCGGATCCTCGCCTTCGCCACGGATGCGGATCATCGTCAGGCTTTTCTTGCTGTCGCCGGGGATGATCGACGGGCCGCCTTCGCCGCCCTTGAGCTGGGCTTCACGGCTGTCCATGCGCAGTTCCGCTTTCTGCTCCTTGGCGTCGTGGCATTCGTAGCAGTTCTTCTTGAAGATCGGATCGATGTCGCGGTAGAAATCGATCTTCTGGGGAAGGTCGGCGTGCGCGGGATCAAGGGGCTCGGTGTTCTTGGCACCGAACAGGTCCTGCCACATCTCCCACGGCATGATCCGCAGATGATCTTCACCGTGGACCAACGCGCCGCCGTAGTGGCCGGTCAGACTTACCAACAAGGCACCAGGCAGCACGAGTGCACGGTAGACGCGCGTGAGACCGACAGTGTCCCCGAGTTGGCGGCGCAGCGCGACGATGGTTGCCGCACAGGCGACCACGGTGGTGGCGATGCCAAGCCACTTGTGCAGCGCGACTAAGCGCGCGTAGTCGCTCTCGCCATCATCGCCGCCCAGCATCAGACCCTGGATCATCGCCACGATCGAACTCAGCGCAGTGACCACGGCGATAAGCGCCACGGTCTGGTCCATCGAACCGGTCTTGCGCCGCCAGCGCAGCACTTCGATCAACGCCAACAGCATCAGCAGCGCGACCGGAAAATGCACCGTCACCACGTGGGCACGGCTGAAGAGCGTGAGCGGCGACGGCCCGCCATCAGCCATCAGGGCGACGGGTAGGGCCAGAAGGAGGAGCAACGGCAGGAGCAGGCGCTTGGGCATGGGAACTCACCAGAAAGGACGTTGAAGGTACACGCGACGCAGCCGCGCCGTTGACCGTGGACGATGCGGACGCTAGCGCCGTTGGTGGCACGCGCGAGTCGTCAGATTCTTGCACCCCAGTTCTGATCGTCGGCGTGGTTGGCGGGCAACCCCCCGTCGATCAGCGCATTCCGGCCGGTCGGCTCCTGTTTGGAATGCGCCACCCGCCGCCAGGATGCCCGCCCATGGCTGTCATGTCCGCCACTGCGGGATCCTTTCCGCTCGATGACCAAGTGGCGCGGCGTTGTCGCATCCTCAGCGACAGCTTCACGCGCTTGCTGGGTCGTCCGCTTTTACCCGACATGCAGCAAACGCCCGCGGATGACCGGGCGTTAGCGCAGGCGCTCTACGACGCGCCGGTGGTGATCGTGTCGCATGGTAGCGAAGCCGATCCGGTGTTCTGGTTCGCCAACCGCACGGCGCAACGGTTGTGGGAGGTGGAGTGGCCGGAGTTCATCCGCATGCCCTCACGCAAATCGGTAGAGCCGGATGAACACGCCGAGCGTGAAAAATTGCTGCGCCGCGCGGCGCAGCACGGCTACATCGACGATTACCGTGGCGTGCGTATCAGCGCGAGCGGTCGGCGGTTCCGCATTGAAGACGTGGTGCTGTGGAATCTGAGCGATGACAGCGGCGTGCACGTCGGGCAGGCGGCGACCTTCGCGCGGTGGACCTTCCTATGATGGTGCGCATCACCATCCGGACGACGGCATGATCCGCCTGATCACCAGTCGCCTGCTTGCCGGCCTGGCCGTGTTGTGGCTCGTCCACCTGCTGACGTTCGCCGCGCTGCGCCTGATGCCCGGTGATCCCTGGGCCGACATCGCCGGCGATCGCACGTTGCCAGCGGCGGCGGTCGAACGGCTCAAGGAACTCTACGGCCAGGGCAGCGGGCGCAGTGTGGTGGCGCAGTACGTCGATGACCTCAGCGGCAAACTCACCGGTGATTTCGGTACGAGCCTCAAAATCGCGCGTGGACACGACGTGCTCGACCTGCTGGTATCAGCGGCGCCGGTATCGATATCGATCGGCTGCGGTGCGTTGCTCATCGGCGTGTTCTTGGGATTGTGGGCCGGGATGCTCGCGGCACGTCGTGCGGGGCAGGGACCGGATCAAGCCGTTCGTGCCATTGCCACGCTCGGCATCAGCACGCCGGACTTCATCATCGCACCGGTGCTGTTGGTGATCTTCAGCCTGTGGCTCGGCTGGTTGCCGGCGGGCGGCGCCGACAATCCCAGCGCCCTGTTATTGCCGGTGCTGACCCTCGCCCTGCCGCTCGCTGCGCAGATCGCCCGGCTGACGCGCGCCAGCCTGATGGATGAACTCAAGGCCGACTTCGTGCGCACCGCCCGCGCCAAGGGCGCGGCCGAGGGCAGCATCGTACTCGAACACGCGCTGCGCCCCGCTTTCGGTCCGGTGCTGGCGTACCTCGCCACTGCCGCTGCTGGTGTCCTCACCGGCTCGATGGTGGTCGAAAGTCTGTTCGCCATCCCTGGCCTAGGCTACTTCTTCGTCGCTGGCGCGCTGCAACAGGACTGGACCGTCATCACCGGCGCGGCGTTGTTCTACGCCGCGTTGCTGGTGATCTTCAACCTGTTGGCGGATCTGGGGCTGTTGTGGTGTGATCCGCGAACGCGGTGAAAGGTCTGATGTCCGATGTCCGATGTCCGATGTCTTGTGGGATCGGGATGTCTTCGACATCGGACATCGGACATCGGACATCGGACCAACACCTTGAATCCCCCATTCCCCACCAACGATGAAATCCATGTCCACCCAGCAGTCTTCCGTCCGCCTGTACGACGATCTGCGTCCCTACGTGGTCGACCTCGCGCCCTCTGACAAGGGCACGTGGTTCCGCAAACTGGAGCACCGCGCGATCCTCGAAGCCGAGGCGCGTCTGGGGTACACCTTCCCGCGCGAAGTGCGCGCGTTCTATGAAGAGATCGGTTTCGGCGTGCTGCGCCGGGGCGTCAATGAACCGAAGGACGACCAGTGGCGTTCGGTGGCCAATCGCATCCTCCATCCGATGACGGTGGCCGCATTGGTGCAGGGCGAAGCCGAGATCAATCCGGATCCGCCGCTGCGCACCAATGAATGGCCGGTGTTCGAAGCGCGCGAGAACGACTACTTCGTGGTCGATCCGTTCTCCGGCGAACCGAACACCGTCTACACCCGTTACCAGATCGACCGCGTCGCCGGTGGCTTCCGCGAAATGATCCTGCGGCTGCTGAACGACGACGTGACGTTTTATCTGCGTCGGCGGTGGTGAACGTCGGCACCGGGCGCTTCGCGCCGAGCACGACGGGACCGGCGCATCCAGGTACGCTGTTGGCGGCGCTGCTCTGTTGGTTGGACTCGCGCTCGCGTGGCGCTCGCGTTGTCCTACGCCTGGAAGACCTCGATCCCGAACGCTGCCGTCCCGCGTTTGCCCAGGCGATGATCGCCGACCTCGCGTGGCTCGGGCTGGAGTGGGATGTGGTCGAGCACCAGAGCGCCAATCACGCGCGCCATGTGGCAGCGCTCGATCGTCTGGCCGCCTTGGGCCTGCTCTATCCCAGCGCCATCGGTCGTCGCGACATCGAGGCCGGTGGTCGCCGCGCGCCGGATGGTGGGTGGGCCTATGACAATCGTGAACGCGGCACAGCGTTGCCGGCGGGTGGTTGGCGTGCGGTTTCCGCGCCGCTGCGCGTGCGTCTGCCGGATGGCGTGGTGACGCCGGTGGATGTCGGTGGTCTTGAGCTGGCGCAGGATCCGGTGCTGTCGTTCGGCGATCCGGTGGTGCGCCGGCGTGATGGCGCCATTGCTTATCATTTGGCCAGCGTGGTCGATGACGATGCGAGCGGCGTTACCCACGTGGTGCGCGGACGCGACCTGGCCACCAGCAGTGCGACGCAGGTAGCGCTGCGGCAGGTGCTCGGCCTGCCAGTGCCGACCTATCGCCATCACCTGCTGCTGCTCGAACGCATTGGCCACAAGCTGGCGAAATTACACGGCGCAGTCGGAGCGGCGGAATTGCGCCGTTCGTATTCCGCCCAGCAGTTGTGTGGTTGGCTCGGCGCGGTCGCGGGTCTTCGTCCACGTGCGGAACCGTGTACGCCTGCGGACCTGCTACACGGCTTCTCTTGGGAACAAGTGTGCCGTGACGACATCCTGGTGAATTGGACCGGCGAACGCTTGGAGGTAGCCAATGAATGACGGTTGGCATTGGCTGACGCCGCCTGCTCCGGCGGCCATCGCGTTGCTGCGTGCGCCAGCCCACGCCGCGCTCAGTGACCGTCCGTTGCCGGAATCCGGTCGCGCGCGCTTTGCGCATCTGTGTGCCGTCGATGGTTCGATCGTCGATGAAGTGGTGATCACCCGTTTGTCAGAGGCAGAGATCGAGATCGCCTGCCACGGCGGCCCCGGCATCCGCGCGGCGATCGAGCAGGCGCTGCGCGGCCACGGTCTGCTCCCGACGCCCGCAGCCGTTGGCACTGATCGCTGGTCACAGCTCGCCCGCGCGGCACATCCGGCGGCGGTGCAGTGGTTGCTTGCGCACGACGACGCACCGCCATTTCCTGTCGATTTGCTCAGCCGCGTTCCGGTGGTACTGATCACCGGTCCAGCCAACGCCGGCAAGAGCACGCTCCTGAATGCCTGGTGTGGTCATCAACGCGCGCTGGTAAGCGACATCGCTGGAACCACGCGCGACCTCATCGCCGCCCAGACGCTGGTGCATGGCTGGCGTCTACGCCTGCTCGACTCCGCGGGGCTTCGCGCTGGTGGCGATGACTTGGAACGTGCTGGCCAAGCGTTGGTCGCAGTCGCGCGACGTAGTGCCGACCTGGTGCTCTACCTGCGACCACCGGGCGATCAGGGTGGTGATGCGGGTGATCTCATCGTGCAGGGCAAAGCGGATCTTACCGTGAGCGCTGGTCTGCGCTGGTCGGTGCATGGTGTGGCCGGTGAGGATGCTGCCAGCTTGCTTGATCACCTCGGGAGAATGGTGCTCGATCGACTCCACCTGCCGATCACCTCAGCGTAAATAGATCCCCCTGGGAGCGGGCAGTTCCAGCTCTCACTGGCGTGAAGACCATCCGCCAAATACTCCCGCCCATGGTCGAGCGATGGATCCAGCTCTCCCTGGGCCTTCCGCGTTCAGAGCAGCCACTGCCCACCACCATCGGAGATCATGAGCCATGCCGGTTACCTTGAATGATCTGGAAAGTGCGTTTCTGGCCAGCGATCCGGGGCGGGATGCACGGTCATGGATCCATGCCGAGACCAGTCAGGTGCGGTTTTCTTTTGAGGATCATGTCGACAGCGGCCCGCCGCCCGAGGACGAGCCGGGATGGCATCTCCTGCCTGACGCACGAGGGCTGGACCTCAAGCAGTCTTTGGTGCGGGACTTCGTCGCCAGCGAATGCCCAGAGCTGGATGACGACGTGCGCCAATGTTTTTCCCGCCGCGGTGGGTGGCGAGCGTTCAAGGACCTGCTGCGTCATCGTGGGTTGTTGGACCGTTGGCATCACGTCGAGCACCTTGCGACTCGCCGGGCACTGTTGGCGTGGGCGGCTGGACAAGGACTCAGCGTCGTCGATCTGCCACCGGAGCACGGTCATGCAGGACCCGACCGGTGAGTGAATCCCAATCAACGCTGCTCCTGACACCGCATGGTCATCTGCTGCTGGCACCGGCGGTGGATGCCCAGGCGCTCGCTGTTGCCACCAGCGCCCGTCTCCAGGCGGCCTTCGCCCGCGGCGCGGGCCACGGACTGTTGTCGCTCGGCACCCATGACATCGGTGTCGCGTTGCCGCCGGTCATCAGTTGGTGGCGTCAGATCGCTGAGCGCTACGTCACCGCACGGTGCTTGGTGCCTGAAGTCACCGAGCGTGCCCTTAGCGGCGTACCGGCGCCAGCGCTCGGTGATTTGCAAACGCTGGCCTGGACCGCGCCGCCGATGGCTGGTGCGGAGTATCTGACCGCCGAGGTGTTGCTGGCGCTGTGGACGGAGCTGGATCGCGCGTTCCTGGTGGAATGTGCCGAAGCACGCCAGTCGGTTCAGGAGTTCTTGAAGGCGCGCAATCCCGCCTGGAACCTGGTCGGCCGGGTGCACGTCCACCTGGCGGAAAATCGCAAGGATGAGCACAAGCCCTTCGCTTTCCTGGCGACCTATACCACGCGTCTGTCGGCGCAGGCCACGGCCCAGCACCTGCCGCTTGGCCAAGCGCTCAAGGAATTTTCCAGAGCGGCAGACAAGGAACGCCTGCTGGCGCTGCTGCTGCCGTTGCAGCGCGCTGGCGAACACTGCCCGTGGTTGAAGGACCTGATCACCAGTCGCGAGATCTTCCATCCGCTGCGCTGGTCACCGGCCGAAGCGTTGCAGTTCCTGCACGACGTACCGCATTTGGAGCAAGCGGGCGTGGTCGTGCGCATGCCGGCGACGTGGCGTGCGAACCGGCCGCCCAGAGCGCAGGTCAAGGCCACCGTCGGAACGCGAGCACCGTCACAGGTTGGGCAGGACGCGTTGCTCGACTTTTCCATCGACCTCGCCCTAGATGGTGAGCCGTTGAGCGCGAGCGAAGCCCAGCAGTTGCTGCGCAGTACTCAGGGTCTGGTGCTGATCCGCGGACGCTGGGTTGAGGTCGATAGTGATCGTCTGCAGAAAACCCTGGAGCATTTCAAGCAGGTCGAACAACTGGCCGCCGACCAGGGATTGGGCTTTCATGCGGCGATGCGTCTGCTCGCGGGTGCGGGCGCGGTGGCCGGCGAGCGCAACGCCCGCAGCGAACCCGAATGGTCGCAGGTAGTCGCCGGACCGTGGCTGGCGGAAACCCTCCAGGGTCTACGCGGCCCGCAGGGCTTGGCTGATGTTGCTGCGGGTGCCGAGTTGCGGGCGACGCTGCGACCCTATCAGCAGACCGGTGTGCAGTGGCTGCACTTGTTGTCGCGCTTGCGCTTGGGCGCCTGCCTAGCCGACGACATGGGGCTGGGGAAAACCATCCAGATCATCGCGCTGCTCCTGGTGCGTCGGAAGGCCGAAGGATCCGCCCCCAGTTTGCTGGTGGCACCGGCATCCTTGCTCGCCAACTGGGCGCAAGAGGTCGCGCGTTTCGCGCCGTCGCTGCGCGTGCTGACCGCACATTCATCCGCGTTGCCGGCGGACGAGGTCAAGCAGCTCGACCCAACGCGGGTGGCCGGCTGCGATCTGGTCATCACCAGCTATGGCGCGCTGCACCGTCAGTCGTGGCTCACCGCCATCACCTGGCGGCTGGTGGTGGTGGATGAGGCGCAGGCGATCAAGAATCCCGGTACGCGTCAGACCCGCGCCGTCAAAGAACTGAAAGCCGACGCGCGCATCGCGCTGACCGGTACGCCGATCGAGAACCGCCTGGGTGATCTGTGGTCGATCATCGATTTCATCAATCCCGGATTGCTGGGCAGCGCCAAGGCCTTTACCGCATTCACCAAGACCCTCGCGACCTCGCCGCAGGGTTACGCACCACTGCGCACCCTGGTGCAGCCGTACCTGCTGCGTCGTCTCAAAACCGACAAGTCGGTGATCAGCGATCTGCCGGACAAGAGCGAACTCACGGCGTTCTGCGCGTTGTCGCGCCGGCAGGCGGCGCTCTACCAGCAGACGGTCGATGCCTTGGCCAAGGCCTTGGCCAAGGAGGACCCGGACGGCATCGCGCGTAAAGGCCTGGTGCTGGCCTTCCTCATGCGCTTCAAACAGATCTGCAATCATCCCTCGCAGTGGTTGGGCGACGGCGCGTGGGACGAGGCCGACAGCGGCAAGCTGGCACGCTTGCGAGAGCTCACCGAGGTCATCGCGGAAAAGCAGGAGAAGGTCCTGGTGTTCTCGCAATTTCGCGAAACCACCGCGCCGTTGGCGGCGTTCCTGGGCGGCATCTTCGGTCGTCCTGGGCTGGTGCTGACCGGCGAAACTCCGGTCAAACAACGCAAGGACCTGGTCAATCGTTTCCAGAACGATGAGCGCGTGCCGTTCTTCGTTCTGTCGCTGAAGGCGGGCGGATCGGGACTGAACCTCACCGCGGCGTCCCACGTCATCCACTTCGATCGCTGGTGGAATCCGGCGGTCGAGAACCAGGCCACCGATCGCGCCTTTCGCATCGGCCAGACCCGCAACGTGCTGGTGCACAAGTTCGTCTGCCGCGGCACCATCGAGGAGCGCATCGACGCGATGATCGCGGAGAAGCGCCAGTTGTCCCACGATCTGTTGGATGACCACGGTGGCGGTGACGCCATCAACCTCACCAACCTCGCGGACGACGACCTGCTCAAACTCGTCCGTCTTGATCTTTCCACCGCCAGCGCTGAGACCTGAACCATGTTCTATGATTATCCGCCCTACGTCCCGGTTGCTGAGCGGCGCAAGAAGGCTGCCGCCGAGATGGCCAAGCTGGCCAAAAAAGGCCATCCGGTTTCACCGGTCGTGATCACCGGTCGCGCCATCGCCACCACCGTGTGGGGCCAAGCCTGGTGCACGCAAATGGAAGCCTACAGCGACTACGCCAGCCGTCTGCCGCGTGGACGGACCTACGCCCGCAACGGATCGGTGGTCGATCTACAGATCACCCCTGGGAAGATCGACGCGCACGTCAGCGGGTCGATGATGTACCACGTCGCCATCACGGTGGCGCCGTTGGCGAAACCAGCGTGGCAGAAACTCTGCGGCGAGTGCGCCGGGGGCATCGACTCGCTGATCGAACTCCTGCAAGGTCGTTTTGCCGCCGGCGTCATGGAGCGCTTGTGCCGGCAGGACAACGGGCTCTTTCCCACGTCCAAGCAGATCAAATTGCGTTGTAGCTGTCCGGACGGTGCCTACCTGTGCAAACACCTCGCGGCCGTGTTGTATGGCATTGGTGCCCGGCTGGATCATCAACCAGAACTGCTGTTTACCCTGCGCCAAGTCGTCGCCACCGACCTGCTGGCGAAAGCCGGAACCGGCTTGGCCACCGCAGAGAAGACTCCAGCCAGCGAGCGGACCTTGGCCGCGGATGACGTGGGCGCACTCTTCGGTTTGGAGATGGACCAGCGTGTTCCCCCGCCAGCCGAAGCGCCCGATCGTGCTAAGAAGCCGGGCAAAGCGCGGGCAAAAACCGCAACACCAAGCCGCGTCACGCCACCGGCTAACACCCGCAGCACGGCAACAACGGCGGCCAAGAAGGCAGTGAAGAAGTCGATCAAACGCCGGTGACTAGCCGGTATCGGCAGTAAACGAGGTTGTTTTCCGTTGGGTGAGTTTTCGCCGTGAGCAGTTACGATCATTCACTCAAATACAAAAACATCTCCGCTGCATGCCAAGTATGCGGCGCGCACAGGCGCGCGCTGACGTAGTTCGCTCCGACCAGACTCATGCCGCGGTAGTCCGCCTGGGATGCCTCCGCCTCCCAGCTCAGGGGAAAGCCCACGGCAGGCAGGGTTGGTTTCTTGCCGTAGAAATGATCGCTGGCCCAGCCCAGGTAGGGATACGCCTGTCGGCCCTGGCTGACGAAGCCCGCCGTTCCGACATGGTGGTCGCGGTAGTCCATCCAGAACAGTGGCGAGTAGCTGTCCTCGACCAGCGGAATCTTCCAGACATCCGCCAGTCCGAGAGCGCGCAGGCCGAACTTCATCCACTTGGTCTGATAGACCGGATGCGGAGCGAAATCGCTGTTGCCGGTCAGATGATCGCCGACGCGGAATGATTCAGCTTCTTTCAGCACGGCTGCCACCAACGGATGTTTGGCATCGGCAACCAAGGACACCAGATAGAGCGCCTGTCCCAGGTTGTCCGGCTCGCGTTGCCCGGCGTTGTTGCGGTCGAAGGGTTCGCGCAGTCCCAGGATCCACTCCTTGATCAGGTCGACATTGCCGGTGCGTGCCAGCACCATCGCCATCATCGCGGCGTCGCGGTACCATGGCGTGCGGTAGACCATGAAGTTGGGCAGCGGTTTGCCGTCGACGACGTTGAGCAGGATCTCGTGGTGTAGGATGCGCAGCAGCGCGGCGGTGGTCGCATCACGTTTTCCGTCGATAAAATCCGGCAGCTTCACCGGTGCCGCGCTCACACTCGCACGGCGGCCGTTTTCCTCCAACCACACGCCCTCGGCATCCTCGCTGATCACTACCGGTTGGTTGGAGGTGGTCAGCGTTAAGGTCACGGTCAACTCCGCCGGCCGAATGGCGGCGCTGGCTACCGACCAGCGCTTGAGCACCTCGCCCGTGCGCGCATCGAGCAATTCACCACCGCGGTACAGCAACTTCTGCCTGGGGCCGCAGCCGAAGAGGAAGAATGCCGGCTCGCCGGGAATCATCGAGGTCGTCGCGGAATCGGCGGCGAACTGCGGACATGGCAGGGTCGTCAGGATCAGGGCAAGGAAGAGCAGGGTTCTGGCCACGGGAGGTCCTTTGTTGGCGGCAGTCCTGCCGACCAGCGCGCATCCTAGCGCGCGACGCAGCTGCGCGGCAACCCCGCTTTGCGGATTCATTTTCTCGTTTTGCGCAGGGGGCGTTCTGGCTTACAGGGTGCCCAGGCAGCATGGCCTCGGCGTCACGTGCCGCGACGGAATTTCAGCGGCGTGGTGCTTTCCACCTGTCCGAACACCGTGGCGAAACGTTTGGCGTCGCTGAAACCGCTGGCCTCGGCGATGCGCGGCATCGGCCAGTCGGTGGTCAGCAGCAGGTGTTTGGCGCGCTCCAGGTGCACGCGTTGGATTTCGTCGAGCAGGCTGCGACCAAGGCGGGCGCGGAAACGTGTTTCGAGGGTTCGTCGGGCGATGGGGACTGCGCGCAGGATATTGCCGACACGGATCGGTTCATGCGCATGCTCGGTGATGAAGCGCAGCGCGGCGGCGACCTCGGGTTCCTCCACCGCGATGAGGTCGCTCGATTGACGGGTGATGACGCCGAGCGGCGGCAGAAAACGTGAGGCCGGTTTCCGGCCAGCGAGCAACTCATCGAGCATCGCTCCGGCAGCCTGCCCGATGCGTTCGGCGGCAACCGCGACGCTTGATAGCGGTGGCCACGCCAGCAGGCAGACGCTCTCGGTGTTGTCGGCGCCGATAAGCGCCAAGTCCTCCGGCAGGCGCCGGCCAAGCACGCGGCAACGGTCAGCGAGCTGTGCGGCGACGTGATCGTTGAAGGCGAACACCGCCGTCCCGCGTGGCAGCGCGCGCAACCATGAGTCGTACTCTGGCCCGGTGTGCCAAGCGCAGGCATGCCCGGCGGCAGCGAGGGTGTCGCGGAAGCCGGCGCCCCGGCGTTCGACCGCAGGGTTGCGATGCAGCGCCAAGTAGGCGAATGA
>Ga0105049_10002469_pt1 | contig 21935 bp, 21 predicted proteins | sample MAT06_FD_78087 | JGI IMG/M metagenome (GOLD analysis project Ga0105049, IMG submission 78087) | Freshwater microbial communities from Lake Fryxell liftoff mats and glacier meltwater in Antarctica - MAT-06 | ecosystem: Environmental > Aquatic > Freshwater > Ice > Liftoff microbial mat | place...
ATAATGCCGCTGGTTTTGATCCACTTATATTCAGGATTCATGCGGGCGGAAATATCCGTGCCGTGCGGAGTTTTGGCGTAAATGTACTTAGCCTCGGCGCCGATGGCCCGGATCTTGGCCGTCAATTCGTCGACCTTGGCAAAGTCGGCGCGCATACCTTCCATCATGATCCGCTTTTCGATATTCACCATGTGGGCGTGGCGCATCTTCCGGCGGTTGACGACATCGGTCATCTGCATGCGGCTGTGCAGTTCATTCTGCTGGGCGACGACGGCGAAGATACTTACGGCGCTTAGCTCCATGTCGGCCAGCACGGTGGCGGGCATATCGGGCGAGGGGCGGCGGCAATGGTCCTCCAGGCGGAAGACGGCGTAAGGCGCGCCGACTTCCTCAATCTCGCGCACCAAGGCGGCGGCGATCTCCTGGCTCACCTCATCGGTGATGACGGTGACGCGCTCGGTGGGGTCGACGCGAAGGCAGGTCCGAATGGCGTTGCGGGCGCCGGGTGTCAGTTCGGGGTCGAAAGCGAGGTTGGAGAAGTTCATGAAGTAGTTGCAGCCTCCGCGGCGGGGCCTTGGTAAACCCCGGCTTCGGTTTCGGAAATAATATAGTCGACTACCTTCTTGAGGTCGCCGGTTTCTCGGAAAACACGCAGTTGCCGATCGGCGCCACTGCCCGCCTCCAGCATCTTATAAACATAGTTAATTTCGTTGCGGGAACCCAACTCATCGACGACATCGTCGACGAAATGGAGATATTCAAGCATCAGGTCGCGCATCGGCACTTCGGTTTGCTTACCGAAGTCGATCAGCTTGCCGTCCAGGCCATAGCGGGCGGCGCGCCACTTATTCTCCATAATCAGCAAGCGACGGTAAAGGCGGAAGCCCTGGTTGTTGGAGTGCAGTTTCCATAGCTTGGCGAGCGTGGCCTGGCAAAGCGCGGCGATAGCCAGCGTCTCATCGAGGCGCATGGGTAAGTCCATCACGCGGAATTCGAGCGTGGGGAAATGCGGATGGGGCCGGATATCCCAGTAGATCTTCTTGGCATTGTCGATGCAGCCGGTCTTGATGAGTAAGTTGACGAAGGACTCATACTCGCCATAACTTGGGAAATAGTCCGGAATATTGGTCCGGGGAAACTTATCGAAAACCTTACAGCGATAACTCTTGAGGCCGGTTTCCATACCCAGCCAAAAGGGCGAATTACCGGAAAGTGCCAAAATATGAGGCAGAAAATAACGCGCGGCATTCATTAGATGAATGGCCGTTTCGCGATCTTCGACGCCAACGTGGACGTGCAAGCCGAAGATCAAGTTCGAGCGCGCCACGTGCTGCATGTCTTCGACGATAGCGGCGTAACGTTCGTCGGGGTAGATCTCCTGATCGCGCCAGTCGGCGAAGGGGTGCGTGGCGGCGGCGGCGAGGCGCAGGCCGTTCTTGCGGGCAAGGCCGATCATCTCGGTGCGCAGTTCGGTAAGGTCGGCGCGGGCTTCGGCGATGTTCTTGCAGACACCGGTACCCACCTCGACGACGGACTGATGCATCTCTGCCTTCACGCGCTCGCGTAAGATACTCTTACCTTGCTCCAGAATCTCGAACTCAATGTGCGAGCGGAGATCCCGGGTTTCAGGGTCAATGCTTTGGTACTCTTCTTCGATACCGAGGCTGAAGCTGGGTCGACTCATGCGTTATTCACCATTCAGAAAACGATTCCAACGGAATTCGGCCGCCGGCTTTTCATCCGACAAGGCTTTTTCAATGGTGAGGTCGGCCATCGCCTTCACCATCCATTGGAAATTCTCTTCGCCCACGCTGCGGACGTCGGCGTCGGGCGCGGGGTTCATAAAGTCGATGGCGTAGGGGATGCCATCCTGGCAGGCGAACTCGACCGTGTTCATGTCGTAACCCAGCGCCTGGCAGATGGTGAGGCAATCCTTGCGCAGGCGCGCTTCCATGGCCGGATCGATGGGCGGCCCGTCAAGCACGTAGCGATCGTCCTGGGGCGCACGCGGATCGTAAGCCATGATGTGGACGTTCTTCTGGCCAATGACGTAGCAGCGGTAATACTCGGTAAAGTCGACGGCGCGCTGGAGCGTCATGCAGAGGTCGCCGGATTCGTTGTAGCGGTCGAAGAACTCCTGGGGATTGTCCACCTTGTAGACATGCTTCCACCCGCCACCGTCGTACGGCTTCAGAAAGGCGGGGAAACCCACGTAGTCAAAGATCTCTTCCCAGTTTAGCGGGAACATCAGATTGCGCATGGAGCGGTCGGTGGTGCCGGGCGGGTGGGTATGGTGCGGCAGCAGGACGGTGGGCGGAATGGCGACGCCCATTTTGCTGGCCAGGGCGTAGTTGAAGAATTTATCATCGGCCGTCCACCAAAAGGGATTGTTGATGACGTGGGTACCGGTGAGCACGGCATTCTTGAGGAAAGAACGATAGAAGTCGATGTCCTGGGAGATGCGGTCGACAATGACGCGGTAGCCGGAGGAGTCCGCCATCTTGATACCGCCGACTTTCAGGTGCTCGGCGACGACGCCATCGATCTTCCGTCGATTCACTTCGTCGACAAAGGCGGGGGGGAACGTGTTCTCCATGCCGTAGAGGATGCCGATTTTCCGTGTCATTACCGCTGACTCCTTCTCCTTGTTAGTGTACGTCGCTCCCGATGTCCTTATAATGACTCGGTGCCCTATATTCTTTCCCTTGACGAAGGTACAACCAGCGCGCGCGCCGCGCTCTATGACGAACGGGGCGAGCGGATCGCCATGGAGTCTAACAGCTTCGAGTCGAGATTTCCGCATCCCGGCTGGGTGGAGCAGGACCCGGAAGAGATCTGGCAAGCGCAACTGAGCGCCGGGCGGCGTCTGCTGGAGCATGCCAAGATCGCCTCGGGCGAGATTGCGGCGATCGGGATTACGAATCAGCGCGAGACGACAATCGTGTGGGATCGGCACACGGGCAAGCCAATTGGGCCGGCGATCGTCTGGCAATGCCGGCGAACAGCGGAGTTCTGCCAAGCCTTGGCCCAAAGCGGCGACGCGGCCGCCATTACCGCAAAGACCGGCTTAGTGATCGATGCTTACTTCTCCGGCAGCAAGGCGCGCTGGCTGTTGCAACATGCTCCGGCGGGCGACCATCTCTTCGGCACGGTAGATACGTGGCTGATCTGGAAACTGACCGGCGGCAAGGTGCACGTGACAGACTCGACCAACGCCTCGCGGACGATGCTCTATAACCTGGCCACCGGCGATTGGGACGACGACCTGCTGAAGATCTTCGGCGTGTCGCGGACCATGTTGCCTCAGGTGGTTTCGTCGAGTTCCGTGTGCGGCACCGCCCTGGCGGAGCACTTTGGTGCCGAGATTCCGATCGCCGGCATCGCCGGCGACCAGCAGGCGGCGCTGGTGGGGCAGGCTTGCTTCCGTCCGGGTCTCTGCAAAAACACTTATGGCACCGGATGTTTCGCGCTGATGCACAGCGGCACGAAACAGCCGGTCTCGCGCAATCGGCTGCTGGCGACGGCGGCGGCCAGTATCGACGCGACGCATCAATATGCGATTGAAGGCAGCGTCTTTGTGGCCGGCGCGGCGGTGCAATGGTTGCGCGATGGCCTGGGGTTGATCACGACCGCGGCGGAGAGCGAAGCGGTCGCCTCGACGGTGCCCGATGCGGGGGGCCTGTATCTCGTACCGGCCTTTGTCGGCCTGGGCGCACCGTATTGGGATTCAGCGGCGCGCGGCATCCTGACGGGCATCACGCGCGGCACTATGCGCGCGCATGTGGTGCGGGCGACGCTCGAGAGCATGGCTTACCAGACACGCGACCTGATTTCGGCGATGGAAAGCGATACGGGTGAACGCCTGCACGAGTTACGCGTCGATGGCGGCGCGGCGGCCAACAACTTCCTGATGCAGTTTCAAGCCGACATCCTGGGGCGACCCATTGTACGGCCGGCCGACGTGGAGACGACTGCGCTGGGTGCCGCCTATCTGGCAGGCTTGGCGACGGGCTTCTTTGCGTCCTTGGATGCGGTGGAGAAGTTCTGGCGTGCCGAGCGCCGCTTTGAGCCCGCGATGGCCGAGGATCAGCGGGAAAGCCTGTATCAAGGCTGGCAGCGAGCGGTGAAGCGGACCCAGTAATTGCCCTCATGCTCGCGAGCTTTCGTCTGGTGCACTTACTGCGCCGGCGCAGTCGTCACCGGGAGCCACAAAGTCTCCTGCCGCAGCGGAATGCCATCCACTTCCACTTCCACCCTCACATCGCCGCGGCGGAGAGACCGGGGAATCACGACGTTGAACTGGTACAAGCCCAAGCTCCCCGCAACCAAACCGGCAAAGGTGACCTCGGCGTTGACGTCGTCGATCTTGAAGGTGACGGGCGCGATCAGGCGGGGCGCACCGGTAACCACCTGGCCGGCGATCGGCACCGTAGAATCGACGCGGCCGAAGCCAACGCCAAAGAACAGGAGGGTCTCGCCCGGAATGGCCTCGACAAGGGGGAAGCCGACGGCGGTGGCGATCAACTGACCGGTGGAGGGACGAACCGGCACCACAAACTGGGCCGGGCCCTGCCGAGCCGCGGGAGGAGCGAAGAGGCCCGGTGCCAGCCGTTGCAAATCGAGCATCATGGCCGGCCCGGACTGTCCGCGGGTAGTGACAACTATGGGCTGGGGCCCGCCCGTCGGGACGGTCGCCGGCACTTGGACGTTCAATTGCCCGGGGCTGACGAAGCGGACGAAAGCCCGCTGCCCACCAACCGTCACACTCACCTCATCGAGCGAAGTGGGCGCGGCGCCGTCGATAAAGTCGCCGCCGGCCCACTCGCGCGTGGTGGTCGCCAGATTGGTGCCGTAGATCTCAATCCATGAACCGGGGGCCGCCGTCGGGAAGCCGCCAAAACCAGTAACCGTCACTGCCCCGCCCTCATTAACGGTGGGCACCAGGGACGAAGCTTCCAGCACCGCCACCGAAGTGACCACCACGTAGTTGGCCGTGGTGGGCTGCGTACCCGTGCGGTAGTTCTGCAAGGGTAGGGTATCGAAGGGCGAGCCGAAATTGAAGATAGGTACAGCGGCGATGCGGTCCATCACGCTGAGGCCGGCGGCGTTCACGATCCTGCCAAAAACCGTATAGCCGCCGCCATTCTGGGGGCCAAGCGAGCGGGTGTTGTCGACGGTGTTGAAGTACCATTCGTTGGCGGCGCTGTTGATACTCGTGCTGCGGGCCATGGCGATCGTGCCGCGGACGTTTGCTTCCCTGTACTCCAGGCGGACACTCGAGCCCACGGGAATCGGACTGCGGGAGGTATTGAAACCGCCGCCCTGGATCACGAAGTTACTGACGGAGCGGTGAAAGATCGTGTTGTTATAGTCGCCACGCCGCACATAGCCGAGGAAATTCGCCACCGAGAGGGGCGCGGCTGCAGGCATCATCCGGACGTCGATATCCCCCAAATTGGTCCTAAAGCGCACGATGGTATCCTGCGCGACAGCGACTAAGCACATACCCGCCAGACCAACAATAAGACGCTTCAGCATAATACCCTCACTTTACCCCAAAAGGCGTTACTTTTGGCGAATGGAGAGCCCAAATTCGCGGGCTTTTACAAATCTTGCGTCGAGTTCGCCGCGCTCAAGTTCCGCACGCACGGCTTCGAGTTCGGCCGCAAACTGACCCAGCGCCGCGGCAATCGCCGGCCGGTTGGTAGCCAGGATGTCGCGCCAGAGCTCCTGCGAACTCAACGCCAAACGGGTCATGCTCTCTAAACCCGGCCCAGCAGTGGAAGTCGTAATCTGACCGCTGAGCAGGCTGGCCAAGGTGGTGGACAGCAGTTGCGGCAGGTGCGAACTCAAGGCGACCTGCGTGTCGTGCTCCTCGGGCGTTAAATGCACGAGGCGCGCGCCGATCCGCTCGAGCCAGCCGGTGAAGTCGGGCCCAGGGTCGCTGGTCAGGATCCAAGGCCGGTTGCGAAAGAGTCCGGGTTCCGCGGCTTCGACGCCTTGCTGTTCCTTGCCAGCCATCGGATGGCCACCGACGAAGCGCGGCAGCGACGCCGCGCGTTCCACGATCAGCCGCTTCGTACTGCCCGCATCGGTCACCAAGGAACCCGGCTTCAGCAAGGGCCCCAAGGCGTCAATCGTCTCGAGCATCACCGAAATCGGCTGGGCGAGAAAGACGACATCGGCTTGCGGCACGATCTCTTCAAGCGTCCCGCCCTCGTCGATGACCCCGAGTGCGATGGCCTTGGCCAGAGTCGCGGGACGGCTGACGCCCAGCATACGGCCCGTGAAGCCCGCCGCCCGCAACGCCAGCGCGAAGGAGCCCCCAATGAGCCCTACGCCAACAATGGCTACACTTTGCAAGAAACTACAGCGTCCGCCCGACGGCCGTCGCCACCAGCTTCATCTTCGCCATCATGTCCTGGAACTGCTCGGGCTTCAAGGTCTGCGCGCCGTCACTCGCCGCGCGATCTGGATCGTGATGGACCTCGACGAGCACGCCGTCCGCGCCCGCCGCGACCGACGCCAAAGCCATCGGCAGCACCAGGCTGCGCTTGCCCACGCCATGCGACGGGTCAGCCACCACGGGCAGGTGCGACAGGCTCTTCAGCACCGGGATCGCCGAAATGTCCATCGTGTTGCGCGTACAGGTCTCAAACGTGCGGATGCCGCGCTCGCAGAGGATCACTTCCTGGTTGCCGCCCGCCATCACGTATTCGGCCGATAGCAGCACTTCCTCAATCGTGGCCGCGATGCCGCGCTTCAACAGTACCGGCTTCGCAATGCGGCCCAGATCTTTGAGCAAATTGAAGTTTTGCATGTTGCGCGCGCCAATCTGCAGGATGTCGACGTACTGGATCATCAGCGGAATCTGGGACGAATCCATCACTTCGCTGATTACCATCAGCCCGTACTTGTCAGCCGCGGCGCGCATGATCTGCAAGCCCTCTTCGCCCATGCCTTGGAAGCTGTAGGGCGAACTGCGGGGCTTAAACGCACCGCCACGCAGGACCTTGCCGCCGGCGTCGGCCACGATACCGGCCGCCCGCTCAATCTGATCCTTATTTTCGACGCTGCAGGGGCCACCCATCGCGATCACTTCGTTGCCGCCGATCGGCACCTTGCCCACGGTGATCACGGTGCCCTCCGGCCGGAATGCGCGCGCCGCCAGCTTGTAGGGCGACACGATCAGGTGGCATTCCTTCACGCCGTTCATGGCTTCGAAGTCCGCCGGATCGAGGTTGTCGGCGGGGCCCACACCGGCCAACACCGTGTGGATAACGCCATCCACGCGGTTCACCTTAAACTTCAGGTCTTCCAGCTTCTTAATGACCTCATCCACCTGGGCAAGCGTCGCCCCTTGGTTCATCACCACTAACATTTAGCTCTCATTTCCTTTCGCCACCTGCGCGGCCCGCACCTCTTGAATGCGGCGCATCTCCAGCATAATGGCGCGATAGATCTCGGCCACCGAAAAATCCGTCAACGGCCCCTGATTGCGGGAAACCATGTTTTCCACTACCGACGCCTCGCGCGCCATCTCCACCACCGGCAATCCGGCGGCGCGCTTAATGTCGCCAATCTGCTCAGCAATCGTCGCGCGGTGGTTCAGCAGGGCCAGAATCTGGCCGTCCACCTCGTCAATCTTGCCCCGGAACTTGCCCAGCTCTTGGCGGGCTTCCGTCTCTGTCATCGCATGCCATCCTTCAATTGCCGCGTAAACGCCTCCAGCCGTTCGGCGAGCGCGCCATCGTCTCCCGCTTGTTCAATCGTGCGCACCAAAGCGCTGCCTACCACCACCGCATCGGCCAATTGCGCCGCTTCGCCCGCCTGCGCGGGAGTGGAGATGCCGAAGCCCAGCGCGAGGGGTAAGCTGGTTAGCTCCCGCATGCGCTGCACCAAGGGCGCCGCTGAGCCGGAGAGCGTATCCCGCTCGCCCGTCACACCGGCACGCGACACCAAGTATACGAAGCCGGTGGAGTACTTCGCCACTAGCTCCAGCCGGCGGTCCGAAGAGGTCGGTGCGGCCAGGAAGATGGTGTCGAGGTCATTCGACCGCAGCGTGTCCAAATGCCGGTCCGCCTCTTCCACGCTCAAGTCCGTCAGCAACACGCCATCTATCCCAGACGCCTTCGCATCGCGGGCCAAGGCCGGCAGGCCGTACTTCAGCACCGGATTGAGATAAGTGAAAAGCACCAGCGGCACATCGGAACTTGACCGAATTTCGGAGGCCATCTGCAACACTTTCCGCACCGTAGTACCCGCAGCCAAGGCTCGTTCCGTGCCGCGCTGAATTGTCGGGCCATCGGCAATGGGATCGGAGAACGGCACGCCAAGCTCGATGATATCGGCGCCGCCACGCTCAAGCGCGAGCACCAGTTCCACCGTGCGGTCCGGATGAGGATCGCCGGCCGTGATGTAAGCCACCAGCCCTTTGCGCTTCTGCGCCCGCAGGTCGTTAAGCCGGGCGGTAATTGAGGTCATTGGTCACTACGTCCTGTTCAAGCTCCGGCAAATTCTCGCGATAGATGTCGATGTCCTTGTCGCCGCGGCCCGAAAGGTTAATCAGGAAGATCTGCCCGGGCGCGGATGGCGCGCGATCCAAAGCTTCGGCCACGCAATGTGCGGTTTCGAGCGCCGGAATCAAGCCCTCAATACGCGAGATCTCCACCGCTGCCTTCAGCGCCCGCGCGTCCGTGCAACTCACATACTCCGCACGGCCTTCGTCATGCAAGAATGCATGCTCCGGCCCGATCATCGCATAATCGAGGCCCGCCGACACGGAATGCGTCAGCGACACTTGGCCATCGTCGTTCTGCAATAGCATGCTGAAGCAGCCATGCAGCACGCCGGGTGAGCCGCCGGTCTGGTAGCGCGCCGCATGTTGGCCTTGCCCATTGCCCGTGCCGCCGGCTTCCACACCGACGAGCTTCACCGCGCGGTCGTTCAGGAACGGATGAAAGATGCCAATCGCATTCGATCCGCCGCCGACGCAAGCAAAAATGCTATCCGGCAAGCGACCCGTGGCCGCCAACAGCTGGGCGCGGGCTTCCACGCCGATCACGCGGTGGAAGTCGCGCACCATCATCGGATAAGGATGCGCGCCTAAGGCCGACCCCAGCACATAAAACGTGTCGTCGATATTGGTGACCCAATCGCGCATGGCCTCGCTGATCGCGTCCTTCAAGGTACGGCTGCCGTTGGTAACGCCCACCACTTTGGCGCCCAGCATGCGCATGCGGAAGACATTCAGCTTCTGCCGCCGCATATCTTCTTCGCCCATGTAAACGACGCAATCAAGACCCAGCAGCGCGCAAGCCGTCGCCGTCGCGACGCCGTGCTGCCCCGCCCCGGTCTCGGCGATCACCCGTTGTTTCGACATGCGCTTGGCAAGCAGGGCTTGCCCGAGAGCGTTGTTGATCTTGTGCGCGCCGGTATGCAGCAGGTCCTCACGCTTGAAGTAGATTTCAGCGCCGCCGTATTTGGCCGACAAGCGCCGCGCATGATAGAGCGGAGTGGGGCGGCCGGCATAGTCTTTCAGTAAGCGGTCGAGCTCGGTTTGAAAGGCCGGATCCTGGCGCGCCGTGCGATAAGCCTTTTCGAGGTCATCCAAAGGCGACATCAAAATCTCCGGCACGAACCGCCCGCCGTAAGGGCCATAGTGTCCAGACGCGTCCGGCTGTGCCGCCAGTTGTTCGTTCATAAGCGAAACTCTTTCTGGGCCGCGCGAATGAACGCGACCATCTTGTCGTGATCTTTCAAACCGGGCTTGGTCTCCAAGCGACTGCAAGCGTCGACGCCCCACGGTCGCGCCGTCCGGATCGCTTCGGCGACGTTGGTCTCGTCCAACCCGCCGGCCAGAATAATCCGGCCCGGCAGGCCCGCCGCCAAGCTCCAATCATAGGTCTTACCCGTGCCGCCGGGCATGGCCGGCAGTGAAGGCGCGTCCACCAGCACCGCTTCGGCCTGACTCTTCTGGATGGTCGCCGCCTCATCGATGGCCAACGCCGGCCACGTCCGAACATCCGGCGGACCAATTCCTAGATGCACCTGCACCACATCGAGCTTGAGCATTTCCGCCATGCCCTGCATCGCCTCCGGGTCGGCGTCGACAAAGACGCCCACCTTGGTAAAGTTGCCGTTGAAGTCCGCGATCCAATCCCGTTCCCCAACATCGAGATAGCGCGGACTCTTCGCGTAAAAGTTGAACCCCAACGCGTTCGCCCCCGCGTCCACCGCCACCTGCGCATCGCGCAAGTTGGTGATGCCGCACACCTTCACCAGTGCTGCCGGTAGGGCCTTCATCCGCGTAAAGCCTTCAGCGCGGCAGCCGGATCCGCCGACTTCATCAGTGCTTCGCCCACCAGGAAGGCATGGTAACCAGCGTCGCCAAGATGGCGCACATCGGCGGCGGTGAAGATGCCGCTCTCGGCCACCCGCGTCGCTGAGTCCGGAATGGCGTCAGCCAGATCGAGCGACAGCGACAGCCGCACCTCGAACGTATGTAAGTCGCGATTGTTGACGCCGATAATGCGCGCGCCAGAGTCGATCGCCGCTTGGAGTTCTTCGGCCGTGTGCACTTCCACCAGCGCAGCCAGGCCCAGGCTCTCGGCCAATTCGCGCAAGGTGCGCATTTGGACAGAATCGAGGATGGCGGCGATCAGCAGAATGGAGTCGGCGCCATGGGCGGCGGCTTCCACGATGTGCAACGGGTCAATGGTGAAGTCCTTACGCAGGACGGGCAGATGGCAGGCGGCGCGGACCACTTCAAGGTCCGCGAGGCTGCCCTGGAAGAACTCCTCATCGGTGAGGACGGAGATGGCCGCCGCGCCGCCGTGTTCATATTGCCGGGCGGTGCGGGCGGGCTGGAAGTCCAGCGACAAGAGTCCGCGGGAGGGCGAGGCCTTCTTCACCTCGGCGATCACCGCTGGGGGGGCGGCGCGCAGGGCGTAGGCGAAGTCGCGGTGATTGTCCACGTTGTCGGCAGCCAAGCGTTCAAGCGCCGGCCCGCGTTCGCGCAACGCCCGCAATCCCGCCTCTTTGACGGACACAATCCGGGCCAGAATATCGGGCACACGAGCACTCTGTAGCGTGGATGTCACTGAACTTTGATTTTATCAGTCCGCCGGACCAATAATGAACCATGCGCCTGTTTGCATGCCTTTTGTTCGCTCTATCAGCACTCGCTGCCACCAAAGCTAATCTCGACCCACCCTCGCGGTCGGAGAAGAACGGCTGGATCGTCGTGCGCCTCTCGGGCTCGCCCGAACAAATCGGCCGCCAACATGGGCAACTACTCGCCGCCGAAATCGCCGACAGCTATCGCGTCGTCAAAACTATGCTCGAACACGACAGCGGCCAAAACTGGAACTTCTTCCGCCAAGCCGCCGAAGAGGTCCTCTGGCCGCGCATCGACGCCGAATACCGTGCCGAACTTCGCGGCATCCTCACCAGCCTCCAAGCCGCCAACCTCGAGCTCGACCTCTGGGACCTCGTCGCCTACAACGCTTGGCTCGAGCTCACCCCCTACTACGTCAGCTACTACAACGACCGGACTCAAGTCGCCAACGCCATCAAGCCACGCTCCGCCCCTGAGCACTGTTCCGCCTTCGTCGCCACCGGCTCTTACACCAAAGACGGCCGACCCGTCATCGCCCACAACGCCTGGATCGACTTCGCCGTCGGCGCCCGCTGGCGCGTCCTTTACGACATCACGCCCACGAACGGCCACCGCTTCGTGATGGACGGCCTCCCCGGACTCATCCACTCCGCCGACGACTTCGGCATCAACTCGGCCGGCCTCTCCATCACCGAAACCACCATCTCGCAATTCCAAAGCGGCTTCGACCCCTTGGGGATCCCTGAGTTCATCCGCGCCCGCCGCGCCCTGCAGTATTCGTCCTCCATCGATGACTTCGTGCGGATCATGAAAGAAGGCAACAACGGCGGCTACGCAAATAATTGGCTCGTCGCCGATAGTAAGTCCGGCGAAATTGCCTCGCTCGAGTTAGGCTTCAAACACGTCTCTTTACAACGCACCAAGGACGGCTACTTCGCCGGTGCCAATTACCCGGTCGATCCCCACTTACTCGCCGAAGAGACTACTTTCGATGCCCAGGATTCCAGCTCCAGTCCCAATGCTCGCCGCACCCGCTGGGCTCAACTGATGGCGGAAAACAAAGGCCGCATCGATGTCACTTTGGCACGTAAGTTCCTGGGCGATAGTTACGATGTCATCGACAAGAAACAACAGCCCAGCGAACGCACCCTCTGCGGCCGCAATGACCTCTCGAAACGCGGCATGAAACCCTGGCAACAAGAATTCGGCCCCGCCGGAGCGGTCCAAAACAAAGTAGCGGATGCGGCGCTCATGTCGTCAATGTCCCTCTGGGCCGCCATGGGACCCCAATGCGGCCCCAACTTCTCGGCAAGTCAGCACCTCAAGCGCAACCCCAGTTACCTCTGGCAAAAAGACATGTTGAAGGACATCTCCAAACAACCATGGACCCTCTTCCCCGCCCGCCCCAACTAACCCTCCACTTACTCCCCGGCGAATTCGCAGTCTCGCGCATAGACGCCTGGCCCACTTGGCTGCCCACTGCCGGCCTGGTGTCCGTCACCCGCACCGAGCACGAGATCTCCGTAGTCTGCGAGACCCGCTTTGTTCCCGCCGAGGTCCTAGCCGAGACTGGGTTTCGGGCTTTGGAATTCCAAGGTCCCTTCGCCTTCGAGCTATCCGGCATCCTGGCCTCCGTCCTAAACCCACTGGCCGAGGCGGGCATCGGAATCTTTGCGCTGTCGACTTACAACACGGACTATGTCTTGGTCAAGTTGACGGACTTGCCAAGGGTCCTACTGACGTTGTCAAAGGCTGGGCACGAAATCCTCGATTGAAAAGGCCCTCATCCTCCGCCGCCTGCAGAGCGGCGGCTTCACATCTCCCGAAGACGTGATCCTCCACGCCCTCCGTGGAAGCGAGAATCGTACTGAGGCGATCGGATCTGCCCTGATTGCGGCGATGCAGGCTTCTCCCTACCGCGAGACCGAAATCGAACCCACCCGCTACTTGATGCCGGTTCGCGAAGTATCGCTCTGATGGCTTGGCTCCTGGATACCAATATCCTCTCCGAACTTTGCGGCCCGTCGCCCTTGGCCGAAACAACTGGCTACACGTGGGCAGCGTGCAGGCGGGGCCCAAGGTGGCGGCGATCATCTCGGTCGTCGAGTCTTGCCGCTAGCTCAGGGTTCCGCTCAAGGACTATCTCACGGCGGTCCTTCCAGGCCTGGGGAGCCAGAAGCTCTCCCAAATTGCCGACCTCACCCCCCGCCCGCTGGGCAGCTTCCAGGCCCTGATTCCCCTGGGTTCGCCGGACGCTTTACATAGCGATCGAACAGAACCCGTCCCCCTTGTTGGATGATGGGTGGATGAGGGGTGGATAAGGGCGACAGAATGCCATGAGTGGCTGGAAATTTAAGGTTTGTTGGGGCGCCGCTGATTAGTCCTTCCCTACCGGATGACATTGAGAATCCGCAGGCGGCCCGCCTTCGGGCGCGGGTGTTGGAGATGGCGGTTCACGTCCTCGAGCGAGGCAAAGAGGCCTTCAAAGCCCTGACCGCGGCGGGATGGGGAGCGACGGAGGCGGGAAAAGTCGCGGGCACGGAAGAGTTGGCTCCTGGCGATCACCGCCGTGCCCATGGGCTGGTACTCGTGCGTTCCCGCCGCCCACGCTTCCTGGTCGATCAGCCACAGTGCGAATCCCATCCCCCCATTCTAACCAGGACCCTCTCAGGTGCAATTTCGCTTGGCTTTCCGCGCGACTAGGGTGAGAATCGGAGGTATGAAACTCCTGTGGATTTGCGCCTTAGCGGTTCCGGCAATCGCCCAGACGACGCTGCCCACCGGACCGGGAAGCATTCTCCATGGACCCGTACCGGTCGCTCGGCCGCAGGCGACACGAAGCGTACCGCATTCTCGAGGAGGGTACGGCTATTGGGGTGGTGGTTTTTGGGGAGCGGTGCAGCAGATCGAAGTGCGGCCGGCGCCGGAACCTGCGGAGCCCAAGGCGCCGGTGCTCGTGAACAGCAACCTGTATCAGCCGGATCGCGCGCGTCCCGTGATGCGAGAGTACGGCGCGTTATCGACTCCGGCCACGGAAAGGGTAACCTTGGTGGCATTTCGCGACGGCCGGGTGGAGCCGGTTTGGGCCTATTGGCGCGAAGGGGAGCAGTTCGCCTACGTCGCCGTCGGTGATGCGATACGCAAAGTACCTCTCATCACACTCGACCTTGAGCGGAGCAAGAGCCTCAACCTCCAGCAGGGCATCCACTTCGCTATCGACCTTAAAAGGTAACCATGCGCGCCCCGCGGATGGCCGGGTTGGTGCGCAGTTCGGCGATCACGGCATCGGGGACGTCGGCGTCCACTTCCACCACGGCAATGGCGGTGAGCGGTTCGCCTTCCGCAGTCGGCTTGGTTTCGCGCCCGAGGGAGAAGTTGGCGATGTTGACGCCGTGCTTGCCCAGGATCGACCCGATGAAGCCGATCACGCCGGGCACGTCGTTGTTCTTGAGGACCAGCAAGTGGCCGGCCAGCATGGCTTCGCAGTAGATGCCGTCCACCATGAGTAAACGCGGCCGATCAAGCACCACGGCGCCTTCCACCGTCACCGTGCGGGTGCTGGTTTCGAGCTCGATGCGCACTGTGTCGACATGGGCGGCGCGCTTCTCGTGGCTTTCGGAGATCGACAGGCCACGATCGCCGGCAATTTGCATCGCGTTCACCAGATTGGCCTTCATCGACAAAGAACGATTCAATAGGCCAGCCAGGGCGGCGTTGCGAACCAGCTGCGTATTCTGCTCCGCGATACGGCCCGAGTAGGTGATCCGCACTTTAGCCGGATTGCCGGTGGAGACGTACGCGGCGAAGAGGCCGAGCCGCTCGGCGAGGGTAATAAAGGGCCCCATCGCCCGATAGGCTTCCTTAGACATCGCCGGCATATTGACGGCGTGAAGGGCAACGCCCTCGGTGAGATATTGAATGATCTGGTCGACAATCCGGTGGCCGACGATTTCTTGCGCCTCTTCGGTGGAGGCGCCGATGTGCGGCGTGGCGATCAGGTTCTCTTGCTTCAGCAACGGGTGATCGGCGGGCAGCGGCTCAGTATCGAAGACATCGAGCGCGGCACCGGAGACTTTGCCGCTTTCGAGCGCCGCCACCAGAGCCGCGCTATCGAGCAGTTCGCCGCGGGCGCAATTCAAGATCTTGACGCCGTCCTTCATCTTGGCGATGGAGTTGGCATTGATCATCTTGGTGGTTTCGGGCGTCAGCGCCACGTGGACCGTCAGGTAATCGGCACCCGCGTACAGCTCGTCGAGTTCGACCAGTTCGACACCCAGGTCGCTGGCGGACTGTTGACTGACGTAGGGATCGTGGCCCAGAATCCGCATGCCGAAAGCCTTGGCCCGCAGCAGCACTTCGCGGCCGATCGCCCCCAGACCCACGACGCCCAGCGTCTTGCCGCGCAGTTCGGAGCCCATAAACTTCTTCTTTTCCCACTTGCCGGCCTTGGTGGAGGCGGCGGCTTGCGGGATGTGGCGGGCGAGCGAGAGCATGAAGCCCAGTGTCTGCTCAGCTACCGCGACGGCGTTGCCGCCGGGCGTGTTCATCACCGTGACGCCGGCTTGCGTGGCCGCTGGTAGGTCGACGTTGTCGACGCCCACGCCGGCGCGCCCGATCACGCGCAGCCGGGGCGCTTTACGCAGCACATCGGCGGTCACTTTGACGGCGCTGCGGACGATCAGCGCGTCGCAATCGGCAAGGTGCTGCTGGTACTCAGCGGGCGAGGAGACGACGATCTCCCAACCCGGCTGCTGCTTCAATTTGTCGATCCCGGCTTGGGCCAGGGGTTCGGCGATCAGGATTTTCATGCTGGTTTATGCACCCACGAGAACAGGCTGCGGAAGGGCGGCTTCCGCATAGATCTTCTGCACGGCCGCGACGCCCGTGCCGTAAACGACCGGATGGCCATTGGCATTCAAAATCACTTCGAGCGCCGCCACCATGGAGAACAGATCCATGAAATCGAAGTAGCCGAGATGGGCGATCCGGAAGATTTGCCCCTGCATCTCGCCTTGGCCGTTGGTGATGATGGCGCCGAAACGTTGGCGGAACTCTTTGACGATGACGCCCGAGTTCATGCCGTGGGGCGCGCGGATGGCGGTAACGCTGCCGCCGGGCGCGGTGGAAAAGACCTCCAGGCCCAGGGCCACGGCGGCCGAGCGGGTAGCCAACGCCAGCATCTGGGCGTTGGCGATCAACTTGTCCATGCCCAGGTTCTTGATATATTTGAGGCTCTCGGCCATCGCCAGCAGCAGCGAGGTATTGGGCGTCCAGGCCGATTCGCCGTTCACGGCGTTCTTGAGTTCGCGCTTCAGGTCGAAGTAGAAGCGGGGCAGCTTGGCCGCGTCATTCAAAGCCCAGGCCTTCGGGCTGATCGACAGGAACGAGATGCCGGGCGGAATCATGAAGGCTTTTTGCGAGCCGCCGACGACGATGTCGAGCCCCCAGCCGTCGATATCGAGGGGCATGGTGCCTAAACCGGTGATGGCGTCCAGCACCAGGATGGCCGGCGTTTTGGCGACCAGGGCGGCGATTTCCTTCACCTTGTGGGCCGAACCGGTGGAGGTCTCCGAAGCTTGCAGCATCACGGCGCACACCTCGGGATGCTCGGCCAGCGCGGCAGCCACGCGTTCCGGCGAAACCACTTCGCCATACGGCGACTTCAGGGTTACCGCGCGCAGGCTATAGGCTTTCGCGACGTTTTCCCACCGTTCACCGAACTTGCCGGCGCTCAGGATCAGCACCGTGTCACCGGGCGAGAGGAAGTTGACGGCCGAAGCTTCGAGAGCACCGGTGCCGGAGCTGACCAGGATGAGGATATCGTTCTGAGTGCCCATCACGATTTTGAGGTCGGAGAGGACCGATTTGTAGAGCTGGCGGAAGTCTTCGGTGCGATGGTGAATGTCGGCACCCATCATCGCGTGGAGGGCTCGGGGCAGCAGCGGCGTGGGGCCCGGCGTCAACAACCGTTGTTTCTTGATGTACATGGTTTGAATTAAAAAAGACGCGCAAGGCGCTTATTCTTTAGAATATCAGACAGCATGTCACTCCTCGCGCAATTGCAGACCGATCTGGTTACGGCCATGAAAGCCAAAGACGAGCTAAAGCTGGGCACCGTCCGGATGCTGAAGACGGCCCTGATGAAATGGAAGGCCGACAATATGAAAGAACCGGACGAAGCCGCTGAGCTTCAGGTGATGAATACGCTGCTGAAGCAAAGGAAAGAGTCGACCGATTCCTTCCGCGCCAACGGACGCGAAGAGGCGGCGGTGAAGGAAGAGGCCGAGTACCGGCTGATTGAGGCCTACATGCCGGCGGCGCCGTCGGAAGAGGACATCGACGCGGCGATTGCCGAAGCGATGGCATCGACGGGAGCCACGTCGGCGAAGCAGATGGGATTGGTGATGAAAGCAGTGCAGGCCAAGTTCGCCGGCATGCGGGTAGACGGCAAGGTGATCAGCGAGAAGGTGAAGGGCAAGTTGGGATGAGATTCGGGATCGCGTTATTGGCCGTGACATTGTGGGCGCAGGCGCCGAAGCAGTTGCATCCGACGGTGGAGAAAGTGGCGGCGGCCGTCTCCGCCGAGCGCATCGCGGCGACACTTCAGAAGCTCGAAAGCTTCGGCACGCGCGACATCCACTCGAAGGAGATCGAGGGCGCCACGAAGTGGATTGAGTCCGAGTTTACGGCGATGTCGCCCCGGCTGAAGGTGACGCTCGACAAGCATCTGGCGAAGAAGCGCGGGCGCATGATGCGCGACGTCGAGGTGACCAACGTGGTCGCCGTGCTGCCGGGCAGAACGCAGCCCGAGGTCCACGTGGTGATTTCGGCGCACTATGACTCGGTGGTGCTGGTGCGCAAGGCGGCCGTGGGCAACGCACCCGCGGCGATCGACAATGCGGCCTCTGCTTCGGCGCCGAAGGCTCCCGGCGTCTCCGATGATGCTTCGGGCGTCGCGGCCGTGATGGAACTGGCGCGCGTGATGAGTCAGCATGAGTTCGACAAAAGCATCGTCTTTGTGGCGTTCTCCGGGGAGGAATACGGACTGCTCGGCGCGCTCGGCTACGCGACGAACGCCAAGAAAGCCGGGATGAAGATTGAGGCCGTGCTCAACAACGACATCATCGGCAACGACGACAATGGCCAAGGCTTAAAAGTATCGAACGCAGTGCGCGTCTTCTCCGAGGATCCGATGGATTCGCAGTCGCGCGCCATCGCCCGCTACGTGCGCGAAACGGGCGAACGCTACATTCCCGGGATGAAGGTGGACGCCGTCTTCCGTAACGACCGCTTCGGCCGCGGCGGCGACCACACGGCCTTCAACAACAACGGCTTCCCGGGCGTCCGGATTACCACCGTAGCCGAGGACCTGAAGAAGCAGCATTCTCCGGAGGATACCTTCGCGCACGCTTCGCCCACTTACTGTGCACAGGTCACCCGCATCAACGGCGCTGCCTTAGCCAGCCTGGCCTTGGCTCCCGCGCCGCCGATAGTGACCCGCGACGTGACCCGCACCGAGGCTGAGACGGGCTATTCGGTGCAGCCCAACCTGGCGCGGGGTAAGGAGTCGGTGGACGCGGTGCTCAAGTGGAGGCTAGGCACGGAGCCGGATCTGGCCGGTTACTCGGTGGTAGTCCGCTCGACCACAGCGCCGTTTTGGGAGCGCGAGATCTACGTGGGCAAGGTGAGCGAGTACACATTGCGGAATCTTTCGATTGACGACGCGGTGCTCGGAGTGAAGGCGATCGACAAGGACGGCGTGGAGAGCATGGTGTCGGCTTATGTCCTACCGAAGCGGAACTTCGCGGCGGTGAATTAGTCTACTTGAATTCTTTCTTCAGACGCAGCCTGCAATCCTAGCCCGTCGCGTAAGCGATGGGTCACATCTGCCAAAGAACCTCCAGCGTTTCCTGCTTTGGCTCACGCGATAGGCTAGTTTCGCTTGATCCAGTACTTCTAGGATGCATCCCGCCTAGCCTGCCGCGCAAGCGGCGGGGCACATTGTCGGATCCGTAATGCGTTGCAAACTTCCCGACGAACTGGCAGAAACAGGGGGAAATGCAGCTAGTCGGGGACTTTAAGGGAACGTCTTAAGAACGGGAGATTAAGCCCCGCTGCTTGCGCGGTAGATTAGGCGGGACACGCTTGATAGAAGTAACTAATCAAGCGGCAAGAGCACTAACGGTCACGATCGGTGACTAACTCGGTGACGGAGAGCAGGGCGCGGCGATACGGAGAATCGGGAAACGAAAGAATCAGGTCGCGGGCTTGATTGGCGAAAGTTGCCGCCCGCTCGCGCGCCAGTTCGACGCCTTGATGATCTTCAATTAGGGTGAGGATCCGGGAAAACGGCACGCGGTCGTAGCTCTTGTCTTTCAACACCGTTTCGACGAGCCGCACCTCTTCGAGGTTGGCGCTCGAGAGGGCATAGAGCAGCGGTAAGGTTACTTTGCCTTCCTGTAAGTCGTTACCGACCGGTTTGCCGAGAATATTCTCCCGCGAAGTAAAGTCGAGGATATCGTCGACCAATTGAAACGCCATGCCGAGGTTCCAGGCAAATTCCGTTAGCTTGGCTTGGGCCTCCAAGTCGCCGCGGCGGCCAAGGTAGGCGCCCACCTCGGCACAGGCGCCAAAGAGGGCCGCCGTTTTGCGGTCGATCAATTCCATGCAATCGGCTTCGGAGATATCGAGTTTGCCGATCCGTTCAAGTTGAAGTAACTCGCCTTCCACCATGCGCTGCGTGACACCCATCAGGATGTCGATAATTCGGAAGTCGCGCAGCTCGAGCGTAATCTGGAAGGCCTGCATGTAGATCCAGTCGCCGGCGAGCACCGAAACATGGTTACCCCATATCGCGTTGGCCGATGGCTGGCCCCGGCGGGTATTGGCCATGTCGATTACATCGTCGTGGACCAGGGTGGCCGTATGGAGTAACTCCATGACGGCAGCCATGCGGATGGCGTCGTCGCTCGAATCGCCCACCAGGCGGGCACTGAGTAACAAGAGAATCGGCCGCAGGCGCTTGCCACCGCTGGCTTGCATGTGGCTGGCAACGGCAGTGACGGTATGCGACGAGGCAGCCGACTCGAGTTTGAAATGCTGCTCCACCTTTTTCAGGTCGTCGCGCACCAAGTCGTGAATCTCGCGGCTCGTCAGAGCCAGACCGATGTTGGTCATGCCGTTCCTTTCATTTCCGCTCGTACAAAGAGCCGGGCAAAATTTGCCGTCGTCAACCGGTCAATCTCGGATACGGTGACCCCGCGCAGTTCGGCTAAGCGAACGGCCGTGTGCACCACGTGGGCGGGCTCATTCCGTTTACCGCGAAACGGTACAGGTGCCAAGTAGGGACAATCGGTTTCGAGCAGCAGCCGGTCGGCGGGAGCCTCGCGGGCCGCATCGTGCACATTAGTCGCCTTCGGATAAGTAACCACGCCACCGAAACCGAGCGAGAAACCGAGGTCCACCACCCGGCGCATTTCTTCCACGCCGCCCGAGAAGCAGTGGAAGATACCGCCCAAGGCCGCATCCCAGTGATTTTCAATCAGACGAAAACAATCGTCCCAAGCGTCGCGCGAATGAATCACAATCGGCAAACGAGCCTCACGAGCAATCTCCATTTGACGAACGAAGACGTCTTGTTGCACGTCCCGCGGGGCAAAGTCGTAATGGTAGTCGAGACCGATCTCTCCGTATCCCACAACTTTTGGATGCCGGCAAAGGGCGGGAAGGCGGGAGAAAGTTTCGGCCGTGACGGCGGAGGCCTTGTGAGGGTGCACGCCGACGGTGGCGAAGAATTCCGGGTGCTGCTCCGCCAAGCGGATGCCGGCTTCGAGATCAGGAGGGCCATCGCCGGAACCGATGGCCAACAAATGAGTTACGCCCGCCGCCCGGGCGCGGGCCATCACCTCTGGCCGATCGGCGTCAAAAGCGCCGTCATCGACGTGACAATGCGAATCGATCACTTGAGGCGAGCCCCGACGGGAACCTCCTCGAGGAAAGCCGCCAAAACCGGAGCCCCTCCTTCGAGCGAAGCGGCGACGATCATACCCTGACTTTCAATACCACGCAACTTACGCGGGGCCAAGTTAGCCACAATAACGACCTTGCGATTTACCAATGACTCGGGCGAGTAAGCCTTGGCGATGCCCGCCACGATGGTGCGCGGCTCGGGCTCACCGATATCGACCTTGAGCTGGAGTAACTTATCGGCGCCTTTAACCGCCTCGGCTGAAAGTACGAGGCCGACCCGTAAGTCGACCTTAACGAAGTCATCAATCGTAATCTCCGGCGATAGCGGAATCACCGGACTTACTCCGGCGACGGGAGCCGCTTCCTCGGTCCTGCCCAGCAGCGCGTTCTGGCGGGCTAATTCCGCTTGTTCAAGTTCTTGCATTTGAGGAATCACAATCTTGGCATCGAGCCGAGGGAATACAGGGGTGAGGTCGCCCACTTGGTCGACACCCATCTGGGTACGGATCTTGTCGATGGACGCGGGGATGATGGGATGGGCGAGGTCGCAGATGGCTTGAAGGGCGCGGTAGGTGGAACAGAGCACCGCGTCCAGGCGCTCGTGCTCGCTGCGCTTGGCGAGTTCCCACGGCTTCTCTTCCATAATGAGGCGATCGAGGAAACCGATCAGCGCCCAGATGGCTTCGAGGGCCTTCGAGAATTCGAACTTGGCGTAATGCGCTTGGGCCTGCTCCCGCGTGGTGGCAATGTGCGCGGCCACGCTTTCGAGTACCGGTACCGCTGGCACCAGACCGGCACGATACTGCTTGATCATGGTCAGCGTGCGGCTGGTTAAGTTACCCAGGCC
>Ga0105049_10002470_pt1 | contig 21934 bp, 22 predicted proteins | sample MAT06_FD_78087 | JGI IMG/M metagenome (GOLD analysis project Ga0105049, IMG submission 78087) | Freshwater microbial communities from Lake Fryxell liftoff mats and glacier meltwater in Antarctica - MAT-06 | ecosystem: Environmental > Aquatic > Freshwater > Ice > Liftoff microbial mat | place...
CGGTTGGGCTTCTGCCCCTTGGATGGCGGCAGGCTGGAGTTGTCGGGGGTCTTGGGCGGGGCGGCGAGCCTGGCTTCGAGATCAGCGATACGCGCGGCCAGGACGACGATCTGCCCGGTTTGCGCCTCGATCAAGGCGATCAGGTCATCGCGGGGGAGGGTGAGAAGCGTTGCGGGGTCCACGCAAGCCTGTGAATCGACCCGACCGTGACCGTGTCAAGCAAAATATGAACGGGTGGGGGGTGAGCAATTACCGAAAAACAGTAGGGCAGGGCGGGAAACATGGCCCGCCACCTGGTCCAGACCGACGCAGTCATCCTCGATGAGCTGGGCTGCCTGCCGTTCCCTGCATCAGGCGGCGCCTTGCTGTTCCGTCTGATCAGCCAGCTCTACGAAAAGACATCCTGACCATCATCACGAACCCGTCCTTCGCGGAATGGGTCGCCGTGTTCGGTGATGCCAAAATGACCGCGGCGCTGCTCGATCGCATCACGCATCACGGCGACATTCTGGAAACCGGGAACGATCCCTTCCGCTTCAAGCAGCGCAAAACTACCAAAAACGACCCCGTGAACTGGAAAATATTGGATGCTGTTTGACAGGCGAAGACCAACCCGCGTGGATACCTCACACTCGTGTCGGCTCTCGCTATTGGCGAATTCGGCTTCGAGAGAAAGCCGACGGGTCTCCAGGGTTTCCATCTGCCCGTGCATGACGATCAACCGAGCGCGGCGAGTGCCTCGTCCGTTGTGGTCACCAGGGCCACATTGCGCATGGCGTAGTCGATCGAGGCGCGGTGCCAGTCGGCGTTCATGGTCGAACAGCCATCCTCCGGGATAACCATGACGTAGCCCTTGTCGGCGCCAGTGCGGGCAGTGTGCTCGATGCTCATGTTGGTCCAGGCGCCGGTCTCGATGACGATCGTGCGGCCCTCAGCCTTCAGGACGCGCTCCAGCGACGTGCCCTCCCAAGCGCTCATGCGCGCTTTACGGATCACGTGGTCGCCGGCCTGCGCCTCGAGGCCCGCCACCGGCTCAGCGCCCCAGCTGCCCTCAATGAGGGCGTTCGCGTCCACGCATCCTTCGAACAGCGGGGCGTTCAGCGTCATGTCGCGGGCATCTGCCCGCCGCACGAACCAGACGTGGATCACCGGCACGCCGAGCGACCGACACCGCGCGGCGAGCCGCGCGATGTTGGCGATCGCGTTCTGCTGCCGGCAATGATCCGGGCTGCCCGAGGACGCGAAGGCGCCGCCGTCCATCACCACGTCGTTCTGCATGTCCTGGATGATCAGCGCGCAACGGGAGGCGTCGAACCTGAGTGGTTCGTCCGCCGTATTCGGCGCACCCTTCGTGCCGGGCCGGGTCGTTGAAGGTGGGGCACTCATGAAGGGTTCATTGCGCGGGCCGATCCTGACAGCCACCGCGTAGACCGAGGTGGTGGCGCAGACGTAGAGCGTGCGCCAATCGGTGCCGCCCCAGTGGAAATTGGCCGGGCCTTCCGGGATTGATACCTTGCCCAGGAGGCGCCCGTCCGGCGCAAAAACCCAGATGCCGCCCGGCGCCGTGCACCAGATATTTCCTTCCGCATCGCACTTCATGCCGTCGGGCTCGCCCGGCAGCATCGCGTCACGCAAACCCGAGGCGAAGATGCGCCCGTTCCTCAAGGCGCCATTCGCCGCGACCTCGTAGACGCGGATGTTCGCCTGGTCGGTGTCGTTGACATACATCACGCTTTCGTCGGGCGAGAAACACAGGCCGTTCGGCTGGCTGTGCGTGTAGCGCTCCACGACAAGCTGCGGCTCATCGCCGGGCCGGGCGTTCGGGCGGATACGGAACACGCCCTGCCAGCCGAGTTGGCGGGCGCGCTCCACGCCGTAATGCGGCATGCGCCCGTACCACGGGTCGGTGAAATAGATCGACCCATCCGACCTGACGCAGACATCATTCGGCGAGTTAAGCTCGCGTCCCTGGAACTGCGTGGCGAGCACCTCGCGCTGGCCGTCCGGGCGGATACGCACCAGCGATGACGTCGCATGTTCGCAGGCGATCAGGTTGAGATCAGCATCGTAGGTGAGGCCATTGGCCTTGTTGGATGGGCGCGCAACCTCGCGCACGCCTGCGCGGTCGAGCCGGCGGCGCGTGTCGGCCGGCATGTCGGAGAACAGGAGATAATGCTCCGTCGGATGCCAGATCGGTCCTTCGGTGAAGGTGAAGCCGCTGCCCGCCTGGCGCACGGGGGCGTGCTCATCGATCAGGCGCCGAAAGGCGGGGTCAAGGGCGACATGGGCCATGGTATGCTCCGTCAGGCCGGGAACCAGTCCCGACGCGGTACTGATTGGGTGATCGGCCCAGGCACCTGCATGTCGAGCCGACCGACCACCTGCCCGCCCTCGATCTTGGCCGGCTTGTCATGGACCGGCAGCAAGAACTTCGACGAAGCAAGAAGCTTCTTGATCGCCGCCTTCTCCGAGCGCTTGGAGCCGGCGTGATTGCCGGTGACTTGCGGCTCGTGGAAACTGAGCTGGAACACCGGTTCGACGACCTGGTCGTTGAAGTCGTAGATCACGTCGCCGCAGATCGTCGCGCGGCCCTCGGCGGTCTCGACATGCACGTTCATCGAGCCCTCGGTATGCGCGTTGGCCGCCTCCAGCAGGACGCCCGGCACGAGTTCGATCGGGCCGGTCAGTTCCAGGTCCTCGAAGCGGAGCGCGTGGCGGGTGTGCAGGCGCTCGATCAGGTGCTGGATGTCGGGCTTCGGATACTGCGGATGCATCAACCCCGAAACCGAGTGCTCCATCTCCCGGCGGTTGACGACAACAGTCGTATTCATCGGGAAGTGGTCGTCCTTGCCGGCGTGGTCGATGTGCAGATGGGTATGCAGGACGTAGCGCACGTCGCCGGTCTTCACGCCATGCCGGGCAAGCTGCCGCTCGATCATGTTCTCGTGGAATTGGAGCCCCCGCATGCCCAGCGTTTCCATGATCGCGTTGTCGCGATAGCCGGTATCGACGACGATCGGATACCGCCCGCCCGTGATGAGAAAGCCGTACACCGGCACGCGGCGCACGCGCCCGCAATCGCGGGCGAGTACGAGAAAGCTAGATTCCAGTTCGATGTCGCCATAGTCGAGCACCTTGATCTCAAGAGCCATCGTGGTCGCCCCCCCTAAAGCCGATAAACCCGGCGCGCCGTGTTGAAAAAAATCGCCTCCCGCTCGCCGGCGCTCAAGCCGCCGGCGCCGCGCCGATGCGCGTCTAGAAGCGTGCCGTAGTTGGTCCACAGCTTCTCGATCGGGAAATTGGAGCCCCACAGGCAACGCTCGGCGCCGAACAGGGCGATGGTCTCGCCGATCAGCCAACCGATGTGATCCGCGTCGTTGCGGTGGATGAAGGTGCCGAAGCCGGACAGCTTGGCGACGACATTGGGGCACGCCGCCAGCAGGGCCATGCCGGCGCGCCAGGCGTCCCGGCCGCCCGGCGTGAGATCCTCCAGCATGCCGGCGTGCTGCAACACGAAGGTCACGCGCGGGCAGGACGCGGCGAGGTCCGCCGCGCCCGCCATCTGCCCGGCGAACACCTGGAGGTCGAAAACAAGGCCGTAATCGGCAAGCCGCGCGACGTTGCGGCGAACCGCCGGATCGGCGGCGAGATCCGGCCGGCTCGCAAAGCGGTACTGCGCATTCTCGTGCCAGTGGAGTTGCTGGCGGACCCCGCGCAGGCGTGGAAAGCGGGTGAGTCGATCAAGCGCGGGGCGTGCATCCTCCGCCGTCATGTCGGCGAAGGCGACTAAGCCATGCGGCCAGCCGGTCTCCAACGCCACGGTCTCGATCCACGCGGCTTCCTCGGTGGCGCGCTCCGGCGGCCAATTGGCCTGCACGTAGATCGCCTTCTCCACGCCGGAGCCCGCCAGGTCGGCGAGGTATTCAGCCATTGGATAGTCGCGGCGGATCGGCTCATAGGGTCCGAAGATGCGTGGCTGCATCGGCCCGCTCAGCCATGGCAGGTCGGCCGTCCGCCAGACATGGAAGTGGCTGTCGATCACCCTCATCGGAACGTCCCCGCGCGCCGCAGCGCAGCCTCGCCGACCAGCGCCCCGGCCATGGCCTCCAGGTCGCCGCCGGCCTCGAGGCGGTCGATCAGCGGCAGGATGGCGCGCATCGCGCCGGTCTCTGGCCGATAGGCCGGATCGGCGGCAAGCGGGCTAAGCCAGATGATCCGCCAGGCGAGGGATCTCAGCCGCGTCATGGCCGCGATCAGCGCCTCCGGTCCGCCGCGTTCGAGCCCGTCGGAGACAATGATCACGACAGCGCCGCGCGCGAAGCCCGCGAAGCGCGGCACCGAGAGGAACACCGAGAGCGCCTCGCCGAGCCGCGTGCCGCCGTCCCAGTCGGCGACCAGGCCGGAGGCGAGAGCGAGCGCCTGCTCGCGGTTGCGTCGCCGCAGCGCCCGCGTCACCCGCGTCAGCCGCGTGCTAAGCGTGAAGGCCTCGGCGCGCTCGGCCGTCCGGATTATTGCATGCGCGATCCGCAGCGCGGCGTCGGTGCCGCCCTTCATGCTGCCAGACACGTCGATCAGCGTCAGCACGCGGCGTTGGCGCATCCGGCGCCGGCGCACCTGCAGCCGCAGGATCTCGCCGTCGCGCCGCGCCATGTCGCGCAGGGCACGGCGCGGGTCGGCGACACCCTGGCGCGCAGCCTGGAGCCGGCGCGATCGCCGGCGCGGCAGCGCGCCCGACAGCGCGCGGGCGAAGGCGGATAGCAGCGCGGCTTCGTCGACGACGCCGAAGGAGCGGGCGAAAAGACGCTCGCGGCGGCTCGCCTCGCGGCCAGACGGATCTTCCTCATCGGGCGGCAGCATCTCCTCCGTGTCGCCGGCGTCAAAGGCGCGCGGCGTCTCCTCGCTCGTCGCCTCGCCCGGGATAAGGAAGGCGCGGCCTAGGAAGATCATGTCAAAGAGGTCGTCGAATGCCTGTCTGCGGTCAGGCCCCGGGCCGAAGATCGCATGGGCGGCGCGCCGCACATCGCGGATGGAGCGTGGGCCAAGCAGCCCGACGGCCGAGAGAAAGCTTTCCGCCTGCGACGGCGCCGCCAGGAAGCCTTCGGCCCGCAGCGCTCGCGGGAAGGCGAGGAACGGGTCAAGCGCACGCGGTGTCATGCGCGGCCCTCAAGGATACGGTCCAACCGCGGGGCGATGAACATCAGATCGTCCTGGTCCTTGAGGACCACGCCGATGGCGCGCGCAAAGGCTGCGGGCCAGGGCGCGCCCTGGGCGTTGAGCAGCGTGGCCGCCTCCGCCCATTCCACCGTCTCGGCCACGCCGGGCGGCTTGGCGAGCGGCTCGGCCCGCAGCTTTCCGACCGCCGCCACCACCCTGTGCGCGGTGTCGCGCGCCACGGCGGAGGCGCGCATCATGACGATCTGCGCCTCCAGCTGCGGGTCCGGATAGCCGATCCAGTGATACACGCAGCGCCGCCGGAGCGCCTCGTGCAGTTCGCGCGTGCGGTTCGAGGTGAGCACCACGACCGGCGGCTCGGCCGCGCGGATCGTGCCGCGCTCCGGGATCGACAGGCTGAAATCCGACAGGAATTCGAGCAGGAAGGCTTCGAACTCATGGTCGGAGCGGTCGATCTCGTCGATCAGCAGTAGCCTCTCGCGCGGGCGTTGGAGCGCCAGCAGCATCGGGCGCGCGATCAGGAAGTCGTCGGCGTAGAGATTGACATAGGCGTCGCCCATCTGCCGGATCGCGAGCATCTGGCGCGGGAAGTTCCACTCGTACATGGCCGCGGAGGCGTCGAGGCCCTCATAGGCCTGCAGGCGCACCAATTCACGCCCGAGCACCGCCGCGAGCGCCTTCGCCGCCTCGGTCTTGCCCACGCCGGGCGCGCCTTCCAGAAGCAGCGGCTTGCCCAGCGCGAGTGCCAGATAGGCGGCGGTGGCCAGCCCCTCATCGGCAAGGTATTGCGCGGCGCGCAGGGCTTCCGCCAGCGCCTCCGGGCTGTCGATGCCGGCGATGGAGCGCCTGACCGCCATGGCTCAGAGCCGCCGCTTCGGCCGCGCGCCGCCCTGCGCCCGCAGGCCACGCAGCACCTTCTCCGGCGTCGCGGGAAGTTCGTCGATGCGCACGCCGACAGCGTCGTAGATGGCGTTGACGACCGCCGGCAGGACCGGGTTCGCGCACATTTCGCCAGGTCCCTTGCCGCCATAGGGACCGTCCTCGGCCGGCCGTTCCAGGACGCTGATGTGATGCGGCGCGATATCGCCCGGCCCCGGCATCAGATAGGAGTTGAAGTCAACCGGCCCGTGGTCGCGCTGCGGGTAATAGGGCTCGGTCGTCTCCCAGACGGCGTGGCTCATGCCCATCCAGGCGCCGCCGCGCAATTGCTGCTCCACGAGACGCGGGTTGAGCGCGCGGCCGACCTCATAGGCCGATTGCATGTCGACGACGGTGACTTCGCCGGTTTCGTCATCGACTTCCACCTCCACCAGCATGGCGGCATGGGCGAAGGTCGAGACCGGCGTCATCTCTCCGGTATCCGGATCGACGTCGCTCAGGGGAATGAGGAAGATGCCGCGCCCCGCGATCGTGCGGCCCTGCTTGAACTGGGCCGCCTGGGCGGCGGCGAGCGTGGTGATCGTGCGGCCAGGCGCGCCACGCACATGGATATTGCCGCGCCCGTCGGTGACGAGGTCGGCCGCATCGACCTCCAGCGCCTCGGCCGCGGCCTCCAGCATCACCGCACGCGCCTCGCGCGCCGCCATGATCACGGCGTTGCCCATGCGATGGGTGCCGCGGCTGGCGAAGCTGCCCATGTCGTGCGGCCCGGTATCGCTGTCGGCCGTATCGACATAGACGTCCTCCACCGGCACGCCGAGCGTCTCGGCGGCGATCTGCCGGGTGACGGACTTCATCCCCTGGCCGAGATCGATGGCCGAAAGCGCCACCGTGAACTTGCCGTCGGGATTGGAATGGATCAGCGCCTGGCTTGGGTCGCCGCCAAGATTCATGCCGATCGGATAGTTGATTGCGGCGAAGCCGCGTCCGCGATGCAGCGCCATGGCTCAGCGCTTCCGAAAGCCGGAGAGGGAGGAGAAGCGCATCGCGCCGGCACGTGGCGCGACGGGCGCTGGCGGCGGATCGCGGTGAGGCGGGGCGGCCGGCCCCGATCCGGGCTGCGCCGCGCCAGGCTGCGGGAAGGAGCGCGTGGCCGTCGCCGGCTGCGACGCTGTGGTGGCTGTCGTCGCCCGCGACGCTGTGGTGGCCGAACCCTGCGGAAGCGTCGGCGCGCTGGGAGCGGGCGGCGGCCGCGCGCCCTTCTTGGCGTAGGAACTCGCCCGATAGCCCTGCACGCGGCCGATCTCGTCGGTGACGGTGTGCGCCGGCAGGCGCCCGCGCTCATTGCCGCCGTCCCGCATCGAGGCGGCGGCGAGCATGGCGGGGCTCAGCCGGACGCCGGCCTTTTCCGCCACCACTTGGCAGCATTCGATGAGCGCGCAGTTCTTCGCGACGCGCCGATGCGCCTTCATGTCGCCGTCGCGATAGGCATTGAGGATGCGCAGCTCGATCGGGTTCATGCCGACCGCCTCCGCCACCTTGTCCATATGCGCCTCGATGGCGAAATCCACCCCGGTGATGCCAAAGCCGCGCATGGCGGTGGCCGGCGTGCGGTTGGTGTACACACAATAGACGTCCGCCGAGACGTTCGGGATGGTGTAGGGGCCGGGCAGATGGCCCACGCCCTTGAGAATCGCGTAGGAGGATAGCCGCGTATAGGCGCCGGAATCGAAGTAGCCGGTGAAGCTGCGTGCCACGATGCGCCCGTCGCGCATCACCCCATCCTTGAGGTACCAGCGTTCGGCGCCGCGCGGCGCGCCGACCTGCATTTCTTCCTCGCGGTCCCACATGAACTTCACCGGCCGGCCGGTGAGCATGGCGCCAAGCACGGCGAGCGGTTCGTGGATGCTGTCCACCTTGCCGCCGAAGCCGCCACCGACCGTGCCGCCGATAAAATGCAGCCGGCTCGACGGAAGCTCGAGCACTTTCGAGGATGTCGCCAGCGAAAAGAACAGCCCCTGCGTGGAGGTATGGCACACGAAGCGGCCATTCTGCTCCGGCGCCGCGATGGCGCCGCAGGTTTCCATCGGCGCCTGTTCGATCGGCGACATCTGGTAGCGTCCCTCGACGATCATATCGGCCTGTCGGAAGGCGGCTTCCACATCGCCGTAGCGCAGCTTCTGGTGGTCGTATTTGCCGTGATAGATGAACTTGTTGCCTGGATAGATGTCGAGCACGATGGGCGCACCGGGCTTGATCGCCTCCTCCACGTCGAGAACATGGGGCAGCGCCTCCCACTCGACACGGACCGCGGCCACGGCGTCGCGCGCCTTCGCCTCGCTCGTCGCGATCACTGCCGCGACCGGCTCACCGCGATAGCGCACGCGCTCGGTGGACAGCAGCGGCTCGTCGTCGAGGCCGAAATCGAGCAGTGAGAGAAGCGTGTTGAGGTTGCGCGGCACATCCTTGCCGGTGAGCACGCGCACCACGCCGGGCATGCGCTCGGCGGCCGAGACGTCGATGCGCCGGATGCGCGCCGCGTGATGCGGCGAACGCACGCAGCGCATGTGCAACAGCCCTTCGAACAGGTGGTCGTCGTAGAAGGGCGAGCGGCCGGTGACATGGCCGGTGATATCCTGCCGGCGCGTCGGCTTGCCGATCTCGTTCAAATCTTCACTGCGTTCATCGGCGAAGTATTGCTTTCGGAAATCGATCATCGGCTGATCGGTCGGGGTCGCGCTCATGCCCGGATCCTTCCTTCGGCAACGTCCAGAATCGCCGCGATGATCGGCTCGTAGCCGGTGCAGCGGCAGAGATTGCCGGCGATCGCCTCGATGATCTCCTCGCGGCTCGGCCTGGGAGTCCGGTCGAGCAGCGCCTTAGCACTCATCAGCATGCCCGGCGTGCAGTAGCCGCACTGGGCGGCGAAACGTTCCATGAAAGCCTCCTGCAGTGGATGCAATCGTGCCGGTCCAAGGCCGGCGACGGTCTCCACCCTGCGCCCCTGGACCAACTCGGCCAGAGTGAGGCAGGCGAGTTGCGGCTCGCCGTCCAACAGCACGGTGCAGGCGCCGCAGGTTCCCTGACCGCAGCCGTATTTCGCTGACAGGTCGCCGACACCCCGGCGCAGGAAATCGAGCAGGTTCTGGCCGTCCTCGGTGAAGGCGGCCTTGGCCTCGCCGTTGAGGGTGAAGGTGACGGGTTTCAGCGCCATGTCACAGCATCCGCTCCAGAAGCCGCTTGAGATGCACGCCAGCCACCTCCCGCCGGTACCAGGTGGAGGCGAGTGCATCGGTCGGTGGCTCGAGGCCCTCGCAGGCCACCGCCGCCGCGCGCGCGATAACGCCCGCATCGAGCGCAGCGCCTTCGAGAGCGCGTTCCGCCGATAGCGCCCGGAGCGGCGTCGGCCCCATGGCGCCAAACGCGATGCGTACGTTGCGCAGGCGGCCGCCGTCACGCGGCAGGTGGGCGGCGATCGAGAGAACCGAGACGCCCTTCGGCTTCACGCGGCTGACCTTCAGGAACCCGAAGGCACGCGGCTCGCGCGGTCGCGGAACCTGCACCGCGGCCACAAGCCCCGCCCGTTCGCGATCGCGCAGGAATTCCTCGACCGGCCGCTGCGCGCCACCCGCCATGACGACGCGCGCGCCAAGGGCGAGCAGCGCCGTCGTCAGGTCGCCATAGGGATGCTCGGCAAAGAGATTGCCACCCACCGTGGCCATGACCCGGACCTGCGGGCCACCGAGCGCCCGCGCGACGGGATGGAGATGCGCCAGGTCACGCTCTGCCAGGATCATCGCCATGGTGACGCCGGCGCCGATCTCGACGCTGTCGAGCGACGCCCTGATCTGCCGCAGTGCCGGGTCGCTGGTGCGCAAGATGCGACCCTGCACGGCGCCGGCATTGACCGCGCGCATGACCAGTGTGCCGCCGCCCAGATAGATCCCGTCCGATCCGAGCGCGCGCTGTGCGTCGCCGAGCGTCGGATGGCTTTCCACCACTACGGCCATCACCCGGCTCCCTTTGCCAGATAGGCGCGGATCGCGTCGAACCCGCCCTGATAGATGTCCTCGCCGACCATCCCGACGAGTTCGGCCTCGCGTCCTGCCGGGGTGTCGAAACGGCTCTCCCATCGCCAGAATGTTCGGTCGCCGTCGGTTACGGGTGCAAGCCGGACATGGGCGACATAGTTGAATAGCGGGATCGGCGTCTCGAGCAGGCAATAGCTGTAGGCAAGATCGGCGTCGGAGAGGGTCAGCAGGCGCTCCCGCAGCTCCGCGCCGTCGCGCATGCGAAACCGGCGCACGCAGCCGACCCGATCGGACGCCCAGCCCCGCTCGATATGACTCTCGGCAACCGGCGGATGCCATTTGTCATGGCCGTTGAAGTCGCGCAGCACGCCCCAAACCCTCTCTACCGGTGCGTCGATCACGGTGCTTTTCACGACAAGCGGCATGGTCAGGATGCCATCTGGCGCTTCAACGCCAGGAAACCGGCGAGGAAGACGTTCTGGCCGATATTGGTCACCTGCTCGTCCGCAACCTCAGGCGCGCAGTCGAACTCGGCCGTCCATTCGGCGAAACAACGATCGCCGTCCGTGATCGGCGTCAGCCGCAGCGTCGCAAGATAGTTGGTCAGCGGCATCGGGCTCTCGAGGATCGAGTAAGTGCAGAAGTAGTCGTAGTCGGACAGCGCGAGCAACTGCTCGCGCAGGCGGTCACCGTTCTGCAGGCGGAAGTCGCGCACGCAACCGACCCGGTCGGAGGGCTCGCCGTTCTCGATCCGGCTCTCGCGCACCAGCGGCAGCCAGCGCGGCAGGGCGTTGAAGTCACGCACCTTTTCCCAAACCCGGGCCACCGGTGCGTCGATGATGGTGCTGACATAGACACGCGCCATTACTTGTCACCGCCCTTGCCGGCCTTGCGCGCGCCCTCGATCATGCGCTGCATGTCCGCGGCTTCGCGAATCAGCCCGCCCTGCTTGGTAATCCCGCCGCCTTCGATGCCGATGTCACTCAGCAGGCTGTCGATCAGCGGTGCCTGCACACGGTAGCGCAGCGCGGAGTTGATCACCTCGTCGGTCGGCGAGCCCTCGCGCGCTCCGCCGCCGCCGGCGATGCCGTCGAGCTGTACGATGCGGATGTCCTGGATCTTCTCCAGCGGCTTGACGCTCGCCGCCACGATGCCCTCGACATGTTCGAGGAGCTTGCGGCGGAACAGCGAGTGGCGCGCCTCGTCGGTGAGGACATTCTCCGCCTCGTTGAGGAGCTTCCGCGCTTCGGCCTCGGCGGCCGCGCGCACCTGCTCCGCCTCCGCGGCGAGCCGCGCCTCGGCGGTGGCCTTCTCGGCGATCAGCACATCGATCAATTTGCGGCGGTTGGCGACTTCGGTCTCGCGTACGGTGCGGACCTTCTCCTCGGCGGCGGCGGCCAGTGCGCGGGCGGCGTCGGCCTCGGCGCGGGCAGCCGATTCCTCCGGCGACTTCCGATGCAGCGCCACGGCCTTGTCCATCTGCGCTGCCTCGACCGTCCGCTCGCGGTCAACCTCCAGCAGGCGCCGGACCGTCTCGTGATCGATGCGGATCTCGTCGAGCTGGCGTTCGGAGGCGATGCGTGCGCGCTCGATGTCCTCGCGGCTGACGATCTCGGCTTCGCGCAGGGCCTGCACGCGCGCGATCTCCAGCTGCTCGAGCGACCGGCGACGTTCTAGGCGCGCCGCCTCCACCACCTTCTCGCGTTCCACCTCGGCCGCGTCCACGTCGCGCTCGGCGGCGATCTGCGCCCGCCGCACGCTGGCGTCGGCCTGCGCCGCCTTCGCCTTATCCTCGGCGAGTGCCACGACGCGCGCCAGCTCGGCGCCCTCCACGAGCCGCTTGCGCTCGATGTCGATGACCTCACGCGCCCGCTGGCTGGAGATGCGTTCCTGCTCCAGCGCGAGTTCGGCGGCAATACGGGCCTTCTCGACGCTCTCGCGCCGCGCGATCTCGGCACTCTCCACCGCCTTCTCGCGCACGATCTCGCGGGATCGCGTCGCCTCCTCGGCGGCGATGCGCTCGGCGGCGAGGTTCTTCTCCCGGGTGATGCGGGCGGCCTCGGTCGCCTCGCCGGCGGCGATCTCGGCGGCCTCCACCGCCTGCTGGCGCTCGATCTCCAATTCGCGGATGCGCCGATCCTCGGTGATGCGGGCCTGGTTGACCTCCGAGGCCTGGGCGATGCGCGAGCGCTCCACCGCCTCGCGGGAGACGATCTCCAGCTCGTCGAGCGCCCTCTGCCGCTCGATCTCCTGCTTGCGGATTTTCTCCTCGCCCGCGATGCGGGTCTGGGTCAGCAACAATGTCTGGGACATGCGCCGCTTCTCGGTCTCCTCGCGCGCGGCGATATCGGCCTGATCGGTGGCGCGCTGGCGCTCGATCTCCAGGGCCTGCGTCTCGCCCTCCTTGGTGATCCGGGCTTCCTCGATCCCCTTTTCCTGGGAGATGCGGGCCCGTTCCGTCGCCTCGCGTGAGGCGATCTCCGCCTGCTGCAGCACGCCCTGCTTCTCGATCTCGCGGGCCTGGGTCTCCTGCTCGTTGGTGATGCGCGCCTCGCTCACCGCGCGCACCTGCAGGATGCGCGCCTTCTCGATCTCCCCGTGGGCGGCGATCTCCTCCGCGTCGTTGGCCTTCTGCCGCGCGATCTCGCGCCCACGGACCTCGCGTTCGGAGGCGATCCGCATCTGCGCGATGATCTGTTCGTTGGCGATGCGCGCCTTCTCGATCGCCTCGCGTGAGGCGATCTGGGCCTCCTCGACCTCGGCGTCGCGGCTGGCGCGCTCACGCGCGATCTCGGCGCGCTGCCGGGCACGGCGGAACTCGATCTGCAGCTCCTGGTCCAGGCGCGCGCTCTCACCCTCCCGCTCGATGTCGAGCGCCTGCTTCTCGGCTTCGAGGTTGCGGGCGCGGATCTGGATCATCGAGTCCTGCTCGATGTCGTTGCGTTCCTTGCGCTTGTCCTCGATTTCCCGGATGAGCGCCGTAAGGCCCTCGGCGTCGAAGCGGTTCGATGGATTGAAGAATTCGAGGCTCGTCTGGTCGATATCGAGAATGGCGACGCTTTCCAGTTCCAGCCCATTCTTGTCGAGGTCGAGCTGCGCGCTTTCCCTGACGCGCAGCACGTAGCCGGCGCGGCTCTCGTGCATGTCCGCCATGTCCATCTCGGCGGCGATGGCCCGGAGCGCGCTCTCGAACTTGCCGGAGAGCAGGGCATGCAGCAGTCCGGGCTCCAGCGTGCGGCGGCCGAGCGTCGATGCGGCCATGGAAACCGCCATACTCTCTGGCTTCACGCGGACGTAGAACTCGGCCTCAAGATCCACGCGCATGCGGTCCTTGGTGATCACGGCCTCGGTCTTCGCGCGGCTGATCTTCAGCGGCAGCACATTCATGTTCACCGGCGTGATGTCGTGGACGATCGGCCAGACGAAGGCGCCGCCATCGATCACGACCTTCTCGCCGAGAAAGCCCGTGCGCACGAAGGCGACCTCCTTGGTGGAGCGCCTGTAGAGCCGCTGCATGATCCAGTAGACGATCGCGATGACGAAGACCGCTGCGATCAGCCAAAGAATCAGTTGCCCGGCGAATTGCCCGTTCATGGTGGTGCCCCTTGCGGCTCAGCGGCCCTTGATGCGCTTGAAGGCGCGCGTCTGTTCTGTCAGCGCGATCTCTGTCGGCAGGCGCTCCATCGAGGAGGCGCCATAGAAGCCGTGGCAGACCGCGGCACTCTGCAAGACGTATTCGGCGTCGCCCGGCGTGGCGACCGGGCCGCCATGAACCAGGATGATGGCGTCCGGCCTGACGGCGAGGGCGGCCGCGGCCAGCCGATCGACCACGGCCGGGCAGTCCGCGAGCTTCAGCGCCGTCCCGGCACCGATGCTGCCCCCGGTTGTCAGCCCGAGATGCACGACGATCACATCCGCCCCGGCGCCCGCCATGGCGGTGGCGTCGGCCTCGGTGAAGACGTAGGGCGTGGTCAGAAGCCCCTTTTCGCGGGCCATGGCGATCATCTCGACTTCCTGGGCGAAGGACATGCCCGTCTCTTCGAGATTTTGGCGGAAGATGCCGTCGATCAGGCCCACGGTCGGGAAGTTCTGCACCCCCGCAAAACCGACCCGCTTCACCTCATCGAGGAAGACGTCCATCAGGCGGAAGGGATCCGTGCCGCAGACGCCGGCCAGCACCGGCGTGCACTTCACCACGGGAAGCACCTCACCCGCCATTTCCATGACGATGGCGTTGGCGTCGCCATAGGGCATGAGGCCGGCTAGGCTGCCGCGCCCGGCCATGCGGTAGCGGCCGGAATTGTAGATGACGATGAGATCGATCCCGCCGGCCTCCTCGCACTTCGCCGACAGGCCGGTGCCGGCGCCGCCGCCCACGATCGGCTCGTTGCGGGCTATCATGGCGCGGAAGCGCTCCATGATCAGCTCCCGGCCTTCTCGCCTGGCGCTCATGGCATCCCGCCTTTCCTGCGCGGGCCTCGCTGGGCGCCATGGAGACGTCTGAACTCCTCCACGACTGCCGCGGCGAAGGCCGGATCATTGATATTGTGCGGTAGCCTGATGAGATGCCGGTTCGGACTTAGGTGCAGCGTCGTCTCGATGGCGCGGAACAGCGCGGTGCGCGCCGCCGGGTCGAAGAAGACCTGGCCAGATGCATCGAGGGTCGAGACGCCTTCCTCCGGCAGGAAGAACCGGACCGGCCCCTCCATCAGGTTGAGCCGTCCGGCGATCCAGCTTCCCATCTGCGCGCATTCATCCGCTGTGGTGCGCATCAGCGTCACCTGCGGATTGTGCTGGTAGAAGGTGCGGCCGCGGTAGCGCTCCGGCACGGTCTCCGGCGCGCCGAAATTCACCATGTCGAGGGCGCCGACCGAGCCAATATAGGGTAGGCGCGTGCGGATCACGGCACCGAAGCGATCCTCGGTGCAGGCGAAGGCGCCGCCCATCATCATATCGGCGACTTCCGTGGTGGTCATGTCGATCACGCCCGCGGCCCTGCGGTCGTCGATCAGCCGCTCCATCGACTGGCCGCCAGTGCCGGTGGCGTGGAAGACGAGGCAATCCCACTCCTCCTTGAGCGCACTGTTGATCTGCTGCACGCAGGAGGTCGTGACGCCGAACATCGAGACGACCACGGCCGGCCGGAAGGTGCGCGTGCGCCGCCCAGCGCGTCGCGCCTGGGCCATGCCGACCATGGCGTGCGCCGCGTTGCCGAGCACATCCTCGGTGATCGCGTTGAGGCCTTGCACGTCCGCGACCGAGTGCATCATCGTGATGTCGGAGGTGCCGACATACTGGCGCACCTCGCCGCTCGCCACCGTGGAGACGATCAGCTTCGGCACGCCGATGGGCAGCGCGCGCATGGCCGGCGCGACCATCGCGGTGCCGCCCGAACCGCCGGCCGAGATGACGCCGGCGACCCCGCTCTGTCGCCCGAGCCAGCGCGCGAAGGCCTCTGTCATGCCAGCCACCGCCGTGCCGCGGTCCCCGGTAAAGACGCCCGCCGCCCCGCGCGGATGGAAGGCGGCCACCTGGTGGGCCGGCACGTCCGCGCCGGAACTGCCGCCGGTGGTTGAGAGGTCAACCAGGCGCACCGGCAGGCCGGCCTCGCGGATCAGGTCGCGCATGTAGCGCAGCTCGTCGCCCTTGGTGTCGAGCGTGCCCGCCACGAGCACCACCTCCGAGCCGGGTGCGGCCAGCGGCCGGATGTCCGGCTGCGCAGTCTCGGCCACAGCGGGCCGAGCGGTCTGCAGACGCGCGTTGCGCTCGATCGTGGTGACCGCTGCCGGCTTCGACCACCGGGTCGGCAGCTTCGGATTCGAGACATACACCTTGACCGATCCGCCGGCTGTGCCCGGCGCCGCGGCCAGGGCGGCGGCGGTCGCGGCCGGGGTTGCGACACTCACCGGCGTATCGTCATGGCCGTGCCGGCCGACGCCGAGCAGCCGCTGCTGGAGGTCGCGGTCGGCGGCAAGCTCGCCTGCCGGGGACGACCGGTTGATCCGGCCATTGACCATGATGGCGACGGTATCGGCCACCGCGCAGGCAACACCGATGTTCTGCTCGATGATAAGAACGTCGATGTCGCCTTCGTCGGCAAGTCGCAGCAGCATCTCCTTCACTTGCGCCACGATGACTGGCGCGAGGCCCTCGGTCGGCTCGTCCATCACGAGGAGCGTTGGATTCATCAGGAGCGCGCGGCTGATCGCCAGCATCTGCTGCTCGCCGCCGGAGAGCTGAGCGCCGCCATTGCTGCGCCGTTCGGCAAGGCGCGGGAAGGTGGCGTAGATGCGCTCGATCGACCAGGCGCCGCCCGGCTTCGCCACAAGCTGCAAATGCTCCTCAACGGTGAGTGAGCGCCACAGCCGCCGCCCCTGAGGCACATAGCCAAGTCCCATCCTTGCGATCTCGGCCGGTGCCAGGCCCACCAGCGACTTGCCCTTGAAGCTGATCGAACCGGAACCGATCGGTACGAGGCCCATGATCGCCTTGCACACCGTGGTCTTGCCCATACCGTTGCGGCCGACGAGCGACAGCACGCCACGCTCCAGGCGCAAATCCACGCCCTGGAGCGCGTGGCTCGCGCCATAGAAAACGTTGAGGCCGCGCACCTCCAGTGCGGCCGGCCTGGCGTGTTCAACCATGGGCGTGGCTGCCATCCCCGAGATAAAGCTCCTGGACCTCGGGATCCTCCTCGATCTCGGCCGGCGAGCCTTCCTTGAAGACGCGCCCGTTGTGCAGCATCGTCACCTTCGTCGCCACCCGGAGCGCCACGTCCATGTCGTGCTCGATGATTATGAACCCGATATGCGACGGCATGTTGCTGAGGATCGCGACGAGTTCTGTGCGTTCGGTCGGCGAGAGGCCGGCGGCCGGCTCGTCGAACAGAATGAGCCGCGGCGCGCCTGCGAGCGCCAGAGCGATCTCCAGCTGGCGCTGCTGACCGTAGCTGAGTTCCTTCACCAACCGCCCGCGCAACTGCGTGAGGCGCACCGCCTCGATCAGCTCCTCAGCGCGGGTCACGAGCGGGTCGCCGCGCCGGGGCCGCAGCAGCGAGAAGCGGTTGCGGCTTACGCCGCGGCAGGCGAGATAGACGTTATCGGCAACGCTCAGGCCGCCGAAAAGCAGCGAGATCTGATAGGTACGCCTGAGGCCGCGGCGGATGCGCTCATGGGCCGGAAAGCGCGTGATATCCTCGCCAAAAAGCCTGATCGAGCCGGAGGTCGGCAAGAAATCTCCGGTCACGCAGTTGAAAAGCGTGGTCTTGCCGGCGCCGTTCGAGCCGAGCACCGCGCGCCGCTCGCCAGGCTCGACGCTCATCGTCACGTCTGAGATCGCGGCGAGCGCGCCGAACATCCTGGTGACGCCTCTGAGCTCCAGCGCGCTGCCGGTTGTGACTGCTCCCAGGCGATCGGCCGCGCCGTCGTCCGCGGGGCGCGCTTCGCCGACGATCACGACGCACCCCCGGCCGCGGCCTGTCCGGTCAGCGGATCGACCGCCTTGCGCCGCCGCTCGCGCCAGCGCTCCCACAGGCCGAGCGCGCCGTCCGGCGAGAAGAACACAACGACCAGGAAGCCAATTCCGATCAGCAGTTTAAAGCGCTCGTTGGACAGCCCGAAGGCCGACAGCACGTCCGAGCTGAAGGTCGAGAGAAGCACGAAGATGAAGGCGCCGATGAAGGGCCCGATCGGCCGCCGGATGCCGCCGATCACGGCGATGATCAGCATATCGATCACTGCGGAGATGCCGCCCGAGAAGGGCGCGACCTGGGAGGTCTGCCAGGCCAGCAGGATGCCGCCGATCGACGCCACCACGCCGGCGAAGGAGCAGGCCGCGATGCGGTGCGCGGTCACGTTGAAGCCGAGCGCGGCCATGCGCCGAGGATTGTCCCGTACCCCCTGAAGCGCCAGGCCGAATGGCGAGCGCGAAACATAGACGACCGCCGCGTAGCAAAGCGCCGCGCCGGCGAGCGAGAGATAGTAGAACGCCGTTGGCTGGCGCCAATCGATTCCGAACAGGCGCGGCGGCACCACTAGGTTGAAGCCGTTGTAGCCGTTGAACAACCCGTAATTCTGCCGGGTGAAGTAGAAGACGGCGCTCGCGATCGCGAGCGTGATCATGATCGTGTAGATGCCTTCCGTACGCACCGCCAACGCGCCGACGAGGGTGGCGAAGATGGTGGCGATGAGGATGGCGAGAGGCAAGTAGAGCCACCAGGACAGACCGAGGCTGATCTGCTCGACCCCCGAATCCCCCAGGATCGCCACCATGTAGCCGGCAAGCACCGCCACCGTCATCTGGATGAGGCTGACCATGCCTCCATAGCCGGCGAGGAACATCAGCGAGAGGGCGATGATGCCGAGGCAGAACGACCAGCCGAAGATTTGGAACAACCAGAAGCCGCTGGTAAAAAGCGGCATGACGAGAAGGATGAACACCACCGCCCACGCCGCGCGAGGCACGCGCGCGAGCGGTGTGGGCTCGGCTGCGATGGCCGGCCTCAGCCCGCCGCCCTGCCCGGTTATCGCCACGTCAATGACCGGCTCATCGGCTGGACCCCAGCAGGCCCTGGGGCCGGAAGGCGAGCACGACGGCCATGATAAGGAAGGTGAAAACAACCGAATAAGTCGGCGCATAGACCAAGCCGATCTGTTCGACGAGCCCGATGATCAGTGCGCCGAGCGCCGCTCCGGGAATCGAGCCCATCCCGCCGACGATAACGACGACAAGGCTCGCGAGGAGGAAGCGCGTATCCTCGCCGGGCGAGATCGATTGGAACGTGCCGCCGACCATGCCCGCAACGCCCGCAAGGCCCGCCCCGAAGCCAAAGACGGCAAGAAAAACGTAATGGATGCGCACGCCGGACGCCGTCAGCATCTCACGGTCGTCAACCCCCGCGCGAATGAGCATGCCGAGGCGTGAGCGAGTCATTATGAGCCACATGCCCACGCCGACCACGATCGCCATGATCAGGATGGCGATGCGCACCTGCGGAAAGCGCATATAGATCGGCTCACCGTTCCGGCCGACGCCGGAGACGATCGGCAGGGTCGCCGGCCCCGAGAGCCAGTCAGGCGCCTGGATCGTGTAGGATTGACCACCCCAGATCCAAAGCATGAGATCGGCCAGGATGACCGAAAGGCCGATAGTTACCATGGTCTGGCGCAGTTCCTCGCCTTCCATGCGCCGGAACACCAGGTGCTGCATCACGAGGCCAACAATCGCGACCAGAACGAAAACCGCCGGGAAGGCGATGACCCAATTCCCCGTGGCCGTCGAAATCGCGTAGCCGAGATAGCCTCCGAGAAGATAGAGCGAGCCATGCGCGAGATTCACATTCCGCATCAGGCCGAAGATTAGGGTGAAGCCCGAGGCGACGAGGAAATAGAGCGCGCCGAGCGTCATCCCACCGAATATCGCGTTAAGGAACACGCGCTTGTGCCCGAACACTTCCTCCATCCCCGGGCTCCATGACGCGAGGATCAGCCAGAAGAACAAGCCGATGAGAACGACGATAACTAGCGACCAGAACGGGTTGCGGTGCGCGAACTCAGTCATGTATCTCGGCCTGAAGGCGGTCGCAGAGGCAAGTGGTAGCCGATCGGAGATGCCGGCAAGAATGCGCCGGTAAACTCCGGTCGGCGGCCACCGCCTGAGCCGAACGAGGCGGGATCAGCGGCCGGCAAGCGCCGCGCAGTTGTTCGGCGTGGTGCGTGAGGGCAGGCCCATGGCGCGGAATTGCTCGGTCGTCATGCCGAGCGTCTGGGTGACGCTGTCGGTCCTGGCGACCATCTTATTGACCAGGGTCCCGCCAGGGCCCTCGGCCACCTCAGTGACGAAGACCGAGCCCGTGGCCTGCCGGTTCTCGTTGAGCGAGACAACGCCGAGCGGCGTCTCCAACCGAAGGGCGGACAGCGCGGCGCGGAACCGCTGCTGACCGCCGCCAAGGTCGCCGTTAACCTGATTCAGCGCTGCAATGGCGGCCAGTGTGGCAACGTAGTAGCCGACGCCGAACAGCGAGGGGACCGGGAAGCGCTCATTGGCCGGGAAGGTTTCCTGATACACTCTGACGTAGGCTTGCCAAGCCGGGTCGGGATTGTCCTGGGCGAGCGGGCCGGACGTCGGCGTGCCGATCAGGGCCTCTTTGGCACGGCCGCGCGCGGTCAGCACTGTTTGGTCCGCCATGATCGTGCCGCCGATGAGGCGCGTATTGCCGCCCGCCTGCTGCCATTGGTTCAGGAAGTTGATTGCGTCCGTACCACCCAGCCCGAGATAAATGGCATCCACATTGTCGGGAAGCTGTGCGATCACGCCACCGAAATCGGTAGCGCCAAGAGGCACCCAGAAGCGCTGCACGATTGTCCCGCCGGATCGGCAGAAATCCACCGCGAAACCGAGGAAATTCGTGTAGCCGAAGGAATAGTCGGCCGAAACGGCCGCGATGCGGCGCCAGCCCTTGGTGCGCACGACATAGCTCCCGAGGCCCTGACCCCACTGCGCGCCGTCGAGATTGAACCGGAAGAAATTCGGGGCAGGATCGACCCAGGTCGTCTCCAGCGCGCCGGAGATGCCGTTGATCACGGTCCTGTTCGGGATCGTCTTGGCGTAGTCGCGCATGGCGATGCCTTCCGAACCCGACAGGGGGCCGACGATGAAGTCAACCTGATCCTGGTCAATAAGTTTGCGCGCCTGCCGCACCGCCGTGTCCGGCCGCGTATCGGTCGGAGCAACGACAGTCTCGACCCGCCGGCCACCTGCCGTATGCCGCACCTGCCGCAGCGCCATCTCGACATTGCGCACGGCGTCGGCGCCACCGGCGGCAAAGGCGCCTTCGAGCGCCACAAGAACGCCGATCTTGATGGGGGGCTGCGCCTGCGCGGAAGCCATCGACGAAACGGCAGCTGCGGCGGCGGTGCCGACAACTGCTCTCCTGCTCCAGTCCATCCCTGTTCTCCCTACTTTTCTGTTGTTTTTAAGGCAATTGAATTTACGAACGTTTCATCTTGCACGTTATGCAAAGCCACAAGCTGCTCGACAGCAGGGTTTGACTGCCACCGCCAACCAGTAACGATATTAACCGGCTGACGTTTTGCACGTCAAGCGGCGGAGCGTAAAAAATTCAGAGACCATCGACAAAAGTGTCTTGCAGTGCGGTATCCTCGGCAAAGCCCGTTGCGCATATCATTTCCTCGCGTTGCGTCGTGAGCAGTTGATACCAAATCTTGGAGGCGCTGACCTACTCCAAGCGCCCGGACGGGCGCCGCGCCAATGGTCTGTCCCCTTTAGAGGATTCCCTGAACGGGCAGACGGATTCAATCTTTTGGATAAGAGCAGGCATCGTCGTCTCGGTTACTCCGCAACACCGCATTCGCCTTGAGGCGATCGTCGCCGATCGCAACACGCGGCAGAGGCACGCGGCCCGCGCGCGGGTGATCGGCGCCACCGCTGACGGCTGCGGCACGACCGAGATCATGCGCCGCTCGGGGCTGTCCAAACCGGTGGTCTGGCGTTGGCAGGCTGCGTGGTGAAGACCAGCCCCGCTGGCCGCAGCGACTGGCCGCTCCGCGGGAAGACCAACGACCGCCAGGCATTGGCGATGCCGCGCGCATTGCCCGAGAACGCCGTCGTAACCTGCCGGCGCAGTTCGTCCTTCACCTGCTCCGTCTCGGCGCGGATTGCAGACATGGCCGCACGCTCGCCAGCGCGGACCTCATCGGCCAGCACCTTGCGCAGGTCGCCGACGATGCTGGCGCCGAGCCTCACGCTGCACCGCCATCCTTGGGCGGCAGCCCGGCGCGGTGGCGAATGACCGCGACCGCGATGTCGTGCAGGGCGGCCTGACCGAGGTAGCC
>Ga0105049_10002471_pt1 | contig 21933 bp, 18 predicted proteins | sample MAT06_FD_78087 | JGI IMG/M metagenome (GOLD analysis project Ga0105049, IMG submission 78087) | Freshwater microbial communities from Lake Fryxell liftoff mats and glacier meltwater in Antarctica - MAT-06 | ecosystem: Environmental > Aquatic > Freshwater > Ice > Liftoff microbial mat | place...
AACGCCGGCTTCCGCTGTGAGGGGCTACAGGCTACAGGCTACAGGCTACAGGCTACAGACCACCGGTTTGCACACGACGTCGCAGCACGATCCTGTGGTCTGTAGCCTGTAGCCTGTAGTTCCTTAAACTGGCAGCCTGCATTTTCGCTTTGCCAAAGCACTAGTCGGGCGCACTCGGACTGGCCCTTGGCGTGAACCCGGTTCCGCGGTTGCCTTCTGGCTCACGGGCGGAAAGGCTGCGCATCAGGAGCCACCATGAGCGAAGAGCGCACGCCGCCGAAGGTCGATGATCCCAAGGCCCAGCCGTGGCAGCGCGTGCACCTCTGGCAAATCCAGTCGGTGCGCGACCTGATGATGATCGGGACCTTTGTCGGGCTGATCTACCTGGGCTACATCCTGAGCGTGATCACGGTGCCGTTGCTGGTGGCGCTCGGCCTCGCCTACATCGTCGATCCGTTGGTCGGGTGGTTGACCCAACGCCTGCCATGGCTCGGGCGGCGTGGCGCGGTGTTGTCGATCATGGGAATCCTTGGTCTGGTCGTCGCCTTGGCGCTGATCATTACGGTGCCGATGGTGGTCAAGCAGACCAACCAGTTGATGAAGAACAGCGACAAATACGTGGAGCAGGCACGCCATTTTGTCGCGGATAAGAATCTGCCGCCGTGGGTCCAGGAAGGACTGGGAACCCTGGCGGACTTCCTGCCCAAACGCCAAACGTCAGTGATCGAAGCCGTAGCAAAGATTGGTGATGAAGCAGTTGGTTCGATCCAAGGGAAGCAGCCCGCCAAAGCGCAGGAAGTCACCCTGTCGCCGGTGCCAGCAAAACCGGAGGCGACTACGCCTGACCCTGCGCCCGTAGCGGTGACTCCACCATTGGCGGTTCCGGCATTGGATGAATCCAAGGTGCGTGAACTTATTCGTGACGAACTGGCCAAGCAGAATCGAAATGCGTTACCAGAGGGTGAGAGCGGCTCTGCGACGGTTGCGGAATCGCCAACGGCAGGCACGTCCCCGGTCAGCGGCGGAACCCTGGCCACCGTCGCCAGCGGCAGCGCGCAGGTGCTCGCCTTCCTCGGCAATCTCATCGGTGGTGCCGCGCAGCTCGGCATCTTCTTCTTCATCGTGGTGTTCTGCTTCTATTTCTTCAGCGCCGCCTTTCCTGGGGTGAAGACCTCGTGCTCATCGCTGATCCCCGTCGGTAAACGTGACCGCACTCAGGATCTCATCTGCAAGATGGACCGTGCCATCAGCGGTTTCGTGCGCGGACGCTTGACCATCTGCTGCGTCATGGGCGTGATCTATGCCGCCGGCTGGACCATCTGTGGCGTGCCGCATGCGGTGCTGCTCGGTCTGGCGATCGGCGTTTGTGGACTGGTGCCCTACCTCAGCGCCATCGGTCTACCGATCGCCTGGGCGTTGCTGGTGGTGTCGTTGACGGGCGAGACCGATCGCAGCGGGTTCTATTTCACCGGCGAGGGCGCCGGCGCGGCGATCAGTTGGTGGAAAGTGCTGTTGTTCCCGACGCTGGTAAATGTCATCGCCCAGGTGATCGAGGACTACGTGCTCAACCCGATGATCCAGGGCAAGGCGACCAATCTGCATCCCGCCGCCATCCTGCTCGCCTGCATCGCCGGTGGATCGCTGGCCGGGCTTTACGGTCTGATCCTGGCGATCCCGGTCACCGCCTGTCTGAAGATCCTGTTCGACGACGTGGTCTTTCCGCGATTGAAACAATGGCTCGCAGGACGGAAGGAAGACCCGTTGCCGCTGTGAGCGCGGTGTCCAGGGCGATGTCCGGCGATGGTCACCGTTCTAATGCGGCTTCCCTGTCAGTTAGCAGGTCCCAGGCGCACGCGCAGCCCAGCGAGATCCAGCACCTCACCAACAAAGGTCTGCCGCAGGTCGACAAACTGTACCAGATTCGAATCGAAGCCACCGCCGGGCGGGGCCCACGGTGGCGGCGTCTTGGCATAGGTCCCGTCGACTTCACGCATGTGTGAGCGATCGCTGCGTAGCGTCGCGACATACTCTGCGGCTGCCATGACGCGGAAGCGTGGGCGATGACGCAGGGGAATACGGTCTTGGTGAGGGAAACAGTCAGTGAGCCAAGGCTGTGCGGCCATTGGCATGCCCAAATCACATTCGAAATCCCACACGTGCCAAGCGGTGGAGTTGCGCACGAGCAACACCACATGGTAATCCCACAACAACGGCTCGCCTGGACCATCCGCCGGTTTCTGGTGCCACATCGCCACGTGGCCCTCAGCTCCGGTGATGAGCGCCACCAACCGCTCACCGTCACCGCAACACGGGTTCTGCGCCAACAGCCAGATGTTCTCCTCGCAGTAGAACGGCTGGTAGGCGGGATCGCTCGGAGTTGGCTGGTCGCGGTCCACGGATGTACATTGCCAACGCCGCGCGACGGCGTCGAGCGTGCAACCTGCTACAGTCCTCAGAAACAGTCTTCAGCGACGAACCATCACATTTCAGGGACCTATCCCACGGCGGCGGCGCGGGATTATGACAAGCGTTGTGCCGGAGCGGCACCTACCGTTAGTCGCTTTCACCCACGCTCTCACCCACGCTCTCACCCACGGAAGACCAGTTGTGACCGCTGTCTCTGCCATTCACTTAGCCATCATCCGCAACCGGAGCGTCGGCATGTCGAAGAAAGTCTGGATCCCTGTCGGATGGTTATTGGTCGGCGTGGTGCAGGTGGCTCTGCCGCTGATGGCTCTGCCGCTGATGGCTCTGGCGCAGCTGGGTGCCGGCGAGGCCGCCCAGGGTGCTGTACTGAATGGACGGCTGGAAGTCCGGTGGCTCGCGGAAACGGCGAGTTGCTGGTATCGCCGACAGAGCGCTCCCGGTCGTCAGGAGTTCGTGTTGGTGGATGCCGTGCAGGGAACGCGTGCGCTCGCCTTCGATCATCAACTCATGGCCGAAGCGTTGTCGACCGTGCTGTCGCGCCGCGTGAGCACGGAGAATCTGCCGATCACCGATCTTCGGCTGGTGGATGCGGGGCGGACGCTGCTGATCGCTGCGGATGGTCGCTGGTGGGAAGGCCCGCGATCAACCTTGGCGCTGGCGGCCAGTTCACGACCGCCGGTGAGTACGTTTGAGAGCACACCGCGGCCGACTCGCGAGACCGGCGAAGCTACCAGCCTGGAAATCGTCAACCGCACCGCTGGGACCGTTGAACTGTGGTGGTCCACTTTTGACGGAGGACGGAAGCGCTACGCCCACATTCCACCTGGGGAAACTTCCCGACAGAACACATTTTCCGGTCACGTGTGGATCGTCACCGATAAGGACGGCGGTGTGCTTGGTGTGGTGGAGGCTGGCGCAGGTCCCAGTCGGGTGGAGATCGACGGGCACAGCGTACAACGATCACAGCCACAGCGCGACCCCAACCACTCACCTGATGGGCAGTGGCAGGTGTTCCTTCGCGGACATGATCTGTGGCTGCGCCCACGCGGCGAGACGGGTGACGTGGCCCTTACGGAGGATGGCACCGATGAAGATCATTATGATCTGCCGGTGACCTGGTCGCCAGATTCCACCCACGTGGTGGCAAAGCGCATCCGTCCCGGCGAAGGGCGGACCATCACGCTGATCGAATCGTCGCCAAAGGATCAACTGCAGCCGAAGCAGCGTACCATCGCGTATGCCAAACCCGGCGACCGTATCGACACGCCGCGTCTGTGCCTTTTCCGTATCGCTGACCGTGCGCAGATCGCAGTCGATACCAGACTGATGGAAGAACCGTGGAGTCTGGATGACGTAGCGTGGAACGCGGACGGCAACGCTTTCACCGTATTGTTCAACCAACGCGGTCATCAGATCATGCGCGTGGTGGAGATCGACCGCAGCGGCAAGGCGCGTGCGCTGGTCGAAGAACGTGCCAAGACCTTCATCGACTATGCCGGGAAGTCTTATTTTCACCGTCTGCCAGGACCGGCCGAAATCCTGTGGATGTCAGAGCGTGATGGTTGGAACCACCTCTATCGTTACGACGCCACTACTGGGCAGGTGAAGAATCAGATTACCAAAGGTGGTTGGGCGGTGCGTTCGATCGAGCAGGTGGACGAGCGGGCTGGCCTCATCTGGTTCACCGCTGGCGGCATGGTTCCTGGCGAGGATCCCTACCAGCTCCATCTCGCCCGCGTGGCATGTGATGGCAGTGGCCTGACGCGCTTGACGGATGGTGATGGCACGCACTCGGTGCAGTGGTCGCCAGATCGCCGCTGGTTCATCGATACCTGGTCACGGGTCGATCTTCCTCCCAGGCATGTGCTGCGCGATGGACTGACGGGCAAGCTGGTGGTGGACTTGGAAACCGCGGATGACTCGGCACTGCGCGCTTCCGGGTGGCAGCTCCCCGAACGCTTCGTGGCCAAGGGACGTGACGGTACCACCGACATCCACGGCGTACTGTGGCGGCCGAAAGGCTTCGATCCGGCGAAACGCTACCCGGTAGTGGAGTGCATCTATGCCGGCCCGCACGCTGCTCACGTGCCCAAGGCGTTCCGTACCAGGTACGGCCAGCAGGACATCGCCGACCTGGGTTTTGTCGTCGGCATGATCGACGGCATGGGCACGTCGCAGCGCTCCAAGGCCTTCCACGACGTGAGCTGGAAGAATCTCGCCGACGCCGGCTTTCCTGATCGCATCCCGTGGTGGAAAGCGGCAGCGGCGACGCGGCCGTACCTCGACCTCACGCGCGTTGGCATCTACGGCGGCTCAGCCGGGGGGCAGAGCGCCATGGGCGCGCTGCTGTTCCATCCGGAGTTTTATCACGTCGCAGTCGCTGACTGTGGCTGCCATGACAACCGCATGGACAAGATCTGGTGGAACGAACTGTGGATGGGCTGGCCGGTGGGGCCGCACTACGCCGAGCAGTCGAACGTCACCAACGCCGCGAAGCTTCAGGGCAAGCTGATGCTGATCGTGGGCGAACTCGACGACAATGTCGATCCATCGTCCACCTTTCAGGTCGCCCATGCTCTGGAGCAGGCCGGCAAGGACTTCGAATTGGTGGTGGTGCATGGCACCGGGCATGGCGCGGCGGAGACGCCGTTCGGGAAGATGAAGCGGGCAGGGTTCCTTGTCCGGCACCTCGGTGGACCCAAGAATTGAGCCAAGCAGATTTTTCACCACGAAGGCACGAAGGGAAAGAAGAAGGCTAGAAAAGAGGACCTTCCAAGGGGTTGTCCTTCGTTTCTTCGTGCCTTCGTGGTGAAAAAATCGCTGTCAGTTGCCTTGAAGCCGGGCAGGGACGGCGGTTGCCATGTGCGGCATTCGCCGGATGGTGCCGCGCTTCCCATGAACGACCCCGCCTACGCCCCTGAACTCGCCAACGAAACTGCCCGTCGGCGGACCTTCGCCATCATCGCCCATCCGGATGCGGGTAAGACCACGCTGACGGAAAAGCTGCTGCTGTACGCCGGCATGCTGCGCACCGCTGGCATGGTGAAGAACCGCAAGACCGGGAAGCTGGCGACCTCGGACTGGATGAGCATGGAGCAGGAGCGCGGTATCTCGATCACCGCCTCGGCCATGCAGTTCGAGTACAAGGGCCACATCATCAATGTGCTGGACACCCCTGGGCACCAGGACTTCAGCGAGGACACCTACCGCACGCTGACCGCCGCCGACAGCGCGATCATGGTGCTCGACGCCAGCAAGGGCGTCGAAACCCAGACGCGCAAACTGTTCGCCGCCTGCAAACTGCGCGGCGTGCCGGTGCTGACCTTCATCAACAAGTGCGACTTACCCGGCCGTGATCCGCTGGAGTTGCTGACCGAGGTCGAAGAGGTACTCGGCATCCAGGCCAGCGCGATGAACTGGCCGGTCGGCATGGGCCGCGATTTCGTCGGGGTGGTCGACCGCATCAGCGGCGACTTGCTGGCGTTCCGCAAGACCGCCGCCGGCGGTGCCCAGCGCGCCAGCATGGAGCGCATCCCGCTTGGCAGTGAGCATGCGGCGGAGGTCATCGGTCCAGAACTGGCGGTGAAGATGCGCGGCGAACTGGAGATGCTGGCGATCGCCGGCAATCCCTACAGCAACGAAGCCTTTCGCTCCGGCAAAATCACCCCGGTGTTCTTTGGCTCAGCCCTGACCAACTTCGGTATCGAGCCGTTCTATGACGCGTTCATCGACATGGCGCCGCCGCCCAGTCCGCGCATGGCGACCAAGCTCGACGGCACGCCGATCTTGATCGATCCGGTGACCTCGCCCTTCAGTGCCTACGCCTTCAAGATCCAGGCCAACATGGATCCGAAACACCGCGACAGCTTGGTGTTCGTGCGTATCTGCTCCGGCCGTTTTGAGCGCGACATCGTGGTCAAACATTACCACCGTGGTGCATTCGTCCGCGAGATGCGCCTGTCACGTCCTCAGACGCTGGTGGCACGCGATCGCACCACGCTCGACGTAGCCTATCCCGGTGACGTGGTCGGTCTGGTGAACGCGGGCTTCGCCATCGGCGATACCATCCTAGCCCAGAACGGCCCGGCCAAGGACGGCTTCGAACACGCGCCGTTGCCACAGTTCCCGCCCGAATGTTTCGCCCGCGTGATGCCGGCCGACCTGACCAAGCGCAAGTCGTTCGACAAGGGCATCGCTCAATTGTCCGCCGAAGGCGCCGTGCAGGTGCTGCGCAGTTGGGAGAACCCCATGGGCGATCCCTTTGTCGCTGCTGTCGGTCGCCTGCAGTTCGAAGTGCTGCGCTATCGCCTGAAGGACGAGTACAACGTCGAGACCGAGGTCGCCGACCTGCCGTACCAATGCAGCTCATGGTTGGTGGGCGAGGTCGACACCTTCAAGCCCACACATGGTTCATACTTGGCGAAGGATCTGCGCGGCAAACCGGTGGTGTTGTTCCCCAGCGAATGGGACAAGCGCTACTGCGCGCAGCAGAATCCAGATCACCAGTTTGTGGAGATTTTGTAGCTACGAGCTTCGAGCTACGAGCTACAAACAACAAACCACTGGACAACTCCAGCGATTTCTTCACTTCGATGACGAATTTCCAGTTCGTAGCTCGTAGCTCGTAGCTCGTAGCTCGCAGCTCGCAGCTCGTAGCTCGTAGCTCGTAGCTCGTTCACGCTCCCTTCGGCCTAAACGCCTTCATCACCGCCTCATCGGTATCCAGCCGGGCGGCCCCGATCAGGTCGAGGCAATAGGGCACCGCCGGGAACACCGCATCCAGGCATTCGCGGATGCTCTTGGGTTTCCCAGGCAGATTGATGATCAGGGTGTTTCCCCGGATGCCGGCGGTCTGGCGCGACAGGATGGCGGTCGGCACGAACTTGAGTGACGCGGCACGCATCAGCTCGCCGAAGCCGGGCAGCATGCGCTGGCACACCGCCGCGGTCGCCTCTGGTGTGACGTCGCGTGGCGCCGGGCCGGTGCCACCGGTGGTGACCACCAGAGCGCAGCGTTCGCGGTCGCAGAGCTCGATCAGCGTCGCTTCGATGGTCGGCTGATCGTCGGCGATCAGGCGGTAAATATCGGTCCACGGTGAACGCAGGTACACGCGCATGGTGTCGCGGATCGCCGGACCACCGAGGTCGTGATAGACGCCGGCACTCGCACGGTCGGAGGTGACAACGATGCCGATGCGGGCAGGTGCGGAGGTGTCAGACATGTGTGGGGTGTAGCCGGCTGGTGACAGGCTCAAGTGTGGGTGGGCGGTGATGCCGCATTGACAGTCAGCGAGTGCGTTCTAGCACAACGCCGCGGTCACGGAGGGATCACCATCCGTCCGCGACCGCGCTATCACTGGCTGGTCCCGACGGGGGCTGGCGTTCAAAAAACTCGCTGCTAGGAAGTCCCCAGCACGCACGAACCAAGGAGTCGCTCATGGGATTGGAAGAGGATATCATCAAACTCCTCAAGACTGAGGGTTTCAAGATTAACGAGGCGATCCGTGACGCCCTCGATGAATTCGTCGACGTGGTCGAGGAAGAAAACGAGGACATGGATGAGGATCTCGATGACGATGACGAGGAGGAGGAGGAAGCAGAGGCCAAGTAGGTCGCTCTGCTGAATTTCCGCGTCACCATGACCGCTGCCCTGTTGGGTAGCGGTTATGTCGTTTCTGGCTGGGTCGGCTGGGTCGGCTGGGTCGGTAGAGTCGGTAAAGTCGGCTGGGTCGGTGGAGTCGGCAGGGTCGGCTTCAGTCAGGGTGCCGGGCTGTCAACGAGCGGCGGCGTCAACGGCAGCTCGTCGTCCGGCGGCATCACTACCGGCGGCTGGTAGACCGACTGATCGAGCAGTCGGTTGGCGAGCAGCACCGGCCATTCGCCGGGTGTGGCGAGCGCCACCACTTGGTCCAAGTGGGTGCGGTATGCTTCGGTGCGCCCGTGCAGTTGGGCGAGGCGGGCGTTGAAGTAGGCCACCACCGCTTGCTGCTCCCGCGGCACATCGCTTGTCAGTGGGCGTTCTTCGGACCGCATGTGGGACATGATGCGACCGGGCAGCGACTTCTTTTCGCTGCTCTTGTCCCAGGTGGTCAGTGCACCGACCACGTCGCCACGTTGGATCTGCAGATCGCCAAGCCACAGACGCGCCCATTGCGGGAGGTCGCCCACCGGCACCTGTTGGTTGATCACCGCCAGGTAGGCCATCTCGGCGTTGTCGAGACGGTTGCGCAGGCGTTCGGCCTGGGCCATGCGCAGGCGGAATTGGGTGCGCAGGGTCTCGCCGATGCGGTCGTCGGTCACCACCGTGCGGAAGGAGATGGCGGCTTCCTCGACCAAGCCCTGGGCCAATTGGATATCGCCGGCGCGTCCGAGCGCTTCCGCGGCGTCCTTCGGTTGATTGAGGTAACTCGCGATGTCCGCGCCAGCGATGAACAGGCGCACGGCACGTTCCGGTTCGCTGGCGGTGAGTTTGTCAGCGCGGGCGAGGTAGTCTTTGACCAGGTCCTTGATCGTCGCTTCAGGAATGGTCGGCAGCAGGGTGGCGAGATCGAAGTCGCGGCGGATGGCTTCAAAGTATTCTTCTGCGGATTGGATGCGGCCGAGGCGTAACGCGCAACTCCAGGCGTGGAACGTCGCGGTCAGCACGTAGCTGCGGTCATCGCGGTAGACGCTGGCGACCTCGTTGAACTTGACCAACGCTTGTTCGTCCGTCGCGGGTGTGGCCATGCCTTCCAGGCACAGCGCGATACGCAGATGGGCGTCACGGATGTCCGGCGATTCCGGGTGGTCGTTGATGAAGCGTTCGTATTCGCGGATGGCGCGCGAATATCGTTCCTGCTGCCGCATCATGTCGGCGAGTGACAAGGCGCTGACGAACAGCGTGCTGCGTTGGCGTTCAAGCGCGACTTGTGACACCCGCACCTGCCCAGGGACGAAGGCGATCTGCACCGAGTCGGCATACAGTCCCTCAATGGGGATGACGTCGCGGAACGGCAGCGGTTCACGACGATCAAGTTTGGCGACGATCTCGTTGTCGGTGCGCGTGATGCTCAGGCGCAGTGGTCGACCACGTACCAACTGGCCGAGATCACGGCTGCGCACGACCTTGTCTTCACGCATCAACTCCAGGCGGTCGTTGGCCTGAGTGGCATTGAGACGTACGCGGTAACCTTTGCCCAGGTCAGGATCGCAGATCATCAGGTCGACGATGCCGGCGGCGTCGACCAATTCGATCGTGGCGCTAAGACGTACCGCGCCGGAGACCTCGGGCAGCACCACGCGCTTGAATTCCTTGCCCATGGCCGGCGCGTCGATCAATCCGAGCGGACTCATCGGCTCATCGAGCGCCAAGTCCTGGCGCACCACATCGACCCAGGGATTCACCGGCGGCGGCGGCAAGGTGATGACGGTCTGCCCGGTAGGCGTGGTGGTGCTGGTGGACAGGGTTGGGTCTGTCGTGGGGGTGACCACCACCGCGTTGGCGGCACCTTCTTCGACGGCACGTTTGAGCGCCGCGCGTACCACCAGCGCCGTGGCGCTGACCGCGACGAATGCCACCAAGGCCACCAGGGCGAGTGAGAAACGCTGCTGCCAAGCTGCGCGCATCAGCGGCCGCCAGAAGTTCGGGCGCGCGGTGCGGATGCGTACACCCAGGCGGAAACGCCGCAGGTCCGCGGCCATCGCTTCGGCGGTGCCGTAACGATCACGCCAGTCCTTGGCCATCGCCTTAAGCACGATGGTTTCCAGGTCGCGTGCCAGATCCTTGCGATGTGTCGACGGCGGCGTCAGCGGGTCTTCGATGATGCAGCGCAACAGCGCGACCGAATTGTCGGCTTCGAACGGCTGCTTGCCGGTGAGCAGTTCGTAGAGGCACGCGCCCATGCTGTACACGTCGCTGCGACGCGAGATGTCTTCACGACGACCGGACGCTTGCTCCGGACTCATGTATGCCGGCGTGCCGACCACCGCGCCGGTCGCGGTCAGATGCGACTCCGCCTCGTTCATGTATTGCGCGAGACCGAAGTCGACCAGCTTCACCTGGCCGCCCTCCGAGATCATGATGTTCCCAGGTTTGATGTCGCGGTGCAGGATGCCGTGCAGGTGTGCGACATGCAGCGCATCGAGCGCCTGGATGCCGATGTCGGCGATGTGGTTCTGGTCGCACGGCTTGCCGCTCATCACCAGATCGTCGGTGTGGCGGCCATCGACCAGTTGCATGACCAGGTACGGTTGGCCTTCGTACTCGCCGTTGTCGAGCACGCGCACGATGCCCGGATGACGCAGCGCCTGCAGGTAGGCGGCCTCACGCGCGAAACGTTTGCGCTCCTTGTCGTCAGTCTCGCGCAAGAGCTTGAGCGCGACTTCGGCACCGATGGGAACTTGGCAGGACACCACCACCTGCGCGCGGTAAACCGACCCCATGCCCCCGCGACCGATCAGGCGCAGGATTTTGTACGGGCCGATCTGATTCGGCATGCGCGGACCGCCGACCGACAATTCAGCGGTCTCGTCCTTAACCGGCATGGCCGGCAGCCCTTCAACGCTAATCGGAGCGGGTTTCATGGGAGGTATCGGTGTTCCAGCCTAGAACTGATGCACCACGCTGCCATGCCCATGTCCATCGTAGCCGTCAGGTCGGAGTCAGGACCAGCGTAGGGTATCACACCCCTGGAACGGGGTTGTCGCTCACTTGTGAGGTGTCATCTGGTGGACGGGCCTGTGAGCGTTTGAACCATTCCTCACGCGTGATCGGTTCGCGGGTGATGATGTCCGCGGCGAAGCGTTTGCGTAAGGCCTGGACCAGGGGATGGGCTTCGGCCGCGCTATAACGCGCCGAACGTCCGCCATCGAGGCCCGCCGGTGGGCGAACGCGAATGGTCAGGCGGTGACCGCAGAACTGAGCGATCAAGGCCACCAGATGCTGGATGAGCATTGGATCGGCGTCGGCGCGGTCGCAAAAATCCGCCGGGCATTCAAGCGTCAGCGTGCCGTTGGCGAACGATACTGGTCGGCTGCCGCTCAGGGCGCTGGCGATCAGCGGTTGGCCATCACGCAGGGCCGCCTGGGCGATTTCGCTCCAGCGTTGTTGCAGATCCGGTAGCAGCGTTTGCGGAATCACACGCGCAGGTGGCGGCAGTTCCACGGTCGGCGCAGCGGGTTTTATTGGCGTCGTCGCCGCGCTTACCGGCACGATCGTTGGCGAGGGCGCCGACGCGGTGGTTGCCGAGGGCATCGGCGAACTGGGTCGTGGAGGAGGTGTTGGCGCTGGCGCCGATGGGCGTTGGGCCGGTGGCCGTTCGTCGGACGGCCCCGGCCCTACCGAGGGTGGGCGGGGGATCCTGCGCCGGAGCGTTCCAACCGTTCGAGGCGGCGTAACAAGCCGTCGATATCAAGCACCTCGCCCAGGCGGGCGATGCGCACACAGGCGAGTTCGAGCTGCAGGCGCGGATCGACGCCGTGACGCAATGCTTGTTGGCTCGCCATCAGGATCTGCGCGATGCGCATGATCTTCTCGGGCGTGGTCGCGGCGGCGCGGCTTTCCAACGTTGCGGTCGGCAGGCCTAGACGCTGCACGGCGGGCGAACTGATGCCGCAGGTCTGGATCAGCAGCAACGCGCGCACCTGGTCGATCAATTGTTCGATGAGGGTCGCGGCGGATACGCCGCCACTGGTGATGCGCTCCAGCGCGTTCAGGGCCTTGGCGGAATCACCGGCCAGCAAATCGCCGAGCAGCGCGTCGAGGTCTTCACCGCGCGCGGCACCGAGCAGCAGGTTGAGGTCTTCCTCATTCACCGTGCCGTCACTGACAGCGATCAGCTGGTCGAGCAACGTCTGTGCATCGCGCATGCCACCGCCGGCAGCGCGAGCGATACGGAAGAGCACTGCGTCGGAGAGCTTGGCGTTCTCCTTGCCGCAGATGTCACGCAGGCGCGCAACGATGTCATCGAGTTCGATGGCACGGAAATCGAAACGCTGGCAGCGCGACAACACCGTGGCCAGGACCTTGTCGACCTCGGTGGTGGCGAAGATGAAACGCACGTGCGCGGGTGGTTCTTCCAGCAACTTGAGCAGGGCGTTCCACGCCGAGGTGCTGAGCATGTGCACTTCGTCGAGGATGTAGATGCGGCTACGCGCCATGGTCGGCGAGAACGATGCGCCATCGGAAAGTTCGCGAATCGCATCAACGCCGCTGAAACGCGCGGCGTCGATCTCCGCCACGTCCGGATGACTGCCGTCGGTGATCATCACGCAGTGCTGGCAGGTGCCGCAGGGCTTTTCGGTCGGGCCGTTTTCACAGCACAAGGCCTTGGCCAGGATGCGGGCCATGCTGGTCTTGCCGACACCGCGTGGGCCGGTGAACAGATAGGCATGCGCCACGCGGTTCGAGCGGATGGCATTGGCCAAGGTGCGCGCGATGACGCCCTGGCCCGAGACCTCGCTAAAGGTTTGCGGGCGGTACTTGCGGGCGATGACGAGGTAATCCATCGACGGCGGATGGTGGCCAGGGGCGGGGGTGGGCAAGTCGGAGATCGGTGACCGGGAAAAAACAGCGGGGCGCAGAGCAGGAGAGAGGAAGAAGCCTGGCTTTCCTCTGCTGATCTGCGCCCTCCCGTTTGTCCTAGAACCCCAGGCTGAGGTTCGCCGCCACGAACGCGCCGGGATCCGGGCGGATGTATTCGTCGAGGTCGAACAACGAGTCGCCGATGCCGACCTTGCGCGCGAACAACCAGCCACCGGTGAGCGAGCCAGTGTTGAGTGGCCCGAAACGGAAGCCGATGCCACCGCCGACTTTCGCGGCGCGGGCATAGACACGTTTATCCTGGGGCAACTCCTCTGGCCATTTTGCTGCGTCGGCGCCGTACTCCAAAGCGACCTGGAGTTGGAGCCACGGGGCGCTCTCCCACGGTGCGGTCGATGCACCCATTCGTGAAGTACCAAACACCGACACCGATGCGTTCAGTGACGTTCGCTTATCCGGCTTCCAGGTGATGAAGCTGAACGGCACGCCGATCAGCACCGTGGTCGACGGATCCGGATGCCACTCGTAGGTGATGCCAGGCAGTGGCACGCCACCCAGGATCGCCGCGTCATCGATGTAGGCGAGGGTGAACAGCCAGGCATCGCGCGCGAGGGGATAGCGCCAGAATGCAACGGCGGTGAGGCCGTCGCCTGCGCTGGAGGAATAGGGTCGTTCATCCGCGGTACTGACGGCGGCGTAGATGCCGAGCACGGTCCTGGCCGGTGTCACATGACGGTACATGGCCCCCAGTTGCAGTTCGTGAAGATGCTCGGGGAAATCGCCAACCGAGGGGAACACCGCATCGGTGGTGAATTGGACATCCTGCCAGGAACCGGAAAGCACCAGTTCATTGGCATCGTCTTGCCAGACCTGGGAACGCAGGGACGCGCGAGCAAATCCGAGTTCGAAGCGCCCGCCGTCGGCGAGATCGACTTCCGGATGGTATTCGTAGCCACCAGCTGCGACCGCGGTGTACGGGCGGATGACCGGGATGACCCATGCACCAGGGCCGGCACCTTCGCTGGCGATGAGCGGTAGGCTGGCAGCGATGAGCAGAGCGGTACGAAAAGGGGGCATGATAGTGCCGCCAGCTCTACCTGACCAGGAAGTCATTGTCCGTGACGATGCGTCAATCTTGCCACAATCAGACGTGGTCGTGCGTGCTTCAACCCGCACCTCGCACCTCGCACTCTGCACCTCGCACCTCGCACTCTGCACCTCGCACCTCGCACGCGAGCGCAGCGAGCACCACGATCACGCGTGCAACGCACGTCCCAGCACGTCGAGCGCAGCTTCCTTCACCGCTTCGCTGAACGTCGGGTGAGAATGGCAGGTACGGGCGATGTCCTCGCTCGATCCGCCGAAGGCCATCACCGCGGTGATCTCGGCCAGCAGGTCGCTCGCACGTGGGCCGATGATCGACGCGCCGAGCACACGGTCGGTCTTCGCGTCGGCGATGATCTTGACGAAGCCTTCGCTCTCGCCCGCGGCCTTGGCGCGGCCGTTGGCAATGAAGCCGAACTTGCCGATTTTCACCGCGCGACCGGCTTGGATGAGTTGCGCCTCGGTCGAGCCGACGGTCGCCACTTCCGGGTGGGTGTAGACCACGTTGGGGATCAGGTGGTGGTTGAGGGTGTTCTTGTGTCCGGCGAGCAATTCGGCGAGCGCGACGCCTTCCTCCTCCGCCTTGTGGGCAAGCATCGGTCCGTCGATCAGATCGCCGATGGCGTAGACGCCTGGCAGGTTGGTGCGGAAATCGTGATCGGTCTTCACGCGCTTCTTGTCGGTCAGCGCGACGCCCGCGGCTTCCAGGCCGGCGCCTTCGACGAGCGGACGACGACCGACGGATACCAACACCTTGTCGCCGGTGAAGCTGACGGCCTTTCCTTCTTTGTCGGTGGCGCTCAACGTCGCCTTGCCGTCCGCGAGCGCCACGCCGGTGACTTTCGTTTCCAGGCTGAAACTGATGCCCTGCTTGGTCAGCGACTTCTGCAATTCCTTGGCCACATCGGCGTCGAGGAACGGACAGATATGCGGCAGAAACTCCACCACGGTGACCTTAGCGCCGAGGCGCGCCCACACGCTGCCCATTTCCAGGCCGATGATGCCGCCGCCGACCACCAGCAGGTGCTCGGGGACTTTATCAAAGGCGATGGCCTGATCGCTGTTCACCACCGTGACGCCGTCCTGTTTGAGGAACGGCAAATCGATCGGCACCGAACCGGTAGCGAGCACGACGTTTTTCGCGGTGTGCTCGGTCACGGCGCCATCAGCACCGGTGACGCTCACCTGACCAGCAGCTTTGAGTACGCCAGTGCCGATGAGGACCTCGACCTTGTTCTTCTTCATCAGGAAGCTGATGCCGTCGACCAGACCGCCGACGACCTTGTCTTTGCGCTTCATCATCGCGCTGACATCAATGGTTGGCTTGCTCACCACGATGCCGTGTTCAGCGAAGTTCTTGCCCGCGTCAGCGAAACGCTCTGACGAATCAAGCAATGCTTTCGACGGGATACAGCCGACGTTCAGGCACGTGCCGCCCAGGCGGACCTTTGGACCGGCGACACGTTTCTCGACGATGGCAACCTTCATGCCGAGCTGCGCCGCACGGATCGCACAGACGTAACCGCCGGGACCGGCGCCGATGATGATGAGGTCGAAGGTGGACATGGAGGCCTTTCGTGGTGCTAGTCACCGTGGGGTGGCTCGGTAGCCGCAGAGACGCAGAGGTGAGAGGAGGGCCGCAGAGCGGAGTCAGGTGGGGAAGACAGGGTTGCAGTGGAGTGGTTCGGTAGCCGCAGACGCAAAGGTGAGAGGAGGGCCGCAGAGATGGTTAGGTGGGGTGGTTGAGCGAGATGCGTTTGATGCCGCGGACGAGTTGGGTGACGTTGAAATTGATCAACAGGCCGAGAGTGAGGTTGGTGGCACGCAGGTAGGAGAGGACTTGGGCTTGATGGAGGGCGGCCAACGCATCGATTGCCTTGAGTTCCACCAACAATCGTTGATCAACCAGGAGGTCGAGTCGCAGATCACCAGCGGATTGGCCTTTGTAAGTAATGGGAACCTGAACCTGGGTTTCGAACGGGATGCCCCGTTCGTTCAGTTCAATTCCCATGGCCCGTTCATAAACCGATTCTAGCAGACCAGGGCCAAGCGCCCGGTGAATCTCAATCGCTGCCCCGATCACGGCCTCGGTCAGATGATTGAGATTCTCCGGCATTCGTACTTGTCCTCTGCTCTGCGGCCCTCCTCCAACCTCTGCGCCTCTGCGGCTGGTTGTCCTGCCTTCTATCACAGACCGAGCAGCAGCTTCTCCGGCGCCTCGATCAGTTCCTTGATGCGCACTAGGAAGCCGACGGCTTCGGCGCCGTCGACGATGCGGTGGTCGTAGCTGAGCGCGACGTACATCATCGGGCGGATGACTACCTGACCATTCACCGCCATCGGGCGTTCCTTGATCGCGTGTAGGCCAAGGATGCCCGACTGCGGTGGGTTGATGATCGGGGTCGACATCAGGCTGCCGTACACACCACCGTTGGTGATGGTGAAGGTGCCGCCTTGCATGTCGTCGATGGTGAGCTTGCCGTCGCGGGCTTTCAGCGCCGCGTTCTTGATCGCCTTTTCGATGTCGGCGAAGGACATTTTTTCGGCATTGCGCAGGACCGGGACGACCAAGCCCTTTTCGGTGCCGACCGCGACACCCATGTGCACGCCGTCAAAGCCGATAATGTCGGTGCCGTCGATCTGGCTGTTGATGAGCGGATACTTCTGCAGCGCTTTGACCGCGGCGATGGTGAAGAACGACATGAAGCCGAGGCCGATGCTGTTCTTCTTCTCGAACTCTTCTTTGTACTTCTTGCGCAGGTCCATGCAGGCGCCCATGTCGATCTCATTGAAGGTCGTCAGGATCGCGGCGGTGTGCTGGGCCTGAACAAGGCGCTGGGCGATGCGCTGGCGCAGCGTGCTCATGCGCTTGCGTGAGGTGCCGCCGGTCGCGGCAGGCGCCGGCGACGTGGCGACGATCGCGGCGGGCGCGGTGCTTGGAGCCGAGGGTGCGCTCAGGCTCTGGAGCACGTCACCCTTGGTCACGCGACCATCTTTGCCCGAACCGGCGATCTTGGACGGATCGATGTTGTTGTCGGCGACCAGCTGTTTCACCGCGGGGCTGAGCGTCTGACCGGCAGGCGCGGCCGGAGCCGCTGCGGCTGCAGGAGCAGCGGGTTTGGCAGGTGCCGGAGCAGCGGCGGGTGCACCAGCGGCGCTGGTATCGATCGACGCGACCAGTGCACCGATCGGCAGCACGGTGCCTTCCTTGGTCTTGAACGTGACCTTGCCCGCGGCTCCGGCCTGGACTTCGGTGGTGATCTTGTCGGTTTCGAGTTCGAACAGCGGCGTACTGTCGGTGACGATGGCGCCATCGGCGACCAGCCAGCGGGACAAGGTCCCTTCGGCAATGGATTCGCCGACCGCGGGGATCTTCACGTCAAAAGGCATGGGGTGCTCCGAGCTGCGAGCTGCGAGCTGCGAGTTGGGCAGCGAAGGCAGCGCGCGGATGTTCGATGGTGGTTCGGTGATTCAGACTCGCAGCTCGTAGCTCGTAGCTCGGAGCTGTTTGTTGGTTCAGTGATGACCCTTAGTCAGCTTGCGCGCCTCGATGCCGAGGGCCGACGAAAGCAGCTGTTCCTGTTCGAGCTGGAACAACGCCGAGCTGCCCGGTGCCGGGCTGGCGGCGGCTTCGCGTCCGGCGTAGCGGATGTCTTTGCCGATGATGTGGCGCAGAGCTGGTGAGATGTAGGTCCACGCGCCCATGTTCTGCGGCTCTTCCTGGCACCACACATATTCGACACCGGGATCGAAGCCCGACAGGACCTTTTTGAGCATGCGTTCGTGCAGCGGGTAGAGCTGCTCGACGCGCACGACGGCGACGTCTTCGATCTTGTCCGCAGCGATGCGCTCGTTGAGGTCGTGGATGACCTTGCCGCAGCCGATGACCACGCGCTTGGCCTTCTTTGGCGAGGGGTCGATCAGCACTTCGCGGAAGCGGCCACCGACAAAGTCCTGGAAGTCGCTGGAGGCGATCTTCGAACGCAGGTGGCTCTTGGGTGTCATCAGGATCAGCGGCTTGCGGAAAGTACGCATCATCTGGCGGCGCAGGATGTGGAAGTGCTGCGCGGCGGTGGTGCAGTAGGCGACCTGCATGTTGTCTTCGGCGCACGCTTGCAGGAAACGTTCGAGGCGCGCGGAGCTGTGCTCCGGGCCCATGCCTTCTTGACCGTGCGGCAACATCATCACCAAGCCGGACACGCGGCCCCACTTGCTTTCGCTGGAGCTGAGGAACTGGTCGATGATGACCTGCGCACCGTTGACGAAGTCGCCGAACTGGGCTTCCCAGATGATCAGCATCTTCGGTTCGCTGATTGAGTAGCCGTAGTCGAAGCCGAGCACAGCGGCTTCAGACAGCGGGCTGTTGTAGACGCAGAACTTCGACTGGCCGTCGGCGATGTGGTCGAGCGGCGCGTAGCTCTGGCGGCTCTTGATGTCGTACCAGTAGGAGTGGCGTTGGCTGAACGTACCGCGGCGGCAGTCCTGACCGGACAGACGCGCAGGCGTGCCCTGCACCAGCAACGTGCCGATCGCGAGCAACTCAGCGAGCGCCCAGTCGACGCGACTACGCGACGAGATGACCTTGCCGCGGTTCTCCGCCAGGGTCTTGATCTTGGGATGGATGTTGAAATCCGCCGGCCAGGTCGAGAGCGCCTTGCCGACTTGATCGAGCACCGCTTCGCTGACACCGGTATCCACCGCATCGTGGGTGTAGGTGTTGGAAATGCCCGACCACACGCCGGCGAAGCGGCTGCGGGTAAGCTTGGCCGGCTTCACCTTCACGGTGTTGAGCGCGTCCTGGAGCTGGTTCTGGAAGATTGTGGCGATGGCCTCGGCTTCCTCCTGCCTGATGTCGCCACGTTCCAGCAGCTGCTTGGTGTAGATCTGGCTGACACGCGGATGTTCGGCAATGCGCGCGTACATCTGCGGCTGGGTGAAGTTCGGCTCGTCGGTTTCGTTGTGACCGTGACGACGATAGCAGACGATGTCGACCACCACGTCGCGCTTGAACTCCTGGCGGTAACGCGTGGCCAGCTTCATGCAGTGCACCACCGCTTCGACGTCGTCGCCGTTCACGTGGAAGATCGGCGCGTCGACCATCTTGGCGATGTCGGTGCAGTAACGCGTCGAACGCGCGTCGTCCGGCAGGGTGGTGAAGCCGATCTGATTGTTGGTCACCAGGTGGATGGTGCCGCCAGTGGTGTACCCTTCGAGCTGGCTGAGCTGGAACACTTCCATCACCAGGCCCTGGCCGGCCATCGCGCCATCGCCGTGGATGATGATGGGGATGACCGAGCCGCGACCGAGGGTGTCTTTGTGTTGGCGCTGCTTGCCGCGCGCGCGACCGAGAATGACCGGATCGACGGCTTCCAGGTGGCTGGGGTTGGCGGTCAGCGTCAGGTGCAGGGTGTTGCCCTTGGAATTGACGAAGTCGCTGCTGAAGCCCAGATGGTACTTCACGTCGCCGTCGCCCTGCAACTCGTTGATGTCGTAGCTGCCTTCGAATTCGGTGAACACCTCCTCGTAGGATTTGTTCATGATGTTGCACAGCACGTTCAGACGGCCGCGGTGGGCCATGCCCATCACGACTTCCTTCGCGCCGAGTTCCGGCGCGAGCTCCAGCACGGTATCGAGCGCGGGGATGGTGGCTTCGCCGCCTTCGAGCGAGAAGCGCTTCTGACCAAGGAACTTGGTGTGGATGAAGCTCTCCAGCATTTCCGCCTGGTTGAGCTTCATCAGGATACGGCGTTTCTCATCCTTGGTCAGGACCGGCTGGTTGCGGCCGGTCTCGACTTCGCGGCGCATCCAGTGACGGACCGTGCGATCTTGGATGTGCTGGTACTCCACCGCGACCGTGCCGCAGTAGGTGGCCTTAAGGTGGGCGACGATGTCGCGCAGCGGCGCGCGTTTGCCCATGCCATAGATGGTGTCGCAGGCATATTCGCGATTGAGGTCGCCGTCGTTCAGACCATACGCCTCCAACTGCAGATTTGGATGCTCGGGCGTGTTGGCGAGGTCGAGGGGGTCGAGGTTGCAGGTCAGGTGGCCAATGTCGCGGTAGGCGTAGATCAGGCCGTCAGCGCGCTGTTGGTCGATGCGGCCGGGCGCCTGGGCGGCGGCGTTGCCGTCGGAATCCTGCGACGCGCCGTCAGCGGCCGGTGCCGGACGCGCCACGCCCAGGTCGAAGCCAGCGAAGAAAGTCTGCCAGTCGCGGTCGACGCTCGCGGGGTCGGCTTGCCACTTGGCGTACATGTCCTCCAGGTGCTGGAGGTTGGTCACCGAGGCGAAGGAGTTGGGAGCGGCCATGGAGTCCTCTGAACGACTAACGACTAGGGAGGCGACAGCTGGTTTGTGCGACAGCTGGTTTGTGCGACAGCTGGTTTGTGCGACAGTCTGTGCGGGAGGTCTGCCAGCGCGTGGCTGGTCAAGACGTGGGGACGCAAAGCTTGCGCAATCTGGGGTTGAATCGCAATGGCAAGTTGGCGACTTGCCGGCAACGCCGCACAATCTATTGTGCGGCCATGGCCACCAACCTTGACGTCGACATCCGCGCTATCGAAGCGCTCATGCAACTCGGCAACTTCCGCAGCAAACGCGAGGCTGTCGATGCCGCCGTGGCGGAGGCGATTTCTTATCGTAAGCAGCTGAAGGCATTGGAGTTTCTGGGGACCATCGATTTCACGCCACAGCTTGCCGCGAACCCTGCGACGGATGTCGACTAGGGCCATGGTCGCGAATGACCTCGGGATCTACGACCGAGAGGCCGACCACTGGTGGCGGTCGGTCGGTCCCTTTGCCACCCTTCGCCATCTCAATCCGCCGCGCTTCCGTTTCTTCGATCGCTTCGTTCCGTCGTGGGCCGGGCTGCGGGTGCTTGACCTCGGGTGCGGTGGCGGCCTGACGGCGGAGGTTCTGTGCGAACGCGGGGCCTACGTCATCGGGGTCGATCGTTCGTTGCCCTCACTCCGGGTCGCCCGCCGTCACGCCTCAGGCAACCTGGCGATCGGCTATACTGGCGGCGATGCCGGTGCCTTGGCACTGGCTGATGCCAGCGTCGACGTGGTGGTGTGCGTTGATGTGTTGGAGCACGTGCCGTCGGTGCCACAGGTGCTGGCAGAATGCGCCCGCGTCCTGAAGCCCGGTGGCTGGCTGCTGTTCGACACCATCAACCGGACGTGGCTGGCGCGTGTGGTCGTAGTGTGGTTATTGGAAAACCTGGTGCGCACCATTCCCCGCGGCACCCACGACTGGCGGATGTTCATCACGCCGGCGGAGATGCGTGGTCATCTGGATCACGCCGGCTTCACCGACCTCACGCTGCGCGGCTTCGATGTCGTGGGTCGTCGCCGCAATGGCGCCCTCGACGTGCATTTCAACGACAACACCGCCATCACCTACATCGGTGCCGCGCGCAAGCAGGAGACCCGATGAAACCAGTCCTGCCCGACCTCGACATCTGGCTCAAGGCTTTCAGTCGCCAGGATCCCGACCCGCTGGTGGTGCACGGTTTCAAACGTGGCGTCGAACGCCGGCAGGTATTCCTCGTCGGACTCGTGCGGCAGGCATTGCTCGCACGCACGCGTGATGATCGCCAGTTCGCACGTTTGTCGCGCGTGCTCTCTGGCTTTCCCGACGTCACGGTATTGTCGCATGACCACGTGCGCGCGGCGGCGCTCATTCATTCGCTGCGTCGTCAGCGCCGGACGCTGAGCCCATGGCAGGCGCTGTTGTGGGCGGTCGCGGAACGTAGCGGCGGCGCGATCTGGAGCGGCGAGCGGACCTGGGGGCCGTTGGCGGCTGCCGGATGTCCGGTCAGTAGCTCTCCGCCCGGGTGAGCTCGCTATTTCTTCGGCGTCCAGCGGTAGAGCAGGTTCTTGCCGCGCG
>Ga0105049_10002472_pt1 | contig 21931 bp, 19 predicted proteins | sample MAT06_FD_78087 | JGI IMG/M metagenome (GOLD analysis project Ga0105049, IMG submission 78087) | Freshwater microbial communities from Lake Fryxell liftoff mats and glacier meltwater in Antarctica - MAT-06 | ecosystem: Environmental > Aquatic > Freshwater > Ice > Liftoff microbial mat | place...
GAAAACCCGTGCAAGGCTCCTAAGAAATGGAGGGCACTTTGATGGAGATGTCGGAATCGGCGGTGTAGTCTATGCCTTCGAGGCCGAAGCCGAAGAGGCGCAAGAAGCTGGATTGGTAGCCGGTGAGGTCGCCTAGGTGCGGGAGGTTTTCGGTGGTGACTTCCTGCCATGCAGTGGCGATTTTGGCTTGGAGGGCGGGTGCCATTTCCCAATCATCGAGACGGAGGCGACCAGCTGAGTCGGGACTGGGCGAGCCGGCGTAGAGGCGCGTGCGGAAGAGGCGATCAATCTGCTCGATGCAATCTTCGTGGGTGCCCTCGGCCTTCATGAGTTTGTAGAGGATGGAAATGTAGAGCGGAACGACGGGAATGGCGGAGCTGGCTTGCGTAACAAGCGCCTTGTTGACGGAGACCCATGCTTTTCCGTGAAGGGGTGCGAGCTTGGCATCGAGGGATTGCTGGGCGCGCTCGAGGTCTTGTTTCGCGTGGCCGATGGTGCCGTTTTTGTAAATGGCCCAAGTGAGTTCTGGCCCGATGTAAGAATACGAAATGGTCTGAACGCCCTCAGCGAGGACATCTGCAGCGAGGAGGGCATCCATCCACATTTCCCAATCTTCACCGCCCATGACGGCGATGGTATGGGCGACATCCTCGGGGGTGGCGGGCTCTATGGTGATCTCGCTGACGAGGCCGTTGGCGGTGTTGAGATTTTTGTTGGTGTAGGTTTGGCCGATGGGTTTGAGGGCAGACTTGAAGACTTCGCCTGTCCGGGGGTGCGTGCGGCGTGGGGAGGCTAAGCTGTAGATCACGCAGTCCACTTGGCCGAGGTCGGCTTTGATGGCTTGTATGACTTCAGCTTTCATCTCGTCGGAAAAGGCATCGCCATTAAAGGATCGTGCATACCTCCCGGCAGCGTGGGCCTCGCGCTCAAACGCAGCGGAATTATACCAACCGGCGCTGGCGGTGCGGTCTCCTTCCGCGGCGCGCTCAAAGAAGACGCCAATCGTGGCGGCACTTCCGCCAAAGGCCGCTTCGATGCGGGAGGCGAGGCCGTAACCCGTGGAGGCACCAAGCACGAGGACATTTTTTGGCGCGCCGACAAGTGGGCCTTGTGACTGAGCGACGGCAATTTGGTCGGCGACGTGCTTTGCGCAACCTTCGGGGTGGGCGGTAGTGCAGATGAATCCGCGAATTTTAGGAGTGACGATCATGGTAGGGTGTAGTGGGTGTGACGGGAGGGGAGAAATGCAATGGTTTTTTTCGCCTCTAGCGGCGGGCGAGGCGGCGGAAGAGATAGACGCCGAGCGTGAGGAAAATGACATTTGGAAGCCAGATGAGGATCGAGGGAAAGGCGTGGGGCTGGCTGCGAAAGGTATCTGCCATGATGATAAAAAAGAAGTAAGTGAAGGCAATGGCAAGGCTGAGTGCAAAGCCGACGGAGGTTTCCTTGCGGTGAGCGGTAATGCCAAGAGGGATGGCGATGAGGCAAAACGCAATGCAGGCAAGTGCGGTGGAGAAGCGCTTATTCAGCTCGACGAAGGCCTCGGTGGTTCGCTTACCGGCACCCTCCCGAAGCATCTTGATAAGCTCAAAAAGCGTGTAGGAACTCAGTCGCCTGTCGGATCGGAATTCTTCAAAAAACTTCTGAAGTGAGATAGGGAAAACGCCTTCTTGCATGACGATGCCTTGTTGAATTTTTGTGATATCGGCTGGGTCTTTGTCGTCGCGTTGTTCGAATCGGGCATTAAAAAGGCGCAGCAAAAGCCGGGAGTTCTCGGGATCTGGCGTGAGCACTCCTTCGCGAGCGAAGATCATCTTGGTGGGAAGATTTTGGTCATTGATCTCAAAGACGGTGATGTTGAGAAGTTTGTCGCCGTCTTTGCCGCCGACATAGACGCGGCGGTCGGGAAATTTATCCACGACATCATCCGCCCGGAAGAGGGCCGAGGGATTACTCGTAGCGATATTCACGATGGCATTGCGCATGGCTTGCTCTGCACGGGGGGCGACTTCCACATTGATGTAGAAACAGATCAGCGAGAGGAATCCGGCGATCACAAAAATGGGAACACAAATGCGGGGAATACTCACGCCGTTTGACCGTAGGGCGATCAACTCGTTGTCGGCCGACATGCGCCCAAAGATGAGAAGGAGTGCGGTGAGGAACCCCCAAGGAATTGTGAAGGTGAGTGAGAAGGGAAGAACCAGAGCCATGAAAGCTAACACGGTGCTCGCTGGGACCTCGGGGTTGTTAATGATGACTTCGAGGAGCTCCTTAACAATATTTCCAAGGACTAAGACAAGGCTCAGGACGGTGACGCCGAGAAATGTGGTCACAAGGGTACCGACACCCACGTAGCGATCAATAATCTTCAATGGCCGTCTTCCTCGAAAACGCCAATTCGGCGGAACTTTTCGTAGCGTTGCTCGACCAGCTTGTTGGGCGAGATTCCCGAGAGCGCGCGAAGGTTGGTCACGAGAGATGTTTTTAGCGTTGCGGCCATGGCTGCATGGTCATGGTGGGCGCCGCCTGTGGGCTCCGGGATTACCTCATCCACGATTCCCATGGAAACGAGGACACTGGCATTCAGCTTAAGTGCCTCGGCGGCTTCGGGAGCGTGCTTGCGATGTTTCCAGAGGATGGCGGCGCAACCTTCCGGACTTATCACGGAATAGTAGGCATTTTCGAGCATGAGGAGGCGATCGGCGACGCCGATACCGAGGGCTCCACCCGATCCACCCTCGCCAATCACAACAGAGACGACGGGCGTGCGAAGCACCATCATCTCTCGAAGGTTCACGGCGATCGCTTCGGCTATATGCCGCTCCTCGGCGCCGATGCCTGGGTAGGCGCCGGGGGTATCAATAAAAGCCACGAAGGGAAATCCAAACTTTTCGGCCATGCGCATGAGTCGAAGGGCCTTGCGGTAGCCTTCGGGATGGGGACTTCCAAAATTTCTTAGCAAGTTCTCTTTCACGTCGCGGCCTTTTTGTTGTCCTACGACCACGCACGGCATGCCATCAATGCGGGCCAGTCCTCCAGGCATGGACGCATCATCGCCGAAGAGCCTATCGCCTTTCAGTTCCACGAAATCGGTGAAGACCAAGCTCATGTAGTCGAGGAAAAACGGGCGTGCGATGTGGCGTGCAATTTGCACGCGTTGCCATGCGCTCAGGTTTCCGTAGATTTCACGGCGTGTGGCGGAGATTTTTTCCTGCATGCGCAGGACTTCAGGGCTCAAGTCGAGATTTCGTGCTTCGAGGTGATTTTTGAGATCGGTCAGCTTTTCCTCTAATTCGATGAGCGGCTTTTCAAATTCCAAGTGATGCTTATTCATAGGGTAGAGGATTAGCGGATCGAAACGGGTGTCCCTCGCGTCGTGAGTACAAAGATTTCCTCGGCGTCGCTAGGGTCAACGCCGATCCCAAGTGGCGCTGGCGGCAGGGTGCCATCCGGCAAGGCCGCGGGCATCGCTCGAATCGTTATTTCCGAGGCATCAAGTATTACGAGTTTCTCACTCGTGTCGTAATCCTTCGTTCCAAAAGCCACGCGCTTGGAATCCTTCATCGCCACGCGATCGGCGACCTTTGCCTCCATTTTCCCCTGCACAGCCTCGGGTAGTTTGAGGGAGCGAATAGGATACTCGCGGAAAAATATTTCCCCATTATTGACTGTGAGAGTGGAGGCTTCGCGATTGATGACGAGTTGTGTTTTGATCTGGGGAATGAGGAGTTGTTGGCCGATTTTTAAGTTAATCGTGCTGAGGCCATTTGCACGGTAGAGGAGCTCGGCTCCGACCTTCGTTTTTCCTGAGATCTTAGAGAGCGAGTCGCCCGAGACGACGACGTAGACGGTTTTATCGGGCGAAGGGATTGGGCTAAGGAGCTGGAGCGCATTGATACGACCAAGAACCGCGCGTGCGTTGGACGCCATGGGGGACTCAGGGTATGAGGTGAGAAATTGAGAAAGTGCCGATTGCATCTCCGGGGTATTCGCTTCGATCGTAGGCTTAAGAAGGTCGAAGGCCGCCAAGCTAGGATCTGGCGGCGGCACTAGTGCCGGAATAGCGAGTGTTTCTTTTTCTTGGATGTCGAGCTGCTTCGGCTTGAGATACAGCTCATAGACGGAGTAGCTCACCCCACCGAAAATGGCTGCGATAAGCAGCAGGATAACCAATGTTTTTGCGATCATTTATCTGCCGCCGATCTTATGCGACTCTTGATGCGAATGGAAACGAGGAAATCATACGAGGCCGCGGCGCTTCCACTCGGCGACATTTTCGCCCACTGAACGCCCGATCATTTCCACGGAAAACTTAAGCAAGCACACTTCCCACCCCTCATCCACACCGGCGATGAGAGCGGCAAAGGCATCGCCCTCTCGCTCGATGTCGGCCGTCATTCGCTCCAGCGTCACATCCATCGGCTCGCGAAGGACGCGCTCCGAGAGGTCTGTCTTCCGAAATTGAAACCCATATCGCAAGATGCGCGAGGCTTCACCTTGTTCCTCAATCCAGTCGGCGAAGTCACGGGCGCGCTCACCAAAGCCGTCCAGGAGCAATTTTTTATACGTCTGGGGCGAGACGATGCGAGGACGTTCTGCCTCAATCTTGCCTTGGCGAATACGCACGGTATCCACCTCATCCATAAGCTCAGTCACGAGAGAAAAATTAAAACGCGTGGTGCCGAAAGTCTCTATAGCGCTCCGAGGGCTCACGACCACGCGGGTGTTTTCCGCCGCGTATTGGAAGTTCTGGTCTTGATACATCCCGCAACCATAGACTCACGGCACGACGCGGCGCAACAGACCTTGTCGGAATTTTTCACAGGGCTATTCACCTCCCCGCCATAATAAAATACGTGCTCCACGATTTTACGAATTGCATGAGCGGCCATTCTGCGAGAACTTACAGCGCTTCAGCACAAGAAGGCGAGCCCGCGAGGGAGGCAGAGACCCGCCCTTTAACCAAACACACCCGACCCAATTTCAATCCATGAGCGTTGTCCAAGAAGAACCGACTGTTGATCCTGTGGATTTTGCCCGCGCCGACATCAATTCCTCACTCACCACCGAAGAGAAGGTTCACTTCTACGTTGAAATGCTTCGGATTCGACGCTTCGAGCAAGCCGCGCTGAAGTATTATAATCAAGGTGCGATGGGTGGCTTCCTGCATTTGTATATCGGCCAAGAGGCCGTTGCCGTCGGTACCGTATCGCTCCTCGGCGAGCACGACCACGTCATCACGGCCTACCGCGATCACGGCCATGCCCTCGCAGTCGGCATGGGAATGGACGAGTGTATGGCAGAGCTCCTCGGTAAGGGCACAGGCTGCTCGCGCGGTAAGGGCGGCTCCATGCACTTCTTTGCCCCGGATAAAAACTACTGGGGCGGCCACGGCATTGTCGCGGGACAGACACCCTTGGGCCTTGGCCTCGCTTACGCCTTGAAATACAAAGGCCTGAAAGGCTGTGCGCTGTGCTTCCTAGGAGACGGGGCGGTCAACCAAGGCAGCTATCACGAATCACTCAACCTCGCAGCTCTATGGAAGCTGCCCGTCGTCTATATTATAGAAAACAATCAGTATTCCATGGGCACTAGCCTTGAACGTTCCTCTGCAATTAGGAATTGTCTTGCCGAACGTGCAGAGGGCTACGGCATTGTGTGGGATATCGCAAATGGCGAGGATTTTTACGAAGTGCGCGCCAAGACGCATACAGCCATGCGGCGCGCGCACGATCAGTCGTTGCCCACGGTTCTCGAAGTGGATACTTACCGCTACTACGGCCACTCTGTCGCCGATGCGAATGCGAAAAAATACCGAAGCCCTGAGGAAATTGATCGCTACAAATCGTATCACGACCCGATTCGCCTCTGGCGGAAGCGACTTATTGAAGAGGGCGAAATGACCGATGAAGAAGCGGAGGAGCTTGACGCTACGGTCAAAAAAGAAGTGGCCGCCGCTGCGCAATTTGCACTCGATAGCCCACCGCCAGCACCCGAGACAATCTTTGAAGATGTTTATTGGGAAGTGGATAACAAGACGGAAGCCGGCCAGACCGGGCGTCATTTTTTCGGTGACTAGTTCCTATTTCTATTATGCCACTTATTTCTTACCGCACCGCCCTTAACCAAGCCCTCGCAGAGGAAATCATCCGCGACGAAAACGTCGTCCTGATCGGCGAGGAAGTCGCTCAATATAACGGCGCCTACAAAGTCACCGAAGGCCTCTGGGAGCGATTCGGCGACAAGCGGGTCGTGGATGCACCGATCAGCGAGGCTGGATTTATTGGCTTAGGCATCGGCGCCTCCATGCTCGGAATTCGTCCCGTGATGGAACTCATGTTCTGGAGTTTTGCTTACGTTGCGTGGGACCAAATCATCAACAACGCTGGCCAAGTCCGCTACATGAGCGGAGGCCTGATTAGTTGTCCGATCGTTATTCGCGGCCCAGCCAATGGCGGCACAAACGTCGGTGCGACCCACTCCCATACGCCGGAAAATTTCATCGCCAATACCCCCGGCCTCAAAGTCGTTTGCCCCGCCACTGCCTACGATGCCAAGGGCCTCATGAAGACCGCCATTCGGGACAATGATCCCGTCTGCTTTATGGAGAACACGCTTCTCTACGGCGAACAGTGGGAAGTGCCTGAAGAAGAATACCTCATCCCACTCGGAGTAGCCGAGGTGAAGCGGGAAGGGAGCGACGTGTCACTCATTGCTCACGGACGCGCCGTCCATACCGCGCTCAAAGCAGCCCTCATTCTTGAATCAGAATACGGCATCCGAGCTGAAGTCCTCGACCTCCGATCTATCCGCCCGCTCGACGAAGAAGCCATCCTCGCGAGCGTTCGCAAAACCCACCGCGCTGTTCTTGTGGATGAAAATAAACCCTTCTGCGGGGTATCGGCCCAGATCGCCGCGACCATCCAGGAGCAAGCCTTCGACGACCTTGACGCACCGATTCAGCGCGTTTGTTCGCTCGATGCGCCAGCGATCTATTCTCCCGCCCTCGAGCCCTTGCAGCTTCCAACTGCCGAGCGCGTGGTGAAAAAAGCCCTCGATATTTGCTAGAAACATTTTCTTATGCCCGACATCACAATGCCCAAACTGAGCGACACCATGCTCGAAGGAACACTCGTCCGCTGGCTCAAAAAAGTAGGCGATAAGATCGAGATTGGTGACGTCCTTGCGGAAGTCGAGACCGACAAAGCGACGATGGAAATGGAAGCGTTCGACGATGGCACTCTCACAGAAATCCTGATCCCCGAAGGCGGTGTGGTCAAAGTCGGCGCGAAGCTAGCAACACTCAGCGGTGGAGAAAATGGCTCTTCCGCTCCTGCTAAGGTTACAGAAGCCGTTCCGGAAAAAGCCGCACCCAAAGCGGCTCCGCCTATCCTTTCCCCAACGACTCCTCGTCCTAGGCCCAGTGCTAGCGTCAATGGCCCACGAGTAAAATCTTCACCCCTCGCACGCAAGATTGCTGCCGAGCGCAGCGTAGACCTTAGCCACATTCAAGGCACTGGCCCTGGCGGCCGTATCGTTGTCGCCGACGTTCCCCAGCAAGGCGCCGCACCTCGCGCGTTTGTCCCCGCTGCGACACCTGCGGGCGCCCGTATCGAAGTCCCTTGCTCCGACGCCGACAAGCGCATTCCCCTCTCCGGCATGCGCCGCACCATTGCCGAACGACTTCTCGCCAGCAAAACGCAAATTCCCCATTTCTACCTTAGTATCGAGGTCAATGCCGCCCCACTCACAGCCCTCCGCAAAGACCTGAATACGGCAGCCGAGGCCACAGGCACACCGAAAGTGACAATCAACGACTTTGTGCTTCTCGCCACCGCACGTGCCGCCGCCGCGCACCCGAAGGTCAATGCGTCCTTTGCAGGCGACTCCGTTGTCGAATACGCCGCCGTAAATCTCTGCGTGGCCATCGCCGTCGAGGATGGGCTTATTACCCCTGTCCTTCGCTCCGCTGACAAGATGAGCCTTCGCGAGATCAGTGCGGGCGTGAAAGATCTCGCCACGCGTGCCAGAAGCAAGAAAATCAAGCCCGAGGAATACCAAGGCGGCACGATCACCGTTTCTAATCTCGGCGCCTACGGCATCGAGAGCTTCACTGCCATTATTAATCCTCCCCAAGCTGCTATTTTGGCCATCGGCGCCATCGTCAAGAAGCCAGTTGTTAATGCCGCTGATCAGATCGTCGTCGGCCAGCGCATGACTATTTCCCTCAGCGGCGATCACCGCGTAGTAGATGGAGCAGTTGGTGCCGACTTTGTCACGACCCTCCGCAAAAGCCTCGAAAATCCCGCTAGCTTGCTTTTCTAGTTTGTTGGACGCAGATTTTTTCTTTGGGCAAAATTTCCCTTGCGCTTTGAATTGCAATCCCTAGGTTCCACTCCCTATGGCAAAAACGGCATGGTTGGAGCGCAATAAGCGTAAGGCAAAGACAGTGGAAAAATACGCTACGCTTCGCGCGGAGTTAAAAGCAAAGAAAGACTATGCGTCCCTTTGTCAACTTCCTCGTGACGCGAGCCCCACACGGCTCGTCAATCGCTGCCGGGTCACTGGTCGTCGCCGCTCTTTTATTCGTCGCTTCCAGCTTTCTCGTATCACATTCCGCGAGATGGCATCTGCTGGCCTTATTCCCGGCGTGACAAAAGCGAGCTGGTAGCCACCCTCGTTCCCCGCAACCGGGAGCCATTACACGCACGCGATGCCACTCTACGAATACGAAGTGGCCGATGGCACGGAGTGCAAAACCTGCGGTGGCTCCTTCGAGCTACGCCGATCTCTCGGCCGTCCAGAACTCACGGCCTGCCCGGTCTGCAAGAAGCCGGTTAAGCGAGTGATGTCCGTAGTTACTTCGCCGAGAATTCTTAAGCCGCTCTCGATTTCTGACGCCAAGAAAGCGGGATTCACCGTCTTGAAAAAGCGGGATACTGGCGTCTATGAGCGCGAGTAACTTTTAACGAATCCGAGCAAGCAACCACTCTCGCAGATCGCTAATTGCGATACGTTCCTGCTGCATCGAGTCTCTATGCCGGAGTGTGACGGTGCCCTGCTTTTCAGGACCGTTTTCTCCGATCGTGTCAAAATCTACCGTGACACAAAATGGCGTTCCAGCCTCGTCTTGCCGACGATAGCGACGGCCGATAGCGCCGCTTTCGTCATAGAAAATATTCATAAAAGCTCGGAGATTTGATGCCACTTCTCGTGCCGCAGCGACAAGGTCGGGCTTATTTTTGAGAAGCGGAAAAACGCCGCACTTGATGGGTGCCATGCGGGGATGAAAGCGGAGGACGGTGCGAACGTCGCTTTTCCCTGCTTCGTCCGTCAGCGTTTCCTCGTCGAAGGCCTCACAAATGAGAGCCAAAGCCGTGCGGTCGGTGCCCGCGCTAGGTTCGACGACATGAGGCACGAAACGCTCCTTGGTAGCCTCATCAAAGTAGTCCAAGGGTTTTCCGCTATGCTCGATGTGCTTGGAGAGGTCGTAATTCGTGCGGTAGGCAATGCCTTCAAGCTCGCTCAGGCCGAAAGGAAAATCATACTCGAGATCGTAAGTCTTGACGGCATAGAAGGCGCGCTCACCATCTGGGATCTCGTGAATGTGGATCTTGCCGCGCGGGATGCCGATGTCGTCATAGAATCGCAGGCGCTGCTCGAGCCAATAGTCGGTGAGGCGTAGGCCATCTTCGGGGCGGCAAAAATACTCGATTTCCATTTGCTCGAACTCGCGCGAACGAAACGTAAAATTGCGCGGGTTTATTTCGTTGCGAAAGGCTTTGCCAATCTGGGCAATGCCGAAAGGGAGCTTCTGTCGTGTGGTGTCGAGGATATTGCGAAACTGCACAAACATGGCTTGGGCCGTCTCCGGCCGCAAATACACCATGTTTTCCTCGCTCTCGATCGGCCCAGCGAAGCTCTTGAACATGAGATTAAACGTTCGTGGTTCCGTGAGCTGAGCACCGGTTTCTGCATGGTAGCCACGCGAATTCTCCACCGGTAGGTGCGAGACTTCATGCTCGATGAGGACGGGATTTTTCACGCCACGGGATTCGTAGAAGGCCATGCCGACCTTACGCGCTTTGTCCTCGGGAGTTCCAGTCGGCACGAGGACGGAAAAATCATACCGTTCGATCTGGGGGAATATTTTCTCGGCTGCCGCGAGCAGAACTTCCTCATCACACGTTTGGTTTTGATTCCTGATGCCAGCATGCAAAAGTTCGCTGAGCTCGGCCACGTTAGAGACTGATCCCAGTGCCGTTGGAAACAGCCACCTGATCCATGCTTCCGGCGGGAGCTGAGGTAGATCGAAGATTGCGATACGGGGAATCGCACCAATCAAGCGATGGACGATTCCAGTCTGCTCTTCGACTTGATCCGCTCTAAAGCGTTCCTTGCTGAGGAGGCAATCTACCATCGGGTCGCTGAAAGTTTCTTCGTGGCCCGACGCCTTCCACACCGCGCGGTTCATGATGATCGAACCATCCATTCCCTCCATGTCGTCTCGCTCGCGCACGTTGCGTTGCCACCAGAAGTCCTTCAGATTTTTTTTCAGTTCGACGCCGAGGGGACCGTAGTCCCAGAAGCCATTGAGTCCACCGTAGATTTCTGAAGCTTGGAAAATGAAGCCTCTGCGTTTGCAGAGAGAGACGATTTTTTCCATCCGCGTGGGTGTTACTTCTTTGGCCATAGGGGCAAGTATCCAACCTCAGCGACAGGCACTCGTCAACGCACGACTCGAAATCTTCGCCGACTTATCCACACGCTCACATAGCCCGCGAGTGCTCCGCCGAGGTGAGCTGCGTGGCCGACGTTTCCCCCTAAGCCGGTGAGGGTGAAAAAGACCGAGACGATCACAAGCCCATAGCCGAGCCACTTGGCTCGCAGGCGCACGGGAATCACGAAAAAGAGCAGAGCCGTGATTTGCATTTCTGGATACAGAGCGGAAAAAGCGGTGATGAGCCCACAGACGGCCCCCGATGCCCCGATGAGGATTGCACCGGGAACAAAGACGAGCTGGCAGAGCCCTCCCGCCACGCCGCAGGTGAGGTAGAGCAACACAAAAGCGCGTGCGCCAAGGAGGTTTTCCATGATCCTTCCAGCAAACCACAGACCCAGCATGTTCATGGCCACGTGCAGAAAGTTGGCGTGTAGGAATTGGTGAGTGAGGAGCTGCCACACCATGCCGCGCGACATCCCTCGACCGCTGAGACCAAAAGTCGTCTCCACCCATGCGAGGCCAAAGGGCGTGAGGAATGACATGATAACAAAAATCACCAGGTTCACCGCAATCAAAGTCTTCACCGCAGAGAGGCGGGGGCGGGGTTCACGTTGAAACATCAGTCCAAAACTAGGCGCGCGCTCCCGCCTTGTCCACTCTGGGCCCTATTGGCAACAGGGCAAACGCATTAAAAAGCCATAGAGGCTCAGGTGATAGCTCAGGGTTGCGATTCGCTTGGGTTCTTTGGATGCTCCCCAGCGTCTTGCCGTCACGCGATAACAGTCTTAGAAAGTTCGCCGTAAGTGGCTCGGGAGGATTTGGAGTTGATCGCGATATTTTGCTACTGTGCGCCGTGCGACGGAGAGGCCCTGGTCTGTGAGGAGGCGGACGATATCTTGGTCGCTGTATGGGTGGCGGGGATTTTCCTCTTTCACAAGGTTTATGACGGCTTGGCGCACGCTTTCATTGCTGACGCTATCGCCCGCTTTGCTCGTGTAGCCATGCGTGAAGAAATATTTGATTTCGAAGATGCCTTGTGGTGTTGCGATGTATTTTCCCGACGCCGCTCGGCTTACGGTGGTTTCATGGACTCCGACGACCTCAGCGACTTGGCTCATCGTCATGGGGCGCAGTTGCGTAGGGCCATTTTCTAAAAAGTCGCGCTGCCTGAGGACGATTTCACGTGCGATGCTGAGGATGGTCTGCTGGCGTTGTTGGATACTCTTGATGAAAAATTTGCCGCCCTTGATTTTGTCACGAAGGTAGTCCCTCACCTCGCGAGACTCACCGGCAAGCATGTCCTTATAAGTGTCGTTGATCCGCAGGCGCGGCACGTGTTCGTTTGTCAGGCTCGCGACAAACTCATCCCCATCGCGCACGACGACGACCTCGGGGGTAATGATTTGCTCGATATTCGGCGCAAAAATCGAGCCGGGTCGCGGCTTGAGGTGCGCAATCTCTGCCATCGCCACTTGCACTTCTTCATTGGTGAGCCCGAGTGCCTTGGCGATTTCCGGGATTCGTCTGCGAGCGAGTTCGTCGAGGTGGGACTCTACGATGCTGGCCGCGATGGAGGTTCCCGCACCTGCGCGTTGCAATTGCAGCAGCAGGCACTCGCGCAGATCGCGTGCGGCGATTCCCGGTGGGTCGAATCGCTGGATTTGTTCTAGCACGCGCTCGACTTCGAGGGGTTCCGTCCCCGCAGCGTATGCCACATCCTCCACATCTGCGCGCAGAAAACCAGACTCGTCCAGATTCCCAATAATCTCGGCTCCAACCTTGAGATCGTGGGCATCGAACCCTGCCGTCGCCAGTTGCTGTGCAAGCGCCTCTTGCAGCGAGAGCCCGCGGCTCTGACTATCCAAAAAATGCTGCCTCCGCTCGAGTGACTCGCGGGTCCAAGGCTCGGCAACCGCCCGCTGCGCAAAATACTCCCTCCACTCATCTTGCAAGCCCCCGCTCTCAGCGACGTTCTCGTAGTCCGAGTCGGGAGCTATCTCCTCCAATGTGGGATTCTCACGAAGCTCGGTTTGGACGAGTTGGCGCAATTCCATGAGCGGGGCCTGCAAGACGTTCAGGCTACTCTGCATCTGCGGGCTTAGGGCCTGCTGTAGCGAAAGTCTGACACTTTGATCCATTCCGGCCATAGGCCCCCAAGTTCAGGCACGCTTCCTGCTTGCGCAAGCAATAATCGCGCCACATTTTTTTGCAGCTCAGTGAGTCTTTCCGCTTTCTGAATGAGGCTGTGTTGATTAGGGACTGAGAAATGACAGAGACCGAGGCATTCATTGCGCTGAACATGATTCCACGCGTCGGCCCCGTGCGTGTGCAGCGTTTGTTGGAGGCTTTCGGATCGCCGCAAGCAATCCTCTCCGCGCCAATTTCGAAGCTTGATAAGGTGCCGGGCATCGGAGCGGAGGTCGCGGCTTCACTCGCGGGATGGCAGAGCGTCGTGGCCCTGGCGGATGAAGTCGCGAGGGTGGAAAAATTCGGCGCGCAGGTGATCACGGTTGCATCTCCGAGTTATCCCAAGCCACTTAAGGAAATCCACGATCCACCGATCGTTCTCTATGTGTGGGGCACGCTGGAGGAGCGTGATCGCCATGCCGTCGGGGTGGTTGGGGCACGAAATCACAGCCACTACGCGGGGGAGTGCGCGAAAAAGATTTCCTACCAGCTCGCTTCGGCCGGAATCACCGTCGTGAGCGGCCTTGCGAGGGGGATTGATACCGCAGCGCACCAAGGCGCCCTTGCGGCAAAGGGGCGCACGATCGCCGTGATTGGCAGCGGACTTCTCGCCCTCTACCCGCCGGAAAATGCGCAACTTGCCGAAAAGATTTCGACGTCTGGCGCGGTCGTTTCGGAATTTAGCATGGCTGTGACGGCAGATCGCCAGACTTTTCCCATGCGCAACCGCATCATTAGTGGTCTTTCCTTCGGTCTGCTCGTCGTCGAAGCCGGTGTGCGGAGTGGGGCACTCATCAGTGCCGCGCAGGCCGGCGACCAAGGGCGAACGCTCTATGCCGTGCCCGGTCGCATTGATCATCCCCACGCGATTGGTTCGAACAAGTTGATTCAGAATGGCGCGAAGCTCATCACGTGCGCCGAGGATATCCTCGACGACATGGGTGTCCTTTTTGCCGAAACGCCACAATTGACTCCGGCGCCAAGCCCGGAATTGAGTGGTTCTGAGGCCGCCGTGTATGCCGCGCTGGCCGGAGAAGAATCGCACATGGACGAGATTACCGACAAATGCGGATTGCCAAGCCACGTTGTGTCTTCTACGTTGCTCGCCCTTGAAATGAAGAAGCTGGCACGTCAGCGTCCGGGTGGGCGATTCGTCCGTCTTCGTTAAAAAAGATACCGCATGTCCAAAGCCCTCGTCATTGCCGAAAAGCCCAGCGTCGCCGCAGATCTTGCGCGAGTTCTCGGCAAAATCCCGAAGAAAGACGACTTTTTTGAAAACGATCGCTATATCGTGACGTCGGCTATCGGCCACTTAGTCGAGCTATGCCTCCCTGGTGAGATGGACAAAAAGCGCGGCAAGTGGAGCTTTGCGAACCTTCCGATTATTCCGGATTATTTCGACCTTAAGCCGATCGAGAAAACCCAATCGCGCTTTACGCTCCTGAAGAGACTCCTTAAACGAGCGGACGTCACCGAGGTCATCAACGCGTGCGATGCGGGACGCGAGGGAGAACTCATTTTCCGCTACCTCGTCCAGCTCGTCGGCTCGAAGAAGCCCACGCGCCGCCTCTGGCTGCAAAGCATGACGACGGAAGCGATCCAACGTGGCTTTGCGAACTTGCGTGATGGTGGTGAGATGGATCCCCTCGCCGACGCGGCGATCTGCCGGAGCGAGAGTGATTGGCTTGTCGGCATCAACGGCACGCGCGCCCTCACGGCCTTCAATTCTAAAGGCGGCGGCTTCCAGCTTACCCCGGTCGGCCGTGTTCAGACCCCTACTCTGGCGATTCTCGCAGTGCGTGAGGAAAAAATCCGTGCGTTTAAAGTGCGCACCTACTTTGAAGTTCTCGGCGACTTTGGCGTCGCCGCTGGCAGCTACCGTGGACGGTGGTTCGACGAGACGTTTAGAAAAAAGGCCGACGCCACCGATGAGGATGCGAAAGCTGAGCGAATATGGGAACGAGAAAAAGCCGATCTTATCGTGAGTCAATGCACGGGGAAGGTCGGTATTGTCACGGAAGAGAAAAAGCCCACTAGCCAAATCGCCCCCCAGCTCTACGACCTCACGACGCTCCAGCGCGAGGCAAACGGCCGCTTCGGCCTCAGTGCCAAGCGCACGTTGCAGATCGCGCAAGCTCTCTACGAGAGGCACAAGGTTCTCACGTATCCCCGCACCGATTCGCGCTACATGCCGGATGATTATCTAGCGAATGTGAAGTCCACGTTCACCAAGCTGGAAGCCCCTGATCTCGCCGCGCATGCAGCCAAGGCACTCGCCGCTGGGTGGGTGCGGCCGAACAAGCGCATCTTCAACAATGCGAAGGTAACAGACCACCACGCGATCATCCCAACGGGTGTTTCCACGAGCAATTTGGAGGAGTTTGAACTCAAGGTCTACGACATGGTCGCCCGCCGGTTTGTCGCCGCATTTTATCCCTCTGCTCAGTTCGAGGTCACAACGCGCATCACGCGTGTCGAGGAACATGCTTTTAAGACCGATGGCAAAATTATCACCGAGCCAGGTTGGCTTGCCGTCTATGGCAAAGCCGCAGCCACGGAAGGAGAGGAAACCGTCTGCGCGCTCGCGCAGGGCGAGAAAGCCCGCACGGAATCTCTGGAGGTGAAGGAAAACGAGACGAAGCCGCCACCGCGATACTCCGAAGCGACGCTTCTTTCTGCCATGGAAGGCGCTGGGAAACTGGTGGACGACGAGGAGCTCCGCGAGGCCATGAGCCAGCGGGGACTCGGCACCCCAGCCACTCGCGCGCAAATCATCGAAGGGCTTCTGCTCGATGGATACCTCGTTCGCCAAGCCCGAGACCTCATCACCACCTCCAAGGGGCTTGCGCTCATTACGCTATTGCGTGGTCTCGGCGTGCAATCACTGACTTCGCCCGAGATGACCGGCGAGTGGGAACACAAACTCAAAAGCATGGAACGCGGGGAAATGGCGCGTCCGCAATTTATGGAAGAAATTCGAGCCTTCACTAACGATATCGTCGAAAAGGCGAAAAACTTCTCCGGCGAAACCGTCGAGGGCAATTTCCAACCCCTCGAAGTCAAGTGCCCGAAGTGCGGCCACGTCGGCTATGTCGAATCCTTCAAGGCCTTCGAATGTGGAGCCAAGTGCGGCGCCATCATTTGGAAAAATATGGCCGGGCGACAATTCGAGCGCGAGGAAGTAGAAACGCTACTCACCCAAGGCCGCGTCGGCCCGCTCGAAGGTTTTCGCAGCAAGCTAGGCCGGCCATTTACCGCGCTCGTGAAGTTGGATGCAGACTTCAAGCAATGCTTTGATTTCGGCGATAGTGATGAGGCTGTTTCGAAGCTCGATTTCTCGACCCTTCCCATCCTCGGAAAATGCCCTGTCTGCAGCACAGGCACTGTGCACGATACCGGAACAGCTTACCAATGCAGCAACACCACGGCGTGTAAGTTCCGCATGGGCAAGACGCTCTGCCAAAAAGAAATGCCACGCGAACAAGTCCTCAAGCTCATCGAGACCGGCAAGACTGATCTGATCCCACGCTTTATTTCCAAGAAGGGCCGCCCGTTCTCTGCCTTCCTCAAGCTTGAAGGTGGGAAGGTCGTGTTTGAATTTGAGGAACGTAAGCCCGCCGCGAAGAAGATTCCCGCACGGGCCTCAGCGAAGAGTGCAAAGCCGGCGAAGGCGAAGTAGGTTCTTCGACTATGCTAGACGACGCCGACCTCACCATGCGGGCCCTGCTGGTTCGCTATCCCGGCGCCCAGCGAGCCCTCTTTCGCAATTTCCACATCGGGGGCTGTGCAAGCTGTGGCTTCGACCAAGAAGAGACCCTCGCCCAAGTGTGTGCCCGTAACGACGGCCTAGATCCCGCGCTGGCTATGGAGAAAATTCTCGAAGCCCACGCCGAAGAAGCCAAAATTTTCATTGCAGCCAAGGCCGCCCACGAAGTGGCGAATGCGAAGTTTCTCGACGTGCGCACGCGTGAAGAATTCGACGCCGTTCACATTGCCGGGTCGGAGTTTTTTTCCCAAGAATCGCTCCAGTCCCTCATGGCGACATGGCCGAAAGAAACGCTCATCGTTGTCGTGGATCATACCGGCACGCGCAGCCTCGACGCCGCAGCCTACCTCGCCGGTCATGGCTTCACCCAAGTTCGGGCTCTGCGAGGCGGCATTGACGCATGGAGCGTTGAGGTTGACAGTTCTATTCCGCGATACACGACGGAATAAATACGAAATGGATACTGAACTCAAAAACCTCGGTGAGATGGCCGACGCTGATGCGATCGGCACAGCGGGAAGTGCTGATTGTGGCGACATGTTGCGCATGTGGATAAAATTCCGCGATGAAGACGGACGCCAAGTCATAGACAAGGCGACCTTCCAGTCTTTCGGTTGCCAGACAGCGATTGCTGTTGCCAGCATGGCCACGGAACTCATCAGGGGCAAAACTCCCGACGAGGCATTGGCGATGTCGGGATCAGACCTCTCCGCGCCTCTCGGTCCACTGCCGCCCATGAAAATCCACTGCGCGCAGCTTGTCGAAGGCGCGCTGAAGAATGCCCTGTCTGGACACCCCGACCCTACGGCATCCGCATCCGCCGCTCCCTCGCTCTTTTCCACCATGCAGGCCCCATCGGCCGTAAAAATCAAGTGGACTTGAGTCCACTCGTCAACGACTCTCCAACCACCATGCATCCACAAGGCGACATACTTCTCACCCGCGACTGCGACGCTGTTCAGATTCCCAGCGGAAATCCTCTCACGCTTCCCGCCGGAATGTCGGTCGTCATCACGCAATCCCTCGGCGGTGCAATTACCGTGGCGACTCCAGGTGGACTCGCACGCATCGAGCTGAAGGATGCCGATGCCCTCGGCCTCGATCCCGCGACGGCAGGCAACAAAATCAAAATCGAAGGCTCTAAAGAAGCCGCCGTCTGGGAGCAACTTAAGACCGTTTTTGATCCCGAAATTCCCGTGAACGTCGTGGATCTCGGCCTCATTTATGACTGCGCCGTTCAGGACAGAGAAGACGGAACATCCACCGTCCTCGTGAAAATGACCCTCACCGCACCTGGCTGCGGCATGGGGCCCACCATTGCTGCCGATGCGCGCAGCAAAATCCTCACCCTTGAAGGTATCGAGGAAGCGGAAGTGGAACTCGTCTGGGATCCCGCATGGAATCAATCCATGATCACAGACGCCGGTAAGATGAAGCTGGGGATCATGTAGAGCGCACTCGCCCTCGAAGAAGGATTGGCCCCAAAAAGCAAAGACTCACAAAGAGCGACCATGCGACGCCGGTCGCGCAAACGATGCCCAAGCCCTTAAGGGCGGGGTTTGTAGCCAGCACGAGCGCGCCAAATCCGGTCACCGTCGTGAGGCCACTCATGAGGACGGGCTTCATGACCAAAGCAATGTTCTCTTTCCGATTCCCGGGTTCGCGTGCGGCGAGGATCAGGTGAACGCCGTAGTCCACGCCCACCGCTAAGATGAGAGGAAACGCGAGCACGTTTAGGAGATTGATCGGCTGGCCGAGACATTTCAAAGTGGCAACGGTGCCAGCCATCGCAAGTGCGAGGGTGGCGAGGTGCCATAGAACATCGCGAGCCTTGCGGTAGGTCGCGATGAGGAGGAGCAAGATAACGCCCAGCACAAGCGTTCCGAAAACGACCAGCTCTTGTGAGGCCCACGGAACGAGCGCGTTGAGCATTTGGCTCCAGCCAGTCACAAGGGCTTCGGGAGCCACGCGGTGGATGGCATTCTCCACTCGTTCACGAACCGCACGATCGGCACCGTAGGGGATCCGGATATAATAAATAACCTCGCCCGTCGCTGGTGCCATGGCGCGATCAAGCACGAACCACCACGGGGAGGAGGAAGGGAGGCGTTCCGCGACTGGCGCTTCGGATTGTAGTTCCCGCACCAAGCGCGTCGCGGGATCCAAGGCCCCCGCGGATAGTCCACTGCGCGTCTCGACGCTGGAAATCGTGCGTTCGACCTCGGACCAATCAAGAGCCCGCACACTCTGGAGATTTTTCTCCATCTGCTTCGAATTGCCAACGAGGGGCGATGGACTGCTGAACGACGCGATGACACCGGTATCCCGAAGTCCCGCAAGCACGTCGTCGAGATCCAAAAGCGTGGTCACAGCCGTCGGCGGGCGGAGGATCACCATCACCGGTTCAAAGGTAGCAGGAAATTTTTCCATCATGCGCGCCAGCGTCCGAGAGGCTGGAATGTCCCGCGGTTCGAGCGATTGCGGTGTCGTGTCGAAGTGCAAGCTGCGCCATGGCAGCACGGCGAGCAGGAGTGCCACGAGAACAATGCCACTGGCAGCCAGCAGCACGCGTGGCGCATTTTTCACCACCTTCTCGCAGATCCACGCCACAGGATCGCGCTTAGCGGAAAGGCATGGCACTTGTCGCTCAAACAGGGGCATCAGAAAAATCATTCCCAGCGCGCCTAGAAAAACACCGATTGCGATCAATGCGCCGAGTTGAGCAAAGCCCGCCGAACTACTGCCGAGCAACGCCGCAAAGCCGAGACTTGTCGTAAGAGCCACCCACAAAATTCCCGGTGCTGCGTGGCGCGTGGATTCCGAGATCGCATCCTCTCGCGAGCGGCCAAGCCCCCTGGCATGGGCATAGCGCTGATAGAGAAGAAGACTGAAGTCGTCGCCAAGGCCGACAAGGATCGAGCAGAACGCCATTGCGACCACATTGAGCTTGTCAAAAAAAAGCGACCCACAAGCAAGCGTCACTAGACACGTAATCCCTAAAATGAGAATCGAGCCAACGAGCGGAAGGAAGGAACGAAAAGCCAGCCAGAACAAGGCTGCTACCGCGCAGATCGAAACTAAGCTCGTGATAAAAATATCGCGCTGCATGCTGCGCGATATTTCATCCACATAGGCAGACCGACCAGTCACGGAAATGTGAACATCCGAAGGAAGTGCGCTCTGGAACGAGGCAATGAACGCGTGCACTTCGGCCATCAGCTTCGAGCAATCTTGAGCCGAGGGGCTCGCTTGCGTCGTGATCGCAGGAATAATGCGCGCCATCCCATCCGTCGAAACGAGGTCAAATGCGTCCGCAACGCTGAGCTTCTCAGCGAGTCCCCTCGCGATGGGCGTGATCAAGCCGGTGGGATCCGTCTCGAGTTCGATGCGGGCCAGCGGAGAACCTGCTGCGGTCTCACGAACAAGGCGGCTCAGGCGCTCGGTAAGAGCTTCCGGCGACAAAAGAGCAAGGGTCGCATCAAAGGCCGATTCCTCCTGCGAGAGAAGGAGTGGTGCCGCGAGAGTCGGCAGGGAATCGCGTCCAGCCTGAGATTCTAGCGGCGGCGCATCAAGGATCCGTTCGATCCACGGTGCCACAGCAAGTTCAGCAGCAAAGCGGTCGGCGGCGTCGGAATCGGCAGGGGCTTCCACAAGGAAAGCTAGCTCGCGGGTCGAATTAAAGTGCGTGTTGTAAATGCGTAGGCCTTCGACCGATGGCGTTCCGCGCGGCAGCAAATTGAGGATATCAGAATCGAAAGCCTCGCGGGATTGGAGGCGGAAGAGACTCGCTACCACCAGCACCACCACGACCGCGATGAGCCAGGCAGGACGTCTCACAGCCATCGCTGCTAGCGCGCGGGAGATCACACGTTGAAGCGAAATTCCACCACGTCGCCATCCTGCACGACGTATTCCTTGCCCTCTAGCCGCAGCTTCCCAGCCTCGCGGGCCTTCGCCTCAGAACCCAGAGCCACCAAGTCGTCAAACGCCACAATCTGCGCTGCGATAAATCCCCGCTCAAAATCACTATGAATCACCCCCGCAGCCGCCGGTGCCTTGTCGCCCGCATGGATCGTCCATGCACGACTTTCCTTCGGCCCCGTCGTCAGATACGTCCGTAGTCCCAATAGCGCGTAGGCCGAGCGAATGAGCTGGCCCACACCGCTGTCATCCACGCCAAGACCCGCAAGAAACTCCAGCGCCTCGGCAGGCGGTAGGTCGGCTAGCTCGCTCTCGATCTGGGCACTGATCACGACAGCCTCACTGCTGAGGTGAGCGGCAGCGTAGGCACGCACGGCTGCGACATGCTTGGCGGCGATCGTGGTGCCTGCAAGGTCAGCGAGATCATTTTCTCCCACGTTGCACGCGAAGAGAGTCGGCTTCGAAGACAGGAGAAAAAATCCCGCAAGAAGAAGCTTTTCGTCAGGAGTAAGATCGGCTGTCAGCGCAGGCTTTCCGCTATCCAAGTGCGGCGTGAGTTTTTCCGCTAGGGCTAGCTCAGCCTTCGCGACCTTATCCCCGCTACGCGCTCCCTTCTGACATCGCTCTATCCTTTTTTTCACAGAAGCCATATCTGCCAAAATCAATTCCGTATTGATAATCTCGATGTCTCGAATCGGATCAACCGACCCCGCCACGTGGTGGATATCTTCGCTCTCGAAGCAGCGAACGACTTGAATAATGGCATCTACCTCGCGGATATGGCTCAGAAATTGATTTCCCAGTCCCTCCCCCTCGCTGGCTCCAGCCACGAGACCCGCGATGTCTACAAACTCAATGGCAGCCGGCAATGTCTTCTCGGACTTTGACATCTCCGAAAGCTTGTCCAGACGAGTGTCCGGCACACTCACGATTCCCACATTTGGCTCAATCGTGCAGAACGGAAAGTTCGCAGCCTGCGCCTTACGCGTCCGCGTGACAGCATTAAATAACGTGGACTTTCCCACATTTGGAAGACCAACAATTCCGACTCGTAACATAAGCCGCCGAAGCTACCCCATCGAAGACGAAAGGAAATCATCTTCTTTTCGCCCCGGAATGCCGGAGACGCGAGGGGCATGGCTTGTGGGTTGCTTGACCTTCAGGTTGATGCCGCTCAGGCCGAGGCGGCGGGAGGGTGCGCCCGCGAGGCTCGTAGTTTCAGCCCACCCACGCCGGACCCGCTTGACTCTCAAACCCCGATCTAGCACCATCTGGGCATGGAAACACCCGCTTCCAGCTTCAAACTCCGGGCCAACGTCCCGGTGGGCCGA
>Ga0105049_10002475_pt1 | contig 21924 bp, 15 predicted proteins | sample MAT06_FD_78087 | JGI IMG/M metagenome (GOLD analysis project Ga0105049, IMG submission 78087) | Freshwater microbial communities from Lake Fryxell liftoff mats and glacier meltwater in Antarctica - MAT-06 | ecosystem: Environmental > Aquatic > Freshwater > Ice > Liftoff microbial mat | place...
GCGCTGGAGTAGGCGCTGGAGTAGGATCCGATAGCTGGAGTTTCGTGTTCATCTGGGGCCCGAAAGTCGTACATAGATCTCTTTTGCTGCTCCGCTGGTGTCGTTGATATTCAGCTTCGCGTCCAAGTACCCGCGGCCAGCTACCATGTGCAACGGGAAGTGCGCCTCAAGGGGAATCAACACGGATTGACCTGGATTCAGCTTGATCACTTCTCCACTGCTCCATTTGGCGAGCAGGTCCTGTACGGCGAAGTTAGCCGAGTATACCTGTTCCTTCTGGCTTCTATTGACCAATCGAACTTGAAAGTTGTTTTGTACCTGGCGATCGGTGCCCACCATGTAAGGTGCGCCCGGTGCCCCCATCACCCTAACGTCAAACGCAAACTTGGTGGAGAGGACCGCCAGAAACAGCCCAGCAGCTATCAAAATAATTGTTGAATAGATCAGCGTTCGAGGCCGAATCACGCTCGTCGCTTTTCCCGCTAACGCCTCTTGGGTGGAATACCGGATTAGGCCTGTCGGCTTGCCGATAGTCTGCATAACTTGGTTGCAAGCGTCGATGCACTGAGCACAGTGGATGCATTCCATTTGCAGTCCATGGCGAATATCGATCCCGGTTGGACACACCGCGGTGCATCGGCCACAGTCCACACAATCCCCTGCGCTTTGCTCGGCCAGCGAATCGAGCGTCAACACTTCCGCTTCTCGGTTCGTTGATTGCGTCGACGATTTGACACGCTTCCCTTTTTTTCTGGGCTCGCCTCGCTTTTCGTCATACGCCACGATGAAGGAAGTGCGATCCAACATGACAGATTGAAATCGGCCATAGGGACAAGCGATCATGCAAAACTGTTCTCTAAAGTAGAGAAAATTGAACATCAAACCAGCCGTTGCTCCCCCCATGACCAAGAACGCAGTTGGGTGCTTGACCGGAGAGGATTGCATCCATTCGGCCAATGTGTCGGTGCTCACGAAATAGCTCAAAAATGTGTGGGCAAGAAACAAACAACATGCAAGATAGGCTAAAAACTTGGCCACCATAGCCACGGCATTCAATGAGTTCCGGGACTTGCCCCCTCTACCCACGGTGTTCGAAAAAAATCGGTCGATCGGGCGGAAGAGGAATTCCAAGTACACCGTTTGCGGGCAGCCCCAACCGCACCAGACTCGCCCTGCCAGTGCCGTCACCAGCATGATTGAGAAAAACGCCATGAGCATCAAACATGCGACCAGCGGAGTATCCGTCGGATAGAACGTATGGCCAAAGAAAGTGAACTGCCGACTCGCGATGTCGATGAGCACATAAGGCTTTCCGCCAATCCTCAAGTGCGGAAGAGTTACGAAGAATGCGATGAGACCGTATGCCAGCCAACGTCTTCGCTTCCAGAGGTTTCCTTTGGCCAGCGAGGGCATGATCCAGATCCGACTGCCGTCACTGTGCAACGTAGGCAGGACGTTCTCGATGGGTGAAAGGAGGGACTCCGAACGATCATCGACGCTCGCACACTTGCCTACACCCGAGCACTTGCCGCACTTGGTTTTGCAAGTCTGATCGGTGCCATCGGTGCCATTGCCCCCGGCCAGCAAATTGAGTGGATTCGGCTTGTCGGACATTATTCGCTTGGCCAAGCAGGAATGGGACTACCGTCGGCGGCTTTTCCGTTAGCCGGCTTTGTGCCCCGCAAACTCGCGACATAAATGGAGACCAGGATGACGTCATTCTTATGTGAAAAACGGTTTCCCCAAGCGGGCATGGCGCCGCCCGCGACCCCATCGTTGAGCACTTTAAGAATGTCGGGCAAAGCCTTGATGTGCTTGAAGCTCTCGTCGCACAGATTGGGACCGACGTTGCCACCTCCGTCCGCACCGTGGCACGAGACGCAGTTGGCTTTGAAAATCGATTGTCCAACGCCAACCCACTTCTTTTCGTTGAGGTACTTGACCATCGTGGGTTGGTCGCCGGCCAAGTCGCCGATCTCCGCATACTGTTTCTTGGTATTCTCCGTGGCGCTAGCTTGATACTGTTCATCCACGGATCGACCCGCGGCACCGGAATGGAAGTACAAAACGTAGAAAGGGCAGAAAGCGATGCAGGCCCAAAAGAGCCACTTCCACCAACCTGGCAGTGGATTGTCATACTCCTGAATCCCATCGTAACTATGCCCTAGCGATGGCTCGGTGCCCGATGACTGTTTGTTCACTTCTTCGTTCCTTCCCAAGGGTCAACCACTCCATCTTCAATCGGAATACTGCTATACCGCGCGGTGGATTCCCGTTTCAAACGGAGAGCCCCCCAAACGATCGCAAGGAAACTTAGGCCGAAGATCACCAACGCGATCTCGTCGAAGTCCGAGTAGTCCAGTTTGGAAACAATATCTTTTAACATGTATACTCTCTCAAAGTAAAGCAATTGGCGGATCGCCGGACAGGTTGCATGCCCACACTCAATTAGACCGATCTGCAGGACTGCTCGCCGTCTTCACCGTATCATCGACTGGTTTAGGATCATCGACTGGTTTAGGATCATCGACTGGTTTAGGTGGTTCGACTACAGTGGCCGGCGGATCAACGCGGTACAAATCTTTGCCGAGCCGCTGCAGGTAAGCGATCAAAGCGATTGCAGTCGAATCCTTAATCAACTTACCTTCGAAGTCGACTTTACCACCTTGTGCCAGGATCTCGGCCGCAATCACGTCAGCTTGTTTGCGAGCAATTCCTGCCGCGTCGGTTAGCTCCAGGTCATACGGTGCACCCAAAAAATGAACGGCATTGATCCGTTCTTGGATCCCACCAAAGTTCAAGCGTTCGACCAACAAGTGCCTATAGCTGGGCATGACCGAGCCAGGAGAACGTTGCGTCGGATTATCCAGATGCTCCCAGTGCCAAAAACTGCTCTGCCGACCACCTTCGCGGGCCAAGTCGGGTCCTATCCGACGCGAACCCCACTGGAACGGTCGATCGTAAATAAACTCTCCGGCTTTGCTGTATTCACCATAACGTTGCGTTTCGGCAATCATAGGGCGAATCATCTGTGAATGGCAGTTATAACAACCTTCACTCACGTAGATGTCCCGACCCGCAAGCTCCAGGGGAGTATAAGGTTTCACGCTCGCAATGGTTGGCACATTGGCACGAATTAGAAAGGTTGGAATGATCTCAAACAAACTTGCAATCACTACCGCCAAAGTGGTCAAAACAGTGAAAGTGAGCGGTAGCCGTTCCCAACGTCGGTGCCAATCCATTTTGACCACTTTGTCGATTGCCACGGCTGCTTCCAGTACCGGTGTACCCACGAGCCGGCTCGCAGGGATCGGCGCGTCTTGGTAGCCTCGAGTCAAACGTGGGGCAGTGAATACTGGTACCTCGTACTTGCTCGGGCGATTTAGCCATGTCATCGTGGCATTGATTGCCAGCATCACGATACCGACGACGTAGAGGCCGCCACCGAATACCCGCGCCCACCAAAAAGGGACGATCGACTGCACCGTTTCGACAAAGTTTGGATACTGCATTCGGCCCAGATCATCCATGGCTCGCCACATCAGACCTTGTGTAATCCCCGCAGCATAAATAGGTACGATGTAGAGCAAAATCCCGATCGTACCTAGCCAGAAATGCCAATCGGCCATCGACTTGCTCCACAGCTTGGTTTGATACAAGCGGGGTAGCATCCAGTAGATCATCCCAAAGGTCATAAAGCCATTCCATCCCAAAGTCCCAGAGTGCACGTGGGCAATCGTCCAGTCCGTGTAGTGAGAAAGTGCATTCACGCTCTTGACCGATAGCAATGGCCCTTCGAAAGTCGCCATGCCGTAGAACGTTAAGCCGACGACGAAAAATTTAAGAACCGGATCGGAAGTAACTTTATTCCATGCACCGCGGAGAGTAAGCAATCCATTGATCATTCCACCCCAGGAAGGCATCCATAACATTACGCTGAACAGCATCCCAAATGTGCTTGCCCATTCCGGCAGAGCCGTGTAATGCAAGTGGTGTGGCCCAGCCCAGATGTAAAGGAATACCAACGACCAAAAGTGAATGATGCTGAGCTTGTAACTGAACACCGGACGCTCCGCCGCCTTCGGCAGAAAGTAATACATGAGCCCCAAAAACGGTGTTGTTAAGAAAAACGCGACCGCGTTGTGACCGTACCACCATTGCATCAATGCATCCTGAACACCCGCGTAGACAGAATAACTCTTGCCCAGGCCGATCGGAACTACGAGATTGTTGAACACGTGCAGAACAGTCACAGTCACAATCGTTGCGATGTAAAACCATAGGGCAACATACATGTGACGTTCGCGTCGGTTCCACAGTGTCATAAAGAAATTGCCACCAAAGAAACCTACCCACACTACCGCAATGGCCAAGTCGATCGGCCACTCCAGCTCTGCGTACTCCTTACTTTGCGTAATCCCCATCGGCAACGTTATGGCCGCAGAAACAATAATCGCTTGCCAGCCCCAGAAATGTAGCAGCCCAAGTGCATCGCTCCACATTCGGCACTTGCACAATCGTTGTGTGCTGTAATAAATGGCAGCAAAGATGGCGTTGCCGGCAAAGGCAAAGATGGCGGCATTGGTATGGACCGGTCGCAATCTCCCGAACGACAACAACGCGCTGACATTTGACTCCAGACCGCCAAACAAGGTGGGAAGGACCAGCAGCAATGCAACTAGGACGCCCGCTAATGTTGCAATCAGACCCCACACGATCGTGGCCGAGACGAACATCCTAACAATGCTATCATTGTAACTGAACGACTCCATCGTCTCGGGTTGATCTGCCGTCGTAGCATACCTGCCCTCGATTCTATTCGAAGAAGCTACGGTAGAGTCGCTCATCTTTTTGCCGTCGGTTGATGTTTATCGTAAACAGTGTGGGCGCTGCTTCAGAACCAGCACAATTGCCACTCTCCATGGAACCGTATCGAGTCCCTAAGTATCTCGAATGCAACGCCTGTGCCAAGGGCGAGGGACAACTTGTCGCGGTTACCGGAGCACAAGACTGACCGAAACTCATCCTTTTATGGATCGCTGGCGATACCGAAGAAAACGGAGGCTGGGAACACTCGCAGGCCGACAAACCGATGAGAATTTAAGCACAGGAGTGCCCCAGGCTTAGAGCATGCTGCTGTGTCAAGTGTGCGTTTTGGTTGAAAGTGAGTCATTTGGTCGCGCTTCGGTAAGCTAAAATAGTTTGAGCTCACCATTTTCGTTGAAAATCAACAAGACAACGGGAACGGTATTGAGTTTGCGGACGTTGGCTTGGGCCGTAGTCCCCATTGCTCGAGCGTCGTCGCCTCTTACGCCAGATTGCACTTACTGCTATGCAAGTTGCTCCATTATCTGAACCTATCGACTTGCTCCTGGTGGATGACGAGCCGGATTTCCTGGAGCCGGCGTGCCGATTTTTCCAGCGTCAGGGCTACCGAGTTTCGGCGGCTGCGAATGCGGAGCAAGCGTTGGCTGTTCAGGGGGCTCAGCATTTTCACATTGCGGTCATCGATCAGAATATGCCGGGGATGAATGGCATGGAGCTTCTGAAAAGGCTTCGCGAGGGAGACGATGAACTTCGCATCATCATATTGACCGGTGGAGGCAGCATTGCCTCGGCGGTAGAAGCCATGAAGCACGGAGCGGTGGACTATATTTCCAAACCTTTCGGTTTGGACGATTTAGACAGGCTGATTCGACGCGCGGCTAAAGCCGTCACGCTGGAGCGAGAGAATACCCATCTAAAACGCCAAATTGCTCAGTCCAACACGCATAAGCCGCTCGTCGGCAACTCGCCCGGCATCTGTGAAGTGAAAAGACTGATTGGACGGATCGCGCCGAGCGACAAGCCGGTGTTGATTCTCGGTGAAAGCGGAACGGGAAAGGAGCTGGTGGCCAAGGCAATCCACGAGCAGAGTCCGCTGGCCAAAAGACCTCTCATCGTTATCAACTGCGCTGCGTTACCCGAGTCGCTCTTGGAAAGCGAGTTGTTCGGACATGAGAAAGGGGCCTTTACCGGCGCCACCGATGCGAAACCCGGGCTGTTTGAAATCGCCGACGGCGGAACGCTTTTCATTGATGAATTTGGGGAACTGGCTGGCGGACTTCAAGCGAAGCTGCTCCGAGTTTTGGAGGATGGATCGATGCGCAGAATCGGTTCCATCAAGGAAAGGCGTATCAAGGTCCGGTTGATCGCCGCCACCAATCGAGACCTTGAAAAAGAGGTCGCAGCCGGACGATTTCGAGAGGATCTTTACTATCGCGTGAACGTCCTATCGATCTCGATCCCGCCGCTACGCGAACGAGCCGAAGATATACCACTGCTGGTGAAGCATTTTTTAGGAGAGGATTGGGAGCTTGGGCCGGGTGTAAGCCAACTGTTTCAAAGCGCGTTTTGGCCTGGAAACGTGCGGCAACTGATCAATGCCCTGGAGCGTGCAAAAATTTTATCCGATGAATCGGTGATCTCGCTTGAAAATCTTCCGCATGAGCTTCGCCATTGCAGCAGAGCACAAGTTGCAGCTATTCCCACGACCGCGTTCACTATTGGGGACTCCGTTCCTTTGGAGTCACTTTCGCAAATGCATATCACCGAAGTGCTTCGCCGAAACCACGGAAATAAAGCCAAAGCCGCAAGAGAATTGGGAATCGCTCGCCGCAGTCTCTACCGCATTCTAGAAAGAATGGCAGGCGCATAGTCACGGTGTCGCCCTAGTCACGGTGTCGCCCTAGTCAAGGTGTCGGCGCACAACCTACCCCCACCATAGTTGCCCGTGAGCTACAATGGCGATTGCCTTAGACCGAGGGTTGGCGTCGGGCTAGTCAATTACAATCCCTCCGAAGTATAGACCAAAGCGATACCCCCCCTGTATGCGATCCTGTATGCGATTTCAAAATCTGCTGGCTGCTTCTTTGCTCCTAATGGCACTTTTCGTTAGGAGCTCGTCATTGTGGGCTGTCGAGAGAGATAGTTCCATCGACAGCATCCGCTTTACCACTCTGGATGGCTCGAGCCTCAGCCTGGAAAAATCCAAGTCGATCCGTGTCTTGGCATTCCTCGGCAATGAATGCCCAGTCGCGAAATCGTACGCGCGGCGATTGGACGAGATGGCGCAGTTGTATGCCCCGATCGATGTTCAATTTATCGGAATCAACAGCAACCCGCATGACTCTGAAACCGAGTTACGTCAGTGGGTGAAAGATCTTTCGATTCGTTTTCCGTTTGTTAAAGACCAGGATCAAAACCTGGCACGTCGATTCAATGCGACGCGGACGGCCGAGGTTGTGGTGCTCGATGCAAACCTAGGCGTAGCATACCGGGGCCGCGTCGATGACCAGTTTTCTCCAGGAGTAACGCGTTCAGCCCCCACGCATTTGGACCTGAAAAACGCGATCGACGAACTGCTAGTGGGCAAGCCGGTTTCGGTATCCGCTACTCCACCCGTCGGTTGCTTGATCACCTTTCTGGAACCGACTTCCGGCAAATCCGATGTCACTTTTTGCAAACACATTGCACCCATCCTGTATTCGAATTGTTTGGAATGCCATCGTGCAGGTGAGATCGGTCCATTTGACGTTGCCAGCTACGACGAAGTACTTGGTTGGGCGAATATGATCGTTGAAGTTGTCGAACAAAAGCGCATGCCTCCTTGGCACGCCGATCCGAAGCATGGCTCGTTCAAGAACCAACGGCAAATGTCGACTGATTCTCTCGCAAAGATTCAAGAGTGGATTTTAGCGGGGATGCCTTACGGCAGCGCGGAAGATCTCCCCGCCAAACCGACTTATCAAGAAGGCTGGCGATTGCCGAAACAACCTGATCTCGTGGTCACGATGGGTGAGAAACCCTACGCAGTTCCCGCGAATGGCTCGGTAGACTACCAATACTTCGTAGTAGATCCAGGATTGCGAGAGGACAAATGGATAACCGCCGCGCAGGTCATTCCCGGAAGTCCAGAAGTGGTACATCATGCCATCGTGTTTATACGGCCACCCGACGGCGAAAATTTTACAGGGATCGGCTGGTTGACCGCCTATGTACCGGGTCAGCGCGCGACGGAGTTCCCCCTCGGATTTGCACGTCGAATGCCCGCCGGTTCCAAACTCGTGTTTCAAATGCACTACACTCCTAACGGAAAAGCCCAGTTGGATCAGACGAAAATCGGTTTGAATTTCATCGACGAGGTCGCGGTGACCCACGAGGTCTTTACACTGGCGGGAATCGATCAGGAGTTTGAGATCCCTCCCAATGTGGCCGAGCATACGGTTGTTGCAAGTGTTCCTTGGCTGCCTAAGGACGGTATGCTGTTGGCCGCAATGCCTCACATGCATCTTCGTGGAAAATCCTTTCAAGTGCGAACACTCAAAGACGGGAACGAATCGATTGTGCTAAATGTCCCCCACTACGACTTCAATTGGCAACACACTTACGAATGGACCGAACCACTGCCGCTTGCCGACGTTGAACGACTCTCTTTCACCGCGACTTTCGATAACTCCAGTGCTAACCCATTCAATCCTAATCCGAACGATTACGTGATGTGGGGCGATCAGACTTGGGAAGAGATGGCGGTCGCTTTTTTTGAAGCTGCAAGACCCCGCACTCCTAAATCAAGCGACGCAACCAGCCGAGTTGCAAAGACTTCCAAGAGTACCACTAGCTCAGCAGCCGCCACACAGAATGAGGCGGCAGATGTAAAGGCAAATGCATTTGCAGACGATTTTCTGGCTCGCTTCGATTCCAACAAGGATGCGTTGGTGGTAAGAGCGGAAGTACCCCGAATCATTCGTGACTATTCGTTTCGGACAATCGATTCGGACAACGATGGTAAAGTGACTCGGGACGAATTGCTGAAATCGTCAAGGTCGCGACGTGCCCGATAGTATTCCAAATTCGGGCTCTGCCAGGCTATTCTCGGCCATCATCGACTATCCTCGCACCGGCTTGTTCGCAATCGTACTCCTAACGGCAATAGCTTTGGGAGGCTACTACCGACCAAGCTGGCCGAAGGAGGTCTATCATGCATGGACGGGAACGGCGGAAAAGTCCTCGAAAGAGGAAAAGGGGGCTTTAATGCTTGGACCAGCCGCGGCCCGCTCGGCTTCGGTTCAGCGAGCTTCGCTTGGCAGGGCCGACGCGATCCTCGTACTTCAGTCCGACCAGATCTTTTCGCGTGAAGGGGCCGTTGCCGTTCGCGAAGTCGTTGCAGCGTTGGAGGAGATGGATACCATCGCCAGTGTGACCTGGCTCGATCAAGCTCCGCCGCTGAACATATTCGGACTGCCGGAGCCCATTCTGCCGCGAGGGCAAGCGTCGGAGCAAAGGTTTGCAGCGGCGAAGGAGCGAGCCCTGAAGCATCCATTGGTGGTCGGGCAGCTGCTTTCGAGCGACGCCAAGACACTTTTGATTTCGATAGCTTTTGACTTTTTGTACGTTCGGCAAGACTCCGATTGTTCGGACGCGTTGATAGAGACTGCACAGCGAGTCGCCGACAAGCACCCAGCTGTCAAAATGCAATTCTCTGTGACCGGTGCGGTTCCCTTGCGACTGATGATCATTCAAAACCAAGAAGCCAATCAATTGAAGTTTCAGTTGATCGGCTACGGCATGATTCTCCTGATGGCCGGGGTGCTCTTTCGTGGGATCTCGGTCGTCTTGGTCGTCGCGGCTGCGCCCGTTCTCGGCGTTTTTTGGACGTTGGGATTCCTTCGCTACTTCGACTTGCAATTGAATCCATTCAGCGACGTCATCCTGCCGATCTTATTGAGCTTGGTCGGCTTTACGGACGGCGTGCACATGATGGTTTATATCCGAAGTTGCTTGAGCGAAGGCATGTCGCCGCGCGATGCATGTAAAAAGACGTTGGGAGCAGTTGGCCTAGCCTGTTTTCTAACCTCCCTAACGACAGCCATCGGGATGGGTTCGCTAACATTAGCGCACCACAAAATTGTCATCGAGTTCGGCTGGTCGTGTGTTGTCGGGGTCACGGCGACTTGGATATCGGTCATGCTGGTGATCCCATGGATCTGCAGTACGCGATGGAGCAAACGGCTTGCAAGGGGTGCAGACCGTGGACTGGTGGACAGTCAACTGCAGCGGATTGGCCCTTGGATCAGCTACGTTGTCAGACACGCAAAAGTGATAAGCTACGCTGGCATTGCGTTGTCTACTGTACTGTTCTTGGTCGCAATGTCACTCCAACCGGACGATCGCAGGAGCAGCAGCCTGCCCAATGGCAGCCCCGCACAACTAGCTCTTGCCCACTTGGACAAAGCCATGGGAGGACTCGATATTTGCCGAATCAACTTAAAATGGCAGGACCCACACACCTCTGCTGAGCAAGTTATCGAACTGATTGCAGAACTGAATAGTGAGCTTGATAAGGAACCGCTGCTGGGTCATCCGCTATCGATCTGCAAGGTCCTCGAAGCGTTGCCAGGTGAGGGAACCTCCGTCGCGAAAGTCTCCATGATCGAGCTCCTACCGCCGCCACTGAAGCTTGCGCTCTTCGATATCGATCAACGCAACGCGACGATTACGTTTCGCGTTCGGGACTCAGGTAGCGCTGCCTACCGCGATGTCTTTGAACGCATTGATGCACGCTTGAAAGCAATTCACAACGAGAGACCAGATTTCGTCTTTTCCATGGTTGGAGACGCCATTTCTCGCTGGCGTAACTTGTTTCAAATTGTGACTGATCTATCGACCAGTTTGGGCACTGCGGCCGTTGTCATTTTCCTGGTGTTGAGTATTGCCTACCGCTCGCTTCGGATCGGATTGATTTCGATCATACCCAACATGTTGCCCTTGGCGGCTGCCGCATCTTGGATGGCGGTCACCGGCCAACCGCTCGAGGTCGTCAGCGTTTGCGCATTTACTGTTTGCTTGGGCATCGCGGTTGACGACACGATTCACTTTCTATCGAGATATCGCGACGAGCAATTGGTTCACTCGGATCGGAAAGTCGCTATCGAGCATGCGTTTCAAGGAGTAGGCACGGGCATGATCATGACAACCATCGTACTGGTTGCTGGCTTCAGTTCGGTGTTGATCAGCGAAACACGTGACCACCGTATCTTTGCATCGCTTGGGATTATCACTTTGGTCACCGCCTTGGCGTGCGATCTATTCTTCCTCCCAGCTTTGCTAGCCCAGTTTGATCGCGAGCGAAAAAAGGTGAGTTGAATACGCCGCTCTGCCTAAACCGGCAGCGACTCGCTGGTTTGCTTGGATTCAGTGGTAAAACCAAGTTCGACAGTGGGCGTAACCGCGTCTGCGTTTTGGCGGGAGGAGCGTTGGATTGCTGCCGCTGTCGATTCCGCTGTCGAACCCGCTGTTGATTCCACTTTACCGTTATCTAAGAAGGTTCCCATCCAGCGGTCCCAAACATTGAAAAAGGCACCGTAGTTGAATCGCATGTTTGTGTGGTGGTTGTCATGGTGCGTGACATTGTTAAACCCTCTAAACATCCAGTGATTGGACAGCCATTTCGGGATCATCTCATAACCTGTGTGACCAGCCACGTTGATCATCGAGTCATACGAAAGGTAGGCGAGCAATACGATAGGCTTGAGAGGCACGAACACCACGATCAACATGAGGCAAGCGAACTGGGTGATCGCTTCTAGGGGTTGAAACGCAAAAATGGCCCACGGAGTTGGGCTGACCGATCTGTGATGCCCTGCGTGAAAATACTTAAAAACCGGTCGCCAGTGCATGAAGCGATGCGTCCAATAGAACATCGTATCGTGCAGAACAAGGCAAAGAAAAAAGCTGATCGGTAGGTAGTAGAGGGGGTACTGGAAGGTATCCCAGTAAATGCTGGTCAGACCAGCTTTGTACATTTCGAATAGCCCAGTGCACATGATTGAGAAGATCAGAATCGCTTGAAGGGACATGGTCACTTCGCGACGGATGTCATGCTCTTTCGGTCGCCGGTCTTGGATCCTGCGTTGCTCTTTTTCTTCGCTTGAGCGAACGAAATAGGCGTAATACATCTGCCCGCACGGGAGAAGGTAGCCAAAGATGAGAATGAAGAAAAAGATTGCCGTGAACTCGGTGACCAGCACCGTGAGCAGTTCGTACGATGGCATGGAGATGCGTCTGACTTGTTGGAAAGATAATGCAAAAACGAGTAGGGCACAAAGGCTTTACGTTTTCGGATCAGCAACATCGCTCGTTGGGGGGGGCCGTGAACCAAGCCTGGGGGGATTGTACCCATCTCCTCATAACTCGAAAGAATCTAAATTGCCTCTTTGTCAATAAAGGATAAAAACTGACGGAATAACCCTTGGTATTGGTATTTTAGGCGCGTCCCCAAGCTCTAGCTTGGGAACGCACACTCCGGAAGCTCCGCTTCGCGAACCCAAAGCATGCTGGTTAGTCAGAATAAAGCGATCGAACGGCAACGCTTTTTGGAAACAGGTACTTGATTCCACGAGAAAACTGAAGCCGTGACTAGCCGGTTGTCGATCCGATTGGGTGAATGAGATTCCGGATTTGTGCCCCCCAAATCGCCTAAAACATGTCTCCAGAATCGCTGCGATTGCTTGCAACGCGCTCTAATGAGTTTGCCCGAAATCGACAGAGATCATCGTTAAGCCCGTTGCTCATTGCTTCTCCTTTAAAAATGGGGGCAAAGTAGGTGAGTTTAAGGCCCCCTCGACCTGGTTCGGAGATTGATGCACGACTTCCCCCGGATTTGCTTGCGCAACATTTTCATTCTCTAGCTATTCCGCAAGTCGACCACTCGAAGACTACCGTAGCCGAATCGAAGACTACCGTAGCCGAATCGAAGACTGCCGTCGCGGAATCGCTCATTCTCGAATCCTATCCGGTCGAGACGATTAGAAAGCTACAAGCATCCGTTGAGACCGCCCGCGCATCATTGCTGCAATTGCTAAAGTCGTTCACTCGCAACGAATCGATTCCGTTAAAGGCGGTCAGCCGAAGCGTCGGAGATTTGGTCCATCAGGCAAACGGGGATATCGCCGCCACCCTGGCAGTCCTGGCGCTGAATGGAAAAGGCTCGTCTCGTGAAATTGTGGTAAACCTTGCCAAACATGCAACGAACCTCTCGCTGCTAAGCATCGTGATGAGTATCCTCCGAAAGGATGCTCCAGCTGTTTCCTATTCGATTGGCTTGGCGGGCCTGTTGCACGACAGTTCTTTGCTAATGAACACCGAGTGGTTCCTGGTCGAGCAGAACGCCCGCGATGAAGTTGCTCGTAAAAAGTACCGGAGGCATCCCCAGGAAAGTGCGGAAGCTTTCCATGGAGTCGTTGGAGTTTCGACAAGCGTCCAGGAACTCATGATGGAAGTACACGAGCAGGCGGACGGCTCGGGCTATCCTCGCGGAATGTCACTAGGAAAGATGAAGTCAGGATCGGAGATACTCAATCTGGCGGATGCCTACCTGACGTTGACCAGTCCGATCCAAGGTCGCCCAATTGCCCCCCCGGATGCTATCGCTTACCTTTGCTTTCACACGGCGCAAGGTAGGTTCTGTCAGTACACCTTGCGATTACTCCTCGAGAGCCTATCGGTCTACCCGATTGGTTCGACAGTAGAACTGGATGATGGTACGAAAGCAGTAGTGATTCAAGCGAGCAAGAACAAAAGGATGGCACCGGTGGTGCGATCTTTTCAGCCAGGGCACGAGACCATCGACTTGACAAACTCTGCTCGGTTCATCTCGGGGCCGTCAGCCGGACAAGGGTCGGAGGGCGAGCGTCTTCAAAAATCGCGGATGCATGAATTCCTGTGGAAGACCGATCGGTAACCCAGGTCGACCGCCAATTCTTAACACTTCCCACGCATTGACGCCGTCGGAGTATCGGAGTTATCTTGAATCTGCGCGGCCCAAAGTCATTCGCTTCGGACTGCACCGACGCCATCCATCTTAGCCATCCATCTTAGCCATCAACCGTCGCTAGATCACGGAGGATCGAATTGCTCGCACCACCTACGGCACTCATGCCAAAGCTTTTTGTGATCGACACCAACGTCATTCTGCACGATGCAAACTGCATTAGGAATTTCGAAGAGAATGACGTTGTGATCCCGATTGCTGTTCTCGAGGAACTCGACCGCTTCAAGAAAGGGAACGAAGATCTTCACTTCCAAGCGAGAGCTTTTTTGAGAACCGTTGATGAGCTCACTGGAGACGCACTTTCCCCACATGGAACTTCACTGGGTAACGGACTCGGAACCATTCGTGTCGTTTTGGGAGCCGAGACGAATAGCGCGTTGGCCTCTGCATTTCTCGATGATTGCCCCGACCATCGCATTTTGAATGTGGCGATCATGTTGAGGGAACAAGAGTCGCCCCGTTCGGTTGTCCTGGTGACCAAAGACACGAACCTGCGGATGAAGGCCAAGGCTTTTGGATTGACGGCCCAGGATTACAGCTCAGACAAGGTCGAAAGCTTCGATAAACTTTACACCGGCAAGCGTCTCATCGACGAAGTCCCAATGGAGCAATTGCAGGAGTTTTCCAATAATGGCGGACATGTTTCTGCAGACAGAATTTCGCATGTCATCTCGCCGATTGCCAATGAGAATTTTATCTTGCGGAGCGGATCGAGATCAGTCTTGGCCACGTATGACGCCACCAACCGATTGCTGCACCGTATCGATAAGCTCGGAGCCTCCGGCATCATGCCACGAAACGCCGAACAGTCGTTCGCATTACGAGCTTTGATGGATGATAACTTGAAATTGGTAACGTTGGTTGGCCAAGCGGGATCAGGTAAAACATTGCTGGCTCTGGCAGCGGCACTCGAATGCAAAAATCGATATCGACAAACGCTTTTGGCCCGTCCGATCGTTCCGCTCAGCAACAAAGATTTAGGTTTTCTGCCAGGGGATCTGGAAGCAAAGCTCGATCCATACATGCAACCCCTGTACGACAATCTCGCCGTTATCCAACCCAACAAGACGAATGGGACTACGTCGCAAAAGGGCCAGGAGTTTCTGCAAGCCAACAACGTGGAGATTACTCCGCTGGCGTACATCCGCGGGCGAAGTCTTCACAAGGTTTTCTTTATCATTGATGAGGCCCAAAACTTAACACCGCACGAGATCAAAACGATCATCACGCGTGCTGGCGAAGGGACTAAGATTGTCTTCACGGGAGACATTCACCAAATCGATCATCCATATCTTGACTCCTTATCCAATGGATTGAGCTATGTCATCAATCGCATGATGGGTCAGTCACTCTACGGTCACGTGTCGTTGGAAAAGGGCGAGCGGTCGGTCCTGTCCGAGCTGGCGAGCAAACTCCTGTAGCTATGTACTTGTGAGGATGAACCCTTTCATCTGATTGCCTACCAAAAAAAATCCTTGTGGTAAAGCCCACAAGGATTCTAGTTCCCACTCGCATGCCCAGTTGCCACTCGCATGCCCAGTTGCCACTCGCATGCCCAGTTGCCAATACTCTAATTTTCGATGGCGATCACTTCGCCAAGATTGGCACTGATTGCTGCCGCTATCAATGGAATGGATGTGTTCTGAGAAACAAAGCGAACACTTCCATCGCAATAAACGGCCATCGCACCACCGGTATGGAACGAATAGATTTCATTGCTGTTGTTGCAGTTCATAGCGCACGGTCCCACGGACGTTACACCGTCGGTCGTAAAACCATCTACCCAAAACTCGGAATCGGGATCAGCCCAACCGGCTCCGCTGGCTCGGAGGTTTGCAACACGTGCGTTGCGTCGGTACTGGAAGGGGCGACCTGCATCTTCGACCCAAGCGAACGTGTTAGAGCTACCGTCAGTCAGCGAACCGAATCTCATCTTGGACCTGCGGTTGTAGAACGGTGGATTCATGCCGGTCGTAAATGAAGAGATCGTGCTCATTGGCAGAATCGAGCCAATGTATTGGTTTGCGTCGGTGCTTGGATTGCCAATGACGAAGCCGGGAATGGGAGGCATCAGATTGAAGGGGGGTAAACCAAGCCTGCCGTTCATACCATTGGCCAGCGAGTAATCGCAGGCGGCTGCAAGCCATCGATTGGGAGCCGTGCTGCCGGGCACGTTGCCGGTATCAAGTCGCGCTCCGTCAGGGGTCGTTGGACAGTTGAAAGTAGGGATCTGAACCGCGATGGCGGGTGCATTGGCAACGCTCGACCATGTCTGTCGAAAGTCGTACAGATTGTAAACAGCAGTCTGTTCCATATAGGGAAGCAAGAAAATTCCTGGACCATGTTGGATCGTCCCAGTCGCAGGAGCTGGAACTCCGAATTCAGTTACAGGAAAACCTGGGGCAGCATCGACGCGAGCTGGCGGAAAAAATCGATATGCGCTTTCAAAATTGTGAATAGTCAAGCCGATCTGTTTCATATTATTCTGGCACTGCATACGCCTAGCTGCTTCGCGGGCGGCTTGAACCGCCGGCAAAAGGAGACCTACCAGAATGCCGATGATGGCGATCACTACCAATAGCTCCACAAGAGTAAACCCACGACGACGGACCATTTCGATTACCTCAATAGAATTATAAAAGACAACAAAAAATAGCAAACCCTGGATAGCATCCAGTCACTTGCTCGCTAACTCGAACGTTGGAATGACGGTAGCCTTTGCTTCGACTTTCGCCTTGAGCCCTGATGTTCTCGGATCTGCAAATTTATCAGGCAGATTCACGCGGTTCTTCTCCCGCCTAACCTGATCCCCGCCATCATCGTTGGTCGGTTGATAAAGCGCGATTCCAACCGTATATTCAGCAGCTGGAGCACCATCGTCCGATGAATAGGTGAATAACTTGAACTTTCCGTTTTCGTCCGTTACCCCTTGAGGGAGTTCCGCCCATTTGAAATTGGTTTTGTCTACGGCGTGGAATACGATGGTGGCGTTGGCCAACGGCTTGCCATCCAGCTTTACCTCACCGCTGGCCGGATAGGTTTTTTGCTCAATACTATTTTCGCAGCCCGGCAAAACAAGTAGCAACACAACACCGAACAGAACTGTCAACCGATAGGAAATCTTGAGAGCACGTTTGGAGAAATGCATAATCATACACCTGCCTAACCTACGGCTTTGAAGGAACACTATCAGCGGTTTATTAAAGCGGCTATTGGTTGTAGATCGTGATTAAACCGCTCGCTCGTTGTTCTGTCAAACGTGATTATGTTTGCTGTTGTTGTATTTAGGACCACCGAAGATTGGCTACGGTTCTCAAGAACTTTCTGCACGCCTAACAGCTGGGTTTAACGGCGGTTAGAGAGACATAACAGCCGCCCGGGACCAAACTCTTAATCCAATTTTCACAATCGAGAACGCGAAATTGTTAATTGAGATTGCTGCCGCACCCGACAGCACAAATCTTCGATGGGATTGTGTAGCATGTCGGTTAGTAGCGTCCGCGCGAAACCGGGTTGACCGCATTGTTTACCGCAGAGTTCGGTGGCGTTGGAGTGGCCATGTTAGGTTGATTGAGCTGTGTAGATGCCGGTCCGCGGTATTCGATCAGGAACAAGGCGTCGGTGCGTTGCCCCGAGGCGGCGGGCAAAATTTTGTTGAGGCCAAAGAGGGTAGGTGGGTTGCCGCTGAGAAGCGTATTGTTCACTTGCGCTGACGGAGCTGCCACGACCCCGCACGAGAGCAATAAGATCTGATCGGATGGCCAGCGAAAGCGTTCGTGCAATCGCCAAGAAACGAGCTGCGGAACATCCACTTGTACCGATTGCGGTTGACCCAATGGGATCGCAAGTTCAACAGTAACATTGTTGAGCCTTTCTACTTGATCAATATCGCATTTGAGTACAAAATCGACTGAGCGGCCATCCAGACTCATCAGAGGACTAAACTGTATTTTGTAGCCCTCTTGGATTTCTCCCGAGACTGGCGTGTAGGGTGGCCAAGCTGATGCAGCGTTTGGCTGGTACTCCTTCAAATAGTTGCGTGATCGCAATTGCTCCAAAGTTTGGAATTGGCCGTTGTGGGTGGCGATATCCAACGCTTGCATCTCTCGGACATCTAAGCGAGTTCTCAATTGAGCCATAAAGATGGCGGCATTCTCTTTGGTCATCAACCAGCCCTGAACGCCAGGGGTCTGAACGGGAGCGGAACGCATGAGGTTGATCGATTTGGTCCGCCAGTTCGGATTGCCTACGGTGATCAATCGCAGGCCGTAAACCTGTGGTTCGGAGACTCCATTCACAAAGCGCTCGTAGACTTGAGCAACTTTCTTTTGCATTTCCGCATTGTGATAGACTCTTAAGGTGGAGCGATCCGCGTTCAAAATGCCCATCGGTTCATTGAACCATACGTCAGAACCTGTATCGCGCAGGATCCAATCGATGATAGCCTGTTGAGGTCGCTCTACATCCTTGAGATTTTGCGTGAATGGTCGGATGTCGTATTCGACCCATTGCTGGCCATTGGCCGTGGGCAAGTCCATCCTGCCTAGGGCTTTGGGAGTGATGTTTGGACTATTTGCCGCCTGAGCGGCCATGCTTTCGATGGACGGTACGCTCGGAGGAGGGGATTGACCCGCCAATGGCTGTACCATCGCAAAAAAGCCCCAGCAAACCGAGGGGAAAAGTGCTTTCAAGTTCATGGCAGGGTCGATTTCAGAGTACGAAGCGCAATTCGAAACAACATCCTCCTTGATACGGAATTGGCGATTCAAAACCAAGCCCATTCTCATTTGCTAGCGAGGGGCAGAGGCCAGGGGCTCAACGCTCTTTTCGCTGAATCTCTAGATGCTTGCGCCATCCCCGATTGTCCACCGTCGGGAAATCCGTTCGGAAGTGGACTCCACGGGACTCGGCTCTCGCCAAGGCTGCCGACGCCATTTGCAAACTGACGGTCAGGATGTTCTGCAATTCCCAGCCATCGACCCCCCTCAAGTCCTGAGCCAAAACATAGCTGCAATACTGCTGAATGGCATGCACCGATTCCTTGAGACGGTCCTCGCGTCGTTGCACGCCCACGTTCCGCCACATCAACGCGCGAACTGCGTTTCGAATGTCTGTCAAATCGATCGGTTGACCAGACTCCCCTTTCGCCGGGCTAAAAACTGGCAAAACACGTAGCTCGCTATCTCGATTTTCGAGAGCACTGTTGGACGCATTTTTTCCGGCAATGGCACCATATACCAATCCCTCCAGCAAACTGTTGGATGCTAGACGGTTGGCGCCGTGCAGTCCGCTGCTGGTAACTTCACCTGCTGCCCATAATCCAGGTAAAGTCGTTTGTGCATTGCCATCGACTTCACATCCGCCAATCATGTAGTGCGCACCCGGTCTCACCGGTATGGAATCTGTTGCGATATCCAAACCGAATCCGGCACATACCTTTGCGATCCCTGGAAACCTTTTCCTCACATGCACAGCATCCAAATGCTTCATGGTCAGATAGACACAGGGAGATTGGGTCTTTTCCATTTGGCTCACAATGGCTTTGCTGACCACATCGCGCGGAGCGAGTTCCAATCGCGAATCGTAGTCCTCCATAAACCTTCGGCCATTCGCGTCGATCAAGTAAGCGCCATCGCCGCGAACGGCTTCTGTGATCAAGGTCCGCGAACTGCCTGCGATATACAGCACCGTTGGATGGAATTGCATGAACTCCATATCTCTCATCGCGGCTCCTGCGCGAAAAGCGATGGCATGCCCATCACCCGTTGCAACACGTGGGTTGGTGGACTCGCGAAACACTTGTCCGCATCCCCCGGTGCACAAAATGGTTTCCTTCGCCCAGATCAAAATCGGCTTGCCCCCTCGTATCGACGCTACCACACCGCGACAACGTCCCTGATGGGTTAGCAAATCGATGGTGAACGCCTCTTCCCAAATCTCGGTATGCTTGCTTTGACGCGTATGTGCAATCATCGCTCGCATGATTTCCTTGCCGGTCGCGTCCCCCAAAGCGTGAATGATGCGTTGGTGAGAATGCCCCCCCTCGCGTCCCAAAACGAGTTGTCCATCCTGTTGATCGAATCTCGTACCCCACCGTATCAGCTCGGCGACGCGGTCGGGCGCCTCACGCACAACCAGGTCGACCACTTTTGGATCGCAAAGATCAACTCCCGCCACCAGAGTGTCTTGGACGTGGTTATCAAAACGATCCTCTGGATCCCAAACACTTGCAATTCCGCCTTGAGCATACGCGCTATTGGACTCCTCCAACTTATCTTTGGTGAGAATCGTGGTCCGAAGCGATGCGTCCACTTCATGAGCCGCCCTTAAGCCGGCAAGTCCACCTCCGATGATCAGCACATCGGTAAAAAAATGTCCGCTTCGCTTGGGTTCGACCGGCACCAAGTACCGCGGTGTCCATTGTGACCAAGGTAAATCAAGCGAATGGCTAGGTATCAGATGGCCCACCATCGAGTTCGCAACATGCGATGCATCAGAAGACATAGGTAAAGATCGAAGAAAGAGGGGTGGATCAAAAGCACCATGGTAGTCGAAATCCTGCGATCGGATTGGTCAAGTACCACTCGTTGCGCCAGATCCAACGATCGCAAGGAGCATTCCCAAATAGCTACGCCGTTCGATATCCAGCAAATGCAATCGAACCCCTAATTCCTGGATGTCCAGAAGCGCTTGGTCAATCTCCGTTTGGCAAGATACGATACGTTCCACCTCCGCAAAATCTCCCAGCGCGTTAACACGATCGAGCGTGATGGTCGTAGGCCGTTCATGAAAACTCAGTTCAAAGACCTCTCTCGACTTCTTCACTGCGAGCGCCACCTCGAAACCCAAATGCTTCCAAATCCTTAACCAATCAGCCACTGTTCCAGCCACCATTGGCAACTCGATTTCTGGCCGAATCTTGATAGGACCTTCGAGTCTAGGCCCCTTGTACGTCACAAAGGGTTGGCCATCAACCTCACGGATTCGAAGCGCTTCGTCGGAATTTTGAAAGTTCTTCGAAGGATGCCGCAAATAGGTGTCGCAATGCTCTTCACGCCGGACAAAGACCGCACCTAATTCCAGCAATCGCCGACGCGTTTCCTCCGGATCAGCGACTCGAAACTTGCACTCTGCTTCCAGTAGTTCCACGAGTTTCCCTTTAAGATTTTTGAATTGGGGCCGTCTAAGAGAAGTGCATTTTAGCCGGGCAACCGTTCTTTACACAGGCATGACCAGACGGCTTCCCATGCCCGTTGGTCGAGGATTCTTTCGTGCCTTAATTCGTAGATAAGGAGATATGAATCGACATCGGTGTCCCATCGAGTCAATACCGGACTCCCGATTCGCATGATCGGGTTCGAGCACGTCTTCAATGACCATACCATTGCGGCAGATTCCTCCCAGAATGGATTCCAGACTGTGCGCAATCTCCTGGGTATTCGGTTCGCGAAGCGGGCTTGGTTCATCTTGTGGGACACTCCTTGCTGACTTACCAATTTCCGTGTCCACCGTGTACTTTCCCTCCCGGACCTTGAGCGAAGCCTGCAGATTGATCGGCTGCTTGTGCTGGGAGACATACAATCCGTTCGGTTTTAGCACCCTGGAAACTTCGCGAAACACGGAAGCGATGTCCAAAACGTAACAGGTACTGACCGGCTGAACCACCAGATCGAACTCTTCGGCGCGCAGCATTGGCATACAAGTCATGCAGTTTTGAATCAGCCGTGCGTTGAACTTCAAACTTTGCAAAATCTTTCGATCCAGTTCTAGCATCCCGTCGCTCAGGTCCACGACAGTAACTGTAGCCCCAGCCGCGTGATACAGGGGACTGTGACGGCCGCCCGCTGCAGCCAAGCAGAGAACATGCCATCCTTTTATCGATCCCCCAAGCCACCCAGCAGCGTCCAGCATCTCCAGCGGTCGTCGTAACTCGTCCGCGGTTACGGTAGTCGCCAGGGCGTGACCCTTCCTTGCCATCCGATCGTAGGCTTTTTGATTTTGTGACTGCAACGGGTCTTGTTCGATCGCTTCAAACATTGGGCGGACGGATCGCA
>Ga0105049_10002476_pt1 | contig 21924 bp, 12 predicted proteins | sample MAT06_FD_78087 | JGI IMG/M metagenome (GOLD analysis project Ga0105049, IMG submission 78087) | Freshwater microbial communities from Lake Fryxell liftoff mats and glacier meltwater in Antarctica - MAT-06 | ecosystem: Environmental > Aquatic > Freshwater > Ice > Liftoff microbial mat | place...
ACTCACACTGGACCCGGCACCTGCGACTTCACCGGCACCGGCACCGGCACCGGCACCGGCACCGGCACCGGCACCGAAGTCGCCCGTGGTCTACAGTGCGCCGGTGGAGACACCCGCGCCCGTCGCCCGCGCGTTCCCCGGACCGAAGTTCTCACGCGAACAGCTCGAATATCTCGCCCAAGGCAAGATCTCCACGCTGTTCGGTGCCTTGTTCGAGAAGCAGGACAGCTACGTTCGCCAAGTGCGGATGCCGCGCGCGCCGCTGTTGTTGGCCGACCGTGTACTCGGCATCGACGGCGAACCGGCGTCGATGAAGACCGGTGTTATCTGGACTGAGAACGATGTGCGTGAGGACTCGTGGTATCTCCACAATGGCCGCATGCCGATGGGGATCATGATCGAGTCCGGACAGGCCGACCTGTTGCTTATCAGTTGGCTCGGAATCGACCTCACGCATTCGGGCGACCGTGTCTACCGATTGTTGGGCTGCGAACTGACCTTCTCGGGTGGCTTGCCCCAAATCGGCGAGACGCTGCACTACGCGATCAACATCACGGGCCACGCGCGCCACGGCGAGATCGGCATCTTCTTCTTCAACTACGACTGCCACATCGACGGCAAAGTCCGGTTGAAGGTCGTTGAGGGCCAAGCAGGCTTGTTCACGGACAAGGAGCTGTCGGAGAGCGCCGGTATCCTGTGGGAACCGCTCGAGGATGTTCCCGCCGCGGATGCGCCGCTCGCTGGGCCGCGTCCTGGAGTGAACGTGCGCCGAGCATACAGCGCCGACCACGTGTCCGCGTTCGGCAACGGCGACGTCCTCACCGCCTTCGGCGACGGCTTCAAGCGCGCGGCGAGCCACACGCGCACGCCACGGATTCCGTCGGGCAAGATGCGTCTGTTCCACGAGGTGGTCGAGCTCGATTTGACCGGTGGTCCGTGGGGGCGCGGCTACATGAAGGCCACGTTGCCTATCACGCCCGACCTCTGGTTCTTCGACGGCCACTTCCACAACGACCCCTGTATGCCGGGGACGTTGATGTTCGAAGGGTCACTCCAGACGATGGCGTTCTACCTGTCCGCACTTGGCTTCACCGCCGAGAAGGACGGTTGGATCTTCGAGCCGGTGCCGGATCGGCCGTACAAGTTGCGCTGCCGCGGCCAGGTCACCCCCGCGTCGAAGGAAGTGATTTACGAAGTGTTCGTGGCCGAGATCATCGACGGTGACGAACCGACCATTGTGGCCGACATCATGTGCACCGTGGACGGGCTCAAGGCCTTCCACTGTCGCCGAATGGCGATCAAGCTGACCCCCGACTATCCGCTGTCCAACCGCGATATTGCGGCAATTAAGGATGCGCCGGGCGAGGTGGTCGAGATTGATGGCTTCAAGTATGGCCAGGCCTCGCTGATCGCCTGCGGGACTGGGCATCCCGAGCAGGCGTTCGGCAAGTTGTATTCGGTCGTACCGAGTGGACAGCGCGTGCCGCGCCTGCCGGCGCCGCCGTACCATTTCATGAGTCGCATCGCGAGCATTACCGAAGGGCCGGGCGGGATGAAGGCGGGGGTCACCGTCGAATCCGACTACGATCTCCCCCCCGATGCTTGGTACTTCGCCGCGCATCCCAGCGGTCGGATGCCGATTGCGGTGCTGGTCGAAGTCGCGTTGCAGCCCTGCGGGTGGTTGGCTTCGTATGTGGGGTGTGCGGTGGTGGAGCCGGGCGAGGTCTTTTTCCGCAATCTCGACGGCAAGGGCACGCTCCATCGTCCCATTCTGTCCACAGACGGTATGGTGCGCGTGAAGTCAAAGCTCACAGGGCTGTCCAAGGCCGGTGGGATGACGCTCGTCTCGTTCGTGGTGCAGTGCACGGTACGTGGTGAGCCGGTGTACGATCTGACGACGACCTTCGGCTTCTTCCCCGGCGCGGCGCTGGAAGGACAGGCCGGACTCCCGGCCGGCGACGCCGAACGCGCACTCGCGGCACGCAGCGGCGGCGCGGATCTGCTCGAGTCGCTCGACGACATCGGCCGCGCGGCACTCCCCGCAGCGCAGTTGCGGATGTGCGAGCGCGTGACCGTGCGTGAGACGAGTGCCGACGGGAACACGCATCTTTTGGGCGAGAAGACGGTCCGCGCGAACGAGTGGTTCTTCAAGGCGCATTTCTATCGCGACCCTGTGCAACCGGGCTCGCTCGGTGTCGAAGCACTGGTGCAGCTGGTGCAGGCGCACCTCTTGCTCGAGGGCGCAGCGAGCGAAATCCCCGGTGGCGCGTTCGTCGACCTCGTGTCGGACGCCCCGAGCAGTTGGCAGTTCCGCGGGCAAGTGCTCCCCGAGTCGGCGCAAGTCGCACTCACGGTGGAGGCCACGCCGATCGAGCGCACCGCAAGCGGATGGAAGGTGCGAGGGAGCGGCTCGGTGTGGGTGGACGGACGGCGCATCTACCACGTGAAGGGGATCGTCGTCGAATGGGCGGTGCCCACCACCGTTGATGACCGCGTGCGCTTCGACGCGGCGACCCAGCCGTGGTGGAATGACCACCGTCCCACCTACACGGTGCCGGTGGCGCCGGGAATGGCATCGTTGTCGCTCGTACTCGAGCACGGCGCGTCGAGTGGTCGAGTGGTTGGCGTGGACGATCTCGTCCTCAAGCAGTGGCTGATTCTCGACACGCCCCGCGAGCTGCAAGTGGTTCGCGACGGCAGCAGCGTTCGCGTGGTCGACGTGACTGCCGACGATGTGGTCATCGCCGAAGGAACCATACGAACAGCGCCGAACTATCCGCTGGCCCCGGCTCCGGTCGCGCCGTTGTCCGACGCACCGCCGCTCGAAGGGCTCTACCAAAGTGGCGCGCTCTTCCACGGTCCGGCGTATCACCGCGTTACCACCGCGCATCGCTCGGCGGCCGGTGCCGATGCGACGATCGCTTGGGATGCAGCGATCGATGGGCGTGAGCGGGTGTCGCATATCGTCCTCGATGCCGCGCTCCATGTCGTGCCGCACGACGCGATGTCGCTCTGGTTCCCCGAGGTTGCACCGATGCAAGTCGCGTTTCCGGCGCGCATTCAGCAGTTCTCGCTCTTTGCTGATGCGCCGCGCGATGGGCACACCGAGGTGCGCGTGCGACCGGCTGGGTACCACGGCGATTCACACCGCTTCCCGCGGGTCAGTGTCCAGTTCCTGCACAGTGGTGTGGTGTGGGCCGAACTGTTGTTGGTGGAGATCTGTCTGCCGGCCACGCGCTTGGGCGCACTGCCGGGGGCAGAGCGGCGCGCCTTTCTCCGCGACGGGACGTTTGTTGCTGGCGCTCGACTCAGCGACGAGGTGGACGGTGAGACGCGGTTGACCCGCCGTGCCGTGGCCGAGGCCGAATGGCTGCCGGGGACGATGGCGTCGCTCTATGGGCTGACGCCAATCGAGGTCGCCACGCGTGTGGCGGCGATCGCGGCCAAGGAGCACGCTGCTCAGCGCATCGGCGTGCACCCGCGCGCAATCCATGTTGACGACGCGGGCGTGGTGCGCACGGCGCAGCTGCCGTTGCTGGACTACCGTTTGGCGGTGAGCGGAACCGCAAACGAGGCCACCGTTCGTGACGTCCGCGCGCCACGGCTGGATACGGCGGCGGTCGAAGCGTGGTGGCACTCGGCGGCGTGGAACAGCGAGCGCCCCGAGCTACGTCCGCTCTTTTTGCAGGCCTGCGCGCAGTTCGTGCGGGGCGTGCGCGTGATCGACCCCGCCGCGCTCACTGGGGCGCTGGGACGGCCGTTGCTGTTCGTGGCGAACCATCAGGTCGCGGTCGAGTCGATGTTGGCGGGAGTTCTCTTGCCCGCCGTCGTCGGACGCCCGTTGCAGGCGCTGGCCAAGACGGAGCACCGGAATACGTGGGTGGGGCAGCTGGCGCTCGGGTTGAACGACCCGTCGCACGGTGACGCGATCATGTTCGTCGATCGCAGCCGGCAGGACGAGATGCTCGCGAAGTTCGCCGAGATGGGACGCATCGCACGTGACGGTGAGCGCGCGTTGCTGGTGCACGTTGAGGGCACGCGGGCGCAGCGCGGCGGGCAGCCTGTCGCGACCATGAGTGCGGTCTGGTTCGACCTCGCGGTTCGCTTTGGGCTGACGATCGTCCCGCTGCGCTTTTGCCGCGGGCTGCCGGTGGCCGGGGTGAGCGAGCGACAGGAGTTCCCCGTGGGATTCGGGGGGCAGCAGTTCGTGATCGGACGTCCGATCGACGGTGTCGAGTTGGCGGCACTGCGCCTCGATGAGCGGCGCGATCGCGTGCTTGTGGCGTTGGCGGAGCTCGAGGCGCACGACGGAGATCCGCTCCCCGATCCCGACTTCGCCGCGCGGGTGTCGCTGGCCCAGCAGCGCTGGCAACTGGACGAGCTGCGCGCGGCTTTCCTGTTGTTGAAGGCCCGTGCTCACGGCTGGGCGCTCGACGACGCAGGGCTGCCGGTCGTCATTCCCGAGGCCGACCCGGCCGACGCCTTCTGGAGCTGGTTCCACCACTCTCCCGCAACCGCCCTCGGCGACTGATGGCGACGGCGCCTCGCGTACCTTGGAGTGTGCGCGCCTCGTTCGTCGGGGTCGGCGCAGTGGTGGGGTCCTTGCGCTGGTTGCTGGTGAACCGCGAGTACGATGGATTCGAGCACATCCCGCGCGACCAGGGGTGCATCGTCTGCTGTAATCACGTCACCGAGATCGACCCGTTGGTGGTGGGGCACGCCTTTTACGTGAACGGCTTTTACCCGCACTTCCTCGCCAAGGACTCGTTGTTCCGTAATCCAATCGCTGCGGCCGTCCTGCGGGGCATCGGCCAGATCCCGGTCGAGCGTCGCGGGGCATCGAGCGCGAAGTCATTGCACGAAGCGCGACGCGTGCTGGACTACGGAGGGGTCATCGTGATCTACCCCGAGGGGACTCTCACGCGCGATCCCGGACTGTGGCCCATGCAGGCGCGTACCGGTGCCGCACGACTCGCGCTCGAGACGCGTGCCACGATCGTGCCGATGGCGCAGTGGGGGGCCCACGAGTTGGTCAAGCCGTACGGTCGCAGCGTGCACCCGTTCCCGCGAAAGACCGTTCGCGTGCGCGCGGGGGCGCCTCTCGATCTCTCGGCCCACTACGGTCGTCCCATCGAGCGCGAGGTGCTCGACGAAGTCACGGCGCTGATTCAACGGGCGAGCACCGCCTTGCTCGAGCCGCTGCGCGGCGAGCGCGCGCCGGCCGAGCTCTACGCGGCCGAGCGATAGGCTAGCTGAACGGCACGCCCCGAGCGACAATGATTCTGTCGCGACCGACCGTCCCCCACTCAGGTGGCAATCATGAATGAATTCTGTCGCTGCTCCTTAGGGAAGCTCTGCACAAGTCTGATCGGTCGCGTTGGTGGCGCGTCGGCCTCGAGCGCCAGGCGCGCGACGGAGCCAGAGCAGCGCTCTGGCGCACGGAGGGCAACACCGCGCGCGACGCCGACTCGCGACCAACCCACTGGGCGTCAGGGGGTTGCGCCGCCAGCTCCGCGTTGCTCGTCGTCGCCATACTTCCTGTATGCCTCCTTCTCACGCCTTGGTCTGGCGGGCAAGCCCATGACGCGCGACCCGTCAGACTTGTGCAGAGTTTCCCTAGGTTCAGTCACGCGCCGTGCACCCGCCCTGCTCCTCGCGCTGACTCTTGCGGTGTCACGCCCGCTGCACGCGCAGGTCAGTCAAAACCCATCAATGGCCGCGTCACCGCGCCCAGCGCTCAATGCCACATCCGGGCTCGCCACCATCGGGAAAGTCGCGCGGCTCGCTGACGGCACGCTGCGTCAGGCTTTCACGCTCAAGAACCGCCTCCGAGAGGACCTGGGCCCGGCGGCGCAGGCCATGCCGCAGTACAATGGACCGATCACGCCGGTGCCGAGTGGCTACGGTCGCTACTGCAGCATCACTTACGACAATGGGCTCTGGGCGCTCGGCGTTCAGCCTGGTGCCTCCAGCGACCCGTGCGCCGACCTGCGAAAAACCTCGCCGGGCGGGACGATCGCGCGCGCGGGACTCTGGCACACGCAAGGCGAAAACAACGTCATGGCGCGGTGCGGCGGCGACCTGCGCATCTACCGGGCTTCAGGCGGCGCGGCGCCAAAAGCCGCCTATGACGAGGCGCTCGGAAAGAAGGATTGCGTGTTCGTCATCTCGCCGGCGAAGCTGCCAATCTTCGGGCTACCGTACGGCAAGACGACATCCAATCAGGCCGACCCAAACGCCGATGTGAGCGTCTCGCGTGGTTACGACTACAACGTCTACGATGTGCCTGTCGACGTCACCATGTTCGGACAGACGCCGGCAAGCGGTACCACCACGGCCATCTGGGTGGACCGCACCGGACGCCAACGTGACTACAACACCAGCGTGAACGGGAAGATGGTGCGCATTGACGGCGAGGCCGCATGGGACTTCCCGATGCCCGGCGGAAAACCGCTGCAGTCCGTAGCCGCCGGCGTTGTGCGCGGAAAGCGTTGGCGCGACGTCTCGATGTTCAATTGCGGTGCCGACCTGCAGGGCGAGATCTACATCGAGCATCAGGTTGGCACCGGTGAGTACGCGGAGCGCTTCGTGTCGTACTACGCGCACGGATCGAAGCACGACGTCACCGATGGCGCCCAAGTCACTCGCGGCCAGAAAATCGGCGAGGTTGGTAACACTGGTTGTTCGAGCGGGAACCACCTGCATCTCGGCGTCTTCCGCACGACCAACCTGTCCGGGCGCCGCTGGTACACGTTCTTGCTCACGCCCGGCGGCTACGGGGTCAACGGCATTCACGGCACCATCGATCCCTTCGGCTGGGGCGCACCGCAGCATATCGATCCATGGGCATGGATGGCGCTGGGCGATCGTGACGACGGCATCATGGGTCGCATTCGCGATCCGGGCGCCTTCAGCATCGATCTCTGGATCAACGCGCGCCCGCCGAGTACCTGGTAGGCTCTCCCGACCCCTGCGCCGCTTCGCCGGCGGCGCAGGCGTTTCTTCTTTAGAACATGAAGAACGAGAAGCGGCCACCGCTCGACCCAAGGCTGCCGAAGCGCTGGTTCACGATGGTGTTGTAGATCGAGCCGAAGGTATACCGGATCCCGATGTTGGTCGTGATGCGGAACCCAGTCTGCAACGCCTGTCGCTGCAGCAGGATTTCTTCTTCGGTGTTGCCGGCGCGCGGCAGGTAAATCTGGTCGTTGATGCGCGCCGCCGACCCGCCGAGGTTGAGCGAGAAGCCGCGGCCGATGCGCAGATCGACGTTGCCGCTCAATGTGAGGGCGTGCCGGTTGAAGTCGTGCAGGTAGTTCAACCAGTCGAGCGACACATTGCTCGAGCCCCATGACTGCCGCGCTACGTACGACGCCGTTGCCTGCTGACTGAAGCGCGTCTCGCGGTCGCGGTTGTAGACCGTCGTGCGCTGATAGTCGTACACATTGGGGCCGACGTTGTACAGGAACGTGAGTTGGCGTCGTGTCTGCTCGGACCACGGGAAGACGTTGTACTCGACGGCCGGTTGCGCGCGCACCGCCAGATCCTGATTGAGGAAGTCCGAGTAGCCCGCGCCGAGCTTGAGTCCCGCCGACCAGTGCGACGACAACGTACGCACGACGAGCGAGTTGGCGTTGTAGGTGCGCTGTTCGTTCTTGACCGTGAAGGCTGGACGCGTGGCCGTGGCGCCGATCTTGAACTGCTGCGCGTTGACGTTGCCACTGACGGAGAAGTTCAGCTTCCACTTCTCGGTCGCGCGATTGGCCGCGAGCGAGAGCGAACCGTTGATGGACCGCTGCAGCTCTTCCGCACGGATGAAGGAATTGAAATTCGTGGTGTAGGTCCAGAGGTTCCAGCGGTCCTTCAGGTTGGCCGCCGATACCTGCTGCTGCTGGCCGAAGGGCGCGATGTACGCCAGCTGAATGCGCGAGGCGATGGGGGACTTTGCGACGTATCGCGCGAGGCCAAGCTTGAAGGTGCGCGCCAATTCGCGGCGGATGCGATCGTCCGCATCGTTGGGCAGCGTGTTGAGCACGAGCGTGTCCGCCATACCCTCGAACTTCCGCCGTCCGATGAAGGTGATGGTGTTCTCCGATCCACCGCCGCCGTTCGTCAGTCCGGATACCAGAATCTGGACATCGGCGTCGAAGCGATCACGCATCCAGTTGACGAAGTTGATGTCGGTGACGATGAAGTCGCGATCACATCCGCGTACACGTCCCTGACAGTCCAGGAATACGCGAATGGCCTGCGACTGAAGCGTAGCGGAATCAGGTTTGGTGAGTCCGGCTGGCATCATGCCGGCGGGCGGTCCACCAGGACGGCCCGGTGGGACACCCGTCTGCGCAAACAATGACGAAGCAAAAACGAGGAGCGCGAAAATGATTCGCGCGAGAGGTGCGAACATGTGGGTGGGGCTGAAGAAGCGAGTCCCGGACCGATCAGCGGGCGGGTGCGGATCAGTGAAACGGGGATGGAATGGCAGGCGAGGCGTCCAAACCGATCCGAAGCGACGCCGCTGTATAACGGCTGCCCCCGCCAATCCGTTGCCGCGTCCGTTCTACTCGGCAAGTCCGAACGCGAGAAGACTGGCGGGTGGGTTGCCGCCGCGGCACGACCCGCCACGCGCTGCGTGGCACCTTGATTCGCTCGGACCACAAATATAATTTAGTGTTGACTAAATTGAGGTTTCGCTTTGACTGAGGACACGCGATGGGCTTGCGGAAGCAACTGGCACTTCTCCTGATCGCGATTCCGCTGGCGTTGCGCCCGCTGATGGCGCAGTCGCCGCCGGCTGCCTATCGCGATACCTGGTCGGTGCGCGCGCTGGACGGACGGCTGGTGCCGATGGCATCGCTGCGCGGTCGCGTGGTCTTTCTGCATGTCTGGGCCACCTGGTGCGCGCAGTGCCGCCCCGAGCTTCGCACGATCGCGCGCCTCCGGGCGACGTTGACCGAGCGTGGGCTCAGCGACGCGGTGGCGTTCGTGCTGGTGTCGCCCGAATCGGAGCGCCAGGTAACGCGCTGGATGGGCCGCGATATGCTGACCGATGCCGTCTACCTCGAGGCCGATCGCATTCCCGCGGAACTGCAGGTGCTCGCGCTCCCAACCACGCACATCGTCGGCCGCGACGGCGTCATTGCCTACTCGGCGCGCGGTGCGGGCCGTTGGGATGACCCCAAAGTGCTGGCGTTGTTGACGGCGCTTGCGAAGTCGAAGGAAGCACGGCCGTGAGCAACCGACGCGTCGGTAAACCACGGGGGCTGGCCGACCCTCGCGAAACCCAATCCAGCGGTTGGCTCCTTGTTTTGGGCGTGCTCACCACCGCGTACATCCCATCAACGGCAGGTGCGCAAACTGGCTCCGCGGTGCCTGCCCAAGCGCGCGCCGCTGCGCCGCCACGCGCATCAGGATCAGTCGAGGGTCGAGTGTCCGCAGCCGGCCGCGCGGTGACGGCGATGGTCACCGTTCGCGCCAGCGGCGGCGATTCCTCGGCCCAGCGCAATGCCCCCGCATCCGCCACAACCGACGCCACCGGACGCTATCGCATCACCATGCTGGCACCGGGCGCTTACCGCGTGATCGTGCGTAGCGTTGGCTTCGAGCCCGATAGCGCGAGCGTCACCGTCATCGCGGGCGCGCTCGGCCATAACGTGTCGTTGCGCCCCCTGCAGCGCGAGCTGAACGCGTTGGTCACCACGGCAACACTTCGCAGCACCACCGTCGATGCATCGCCGGTCAAAGTCGAGCTGTTCACGTCGGCGTTCTTCCGGAAGAACGTCACCAACAACCTGACCGAATCGATCAAACAGATGAACGGCCTGCAGGTGCAGCAGGACTGTGGCGTCTGCGGCACCAACACCATTCGCATCAACGGCATGGATGGTCCGTACACCGCCATCCTCATCGACGGATCGCCGATCATGGGAAACCTCGCGAACGTCTACGGACTCAGTGGCATCAACCCGTCCATCATCCAACAGGTGGAAGTGGTGAAGGGACCCGCATCTACGCTCTATGGCTCGGAAGCGATGGGCGGTGTCGTGAACATCATCACGAAAGATGCGCGCTTCGCACCGCGCGCGTCCGCGGAGCTCTGGCGCAGTACCGACGGCGAGTCGAATGCCGATGTGGCCCTCGCCTTTGCCGGTGCGCGAGTCCAGTCGCTCGTCAGCGCGTCGCTCGCCGACAACCCGGCGTTCAACGATCGCAATCGCGATGGCTTCAACGACATCGCACGACATCGTCGCTTCGCGCTCTTCAACAAGTGGACGATCGGTCGTCCCGCGGAGCCGACGTTCACGGCATCGGTGAAGGTGTACGACGAATCGCGAGTGGGCGGTGTCGCCGACTGGGCGGCCAGCGACAGTTGTACCGAGCAGCAATACGGCGAGTCGATCACCACCAATCGCGGCGAAGTAGTGGGACGCCTTCGTCTCTCAGCGCGCTTGCGCATGGACTTCTCAGGCTCGCTGCATCGTCAACGCAGCTGTTACGGAGTCACGCGCTACGACGCCGACCAGCGTGTGCTCGTGGACCAGTTGGTGTGGAACGACCGGCTGGGCGCAAATCACGATGTGGTGGCAGGACTCACGCTCCGCCACCAGCGCTACACCGACAACACACCGGTCACCGCGAATGGTCGTGCCCCCGACGCGCAGTTCATTCCGGGGCTGTTCGTGCAGGACGAGTTCACGCTCACACCGCGCCTCTTATTGCTCGCCGGGCTTCGCGTTGACCATCACGCGCGCCAAGGTGCTGTGACGTCACCGCGTGCGGCACTCAAGTGGTCGCCAACAGACGATCAGACGGTGCGCGTCAATGCGTCCACCGGATTCCGTCTCGTGAATCTCTTTTCGGAAGATCACGCCGCGCTGAGTGGTCTGCGCCGACTGGTAATTCCCGAGGAACTCGCACCGGAACGCTCGGTCAATGGCACCGTCAACTATCACGCGCATTTGGCCCATGCGCCGCGGGATATCGAACTCGACATCGATGCATTTCATACGCGCTTCAGCAATCGCATCGCGGCCAACTACGACATCGACCCGACAGCCACGGTTTACGAGAATCTGCGCGGGCATGCGATCACCCAAGGCGTTGCGGCGAATCTCTCGCTCGAGCCGGCGGGCGGTGGCATAAGCGGATCGATCGGCGCGACACTGCAGCAGCTTTCACTCGTCCAGGATGGAGTGCGGCGCACGCAGGAATTTTCGCCGACGTTCACGGGCGTATTCAGCGCGTCCTATGCGTCACCACGCACGGGCTATTCGCTCGATTGGACAGGACGCGTGGTCTCGCCCATGGAACTCCCCACCTGCATAAATGCGAACGGGGTTGCGTGTGCGGGCATTCCTGCGCGCGGCCCGTGGTTCGTGGACCATTCTCTCCAGCTGTCCAAACGCTGGCGCAGCGGCATGGAGTCGTTCATCTCCATCAAGAACCTTGGCAACGTGCTGGTGGCGCGGCCCATTTACGACACGCGCCGTCCCTTCGATGCAGATTTCCAAACGAATTTCGTGTGGGGCCCGGTGCAGGCGCGACGCATGGTGCTCGGCGCGCGCTACATCATCGCGCGCTAACCGCGCGCTGGCGACGCAACGAGCTACTGCCTGTTCGCGTCGCCAGCGCGAACGAGTCCGAAGAACACCGAGCGCGGTTCCACGGGACGACCCTCGCTGTCGCGGCCGCGCAACTCGGCGCGATAGAGTCCCGGCGCGAGCGGTTCCTTGTTCGGCGTCATCAGGTCCCACAGCAACACACCCTCGGCGTTCGTCGGCAACGCAAACAACAGCGACCCGTCGGTTTTGAGGATGAGCACGAAGCTCTTGGCCGTGACGTTGGTGAAGCCAAGATGCATCGGGTCTGCAACGGCCACACGAAAGACGCCCGGACCGTCATCGCGGAGTGGCAACTGCAGCACCGGCGAGTTGAGAGCAGTCACCGATACCACGCGCTTGCCGGACGTCGCCACTTGCACGAGTGGATGGAGTGCCTCGGCGATAAGCGGTTCGAGCGCGACCGCCTCCCGAAACGCATTGGCCGCTTCCACGTTCTTGCTTTGTTGCAGCAGCACTGCTCCGAGATTAAACCACGCCGTCGCGCGGCTTGGCTCTTCGCTCACGGCCTCGCGAAACGCGCGCTCGGCGTCGGCATCGCGACCGCGCGCCGTAAGGAATTCTCCGTAGTCGGCGCGAATGCGTGCGAGTGCCGGTTGCAGCATGAGCGCACGCCGATACAATGGCTCGATCTGCTCCGGCTTTTTCCCTGATGACTGGTATGCCTGCGCGAGCGCGCGCAGCGCATCGGGACGCGTGGAGTCGATAAGCACTGCGCGCTCGAGTACAGGAATCGCCTCGCCGACTCGGCCCACCTGCTGCAACGCGACACCGAGCAGAAATTGTGCGGACGCACGCGTTGTGTCATTGCCAAGCGCCGAGCGAAGCGCATCGGCCGAACGCGCGAGATCACGCGGATCCTGATTGAGCGTTGCGTTCATGACGGCGCCCATCCCCGAGTAGATCGCCGCCTCGGGACCTCGACGGTCGCGCTCGAAGTACGCCACGATCTTCGACAAATCCGCACGCGTTACCACAGGCTTTGTTGTGTCCTTGACGACGCGAATCCAGTGATCGGTGAACGCGCCATGCACCGCGCGATCCGCAACCTTGGGCATGTGACAGCTCGCGCAATCGGCGTTCGCGGTGTGCTGCGCGCGCGCTGGTGACGATGCGAGCGTCTTCGCTAATGCCGCTGATTCATGGCAGCCTTTGCAGGACGCGTTACGCGAAGATTTCGCAGCGACTTCATGCGGGTTGTGACAACTTGCGCATTCGAGCGGCTTGGACGCAGAGCGCGACGCGAGAAAACATTGACTCTGTCGCAGACGGTCGGCATGCGACACCAGATCGATACCGCCGGCGTTCTTGAAGAACGCGCGTTGGTCACGCAGCGGCTGCGAAGGCAGGTAACTGAAGTCGGTTTTCTTTTCGCGTAGCACGCTCACCACGGTGTGTACATGGCACTGCTCGCACACGTCCAGCCGGCGCTCGAGCGATAGCCGGGCCGGGTTCACAATAGTGGCGTCGAACGCGCTGTCGGCAGGCGCACCAGGCACACCGCGCGCCGCAGTCGAACGCTGCGTGACGTGCAGCGCGCCGGGACCATGACAACGCTCACAGCCAATACCGTCACGCAGCGTATCGAACTTCGCCTCGAGGTGTGGCCGCGGCGTTGGATAGCTGGCATGACATGCGACACACTGATCGGGGAGCAGCCGACTGAAGCGCGCGTTGTTCACATCGTAGCCGGGGCTCATGTCCCAGCCATGTTCACGATACCAGGTGAGCGGCAACTGAAAGAGGCGGCCGTTCTCTTGGGTGAAGTAGGTTCGTGCCACGCGTCCGCTGCCGATGACGTAGTCGATGCGTCGTTTCAGCTCGTGCACACGGATGCCGTTCGGCGCTTGCAGATACTCCACTTGCCAGAGCGCCTTCGCCGAGTCGATCACTTTGTAGCGATAGCCGGATCGCGCATGTACAATCGCGCTGTCCATCTTGGTCTCGATGCGTCTGTCCGGCGTCCACTGATGGAACGACTGCGCCATCGTGTTCGCTTGATAGGCCTTGGTCGCCGCCTGATGGCAGCCCACGCAGGCGGAGTCGCCAACGTACGCCGTCTTCTCGGCGATGTTGCGAAACACTGGTGATGGTTCGTCGGCCACTGCCGACGTCGTATCGGTCGATACAGCGACCGTGTCGGCGGTCGACGCATTGCTACAGGCGCCGAGTGCAACCAACGCGACCACCGAGGCGCGTGTGAACAGCGATCGGGGCAAGTGGCGCAAGGAGATCATTGGCCCAATGTATCGCGCGCCATCCGCCGTGCGCCGCCATTCCGGACAATGGAGTCCCCTTTTTGCTCCACCCGGTCGTCATCGTCTGAACACTCCCAGCGTTCGGCGCGTAGTGGTGGCAGACACCTCTCGTCCCCGTTTTCCGTGCTTCGTTGATCCGTTCATTTGCCCTACCGCTGACGGCCTTGGCCGTCGCGCTGCTCTTGCCCATACGCCACGCCGCCGGGCAGCCGTCCTCCAAAGTCGCCACCGCCACGCGCGTTGATCGTTCCCCGAGGGTGGACGGGCGCCTCGATGAGCCGTTGTGGGCGCGTGCCAAGGTCATCGACAGCTTCACGCAGCAGCGCCCCACGCCCGGTGGCGCTGCCACTGAACGCACTCAGATTTACCTCGTATACGACAACGATGCGCTGTACGTCGGGGCGCGCATGCTGCGGCAGACGCCGTCGGCGATCGCCAAGACCATGACCAGGCGCGACGGCTTCGGCAACGCGGAACGGTTGAACATCATCCTCGACCCGCAACTCGACCGCCGCACGGGCGTGGGTTTCGGTGTGACCGCTGCCGGCGTGCGCTCGGATTTCCGCCACACGCAGGACGAAGACATGCGTGGCCGTGAAAGCCAGTTCGATCCGGTGTGGACGGCGGCGGCCACCACCGACTCCACCGGATGGACTGCTGAGATGCGTATTCCCTTCTCGCAACTCCGCTTTCCACCGGCCGAGCACCAGCGGTGGGGGCTGCAGATAGACCGCTGGATGCCCGACAAGAACGAAGACTTGCAGTGGGTGATGATTCCGCCGTCTGAACAGGGGTACATCTCACGCTTCGGCACGCTGGTGGGCATTGACGGGGTGAAGTCGGCCCGACCGGTGGAGTTCGTGCCATATCTCGCTGGTGACGCCACGCGTCGGGCGACCGCGACGACAACCAACCCGCTCAACCGGCCATACGCCGGGCGCTTCGGCCTCGACACCAAGATTGCCGTCGGCCCCAGCCTCACGCTCGATGCGACGGTCAACCCTGATTTCGGCCAGGTCGAGGCGGATCCGGCCGAAGTGAACCTCAGCGCTTTCGAGACGTTCTTCGACGAACGTCGCCCGTTCTTCGTCGAAGGCAGTGAAATGATTCGCGGCAACGGAGCGCAGTACTTCTACCCGCGTCGGATTGGCGCTCCACCGCATGCCTCGGTCAGTGGTGACTTCGTCGACATCCCGCGCTCCAGTACCATCCTCGGTGCCACCAAACTCACCGGTCGCCTGCCGAGCCGCCTCTCGGTAGGAGCTGTTGCCGCCGTCACCGGACAGGAACAGGCTCGGGTACACTCACTCGACTCCGCACTGACGCGCTCCGTTGCCGTCGAACCGCGCACGGCGTACGGCGTGTTGCGCCTGCAGCAGGAGATCGGCTCGCAGGCGTCCACCATTGGCGTGTCCGCGACCACCACGCAGCGCACCTTCGGCGGCGATCGCAACCTCGCCGGCCTGCTCAACCGCGAGTCGTATTACGGCGGCATGGACTGGCGTCTGCGGTTTCAGCAGGGGCGCTACGCGATCAGCGGGTTTGTGGCCGGCTCGCACGTGGCCGGCGACACTGCGGCCATTCGCCGCCTGCAGACGGCGAGCACCCGGTTCTTTCAGCGCCCCGATATGACGCACGCGAGGTACGACCCACTTAAGCGCGCGATGTCCGGCTACTCGATGCAGCTGCGCGCGGACAAGGATGCTGGAACGCACTTTTTGTGGGGCGCCGAGGTGAAGGCGGAATCGCCGGGCTTCGATATCAACGACCTCGGGCGCATGCAGTCCACCGACGACATTGAGTACAACGCCGACCTGCAGATCCGCGAAACGAGACCCGGCAAGCGACTGCAGAACTGGCGCCTCGGCTTCGATACGCGCGGTGCACGCACGTTTGGCGGTGTGCACCAGGGCAACACGTTCAGTCAGAACACGCAACTGACGTTGAAGAACTTCTGGAACGTGAACATCAGGTCCACCATCGACCTCGCCACGCTCGACGACGCGCTCACCCGCGGCGGCCCGTTGATGGGACGTCCTCGGGAGTTCAGGCAAGAGTTCCGATTGAACGGGCCGTTCGGTGCGCGCACGTTCTGGCGCGTGAGCGGCGGGTACGGGACTGATGAATTCGGTACGTCGCGACGCAACGTCGGTGGCCAGCTCACGCTGCGTCCGTCGGATCGTCTCTCGCTGTCGGCCGAACCGTCGTGGCAGAAAGGTGTCGACCCGCGGCAGTATGTCGGGCGCATCGCGGGCGGCACGCGCACCTACGGCAATCGCTACATCTTCGGCTACATCGATCGTACCACCATTTCCACGAAGATCCGCATCAACTACACCTTCTCGCCCAATCTCACGCTCGAAGGATACGGCGAGCCGTTTGCCGCGACGGGCGCGTACTCGCGCGTGGGAGAACTCGCCGCGCCGCGTAGCCGGTTACTACGCGAGTACGGAACAGACGGCACGACCGTCACGATCGACTCCCTCGGCGTACGCTCGGTGACCGATGGTGCGTCATCCTTCACGCTCGGCAACCGCGACTTTCATGTGCTGTCGTTCCGCTCCAACGTCGTGATGCGATGGGAGTGGACCCCGGGCAGCACAATATTCGTGGTGTGGCAGCAGAACCGTCGCACGAGCGACGCGTATCAGCAGACGTTGCGCGTCAGCGAGTTGCTACGCACTGCACGAGCGGCCGGTGACAACTTCCTCTCGGTGAAGTTCAGCTACTGGCTGCCGGTGATGCTTGGTAAGTAGGCACGAGCGCCGCCAGCCGGAACGCGCCGCGCCGACTATTTGCGTCTAACGGCTAACGCGGACGCCGAGCGCGTGACGGCGGTGACGGCCGCGAAGAAGGCCGCGAAGAAGGCGCTGCAGCAGTGGAAGCGGAACGCCGGGCGGCAGGCGCCGCAGCAATGGCTTCCTTCAACGGCAACTCATCGCGGTGATACACCGTGATTGCGGTGTCGTCGAAGAGGCGTCGACGTCCACCCTGCGGCAGCACATGCCCAGCCGCGTGTTCTGCGGCGAAGATGCGCGCGAATGGCACCGCGCGCCATGTGTCGAGCAACCGATCGAGCATCTTGGAATTGTAGGGCGGATCGACGAAGACAATGTCGTAGCGATCGAGCTCGAGCGTGGCTGCGAACGGCAGCGCGTCCTTCTTGAAGATGCGCGCTTTCTTTTGCACCCCGAGCGCGGCGATGTTGGCCTTGAGCGCATGCAGACTCGACGGTCGAAACTCGACAAAGTCTGCATAGCGGGCGCCGCGCGAAATTGCTTCCAGACCGAGCGCACCGGTGCCAGCGAACAGATCGAGCACGCGTGCCTCGGTTAAATCGGCGCCGAGCATGCCCACCAGCGCGGCACGCACCTGTTCGCCCGTAGGGCGCACGCGGAAATCACTCGGCGACGTGAGGTTGCGATCTGCGAACTTTCCACCAACGATGCGCATGACTATTCCGGAAGTGGGGCCCGCAAGCGACGTTGTCGGGCAGAGCGTGAAAGCTATCGCATCACGCACTGGCCGGTAAACACACACCCCCCGATGATGTCCCTTATCCGAGCCCTGCTGATGGCGTCATTGTTATCGTTGTACATGCAACCATCCCAACCGGCGAGTGCGGACAACGTGCTTGCACCGTGTCCGGACTCGCCCAACTGCGTCTCGACCGAGTCCACGCGCACGTCACAGCGCGTCCCGACCGTTGCCTTCACCGATGCGCCGGCGGCGGCTCTCTCGCGCGCGCGCGCGGCGCTACTGGCCGAGCCGCGGAGCACGGTGACGACGGAACGGACCGGCTATGTGCGTGGCGAATGCCGAAGCTTTCTTTTCCGCTTCGTCGACGATGTGGACATCGTGGTCGATCCGGTCGCGCGGGTCTTCCGGTTCCGGTCGGCGTCGCGCACGGGGAGCAGCGACATGGGCGTGAATCGCAAGCGGATCGAGCGGATCGCGGCGCGTCTACAACAATCGACCGGCTGAGGTACCATGCGTCGTCATTTTGCTCCGTTGATCATCGTCGCGTTCACCGCCGTCGCCAGTCGAGCGGACGCACAACTGTTCGGACTCGACGACTACGCCAAGGTTGGCCGAGTGAGCGACGTGCAGGTGGCGCCGCAGGGGGATCGGGCGGTGGTGGTCGTGTCGTGGCCGAACTACGTGGCGAATGCGTGGGAGTCGGAGCTCGTGCAGGTGAACTTGCGCACAAAAGCGCAGCTCACGCTCACGCAGCGAAAGACCGCGTCCACGCCGCGCTGGTCGCCCAACGGCGATCGCCTCGCCTTCCTCGCCGTCGTCGACGGCAAGGCGCAGCTTTTTGTGCTCCCGGCCGGCGGGGGCGAGGCGCGGCAGGTCACGCATTCGCCCACCGGAGTTACTGGCTACGCATGGAAGCCCGATGGCTCGGCGTTTGCCTTTCGGGCCGCAGAGGAGCCGCCCAAGGACGGCAAGTCGGGGAAGTTCGACGACGCCTTCGAGGTGAATGCCAACGATTACCTCACGCTGTCGGCGCCCCGTCAGGTGCAGCTCTCGCTGGTGAGCGCGGAAGGGGGCGATGCGACCCCGATTGCCCGCGGGAAGTGGTCCATCCCGACACTGTTCGCCACGACGGCGTGGTCGGGCGACGGGAAGTCGATCCTGTTCACCAAGCAGGATGTTGCCGGGACACGGGAGTGGGAGCGGCGTGAACTGGCGATGCTCGATGTGAGCGACGGCGCCAACGCTGCACCCAAGCCGATTGTCGGCATTGAAGGGCGTCACTGCGGTGCGGGATGGATCTCGCCCGATGGTGGGCGACTCGCGCTGGTCTGCCCGGTGGACGGGCACGTGAAGAACCAGACGGAGATCGTCCTCCTTCCCGCAGGCGGCGGTGCCGCACGTCGTCTGACGAGCGGAATCGACCGCAACTTCTCGTATGCCATCTGGCGCCCCGACTCCAAGGGCGTGGTCGCGGCCGTTCCCGACGGGACAACGAGTGCGCTTTGGGAGCTTCCGATTGACGGCCCGCCGGTGCGCCGCGATGTGGGGCGCATTGGCGTCGCCGATCTCGGAGTGGCGTCGGATGGGACCATCGCGTTCATCGGGACCGAAGCCAATCGTCCTGCCGAGCTGTTTGCACTCCGCCCTGGCAGCACGACTCCCGAGCGTCTGACTGATTTCCACGCCGCCGTCGCGAAGATGACGCTGGGCGCGGTCGAGGCGTTCTCGTGGAAGAGCGACGACGGCCTCCCGCTCGACGGCATTGTCACCCTGCCGCCCAACTTCGATGGCGCGCGCAAGTATCCCCTCCTCCTCAAGATTCACGGCGGTCCGTGGGGGTCGTCTCGCGAAACGTTCTCAGCGCACGCGCAGCTTCTGGCCGCCAAGGGGTTCATCGTCTTCGAACCCAACTACCGCGGCAGCGACAATCACGGCAACGCGCTCTACTCGGCGGTCTATCGCGACCACGGGGCCGGGCCGGGGCGCGACGTGATGGCGGGGTTGGCCATCCTCAAGAAGCGCGCGTACATCGACACCACGCGCATCGGCGTGTCGGGATGGTCGTACGGCGGCTACATGACCACGTGGCTCATCGGCCACTACACCGGCTGGAAGGCCGCGATGGCGGGTGCCGCGGTGATCGACCTGGTCGACGACTACAACCTCAACGACCTGAGTCTCTTCATCCGTGCGTATGGCGAGACGCTCACGTTCCCCAAGGATCTTGCGCTGATGAAGGAGCAGTCGCCCGGCACGTACGTCGATAAGATGACGACGCCGCTGCTGCTGCTCTCCAACACGGGTGATGTGCGTGTGCCGGTCACGCAGTCGTACAAACTGTACAATGCGCTCAAGGAACGCGGTCGCGATGTGCGCATGAAGCTGTGGCCGGTGGCGGGACACTTTCCGGCCGATCCGTGGCGTGCACGGGATATCGACCGGGAGTGGGCCGCGTACTTCGAGGAGCGGCTGCGCTAGCGGGCGGTGCGCCTCTGGAGCAATGCCGGTGTGACTCGTTTGACGGCGAGGCCTAACGCGGTCTGTACGAAAACCGAACGCTTGCGATGCCGGTGGTGTTCTGTACGTTGTCCTGTACAGAACTTCAGGAGACGCATGTCGAAAATGAAGCCCAGCCGCGATATCCAGCCGGTGACCGAGTTTCGCGCCAACGCCGCGCAGATTATCGAGCAGGTGCAAGCCACCGGCGAACCGGTGATCCTGACGCATGCAGCCGTCGCCAAGAAGCTTCGAGCGCGCCTCGCGCGGTGAAGGTTGTCTGGTCCGCATTGGCGGAGCAACGCGCGCTGGAGGCCGTCGAGTACATCGCACAGGATCGACCGCTCACCGCCGCGGTGTGGCTCGACAAGCTGCTGGAGCTTGTGGGAAATCTCTCGCAGTTCGAGCAGCAAGGTCGAGTCGTGCAGGAGATCGGGCTTCCCGCGTATAGAGAGGTATTGCACTCTCCCTATCGCGTCATATATCGCGTAAACGCCGCCGCGGTTCGCACATCCATTCTCCACCGGACTTCCCGATGATGTTCCTGCTCGCCGCCGTCGCGCTGCTCGCTCAGGACTCCGTCTACACCAAGCCTGAATCGTGGCTCTGCCGGCCCGGACGCGCCGACGCCTGCGCGGTCGACCTGACCACGACTGTCTTGCAGGGTAGCGGCTCGACTTCCGTGGAGAAATGGACGGCAGCGAAGAACCCGTCCATCGACTGCTTTTATGTGTACCCAACGGTCTCACGCGATACGTCAGACGTGAGCGACATGGTCGCGGGTGACGAAGAACGCGACGTCGTGCGTCAGCAGTTCGCGCGCTTCGGGTCGCAATGCCGCGTGTTCGCGCCGCTGTATCGTCAGGTCACGCTGCGCGGTTTGCAAAAGCGTCTGGCCGCGCCCGCGACAGCCGCGCTCAACCGGGGCGTGTCGTACGACGACGTGGCGTTGGCCTGGGCGTACTACCTCGCGCACGACAACAACGGCCGCGGCGTGGTGCTCATTGGGCATTCGCAGGGGGCGATCCTGCTCGAGGAGTTGATCAAGCGGGAGATCGACGGCAAGGCCCAGCAGCGATCGATCGTGTCGGCCGTGCTCCTCGGCGCCAATATCGCGGTGCCCAAGGGCAAGGATGTCGGCGGTGCCTTTCAGTCGATGGCGCTCTGCCGAAAGCCGGACCAGGTGGGCTGCGTTATTACCTACGGATCGTTCCGCAATACGTTGCCGCCGTCGGCCCGTGCGCTCTTTGGGCGTGTCGCTGGAGCGGGGATGGAAGCAGGCTGCACCAACCCTGCCGCGCTGGGCGGTGGTAGTGGCGCGCTGCGCGCCTATTTCAGCGCTACCTCAAGCCTCATTGTGGGTTCAGCGCCCAAGGCGCATCGCTGGCTTCCGCAGGACGCGCCGCTGGGAACGCCATTTGTGAGTGTTCCTGGCTTGCTCACGGCGGAGTGCATCAACGATGCGAACGGCTCACGGCTCGCGGTCACGGTGCACCCCGATTCCGCCGACCCGCGCGCCGACGACATTCCGGGCGACATCGGCACTGGCACGCCGTCGCAGCCCCAGTGGGGACTCCATCTTGTCGATGTGAACCTGTCGATGGGCAACCTGTTGGAGATTGTGGGGCGGCAGTCGGCGGCGTATCGCGCGGGCCATAAGCATTGAGCGCGTGCGTGAAGGCATGACACCAGAAGCCAAGGCCCGCCAGCAGATCGATTTGAAGCTCCAACAAGCGGGCTGGGTCGTTCAGGACGTGAAGGAGCTCAATTTGTCCGCCGCGTTGGGCGTGGCGGTGCGCGAATATCCCACCGACACCGGTCCGGCCGATTACGTGCTGTTCGTCAACCGTCATGCGGTGGGCGTGATCGAAGCCAAGAAAGACACCGCCGGTGAAGTGCTCACCGTCGCCGAAAGCCAGTCCGAGCGTTACGCCGCCGCCAACCTGAAATGGCGCAAGGACAACACGCCGCTGCGCTTTCTGTTCGAGGCCACTGGTCAAATTATTCGCGTCACCGATAACGCAGACCCGGCGCCGCGCTCGCGCGAAGTCTTCCATTTCTTCAAGCCGGAAACG
>Ga0105049_10002477_pt1 | contig 21921 bp, 20 predicted proteins | sample MAT06_FD_78087 | JGI IMG/M metagenome (GOLD analysis project Ga0105049, IMG submission 78087) | Freshwater microbial communities from Lake Fryxell liftoff mats and glacier meltwater in Antarctica - MAT-06 | ecosystem: Environmental > Aquatic > Freshwater > Ice > Liftoff microbial mat | place...
AAACAGCGAGCGGCGGCTGAGTGCAGAAACAGCCGGGTCCCGGGTCGAGCCCGGGATGACTGACTGTTGCTTCATTCGCTTTCCCCCGAAAAAGGCAGCGCCAGTTCGCGCGGCGGTTCGCGTTCGAGCAGCCCGGCAGCCTTCAGATCGGCGAGCCCCGGCAGGTCGCGGCGGCTGGTCAGGTTGAAATGCGCGAGGAACCCCGGCGTCGTGGCATATTGCAGCGGCCGCCCCGGCGTCTCGCGGCGGCCGGCGGGGCGGATCCAGCCCGCCTCCATCAGCACGTCGATGGTGCCGCCCGATACCGCAACACCGCGGATTTCTTCGATTTCGGGGCGGGTCACGGGTTCGTGATAGGCAATGACCGACAGCGTTTCGACCGCAGCGCGCGACAGTTTGCGCACCGTCTCGCGCGCCGGGCGCAGGTGGTGCGCCAGATCGGGCGCGGTCTGGAACTGCCAGCGACCGCCGCGTTCAACCAGGTTGATGCCGCGCGGGTCATAGCTTTGGGCCAACTCGCGCAGCAGGGTGACAAGATCGCCGCGTTCGCCGATGTGGGCGGCGATAGCGGTGAGCGTCAGCGGCGCGGCGGCGGCAAAGATCACCGCTTCCAGCGCGCGCAGCAGCGCCGGCCGGGCATCATCGATGGTCACGTCTTCAATCGTCATTCGCGCGCCCTTACCAGTATCGGCGCAAAGGCGGCGCCCTGCGACAGGCTGGCCTTGCCCATCTTGGTCAGTTCCAGCGCCGCCACAAAGGTCGAGGCGAGCACCGAACGGGCATAGCCTTCATCGGCCAGATCGCGTGGCAGGAAGCGTGACAATTCGGTCCAGTCGATGCTGGTGCCGAGCAGATGCTGGAGCCGTTCGATGGCTTCATCGAGCGCCATCACCGCGCGGCGGCGCACGACATGAATGTTCTTGCTCGTCCGCACCTTGATCGCGCCATAGGCCGACAGCAGTTCATAAAGGCTGGTATCATGGCGGGCGGTGGTTTCAAACATCAGCCCTTCGGGGGCAGCGCGCACAAAACTGTCCCAGCCCTGTTGCGGGCGGGCGAGCAATTTTGCCCCGGCATCGCGCATCGCAGCGAGGCGTTGCAGCTGGAATTGCAGCTTTAGCGCCATATCATGCGGGTCGGGTTCGGCTTGCGGGTCGGGCGGCAGCAGCAGCGCCGATTTGAGATAGGCGAGCCACGCCGCCATGACGAGATAATCGGCAGCGAGTTCAAGGCTGAGCGCCTTGGCATCGCGGATGTAGGCAAGATACTGGTCAACCAGCGCGAGGATGGAAATTTGCGTCAGGTCGACCCGCTGGCTGCGCGCCAGGGTCAAGAGCAGATCGAGCGGGCCTTCCCAACTGCCCAGTTGCAGCACCAGCGTCGGCGGCGGTGTGCTGCGCGGCGGTGTGTCGAAGGCGTCGGGCTCGCTCACACCGCGGCGAACAACTGATCACGTGCATCGGCCCAGTGCGCGGTCGGGGCGGTGTCCGGCGCTCCCGGCCCTGCCCCCGGCCAAGCCATGGCGGCGGCAAGCCTTGCGGCGGCAGCGGGTGAAATCGCCGGCACCGCCTCGCAAATGGCGCGCATTTCGGCAAAGTCCCCCGAACAATGCAAGGCGATGTCACAGCCGGCGGCAAGGCTGGCGAGCGCCCGGGCGCCGAAATCCTGCAAGGCGTTGCTGCCGGGCGGGTGGCCGCCCGATTGCGGATTGCCCAGCGCCTGCATGCCGAGATCGTCCGACATCAACAGGCCCTGGAAGCCGATGTCGTTGCGGATGAAATCGATGACTGTCGGCGACAGCGTCGCGCAGCGATCAGGGTCGAGCGCGGTATAGGTAACATGGGCGGTCATCGCCATCGGCGCCAGCGCTGCCAGGGTGCGAAACGGTTCGAAATCGCGTTCCAGATCGGCGCGCGACGCGGTGACGACGGGGAGTTCGAGATGGCTGTCGGCGGCGGCGCGACCATGGCCGGGGATGTGCTTGGCAACGCCGATGACGCCGCCCTGCTGCAACCCCTGCAGCGTGGCACGGCCCAGTGCCGCCACCTGCATCGGTTCGGCACCCAGCGCGCGATCGCCGATGATATCGTGCCCCTGCGGGTCGCGGACATCGAGCAGCGGCAGGCAATCGACGTTGATGCCAAGATCACGCAGCAGCGCCGCCAGCGCCAGCGCGTTGAGCCGGCAGGCCTCGATGGCAGTGACCGGCGCCTTGTCATACAGGCGCGCGAAGGTTTCGCCGGAGGGGAATTCGGGCCAGTGCGGCGGGCGCAGCCGCGCGACGCGGCCGCCTTCCTGATCGATGAGTATGGGCACATCACGGCCCGCCAGATCGCGCAACGCCGCTGTAAGGGCGCGAACCTGGTCGGGATCGGCGACATTGCGCTTGAACAAGATGTAGCCAGCGGGGTTGGCGGCGGTGAACAACGCGCGTTCATCGGCGGTGATGGCGAGGCCCGACAGGCCCAGAAAGCTGGGTTGCCCCGCAAAGTTGGCTTGCATCGTCATTCGATCACCGTGCAGGGGGCGCCCGCTGCCTTCAGGCTGCGGCAGAGTTCGGCGGCGTCACCGCCACTGGCGCGCAGGCGAAACAGCGTCTTGCCATCGCTTTCCACGACCGTGATGCGCCGGGTAAAGCCGCCAAGCGCCGGTCTGGCGGCAAGGGATGCCCAGGCGGCATTGGCTTTTTCGACACTGGAGAAGGCGCCAAGCTGGGCAAGACCGGACTTTTTGGCAGGGTTTGCCGGATTTTGCGCGGCGTTGGCGGGCGTTTGTGCGGCGTTGGCCGGCGTTTGCGCGGCCGTAACCGGCGTTTGTGCGGCCTTCGCGGGCGTTTGTGCGGCCTTCGCGGGTGGTACAGCGCTGCCAATACCCGGTGTCGGGATGGTTTTTGGTGACATCACCGGGGCTTTTGCGGGCGAAACCGGGGGGATTGCGATGCTTTTGGATGGCGTCGGCAATGCTGCAGCGCTGGCCGTCGGCGGTGCGGCGGCGGTTCGCGTCGCCATATTTGGCAGCAGATCCTGCGGCAATCCGGGGGGCGCTTCCGCGCCGGGGCGCGGCATCTCAGGTTCCGCGCCGGGGCGCGGTATCGGCGCTTCCGGGCCTGCACTGGTATCGATGATGCTGCCCTGATCGATGCCCTGGCCGGCGGCATAGATGGTCTGGCCCTCGCCTTCCACTTCCATCCCCTTGGGGTCGAGCGGCGTCACCTTGTAGGGGCCGGACTCGGCGGCGATCAGCGGCGCCTGGTCGGGCTCCATATAACCCTGGGTCGAGCCGCTGTCCTTTTTCGACAGCAGCACGACAAGGCCGACCGCGGCAACGGTGGCGATGCTGAGCAGCACGAGCAGCGTCCAGAACAGCGAGCGCTTGCTGACATTGGTGCTGGGCCGTGCGACCGCTTCGGCGAGCCAGGGGGCGTCGTCATCATAGTCGCGGCGCGGCATCAGTGAAGTTCCTCTGCCGCTTCGACACCCATGACCGCGAGGCCGTTGCGCAGCACCTGGCCGACGGCATCGGCAAGCGCCAGCCGCGCCGCTGTCAGCGCCGGATCATCGGCAATGACGAAGCGGCGGCGGGCATCGTCATTGCCAAGATTCCATTGCGTGTGGAACGCCCCCGCCAGATCGCCGAGATAAAAGGCGATGCGGTGCGGTTCACGGGCAAGCGCTGCCTGTTCGACGATGCGCGGCCATAGCGCCGCCGTCTTGACCAGCGCCAGATCGATATCATCGAGCAGCGCCAGATCAGGGCGCGGCGCTGCGCCGCCAACAGATGTCGTCGGCAGCGCGATACCCGCCTCGACGGCCTTGCGCTTCAGGGATGCGATGCGGGCATGGGCATATTGGACATAAAACACCGGGTTGTCGCGCGACTGGGCAACGACATGGGCAAAATCGAAATCGAGCTGCGAATCGGCGCGTTTCGTCAACATGATGAAGCGCACGACATCCTTGCCGACTTCGTCCACCACATCGGCGAGGGTGACGAAATTGCCCGAACGCTTCGACATCTTCACCGGTTCGCCGGCGCGCAGCAGCTTGACCATCTGGACGATCTTGATATCGAGCGGCACCTTGCCATCGGACAAGGCGCGAACGGCCGCGGTCATGCGCTTGACATAACCGCCATGGTCGGCGCCGAACATATCGACCAGCGCGCTGTAGCCACGTTCCAGCTTGTCCCAGTGATAGGCGACATCGCCGGCGAAATAGGTCCAGCTGCCATCGGATTTCTTGAGCGCGCGATCGCTGTCGTCGCCGAATTGGCTGGCGCGAAACAATGTCTGCGGGCGCGGCTCCCAATCATCGGCGGCATCGCCCTTGGGTGCTTCGAGCACGCCTTCATAAATCAGCCCCTTGGCGCTGAGCGTATCAAGCGCTTCCTGCACCCGGTTGCCCAGCGAGGCTTCGGAGAAAAACACATCCTGCCGGATGCCGAGCAACGCCAGATCGGCGCGGATACGGTCCATCATCAAGGCAACGGTGCGCGTGCGGAAAGCGCCGAGCCATTCAGCCTCCGGCGCGCCGACAAGGCGGGTTCCAAATTCCGCCGCCAGCGCCTCGCCGACCGGCACCAGATAGTCACCCGGGTAAAACCCTTCGGGGATTTCGATGGTTTCGCCAAGGGCCTCGCGATAACGCAGGTGCGCCGAGCGGGCGAGCGTATCAACCTGGCCGCCGGCATCGTTGATGTAATATTCGCGCGTCACGGCAAAGCCGGCATATTCCAGCGTCGCTGCCAGCGCATCGCCGACCACCGCGCCGCGGCAATGCCCCATGTGCATCGGGCCGGTGGGGTTGGCGCTGACATATTCGACGTTGATCGATTTGCCGGCCCCCATGGCCGAGCGGCCATATTCGGCGCCGGCGGCGTTGATCGCGGCGATTTCAGCGCGCCAGACGTCGCTGTGCAAGGTGAGGTTGAGAAAGCCGGGGCCGGCGACTTCAGCCGTCGCCACAGCGGGCAACCGGTTGAGTTTGAGCGCCAGCATGACAGCGATATCGCGCGGTTTCATGCCCGCCGGCTTGGCCAGCACCATGGCGGCATTGGTGGCAAGATCGCCATGCGAGGCATCACGCGGCGGCTCCACCGTGACATTGGCCAGCGCGGGGGCAAGCGCAAACCCGGCCGGCAGGTCGCCATCGGCCAGCAGCGTCGTGAGTGCTTCGGCAATATGCGCCGTAAATCGCGGGTAGAGGGTCAAGGCAGGGCTCTTTTCGATTGTTGCAACCGTCCTACCGAACCCGGGGCCGCGCGTCACGAGGGAAAGCCCGCGAATTACCGGCCCGCTGGCGACGGCGGCTATTCAAGGCGGCGACGCATAATGTTCGAACCGGCGTTCGCGCACCAGCATCGCGACAAAGACGCTAATGCGGCGACCATATCGCGCGCCGGGTCAGCGCGGCGTGACGCTCTGTTCGATGGCGCCAAAGATCGAATGGTTGCGGCTGTCGAGCATTTCGATGCGCACCACGTCACCGGGTTTGAGGAAGGGCGTGACGGGGGCGCCGCCAGCGATGGTTTCGACCATCCGCTGTTCAGCGATACAGGCGTAGCCGCGGCCGCCGGCGGCCGCGGGCTTGCCGGGGCCGCCATCGGCATCGCGGTTGGAAACCGTTCCCGATCCGATGATGCTGCCGGCGCCGATGTGGCGGGTTTTGGCCAGATGCGCGACCAGCGTGCCGAAATCGAAGGTCATGTCGGTGTGGGTTTCAACCCGGCCAAAGGGTAGCCCGTTGAGATCGACGCAAAGCGTGCCGTGCAGCTTGCCATCCTGCCAGCGATCACCCAGCGCCGCCGGGGTGACCAGCACCGGGGACAGCGCCGATGCAGGCTTTGACTGGACAAAGCCAAAGCCCTTGGCGAGTTCATCGGGGATCAGCCCGCGCAGCGACACATCATTGACCAGCCCGACCAGCAAGATCGCGGCGAGCGCCTGTTCGCGGGTCGCGCCCTGCGGCACATCGCCGGTGATGACGATGACTTCGGCTTCGAGATCAAGGCCCCAGTTTGCATCGTGAAAGGCAATGGCTTCGCGCGGTGGCAGAAACTGATCGCTGCCACCCTGGTACATCAACGGATCGGTCCAGAAACTGGCGGGCAGTTCGGCGCCGCGCGCCTTTCGGACCAGATCGACATGGTTCACATAGGCACTGCCATCGGCCCATTGATAGGCGCGCGGCAAGGGCGCCGCTGCCTCGCGTTCGTGAAAGCGGCTGTGCGGCACGGCATCATGCGCCAGGCTTTCGGCGACACCGCGCAGGATGGGTTCGGCGTGCGCCCAATCATCGAGCGCGGCCTGGAGCGTGGGCCACATCGGCGGGGGTGCGGCGCACCAGGCAAGGTCTTCAGAGACAACAACGAGACGACCGTCACGGCCATGGCGAAGCGAGGCTAATTTCATCGGCACACCGTGGGCCGGTTGCGTGATGCTGGCAAGTCTCTTGCGAAACGCGCAGGGATCGGGGTTACCTCGCTCCGGCGGGGGGAGGTGTCGACAGGCATTACGCCGCCAGATCATCCTCCGACAGCGCATAGAGCATCGCCGCACCGCGCGTCACCGGGCCCGACAGCGCGCCGACCTGCGGCAATATCTGTTCGGCATAGAAGCGCGCCGTGTTGATCTTGGCCTTGAGAAACGCCGGATCGCCCGTGCCGGCCTTTAGTTGCGCCGCTGCAACCAGTGCCTGCCGCGCCAGCAGCCAGCCGCCCAGCGTCACCCCCATCATGCGCAGATAGGGCGTAGCCCCGGCGGCGACATCATCGGGGTTGTTGTTGCCGGTCAACCACAAAGTCGCGCTGCGCGTTGCCGCCAGCGCATCATCGAGCCACGGGGCAAGCCCGGCCAGATCGGCATCGGCTCCAAGGTCGGCAATGGTGTCGCCGATTTGTGCAAAGACTTCCTGCCAATGCGCGCCGCCATCCTGTGCCAGTTTTCGGCCGACAAGATCGAGTGCCTGGATGCCGTTGGTGCCTTCATAGATCGGCGCAATCCGGGCATCGCGCAAAAACTGCGCCGCGCCGGTTTCTTCCACATAACCCATGCCGCCAAAGACCTGGAGGGCCATCGACGCGACATCAACGCCGACATCGGTGGCCCAGGCTTTTGAAATCGGGGTGAGCAGATCGGCCAGCCCGGTGCTGTCGCCGCTGTGGGCGCGATCAACCGCGGCCGCATTGAGATAAACCAGCGCGCGAGTCGCCTCGGTGAGCGCGCGACAGGTCATCAGGGTGCGGCGGACATCGGCGTGTTCGATGATGCGCACGGCGTTCCGGCCACCTCCGAATTTGGCGCTCTGCACGCGCTGCCGGGCAAAGGCGACGGCGTGCTGGGTTGCGGCTTCGGCGACGGCAACCCCCTGCAGGCCGACCTGGACCCGGGCGTTGTTCATCATGGTGAACATGGCGCGCATCCCCGCCCCTTCGGCGCCGACGAGATAGCCGACGCAGGCATCGTTATCGCCAAAGCTCATCGTGCAGGTTGGCGAGGCGTGGATGCCAAGCTTGTGTTCGACCCCGACGCAACGCAGATCGTTGCGGGCACCATCGGGCAGGAATTTCGGGCAGAGGAACAGGCTGATGCCCTTGGTGCCAGCCGGCGCATCGGGCAACCGGGCGAGGACGAGGTGGACGATGTTTTCGGCGGCATCATGTTCGCCCCAGGTAATGTAGATCTTGGTGCCCTTGATGCGGTAGCTGCCATCGGCACAGGGTTCGGCGCGGGATTTGAGCGCGCCGACATCCGAGCCGGCCGAAGGTTCGGTCAGGTTCATCGTGCCGGTCCATTCGCCGGTTACAAGCTTGCTGAGATAACGGTCCTGCAATTCGGGGCTGGCGTGCGCGGCGAGCGCTTCGATCGCACCCTGGCTGAGCATCATGCACAGGGCGAACGCCATGTTGGCGCTGGTCAATTGTTCCTGCACCGCCACAACAAGGGCAAAGGGCATGCCCTGCCCGCCATGGCTTTCGGGCACGCCGAGCCCGGCCCAGCCGCCTTCGATGTACAGTTCATAGGCCTCGATGAAGCCCGGCGGCAGCGTGACGACGCCATCGGCCAGCCGGGCATGCGCCTTGTCACCAATGCTGTTGAGCGGGGCAAAGACATTGGCGGCGAGCTTGCCGGCCTCTGCCAGCACCGCATCGACGATATCGGGCGCCGCGTTGGCAAAGGCCGGACGCGCCGCAAGGCCAGGCAGATCGGCAATGCAATCGAGAACGAAACGCTGTTCGGCGGTGGGCGCGACATAGGGCATGGGGAAAGGCCTTGGGCTGATAACTGGTTCGCTGGTGACTGCTCCGCTATAGACGGGCTGGATGACTGACAAAAGCCGCATCATTGCCGCTGACCACGCCGGCATTGCCCAGGCGGTCGCGATCCTGCGGGCTGGCGGTATCGTCGCTGTGCCGACCGAGACAGTTTACGGACTGGCGGCACGGGCGGGTGATGCCGATGCGGTGGCGCGGATTTATGCCGCCAAGGGCCGGCCGGATTTCAACCCGTTGATCGTCCATGTCACAGGTGTCGCGCAGGCGGCCGAACTGGTGGTCATCGATGCCCAGGCGGCGGCGTTGATGGCGGCGCATTGGCCGGGGCCGTTGACGCTGGTGCTGCCGCTGCGGCCCGGCGCGCCGATCGCCGGGCTGGTCACGGCGGGGCTCGATACGCTGGCGGTGCGCTGCCCGGCGCATCCGGTCATGCAAGCGCTGATCGCCGGCTGTGGCCCGCTGGCGGCGCCTTCGGCCAACGCCTCGGGGCGGATTTCAGCGACAACCGCGGCGCATGTCGCGGCGTCGCTGGGCGGGCGGGTCGGGCTGATCCTCGATGGCGGGGCGTGCCGGGCCGGGCTTGAATCGACGATTGTTGCGGTGGCTGACGGGGTGGTGACACTGTTGCGGCCGGGGGCAGTAGCGGCGGAAGAGTTACCTCTTGTCTTGGGGGAGACGGATTCGCGGAGCGGGGGCCGTGAAGGGTTGCCCGGCGGCGAAGCACCCTGCACCCGGCTCGGCGAAGCTGCCGAGTCAGACCTCACCCGGCTCGGCGAAGCTGCCGAGTCCGACCTCTCCCCCAAGCGGAGAGGTGTTGTTGCCCCAGGCATGATGGCGTCGCATTATGCGCCAACGCAGCCGGTGCGGCTCGCGGCGCTTACCGCCGGCCGCCACGAATTCCACATCGGTTTCGGCGCCATCCCCGGCGATGCCACCCTTTCGGCGAGCGGTGACCTTGTCGAAGCCGCAGCCCGGTTGTTTGACCTGCTGCATGTTGCACAAGCCAGCGGTCGCACCGCGATTGCCGTCGCGCCCGTGCCCGAAACCGGGCTGGGCCGCGCAATCAACGATCGGTTGCGCCGAGCGGCAGCCCCGCGACAAATATAGCTATTGCGAATCATTCGCATATTGCTAGACTGACGTTGTTCCAGCAGGAGAGCGGCAGATGCACGTGATTGTCAGCAACATGGCGGCCCGGCGCCCGCCCGCTACCGAGCCTGCACAGGGGTGGCCAGCCCCCGCCTTGTCGGCGACTGAGGCCACCATATTGTGGGCGTTGCGCCGCATGGCCCTGATGCAGCCGCTCGGGAAGGCGCGTTGCCATGCGGTGCACATCGCCTTGCAACAGGACTTTGGCGATCACGGCATGGGTATCGAGCATCTGCTGCGCTGCTGGCTGTTTGGCTTGGCGCGCTTTGCCGACCGGCCGCTGCGTTTTGGCGCGCCGGCGTGTCCGCTGCTGCTGCCCGATGAAGCACTGATGCTGCGCAGCCTTGCCGCACCCGACCCACAGGCATTGGCGCTGCTGATTCGCCTTGCCGGGCCGGATGCCGCGCGGTTGCTGCCGCTGGGCCAGGCACTGCGCGCCAATATTCATGGCGAGACACCCTTGTCAAAACCATTCAAAGATATATCTTAGATGCATCGAAACTTTTACAGAAAGACTCAACATGCATTTCAGACGACACCGGCACGGCCCCCGCTGGGAAGCTTTTGCCGAAAAAATCCGCGAACAGATCAACGAAGGCAGCTTTGGTGCCAATTTCGGCGCCGGTTTCGGGGACGGCTTTGGCCGTGACAGCCGGGCGCATCGTGGTGGTGGCGGCCCGCGCGGCCGGGTGCTCGACAGCGCCGAATTGCGGCTGGTGCTGCTCAAGCTGATTCACGACGAACCACGCCATGGCTATGAACTGATCAAGGCCATCGAGGCACTGTCGGGCGGCACCTATGCCCCCAGCCCGGGGATGGTCTATCCTACCCTCACCCTGATCGCCGACCAGGGGCTGGTCGATGAAACCGCCGAGGGCAGCCGCAAACGCTATGCCTGCAACGATGCCGGCGCGCAGGTGCTGGCCGACGAAGCCGACGCCGTGACCACAGCGATTGCCCGGCTGGAAGATCTCGCCAAGATCAACAAGCGCCCCGAATCAGGTCCGGTGCGCCGCGCCATGCGCAATCTGCATAGCGTGCTGCAAGGCCGGCTGGCGGAAAAAGGCGATGATCGCGCGTTGCAACTGGCGATCGCGCAAATTCTGGATGAAGCGGCATCGCGTATCGAGCGGGTGTAATCACGCTGGCTTGCGATGCGGGCGGCCCCCGCCTAGCCTTTCGAATGCAATCGAAGGGGGCGGATCATGCGCATCATGGCAATCCTGTTGGCCGGGGCGGCGATTGCTGCGGCACCGGCGGCGGCCCGCAAGCCCGATCTGGATGTCGTCATCACCAATGGCGTCGTTTATGACGGGTCGGGCGGCCGGCCCTACACCGGCTGGGTCGCGTTGCTGGGGGACCGGATCGCCGCCATGGGCAGGGGGATGGGCAGCGGCGTGGCACCCGATGCCAAGCGCATGGTTGATGCGCAGGGGCAGGCAATTGCCCCGGGCTTTGTCAACATGCTGTCGTGGACGACCGAAAGCCTGATTGCCGATGGCCGCGCGCAAAGCGACCTGCGCCAGGGCATCACGCTGGAAGTGATGGGCGAGGGCAATTCGATGGGGCCGCTCAACCCCGCGATGAAAGCCCTTGCCGCGGTGCGCCAGGACGATATCAAATATCCGATCAGCTGGACGACGCTGGGCGACTATCTGACGATGCTCGAAAAAAAGGGCATCGCGCCCAATGTCGCCAGCTTTGTCGGGGCGACGACGGTCAGGGTACATGAACTCGGCGAAAAGGATATCGACCCGACGCCCGAACAGCTTGGCCGCATGAAGGCGCTGGTCCGCGCCGCGATGAACGAGGGTGCCATGGGGGTCGGATCATCGCTGATCTATGCGCCGGCAGCCTATGCCGAAACCCCCGAGCTGATCGCGCTCGCCACCGAAAGCGCCCGCTGCGGCGGCATGTACATCAGCCATATGCGATCCGAAGGCGACCGCATCGAAAAGGCGGTCGATGAACTGATCGAGATTGCCCGGGTTTCGCGCGGACCGGCCGAAATTTATCACATGAAGATGTCGGGCCAGCCCAATTGGGGCAAGATGGACGCGATTGTCGGCAAGATCGAGGCAGCGCGCGCCGCCGGCATCCGCATCACCGCCGACATGTATAATTACACCGCCGGCGCCACCGGGCTGGATGCCGCGATGCCGCTATGGGTGCAGGATGGCGGGCTGGAGGCGTGGATCGCACGGTTGCAGGACCCCGCCATTCGCGCCCGGGTGCTTGCCGAAATGCGCGCCGACAATGTGCCATGGGAAAACTTGCTCAAGCGCGCCGGTTCGCCCGAAAAAGTGCTGCTGCTCAGTTTCAAGAACCCGGCGCTGAAACCGCTGACCGGCAAAACGCTCGGGGAGGTCGCGCGGTTGCGCGGCACCAGCCCCGAAGACACCGCGATCGACCTTGTCATCGCAGACGGCAGCCGCGTCGGCACCGCCTATTTCCTGATGGACGAGGCCAATGTGAAGCGCCAGACCGCGCTGCCGTGGATGAGCTTTGCCTCCGATGCGGGCGCGCCATCAGCCGAAGGCGTGTTCCTGCTGTCGAACGATCACCCGCGCGCTTATGGCAATTTTGTCCGGTTGCTTGGCCATTATGTTCGCGATGAAAAAACCACCACCCTGCCCGATGCCATCCGCCGCCTGACGTCGCTGCCGACAAGCAATCTGGGCATCAAGGATCGCGGGCGCCTGAAACCGGGGTATTTTGCCGATGTCGTGATCTTTGATCCGGCGACGGTGGGCGACCGGGCCACCTATGACAAGCCGGCGCAATATGCCGTTGGCGTCAACCAGGTGTTTGTGAATGGAGTTCAGGTTTTGAAAGACGGCGAACCGACCGGCAAGCCGGCCGGGCGGTTTGTGAAAGGCCCGGGCACGGGGAAATGCCCGGTCTGAGGTAACCTGTCCGCCTGCGGGAGAGGTCGAGAGACGCGGCGCTTGCCGCGGCCCGGGAGAGGGGTTTGTCGGTGGCGACACGAGGCACCCCCCCTCCCGCCGCGCTGCCCGCGAGTCGACCTCTCCCGCAGGGCGAGAGGTGAAGACTACGCCTTAACCGCCGCGATCATCCGGTCCACCACGCCGGGCAACGCCGCGAGCGGTACGCCGCCGGTGGCGACCAGCGCATCATTGTAATCGCGGACGTCGAACTTGCTGCCCAGCGCCGCCTGGGCGCGGGCGCGTTGCTTGAGAATTTCGTTATGGCCGATCTTGTAGCCGCAGGCCTGGCCGGGGCTGGCGCAATAGCGGTCGATTTCGGATGTGACGCTGCCGACCGAGCGCCCGGTTTCGGCAACCATCGTGGCGATGGCTTTTTCGCGGCTCCATTTCATCGCGTGGAGGCCGGTATCGACGATCAGCCGAACGGCGCGAAAGCGCTGAGCATTGAGATAGCCGAGACGACCGAGGGGATCGTTGGCATAATAACCGTCTTCATCGACCATTTGTTCGGCATAAAGCGCCCAGCCTTCGACAAAGGCGTTGAAGCCGATCAACTGCGCCATCGGCGAAACGATATCGGGGTGTTCGGCGAGATAGGCGCCCTGCCAGGCATGGCCGGGGATGCCTTCATGCGCGGTCAGCGATGCCAGCGTCCATGACGGCCAATAATCCATCTTTTTCAGGTTGATGTAATAGATAGCGGGGCGTTTGCCGTCGGTGCTGGCAAAGTTCATATAGCCAAGTCCGGCGCCATCCTCGATATCGACCGGCACGCGCTTGACCTCGACCGCAGCCTTGAGCCCGAGCTTTGACATCCGCGCCATGCGCGGGCGGATGTCGTCGATGACTTTCTGGCAGGCCGCGATCACGGAGGCGCGGCCGGCATCAGTATCGGCCTCGATATAACGCGGATCGGCGCCGAGCGCAGCGGTGCGTTCACCGACGCTGCCTTTGGTCAGGCCCTGGGCGCGCAAAATCTTGTCCATTTCGGCCTCGATAGCGCGATTCTGTTCCCAACCTGTCTTGTGGATTTCATCGGCCGAAAGGCTGGTCGTGGTCGAGCCTTTGAGCTGATATTGGTAATAGGCATCGCCGTCGGGCAGCTTCCACACCCCGGCGTCATAATTGGTTTTCAGCGCCTCAAGCGCGCTGATCTGAGCATCGAAGGCCGGATAAATGGCTTTTTCGACAATCGCCGTGGCGCGCGCCGTCGGATCGGGCAAGCCCAGCTTTTTGGCGCGCCGCGCGATCGAGGTGACGAATTTGCTGTCTGCTGCCGCAACGGCGCGCAGGCCGTTCTGCTGGCCCAATGTGTTGGCGACGATAAAGCTGGGCGGCACGACGCCCTTGCCGGCATCGGCATTGATGCGCCGGGTTTCTTCAACCATCGTCGGGCCGACCTGTTCGAGCCGGCTGAAATAGGCCTCGAGCCCGGCGGCGTCTTCGACCCGGTGATAGGTATCGAGGAATTCGGCGGCCTGTTGATAGGTGCCGCTTTGCTGGCTGACGACATAGGGGGTGCCGCCGCTTGTCCCCGAAAAGCCGAAATCGAATGTCGCACCTTCGGCAGCAATGCCCAGCGCCCATTGCGCCGAATCGTAATTGTTGATGTCGGAGCCCTGCAGCCGGTCGCGCCGGATCGAATCGAGCAGGCGCCCGGCAGTCGCCTGGACGCGGCGATCTTCGGCTTCACCGGCAGCGCTGATATCCGACAGTTTGCCGGCGAGCGCCGCGTTCTTGCCGGTGTCGGTGCCGAGCAGCGTGGCGGTTTCGGGGCTGCGCTGGAGCAGCCGGTCGGCGATGGTCGCCAGCGCTGCGGCAAGCGCCGGATCACCCTTGGGAGTGGCAGCACGCGCGGCAGCCGGGATGGCAGCAAGCGCCGAGAGCGCCGCGGTGTTGCCAAGCAGGGCACGGCGGCTGGTCGAAAGTTCGAACATGCGTTAGATATTCCCTTGGGGGACGACAGGATCAACAGGCGCTGTCTTGCCGCGCAAACCGCGCGCAAACAACAGGCGATCGGCTCCCTTGAAGCCGAAACGCCAGATGATCGCGCCAAAAAGCGCCAGAATGATGAATTGGCCAAGCGCCAGCTGAAACCATTCGGGCAGGCGCATGAACAACAGCCCCAGCGCAAGGGCCGGTATCGCTGCGGCGAGCATGACCGGCCGCCAGCCGGATACCGGCGCGCCGAGCAGCCGCGCCAGCAACCGCGATTTGGCTACCGACAGGAACAGCGCCGATACCGCCAACCCGGCAGCGGCACCAACCCCGCCATACAGCGGCACCAGCACCAAACTCGCACCGATCTGGATGACGACGCCGGCGAACGACCATAAAAGATTGGCATTGCGCGCCATATAAATCAGCGCCGATTCGGCCACCGCCGCCTGCGCTGCGAGCAATTCGACCGCGAGCAGCACGGCAAGGATGGTCGCGCCGCTGGCAAACACCGGCCCGAACAACCCCATGCTTGCCTTGCCGGTCAACCCGAGCGCGAGGACGACACCCAGTTGCGCAGCGCCAACCCAGAAGCTGATCTGGCGGATGTGCGCCGCCACCTTGTCGATGCGGTTGGCCGCCAGATTGGTGGTCAATACCGGTGCGAGAATCGGATCAAAGCTGGATTTCAGCCGTTGCGGCAAGGACGCTATCTGCTGCGCGACATAATAGATGCCAACCACATCGGCACCGACAAACCGCCCCAGAATGAAGACATCGAGCCGCCGCGCACCCCATTCGGCAATGTCGGCGCCGGCCAGCGGCACATTGCTGCGCACCAGCCGCCAGAGCGCGCGGGGGTCGGGGCGCCAATGCGCCGCCCAGCCAAAGCTGCGCGCCACCGGCCACAGCGAGGCAAGCGCTGCTGCGACCATCGAGGCGAGATAGGCAAGGATCAGGCCATCGGGTTTTGCCAGCGTGAAGGCCAGCGCCAGCGCGGCGATGCTGAGCACCCAGGGTTCGACCAGCGATCGTGCCCGCACCGTCGCGGCGATATCGAGCCGGAAGGCGAGCGCCGCCAGGCAGATGTCAGACACCACGATGGCGATGATGATCAGCGGGAACAGCCGGTCGATCAGGCTGAACCGGGTATTGGGGAAAACGATCTGCGGCACCGCCATCAAGACCGCGGCCCCCAGGATCGCAGCGACGATGGTGACGAGCAGCGCGTCATAAAGCGCATGGGCTTCGGCCGCCGGGCGATCCGCCGTCGCGGCACCGCGCAGCGCCATATCCTGGGCAAGGCCGCGCTTCAGACCCAGCGTGGCCAGCATGGCAACCAGTTCGACAACCATCGTCGCATAGGCAAAGCGGCCCAGCGCTTCGGCGCCATAAAGCCGGCCGGCGATGAACAGAAAGGGAAAGCGCGCCGCCAGCCGCAGCACATAGCCCATAAAACTGGTGCGGCCGCCGCGCGCCAGTGCGGCGGTCTCCGCAGCGCCGGCGCTGCTGTCAGTCCCCGCCGTACCGGCGCTGCCGGCAGTCCCCGCACCGCCGGCGCTGCCGGCAGTCCCCGCCGCGCCGGCGCTACCGGCAGTCCCCTCAGCGCCGGCGCTGCCCTCAGTCGCCGACATGCACGAGCCGGTAACGGCCATGAAGGTAGAGCAGCGCCTCGCGCGCCGGGGCAAAGCCCAGCCGGGTTATTTCCCCCACGATGATGCGATGGTCACCGCCATCATGATCGGCATGAAGATTGCACGCAAATGCCGCCTTGGCATCGGCAAGCACCGGCAATCCGTCCCATTCCAGCCAATCGGCCGCGGCAAAGCGGTCGATGCCTTTTGCCGCGAAACGATCCGAAACGTGCGCCGCATCGGCGGCCAGGATGTTGACGGCAAAACGCTGCGTCGACCGCAGCGCCGGCAGCGCCGAGGCGCTGTTGGCCGGGCAGAACAGCAGCAACGGCGGATTGAGCGACACGCTGGTGAAGCTGTTGGCGGTCAAACCGATGCGATTGCCATCTTCATCGCGCCCGGTAACGATGGTGACCCCGGTGGCAAAACTGCCAAAGGCATCGCGCAGCAGGCGCGCATCGAAAGGTGGTGTGGTGATATCCATCGTGCCGCTTCAACTACGCCTTCGCCGCGCGGGGTCAATAACCGGTCGTGAAATTGCTGCAATTGGCGACCCGCCAGGCGACAAATGTCGCAGCGACCGGCCAGCCGGCAAACGCCGCAGCGACCGGCCAGCCGGCAAACGCCGCGGCGACTGGCCTAGCCAGCAAACGTCGCGGCGACTGGCCTAGCCAGTCGGGGGCTGGCCAAAGCGGTTGCGGGCTGCGATATGTCCGGTTGGATATAGCGCATGATAAAACTGTTCCTGCTTTTTTGCCTTTTGCTGCCGGGGGTGGCGCATGCCGCACCGGTGCGCGTCTATGCGGCCGTCAGCCTGAGCGAAGCCTTGGGGGCCGTGGCCGATGCCTATGCCGCAACCGGCCAGCCGCGCCCGGTGCTGGTGCTGGCGGGCACCCCGGCGCTGGCGCGACAAATTCTGGCCGGGGCGCCGGCGTCGATCTTCATTGCCGCCGATACCGCCTGGATGGACGCCGCCGCGAGCCGGATGGTGCCCGGCAGCCGCCGCAACCTTGCCGGCAACCGGCTCGTGCTGGTGGTGCCGGCACGCGCACCACGCAACGCCCGGTTGGTGCCGGGGTTCGATCTGGCAGCGTTCGTCGGGACCGGCACGGAGACGGGAGCCGGGGCCGGCCGCTGGACAACGGGCGATCCGCAATCGGTGCCGGTCGGCCGCTATGCCCGCGCCGCGTTGACGACGCTGGGCGCATGGGACAAGGCGGTGCCGCAACTGGCGCGCGCCGAAAATGTTCGCGCTGCGCTCGCCTATGTCGAACGCGGTGATGCAGCGGCAGGGGTGGTTTACGCCAGTGATGCGCGCGCATCGCAACGGGTGTTCGTCGCCGGGGTATTTCCCGCCGGCAGCCACCCGCCGATCACCTATCCCGTCGCGCTGGTCGCCGGTAATGCCAATGCCGGGGCGCGGGGGTTTTTCAAGTTTCTGACGAGCACGAAAGCCCGTGCCATTCTTGCCGCACAGGGGTTCGGACCGCCATGAAGCTGATGATAGCCGCGCTGTTGCTCGCCGCCACCCCGGTCGCAGCGGCAGATATTCCGCTTGATCTGGTCGGCCTGCCGCGGGTGCCGGCGGTACTGGTGGCGCATGGCCAGACGCTGGCGTGCGAGGGCGTGCGGATGACCGATCTGCTGGCGCGAGCCGGCGTGCCAGCGGGCGAAGCACTGCGCGGTCCGGCGCTGGCCAGCGTCGTCATCGCCACCGGCAAAGATGGCTACCGCGTTGTTTTTACGTTGGCCGAGCTGGACAGCAAACTCGGCAACCATGGCGTGTTCGTCGTTGATCGCTGCGCCGGGCAAAAATTGCCAGCGCAAGACGGCCCGTTGCGGCTGGTGGTGCCCGGCGAGGCACGCGCGGCGCGGTCGGTGCGGCAATTGACAGGTTTGCGCACCGCGACCCTGCCCGAATGAGCGCGTGACACCGCTGTCCGAGCCGGAAATTGCCGCGATCATCGTCAGCCTGAAGGTTGCCGGGGTGGCGATGCTGGGCGCATTGCCGCTGGCCTTTACGCTGGCGTTCGTTCTGGCGCGGCGGCAGTTCCCCGGTAAGCCGTTGCTCGATGCGCTGGTCAATTTGCCGCTGGTGCTGCCGCCTGTGGTCACTGGCTACATGCTGCTGCTGGCCTTTGGGCGCGATGGCTGGGCCGGGCAGGCGCTTGGCTTTTTTGGCATCAGCGTGCTGTTTCGCTGGACCGGCGCCGCAATTGCCGCCGGCGTGATGGCGCTGCCGTTGATGGTCAGCCCGATGCGGCTGGCGCTGGAGGCGATGGACCGGCGGCTGGAGGCAGCGGCAGCATCGCTGGGCGCATCGCCTCGCCGGGTGTTCGCCACAATAACGCTGCCGCTGATGCTGCCGGGCATCATCGCCGCCGCTGTGCTCGGCTTTGCCAAGGCACTGGGCGAATTTGGCGCCACGGCGATTTTCGTGTCGGCAATCCCGGGCGAAACCGAAACCCTGCCGCTGGCCATCAATGCGTTGTTGCAGGTGCCGGGGGGTGAACCGGCCGCGCTGCGATTGGCGGTGCTGGCGCTGGGCATCGCGTTCCTGGCGCTGGTTGCTGCCCAATATTGGCAACGCCGGGCCGGGCGGCACCGGGTATGACGGCCAACTTCGGAACAGACAACGCCATGACGGCACCGGCTTTTGATGTCGATGTCAGCTTGCAACGCGGTGATTTTGCCGGGCGCTTTGCCTTTCGGTCTGCGTGCTCCGCCACCGCCATCGTTGGCCCATCCGGGCAGGGAAAGAGCAGCCTGCTGCTCGCCATCGCCGGGCTGGTGACACCGGTGGCCGGTCATATCCGGCTGGGCGGGCGCACGCTGTTCGATGCCGGTGCCGGCATCGACTTGCCGGCACGCGACCGCAACCTGGGGCTGGTATTTCAGGATGTGCGGCTGTTCCCGCATCTGACTGTGCGGGCCAACCTGGGTTACGCCGGGCGGGCGACATTGGCCGAAATTACCGCTATGGCAGCGCGACTCGGCCTGACAGCGTTGCTGGGGCGTTGGCCGCGCCACCTTTCGGGGGGCGAAGCACGGCGCGTGGCGCTCGGGCGGGCGTTGCTGGCACGGCCCGCGGCTCTGTTGCTCGACGAGCCCTTTGCCCATCTCGATGCGGCGCGGGCAGCCGAAGTGATGGCATTGGTCGCTGCTGCCGGCGCGACGGCGCCAGTGCTGCTGGTGACGCATAATACGGCCGAAGCGGCGGCAATCGCTGCTGAAATTATAAATATTTGATAAATAATAGTCGGATTACGGGCATTCAATTGTTAAATATCTGCGGTTTGTCAAATTTGCGACTTTTATCAGGGCCGCTGAGTCCTAAGATTTCGGCAAGCTGCGAGCAGGCAGTGGGGGGCGGGGAATTATCATGCGTCTGGCTGTAGTCGAAGATGACCGGGCACTATGTGCCCGTGTGGCGGGGGCAATTCGTTCGGCAGGTCATAATTGCCACGAATTTTATTCAAGCGAAGCGTTGCGACGCTCGCTGCGCCGGGAAAGCTATGATCTGGTGATCGTCGATGAAAAAATGACCGATGTGCCGTCGGACGATTTGTTGGAATGGATGCGCAATTCGATGAGCTGGTCGCCGCCGGTGATCCTGCTCACCCAGGATGACAGCCGCGACGAGCAAATCGCGCGCCGCAGTCCCGCCGATGGCTATGTGCGGTTGCCCGATGCGATCGACCAGATCGGTGATCAGGTCGATGCGGTGTTGCGCAAGCGGTTTTCGCATGCCGATAATGCCGGGCTCGAACGTTTTGGCGACTATGCCTTCGACAGCAAGGCCCGCACCATTGCACGGGAAGGCATCGGCATTACCGTCACGGCCAAGGAGTTCAGCCTGGCGCTGCTGTTCTTCCGCAATATCGGACGCCCCTTGTCGCGCGCGCACGTCATGGAGGCAGTGTGGGGCCGGCTACTCGACCAGGGCAGCCGCACGCTTGATGCCCATGTTTCGCAGATCCGCAACCGGTTGAGGCTAACCCCGGAAAATGACCTGCGGCTGGTGTCCATCTACGGCTTTGGCTATCGGCTGGAACGCTGTTAGGGCCACGACCGACAGGTTTTAGAGTTGCTGCGTTTTGAGCCAGTCGCGTACCGCCGGGCCGACATCGTCACGGGCCAGCGCCAGCGCGATATTGGCGGTAATATGGCCGGCCTTGTCGCCGCAATCGAAGCGCGTGCCGGTAAAGGTCAGCGCGTGGAAGGGCTGCACGCCGATCATTTCGGCCATGGCGTCGGTCAACTGGATTTCACCCCCGACGCCGCGCTTGCCCTTTTCCAGCACGGTCATCACTTCGGGTTGCAGTATATAGCGGCCGATGGCCGCGAGGCGTGATGGTGCCGTGCCGGGCGCCGGCTTTTCAACAAGGCCCAGCACCTCTGTCAGCAGCCCGTCAGCCGCCCCCGGCGTGACGATGCCATAACGTGACGTGTGTTCTTCGGGCACTTCGAGCACCGAAATGATGTTGCCGCCGCTTTTTTTATAGACGTCGTGCATGTCCGCCAGCGCCGGAGCGGCGGGATTCCACAGCAGTTCATCGGGCAACAGCACGGCAAAGGCATCAGCGCCGGTAATGTGTCGCGCGCACCACACGGCATGGCCGAGGCCCAAGGGTTCCTGCTGGCGGACATAGGCAATCTGGCCGGGACTGAGCTGGGTTTTTTCAAGCACCGCGAGTTCCGCCGTCTTGCCCTTGGCCTTCAGGCTGGCAACGAGTTCGCCGGCGACATCGAAATAATCCTCAAGCGCATTCTTGCCGCGCGCCGTTACAAATACCATCCGCTCGATCCCGGCGGCCAGCGCTTCATCGACGGCATATTGCAGCAGCGGGCGATCGACGACGGGCAGCAATTCCTTGGGCACAGCCTTGGTGGCCGGCAGGAACCGCGTGCCCTGCCCGCCGACCGGAAACACCGCTGTTGTCACCGGCTTGAATGCCATGCCCTGCCCTTTTCCTGTTGCGTATCCGGGTTATGGCAACATTGTTACGGTTTTTCCGGGCCTTGGCGCAAGCGCGGGTTTGCCATGATCCTGACCCTACAACCACGAAGCCAGCGCATCGAGCGCCAGCATGGCGGCGGGCTGGTTGCGTTCAGAGACAATTGACCATTGATCGCCCTTGACCATGACTTCTGGCACCAGCGGCCGCGAATTATAGGTGCTTGCCATGGTCGCACCATAGGCGCCTGCGGTCATGAAGGCGACAAGATCGCCGCTCGCCACGGCTTCGACGTCGCGGTCTTCGGCAAAGGTATCGCCGGTTTCGCAGATCGGGCCGACGATGGTGGCGATGCAGCGATCGGCGCTGGGCCGCAGGCGACGGAAATCATGCCAGGCATTGTACAGCGACGGACGCAACAGGTCGTTCATCGCGGCATCGACGACGATGAAATGTTTGCTGGCACCTTCCTTCGTCAGGATCACCGACGATACCAGCACGCCGGCATTGCCGACAATCATGCGCCCGGGTTCAAACACCAGCCGCCACGGCCAGCCGGCGGTCACCCGCGCCACCATCGCGGCATAATCGGCGGGGCTGGGCGGGAGCGGCTGATCGGAGCGATAGGGCACGCCCAGGCCGCCGCCGCAATCGATGCGCTTGATGGTGTGTCCTGCCGCGGACATTGCCATGGCAAGCTTGCCCAGCCGGCGGATGGTGTCTTCGACCGGGCCAAGATCGAACAACTGGCTGCCGATATGGGCAGCAAGGCCGATGGGACGCAGCCATTCCTGCTGCGCCGCGAGTGCAAACGCCGCCGGCACGCGGTCCCAGGGGATGCCGAACTTGGCATCGGCGCCGCCAGTGCTGATCTTGCCATGGGTACGCGGATCGACCGCCGGGTTGATGCGGATGCTGATCTCGACCGGGCGCTGGTAATGCGCCGCGACCTTGCCGAGCATTTCGATCTCGGCTTCGGATTCGACGTTGAATTGCAGGATGCCGGCTTCGATACCCGCCGCC
>Ga0105049_10002478_pt1 | contig 21913 bp, 18 predicted proteins | sample MAT06_FD_78087 | JGI IMG/M metagenome (GOLD analysis project Ga0105049, IMG submission 78087) | Freshwater microbial communities from Lake Fryxell liftoff mats and glacier meltwater in Antarctica - MAT-06 | ecosystem: Environmental > Aquatic > Freshwater > Ice > Liftoff microbial mat | place...
CACGCGCATGGCGCTGAAGTTGGGCGGTAGCGACACGTTGAAGCCGCCGTACGCATACAGCATGGTTGGATTGGCGCCGTCCAGCACGAGGCCTTTCCTGGCCACGATGAACGCGGGCACTCGTGTGCCGTCCTTGCTGGTGACGAATACTTGCTTCGTCTCGAACTGGTTGGGGTCGAACGGCAGCGTCACGTCGCGGAGTTGGCGGCTGTGCCCCGAGGCGATGTCGTACCGGAACACCGTGACCGGCGCCGTGAACGACGTGAAGCTGTAGAACACCGACGTGGCATCGTGCTCGCCGTCGAATCCACCGGCCGTACCGATGCCGGGCAGCGCGATCTCGCGCTCCAGCACGCCATCGATCGCGTACACGTACGCGCGGGTGGTCACGTCCATCAGATAGGTCGCGAACAGTCGGCCGCCGGCGGTGGACATGCCGCTCACTGGCTCGCTGCGCTCCGCGATGACCGTGACCCAGTTCGCTTCGTTTGGCGACGAGGGATCAATACGTACGACGCGCTGATTGGGTGCGTGTCGATTCGTGAGCACCAGCAGCTGATCGCCCACGTTGTCGAGCACGTCCATCTGGTCATCGAACGTGGTCCACAGGGGCTTGAATGCACCGTTCGGTGCGGTGAGGTCCATGACGTGCAGTGCGTTGCCGTCCTTGCCCTGACCGCGGTCGCTCACTGAGAGCACGGCGAATCGCTCGTCGTTTGTGGTACCGACCGTGTGGAAGCGTTGCGCGTTGACGTTGTCCCGGTAAATGAGGCGATCAGCCGCCTGCGGCGTGCCGAGCGTGTGGAAGAAGACCTGATGGTCCTCGTTCATCGACGAGAAGGCTGCGTCGGTGTTCGAGGGCGCGGGATAGCGACTGTAAAAGAAGCCGTCGCCGTGCCACGCGATCCCGGACACCTTCACCCAATCGACGACGTCGGCCAGGTTTTCACGGGTCGCGACATCGACTACGCGGATCTGCTGCCAGTCGGACCCGGCCTTGCTGAGCATGTAGGCGATCCGTGTGCCGGCCTTGTTGAACGTCAGCCCGGCCACGCGGGTCGTGCCGTCGGCGGAGAGGGTGTTGGGGTCGATCAGGATCGTCGGGGTGCCGTCGGCCCCCTCCTGGATGAAATAGACCGCCTGATTCTGGAGCCCGTCGTTCCTGGTGAAGAGGTACCACTGCTTCTTTACGACTGGTGCCGAGTATCGGGGGTAATTCACCAGCGTGGTGAGGCGGGCTCGCAGGGCGTCGCGGTACGGAATTCGGTCAAGATACCCGAATGTGACGCGATTCTGTGCATCGACCCAGTCTTTCGTTTCCGCCGAGCTGTCGTCTTCCAGCCATCGGAACGGGTCGGGGACGAGCGTGCCATGGTAGTCATCCACCTGGTCGACCTTGCGGGTCGCGGGATAGGTCAGCGGCGCGGTCGCGCGGTCGGGCTCGAGCGGAGAGATCACGAGGGTGGTGGCACTGGTGGAGGCGATGGCTTGGCGTCTGGTCAACTCTATCGGCGGGCGAGCCACTAGCGCCAGCGGCAATTCTTTGGGTATCTTCAAAAGCTATAGTGTTTTACCGGTCTTTCGAGACCCTTTCAGCTCCCCGGAACATTCCGGGCGGCGATGCCACGTCGGTTCCGGATTGGGAGACATCGCTCCTGTTCCGCGTCATGGCCTCTCGCACCGTTGGTGTTGGTGTCGTGCGCTGCACGGGCTTCGGCTTCACGCAGATCGACGTCCTACCGCCGGATCTGCAGCACCTGAACCGGGCGCGGGTTGGCCCCGGAGAGAACTATGCACCCGTTTATCGAAACGCAGAAAGAGTGGATGAAGGCCGTAACGCCGTTCCGCCCGGGCGACACCGTGCGTGTCAACGTGCGCGTGAAGGAAGGCGACAAGGAACGCGTGCAGGCGTTCGAAGGCGTCTGCATCGCGCGTCGTGGCGGTGGTGTGAGCGAGACGTTCACCGTGCGTAAGATTTCGAACGGTGTCGGCGTCGAACGTATCTTCCCGATCCACAGCCCGATGGTTGCCGAGATCGTCGTGGTTCGCCGTGGCGCCGTGCGCCGTGCGAAGCTGTACTATCTCCGCGACGTGACGGGTAAGGCCGCGCGTATCAAGGAGCGTAAGGTCGTGCGCGCCCCTCGCGGCGCGTAAGACGCACGCGTTTCACGACTTGCCAGGAAGCCGGCCCACGTGGCTCGGTGGACCCCGATCGAGCGTACCCTGCGTGCGCAACACGGACCGCTCCTGGTGGGTGTGGATGAAGTCGGACGGGGCCCGCTTGCGGGCCCCGTTGTCGCATGCGCCATCGTCATGCCGCCTGGCCGCCGCGCCATCGCGGGCGTCGATGATTCCAAGAAGTTGGATGCGGCCACCCGAGTCACCCTCGCCGCTCGCATTCGCGAGCAGGCACTGGTGTTGTCCTTGGGCGCCGCCAGTGCGCGCGAGATCGATCGCATCAACATCTATCACGCCACGGTTCTCGCCATGCAGCGCGCGCTCGCCCGAGTGCCCCAGCGGCTGGGTTGCGAACCGCATCACATACTCGTGGACGGCAAGCCGCTGCGTACGCTCGGGCTTGTGCACACGGCGGTGGTGAAGGGCGACGCCAAGTGCTACGCCATCGCCTGCGCGTCCATCGTAGCCAAGGTCACGCGTGACCGCCTCATGCATGTCCTCGCCCAACGCTACGAGGGCTACGCATGGGAGCGCAACAGCGGCTACGGCACCGCCGTACACCGCGCGGCGCTCGACGAACGTGGACTCACGCCCCATCATCGTCGCAGCTTCTGTCTCGATATCTCTTCTCAGTCCCTTCTTACGGAGCGAGTGCATGAATGACGCGACTGGTGGATCCGATCTGACGAACGCGGATTCGATCTTCCGCCCCGGACTGCTCGACGGACAAGTGGCTCTCGTGACCGGCGGTGGCACCGGAATCGGTTTGGGCATCTCGCAGTTGCTGGCCGAGCTTGGCGCGCATGTCGTGATGGCAAGTCGGAAGCCCGCCAACCTCGAAGCGGCTCGCGCCGACATCGCGTCGCGAGGCGGACAGGTCACGGCGGTGCAGCTCGACGTGCGCGACCCGGAGCAGGTGAAGGCGGCCGTCGATGGCATCGCGCAAAAACTCGGGCGTATCGACGTGCTCGTGAACAACGCGGCCGGTAACTTCTACGCGCCGAGCGCCACGTTGTCGCCGAACGCGTGGAAGAGTGTGGTGGAGATCGATCTCTACGGTACGTTCTACTGCTCTCAGGCGGTGTATCCCATCATGGCCGCGCAGGGCGGCGGTCGCATCGTGAGCACATCCATGACGCTGCACTATCGCGGCTGGCCCATGATGGCGCACGCCACCGCCGCCAAAGCCGGGGTCGATGCGCTCACGCGCACGCTGGCCGTGGAATGGGCACCGCAGCGCATTCGCGTGAATGCGATTGCACCGGGGCCGATTCCCACCGAAGGCGTGCGTAAGGCGTTCACTCCGCCGGCCGATAGCGGCGTCCCGGACGTGTTCGCCGCAGCGGATGCGCGTATGGCGGCCTATGCGAAGAAGGGCATCCCACTCGGTCGATGGGGATCACCGCGCGACATCGCGAACATGGTGGCCTTTCTCGCCTCGCCGGCTGGCGACTGGATCACTGGCTCGATCTTCGTGATCGATGGCGGCGAGTGGCTGGCGAAAGCACCTGCCTGAACGTGTGACATGCGGCACAGCGGAAGTCGTGTGATTGCGCGAGCTTGGTTTCGTGGTTCGCGTTATGCATGGAGCATGTCACGCGAGCCCGACGAATATACGTCGAAACTCGAGCTCTACCACACGACAGGAAAAGGAGAATTCATGCGACAGGTCAAGTATGTAGCCATGGTTGTGCTGGCGGCGAGCACGTTGGGTGCGTGTGCCACGAAAGGCTTTGTGCGGAATGGTCTCGAGGAACAGCGCGTGGCGCTGGGCACCGAGAAGACGGAGCGCATGGCGGGCGATGACGCACTGCGTACGGATGTGACCGGCTTGCGCACCGATCTCAACGCAATGCGCAGCGACCTCACCACGATGCGCACCGACTTCGGCGCCAAGGTCACGGCCATGGAAGGTCAGGTCACGTTCGCGATGCCCGTGCACTTTGCGTTCGATGATGCGTCGGTGCGTCAGGACGATCACGCCGCGCTGGAGAAGTTCGCGCAGGTTGCGAATCAGCATTACAAGGGCGCTACGATCACGATCGAAGGCTTTGCGGATCCTGCCGGATCGGCCGACTACAATCTCCGTCTCTCGCGCGAGCGGGCCGACGCCGTTCGTGACTACCTCGTGACCAAGGGCCTCGATGGTTCGGCGTTGCGCACGGTAGGTTATGGCAAGACGCGTCTGGTTCGTCCCGGCGCACAGGGCACTGCGAACGGAGCCGAGCTCAATCGTCGCGTGACCTTCGTCATCGAGACCCCGGCCGGTGCCGCTACGGTGGCCGCGCTGTCGGGCATGTACTGATTCGACTGACGTAGGTGCAGCGGTACGCGATGGCCGGCTCTTCTCGGAGCGCCGGCCATCTTCGCGTTCGTACCATGGGGGTCCGCATTGCTGGTAGAAACTGCGCAGGCGTTGTCCGATCGACTCACATCAGAAGGCATGTCGGGTCCGCCACGGTCGATAGCTCGCGTCCCCCTTCCACTCCATCCCCGCGCCGATGCGGGGTTCGGCGTGCTCGATGTGACCGAGTGGTTCGGTGAAACGAGCGGCGGCATTCGCACCTACCTGCTGGAGAAAGCGAACTATGTCGCGTCGCGACCGTGGTTGCGGCACACGGTGGTGGTACCGGGCTTGCGCGACCGAATCACCGACGCCGACGGCGTTCGGTTGTATCGGCTGGCTGGTCCGCCGATCCCCGGCCAGCGGCCGTATCGGTTCATGCTGGCGACGCGCACGTTGACCCGTATCGTGCGACATGAGCGTCCCGACGTGATCGAGGTCGGTAGCCCGTTCATCGTGCCGTGGATCGTGAAGCGAGCGACCCGCGAATCGCACCTGCCACTGGTGTATTTCTCGCACACGAATGTCCCGCGGATGTTCGCCCCCGCTGAGGGCGCCGGGAATCCGCTGCAGCGCCTCCTCTATCGCGGATCGTCGGAATACCTGCGTCGGCTCGATCGCCTGTTCGACCTCACGATCGTCGCGTCCGATTACACCGCCCGAGAGCTGGTTCGCGTGGGCGTCGATCGCGTCGTGAAGGTGCCGCTCGGCGTCGATGTCGAGTGCTTCACCCCAAGTCGGCGTGAGTCGGTCACCGAAACGCGGGCGCGCTTCGGTCTTCCCGACGCTCCATTGGCCGCCTTCGTGGGGCGCTTCGCCCGCGAGAAGGAATTGCACGTGGTGCTCGACGGTTGGCGCGACGTCGAGCGACGCTGTGGGGCGCGACTGGCATTGGTGGGCGCGGGTCCGATGGAAGCGGCGCTTCGGGCGCACCCGTACGGTCACCGCGTCACGTTCGTGCCGTTCGTCAAGGAGCGCGAAGCGTTGGCCGATTTGCTGGCGTCGATCGATGTCTATGTCGCCGCCGGCCCGATCGAGACGTTCGGACTCTCGGCGATCGAGGCGTTGGCGAGCGGCACCCCCATCCTGAGCGTGAATGAGGGGGCGGTGGTCGAACATGTCGAGGGGAGCGGGGCCGGTCGGATCTACGAGCGGCGCCAGGGGGCGTCGGTGTCCGAAGTAGCCGTGCAACTCTTTGCCGACGATCCAGGCGAGCTTGGTGCGCGCGGGCGGGCCTACGCGGTGGCCGAGCACGCGTGGGAGACGGTGTTCGACCGGTTGTTCGCGGTGTATCGTACCGTGCGCGGAGCCTGATCGATGCACACGACGCGCGCCGACGGGCTTCGCCTCGCGATCTTCACCGATACCTACGCGCCACAGGTGAACGGAGTCGCGCGAACCTTGGAGCGCCTGGTCGGCGCCGTGGAGGCTCGTGGCGGCGTGGTGCGCGTGTTCGCACCCTCCGATCCTGAGGAGCAGGACCACCCCACGGTCGAGCGCTTTCGCAGCCGGTCGTTGTGGGTGTATCCGCAACTTCGGCTTTCCTGGCCCTCGGCGTCGCACATCGAGGCAGACCTCGAAGCCTTTGCGCCCACTATCGTGCATGCCGCGACGGAGTTCGGTATGGGCCTCGCCGGGCGTAAGGCGGCCTTGGCGCTTGGCATTCCCTTCGTTTCATCGTATCACACGAGCTTCGTGGCGTACGCCGAGCACTACCGACTGGGGTTGTTGGCGCGCCCCGGCTGGCACTTCATGCGCTGGTTTCACAACAGCGGACTCCGCACGTACTGCCCGACGCAGTCCATCGTCGACGAGGTCGATGCGCAGGGGTTCGAGCGCACGGCGGTCTGGTCACGCGGCGTGGATGGTGAGCGCTTCTCGCCGCGGCATCGCTCGCCGGCTCTTCGTGAACGGCTCGTGCAAACCAATGACACCTTGGTGCTGTCGTACGTAGGACGGCTGGCGGCGGAGAAAGGCCTGGACGTGGCCCTCGATGCGCTGGAGCGCGTGGAGCGTGCGAGACCGGGGATGGTGCGATGGCTGGTGGTCGGCGATGGTCCGTACGAAGCGGAAGTACGGCGGCGCGCACCGGCGGGCACCGTGCTCACCGGGCAGTTGCAGGGGGCGGCGCTGAGTGAGGCGTACGCCAGCGGCGACGTATTTCTCTTTCCGAGTGTGACCGATACCTTCGGCAACGTGATGCTCGAGGCGATGGCGTCCGGTCTGCCGGTGATCGGTGCCGATGTGGGGCCGACCCGCGAGCAGTTGCAGTCGGGGGGCGGATGGCTGGTACCGGCCGGCGACGCGGCGGCGTTCGCCAGCACGATCGTTTCGCTCGTGGACGACCGCGCGCGCGTGCCCGCCGCGGCCATCTGCGCGCGTGCGTTCGCAGCGTCGAAATCGTGGGACGTCGTCTGGGATACACTCCTGAGGGATTACTTACTGCTGCATCGCGTTCCGGCACCGTCGTCGTTGCGCTAGTCCATCGCGCCGAGGTACATAGAGCGTGGTGTCGGTCCGTTCGGCATTTCTCACCTCTTCTCGGTCAACATGCGACGCTGGAAAACCGAAGGGCGACGCGAAGCGACTGCGCGTACACTCGCGCTGGCTCTCGCCGGAACGCTCGTTGTGGGGGCCTGTGTGGCTCCGCTGAAGCTGGCGCGCGACGACTCGGATGCCGTGTTGTCCAGGCAATTGCTGGCGGCGCCCAACCCGTCGCAGAAGGGCAGCTTCGCGGTGAAGACGTTGTACTACGGCAGTGGCACCGACAAGCAGCGCGCGGTTTACCGCGACTCGGTCACGCTGAGAACAGCCGTCGTGAACGGTGCCAAGTTCGCGTCGGCACCCGATCCCAGGCAGGCGAAGATTCGCAAGAAGTATTGGGGATTCGACTTCACGAAGTTGCCGGTGAACGGGCGCGTGTGGTATCCCGACGCCCCAGGCGCCTTTCCGCTGGTGCTCGTCGTGCACGGCAATCACGATATGAAGCAGTTCTCCGATCCCGGGTACCAGTATCTCGGTGAGCTGCTCGCCTCGCGCGGTTTCATCGTGGCATCGGTCGACGAGAACTTCCTGAACGGCAACATCCGCGGCGAGAACGATGCGCGCGGCTGGATGTTGCTGAAGCACTTGCAATCGTGGAAGCGCTTCAACGACTCCACCGGTTCGCCACTGCAGGGCAAGGTGGATATGCACAACATCGCGCTCATGGGACACTCGCGCGGTGGCGAAGCGGTTTCCGTAGCTGGTGCGTTCAACCGACTGCCGTTCTATCCCGACGATGCCACGGTGACGTTCGATTTCAACTTCGATATCAAGTCGCTGGTGGCGATAGCACCGGTGGATGGCCAGTATCGCCCGGCCGACAAGCCGACGCCGGTGTCCAACTACAACTACCTCCTGATTCACGGGTCGCACGACGGCGACGTCTCCACCTTCAGTGGGCTGGCGCAGTACGAGCGCATTCGCTTCACCGACGGGAAGCCGTGGTTCAAGAGTGCGGTGTTCGTGTATCGCGCCAACCACGGACAGTGGAACACCACGTGGGGCAGTCTCGATGGCGGACCGCGCAGCGCCCGATCGCTCGACACCCGAGGCCTCATCTCGCAAGCCGATCAGCGGAAGTTCGCCGAGGTGTACATCTCGGCTTTTCTCGAGGCCACGTTGCGCGAGAAGCGTGAGTATCTCCCGATGTTCCGCGATCATCGTGTGGTCGGGCAGTGGCTGCCGAAAACGATATATACCACTCGTTTTCAGGAGAGTGGATTTCGCACCGCCGCCGACTTCGAGGAAGATGTGGACGTGACGTCCGGATCGGTGCCTGGCATCGTGCTCTCGGGCGACTCGGTGGCCGTGTGGAAGGAGTCACCGGTACCGTTTCGGGCGCGTGCCACGACGCAGGCGCACAATGCGGTAACCATCGGCTGGAACAACCGCATCGCTGGTAGCGATACCACCAAGATCGGCACGCCGGCAGCGTTCGCGATGCAGGTCAGCGATTCGCTCCGCACGTCGTGGAACGTCGGGGCCGCTACGTCGCTGGTGTTCTCGCTGTCGCCCACCGATGCCAAGCCCGGGCCACGCGCCGCCGCGCGCGATACCACGAAGAAGGCGGATTCGCTCGTGAAGGGCGCGCCGAAGAAGGCCGCGCCCAGGAAGCCGTCTGCCAAGGATGCGAAGCCGGACACGGTGCCGATCGATCTCTCGATGGTCGTGACCGACGCCAGCGGTCGTTCCGCATCGCTTCCGCTGTCAGCGTATGGTGTGGTCCGCCGTCCGCTCGAATCGTACGTGTATCGACGCGCCGGTCGTGACAAGCAGCGCTTCGCCAACGTCTACGAGATCGTGTTGCAGACGTACGCGATCCCACTCGCCGATTTTGTCCGCGCCACGCCGGGATTCGATCCCGCCCGTATTGCGCGGGTGCAGTGGCGATTCGATCGCAGCGTCGCTGGCACGATCGTCCTCGACAACATCGGCTTCTCGAACATGCGTTCGGAGTTCACCGCACAGACCATCGGAGCGGCGCGATGACTCGTTCAATCCACTTCGTGCTCACGACGGCACTGGTCGCCGCCTCGGCCGTCAGCGTCGTCTCGTCGGTTGCGCACGCACAGGCATCGTCCCCCGATCAACGTGAGCGCTACGCGCCGCTCATTCTCAAGTTGCCCGCCACCGCGCGCCTGCTGTCGTTGGGGGGTGCGCAGGTTGCCCTCCGCGACGTCGATGCCGTGTTCGGCAACCCTGCATTGGTGGGCACGGCGACTGCGTTGGCCTTCGGCGCGGAACGCTACGCGAGCGGTGCCACGGCGGGGCAGTTCGCCAGCAGCTCCATCATTGGACCGCTGGGTATCGGTGTCGGTGTGCAACTACTCGATGCGGGGCCGCGATACGGCACGTTCCCCGCGCGCAGCGAGGTGCTCACGCGTGAGAATACCGCGGGCACCGGTAGTGTCGCCGCCACGCTCGCCGCATCGCTGTCCTGGAAGCAGCTTCGATGGGGCGTGGGCGCGAAGTATGTGGAGGAGCGCGTCAGCGACGATCGCGCCGGTGGGGTGGCGTTCGACATCGGCGCGTCGAGGTCGTTGCAGTTTCTGAGCAGTACGGTGGGGATCGCCGTGCAGCATCTCGGTCCGCGCTTCGGGGTGGCGGGTCGCCGCGAGTCGTTGCCCGCCCAAGTCGCACTCGGGATTGCCACCGCACCGCGAGGCTTCGGCAAATGGCTTGACCTGTCGGGAACCGCGCAGCTCGATGTGCGACGCGACGGAGAGCTCTTTCCTCGTGGCGGCGTGGAATTGAGCTACGTGCCGATCGAAGGCGTGGCCTTCACCGGTCGGGTGGGTGGGCGCCGCCCTCAGCTGCGTGACGAGCGTCCGGTCGCGGCGGGCGGCGGGATCACTATCGATCGCTTCACGCTCGATTACGGATGGGACGCATTACGCGAGGGGTCGGGGCATCGGCTCACCGTGCGGCTCCGATAAATCGTATTGCGCGCCGCGCCCCTGTTCGCGCGGGGGGACATTTCGTTAACTTCCTTGTCTGGCCCGCTTCACGGCGGGTCGGCGCTCCGGTAGCTCAGTTGGTAGAGCAGTGGCCTTTTAAGCCATAGGTCGTGGGTTCGAGTCCCACCCGGGGCACTCGCTGGGTACCCGGCTATCTTTGCGTATGCGCGCTCGCATCCTCATTTCAGCGGCGATGGGCTTCCTCGCCGTCGGCCTCTCTCTCCCGCGTCAGGCGCGGGCACAGTTCGGACTCCCCTCGCGGGCTTCCAGTGCGGACAGTGCTGCAACTGTTTCCGCGGCCTCACCCCGGGCGGCGCTGCAGGCGTACCTGCGACTTGCCGAGGCCAGCGACTGGGTCGGCGCTGCGGAATACCTCTCGGTGCCCACAGTCGAGCGTGGGCGGTCCGCCCAGCTGGCCAAGCGACTCAAGACCATCTTCGATCAACGTTTGGCGATCGATGTGCGCACGGTGTCGGGCGCAGTCACCGGTGATACCACCGATGGCGACGTGGGTGGCGATCGGATCGGCGTCATTGCATCGCCGAACGGCCATGAAGATCCGGTCCGCATGGTGCGGCTGTCTGCCCCGTCGTCGGGCGGACCGATGCGCTGGGTGTTCTCGCAGGCCACCGTCGGATTCATCGATGGATGGTTCGACAATTCGGGTGCGCCGTGGCTGCGCGAGCGTCTCCCGAAAACGTTGATGCGTGAAGGACCGCTGAACGTGTATTACTGGCAGTGGATCGGAATCGCGTTGGCGATTCCCATTGTGTTGTTGGTGGCGTGGGGGCTCGGTGCCGTCTTGCGCAATCTGCTGGGTCGCATCGCGCAGCGTACCGTGACCGACTGGGACGATCTGCTGCTCGAGCATCTGCGCGGACCGTTCCGATTGTGGGCGGCGTCGTTGGCGATCGGTCCGCTGCTCTCGTTGCTCGACCTCAACACGCGCGTGGCCGGCTTCTTCACCTCGCTCACGCGCGGGCTCGTGCTCACGTCGATTTTCTGGGGGCTGCTGAGTATCGTGCGCCTGGCGCAGGATCGGGTGGCCAACGCCGCGTGGGCCACGGGGCAGGGCACGCAGGCGCGCACCTTGGTGCCTCTGCTCGGCAACTTCTTGCGCGTCACGCTGGCCATCGTCGCGCTGCTGGTCGCGCTGGCGCAGTTCGGGTATCCCGTGGGCACGCTGCTGGCCGGTCTCGGCATCGGTGGTATCGCCGTCGCCCTCGCCGCGCAGAAGACCGTAGAGCATCTCTTCGGTAGTGTATCGCTGGCTGCCGACAACGCGTTTCGCGTGGGCGACTGGGTCCGCGCCGGCGGGTCGGAAGGCGCCGTGGAGCGCATCGGGCTGCGGTCCACGAGTCTCCGCACCGTAGATCGTACCGTGGTGCGTATTCCGAACGGACGATTGGCTGACGAGCGTATCGAAACCTTCGGGGAACGCGATCGCATTCTGCTGCGCACGGATATCGACCTCACATACGCGACCACGCCGGAGCAGCTGGAGCGCATCCGTGATGCACTCGAAGCTGCGCTCCGTGCGCATCCGCTGGTGTACACCGATGTCATGCGTATCAACGTCGTCGGCTTCACCGATTCGGCGATTCGCATCAACGTGGTCGCATGGTTTCTGACCACCAACTGGGAAGCGTTTCTGCGCATCCGTCATGAGATGTTGATCACGTTCATGCGCATCATCGGCGACAACGGCTCGAGCTTTGCGTTCCCGTCGCGCACCGTGTATCACGTGCAGCAGGATAGCACGCGGCCGGTACCAATCACCGGCTCCGGCGCGCCGGCCACCGATGTCTAGCCAGACACGTCCGTCGTGATCACATCATTGCACGGCCAGCCACTGCTCGCGCTCGCGCTCGCCCAGAGCGACATGATCCAGACACCGCCGCCTATGCTCGCCACCGAGCTGGCGGCGACGCTGCTGCAGGGCGCGATCACCACCGGGCTCGCCGCACTGTGTGCGCATTTATATGTACGCTATCGCCGTCCGTGGTTCGGCTGGTTCGCGGTGGCGTGGAGCGTGTACGTCGCGCGCTTACTCTGCATTCTGAGCTTCCTGCTCACGGGCGAGCGCGTCTGGCTGTACTGGCATCAAGTCACTACCGGTTGGACCGCACTGGCACTGCTCTGGTCGGCCATCGTGTTCCTGCGCCAGCCCAGAGCACGACCGGTATATCTGCTGCTGGCGCTCTTTCCGGCGCTCTGGTCGTACGTCGCGATCTATCAGCTGGATAATTTCCTGTGGGCCGCGCTCCCGGCGGTGCTGTTTCTGAGCGGTGCGACGATGTGGACCGGTTGGGTGTTCTGGCGCCATCACCGGATCGCGAGTTCGACCGGCGCGCGCCTGCTGGCGATTTCGTTCTTCCTGTGGGGACTGCACCACCTCGACTATCCGTTCCTGCGCGCTCAAGGCGCCTGGACGCCGTGGGGCTACTACCTCGATATCTCATTCGAGTTGCTGGTCGGGTTCGGCCTGGTGATCCTGGTGCTCGATGATCTCGGACGTGGGGTGCGCGCGCTCTCGGCGCTGTCGGGCGACCTGCAGCGCCGTGATCGCAGCACCGATCCGCTCGATGCGCTGTTGTCGCGTCCCCTCGAGTTGCCCGGCGTACGCGGTACCGCGATGTATTTCTTCGAAGCTGAGGGCGACGACTCCCCTGCCTCCGACGAACTGATCGCATGGCGCGATGACGAGTGTGCCGACCACACGCTCGACGCCGTGGCGATGGGTGCTTCCGCGCCGGCGACCACTTCACCGGCCACCCGTGGACGTTTCGTGCGCGGTGCCGGTACCTGTGCGTCGTGGGGCAACGCGCGCCCCGACAACGCGGTGCTCGATGCGCTCACCCGGATGCGCATCTCGCGGCGCCCGCAGGTGGTGGCGGCGGAAGGCCAGCAGCCGTTCATCGCTGCGTTGCCGGTTGGAACGGGCTCGCGACTGGTGGGCGCGCTGGTCATGGCGGGCGACGTGCGCAATCCGTTCACCGCGCTCGACGACGACTTTCTGCTGACGCTCGGCCAGCAGGTGGGTGCGGCGCTCGAGCAGTCGGCGCTCGACCGGCAGCTCGCCGCGCGAACCAAGGCGCTCGAGCAACTCTCCGCCCGCATGGTCCGCCAGCACGAGGACGAGCGCCGCCGCCTCTCGCGAGAATTGCACGATGAAACGGCTCAGGTCTTCTCCGCGGTGAAGATGCAGCTCGAGGCGTTGCGCCCGCTGTTGGCCGAGGGGGCCTCGCCGCGCCTCGATCGTCTGTTGTCGCTGGTGGATACCGGTATTGCCAGTATCCGACAGGTCACCAGCGCTCTGCGCCCCACGTTGCTGGATGATCTGGGGCTGCGACCGGCGCTGCATTCGCTGATCACCGACTTCACCGAGCGCAGCGGGATTCGCGCCACGTTCGACGCGCCGATCGCGTTTCCGCCGCTGCATCCTGACGCCGATCTGGCGCTCTTCCGTGCGCTGCAGGAGGCGCTGTCGAACGTCGTGCGCCACGCCCACGCGACGCACGTCGACGTGCTGGTGACTGTCGACGACAGCGGCCTCGTGCTGCGCGTGCGCGATGACGGCAACGGATTCCCGGTCGGGCGCAACGGTCGGATTCTGGACGCCGAGAATCGGATGGGCCTCACGGGCATGCGCGAGCGGATCTTCGCCATCGGCGGCCAGGTGGTGATCGCCAATCGCCACAAAGGCGCCGACGTGCGAATCAGCGCACCACATCGAGGGACTCTTTCGTGAGACTGTCGTGAACCGACCCCCTGACGTCGCGAGCGAGCTCGTGCGCGTGCGCATTCGCGTGCTCATCGCCGATGATCATGCGCTCGTGCGCGAAGGCCTGCGCTACGTGCTCGATGCCGATCCGGGTATTGAAGTGGTCGCCGAAGCGGCCAACGGACGCATCGCAGTGGAGCTCGCGCAGCAGTTCGAGCCGGATGTCGTCGTGCTCGATATCACGATGCCCGAAGAGACCGGACTGCAGGCGGCAGCCCGCATACGCGACACGTTGCCATCGGCGCGCATCCTGATGCTGAGTATGCACGACCAGAGTGAGTACGTCCGCGAAGGCATGCGCATCGGCACGCACGGTTATCTCCTGAAAGATTCTGCTGGTGAAGAACTGCGCGCGGCGATTCACGCCGTGTACGCGGGGGGTACGTTCTTCAGTCCCGCCGTGGTAAAACGGCTTGCCGCCAGCGAAGCCGCGCCCGTCTCGGCGCCGCTGCTGCAACTGGAGCAACTCACGCCGCGCGAGCGCGATGTGCTGGAAGGCGTCGCGCGCGGTCTCTCCAACAAGGCCATCGCAGCGGAGCTGGGCATCAGTCGGCGCACCGTGGAAGCGCATCGCGAAAGCCTGATGCGCAAGCTCGAGATCCACAGTGTGGCCGGGCTCACGCGCTTCGCGCTCGAAGCCGGTCTGGTGTCCGACGCCTGACGTGTCGCGTAGTGAGGCGTTACGTCGACGTAACGTGATGGTGATCGACCCGTCGGCGCTCCGTCACGTGCGATGACGAATCTGTCTGTCCATGAGCCAATGGTTGAACCATCTCGATGCGCGAGATCGCGCCTTGTTCGCCCGCCTTGCCCTGACCTCGCATACGGCGCTCTCGCTCCGCCGATTCTGGGTCATGCTCACGCATCTCGGCGGTGCACGTGTCAGTATCGCGCTGGCAGTCATGCAGCTGATCTTGTCTCGCGGGTCGATCGCGGTCACGTCGCGCACGTTGTGCTTGCTGGCGCTCTCGCACCTCGTGGTCCAGCTGATCAAGCGATCGGTCGGGCGGCCGAGACCCACGGCTGGTGAAGCGTCGGCGGCCTTGGTGCTGATCCCCGATCACTTCTCGTTTCCCTCGGGGCACGCCTGCGCGGCGATGGCGATCGCGGTGGGCCTCGCGAGTGTGCTGCCCTCGCTGACCGTGCCGCTGTTGATCCTCGCGCTGCTGGTGGGGTTCTCGCGCGTGATGTTGGGCGTGCACTATCCCGGCGACGTGCTGATGGGTCAGGCGATCGCCCTGATGTCAGCGTATCCAATCCTGGGGTAGCGAGTCGGTTGGCGGGTCGCGGCCAACGATAGGCCCCATCTGCGACGTACGTCACGTCACGCCGTGACAGCGCTCGAGATGGATCGTCAGCCTTCTGACGCCCTTCCTCCGCCCCGACCACACAACATGTTCCTCCCCGAGCTGCTCGCCAGCAGCCTCACGACGACGCAACCGAGCACCAGCGCGACGGCCCAGCGCCTGCGGCTGTTGAGCTGCCGTCTCGAGCGTGGCCCGATCGCCACGTCGCGTGTCTCGGTGGAGTTCGAGGGACCCGCTGAGGCGCAACGGATCGTCAGTCGCCAAGAGGGCTCGGCCTGTCCTGGCGGTGATCTCCGCCTGGCGGCGCTCGCGACGCTGCATGCCATCACGCAGGCGACTTGTGGCGCGCTGAGGTTCGAGTTGATCGGCGTGAAGCCGGTGCGCGCGTTCGACACCACCGTGATGATGGTGGCCGTTTTCGCGCAGCACGAAGGCGCGATGACGCGTATCGTTGGAGCAGCGATCGTCGAGGACGATCAACTGGTGGCCACGGCGCGTGCTGCGCTGCATGCGGCCAACCGTTTGGCGTCGCCTCTGCTCGAACTGGTGCCGTCCGTGGCCAGCACGTCACCAAGCTGACGGAACGTCACGAGGGGCGAGGGGTTCGATCGGCCACCCATCAGACCCGCCTCTCGTCAGGTTCCCCGCGTGACACTTCCTTTCTCCGCCGCACCGATCCTGTTGTTGCTCGCGACCGGAGCGTGCGCCCGTGCAGGATCGGTCGCCCCGGTCTCGACGCCCAAGCCCGCAACCTCCACGGCCACGCCGGTCGCGGCGCCGGTTGCTCCACCGATCGCCGACCGCGCGACACCCGATGAGGTGGTGAGCACCGTCGTCGCCGTATTCGGCGACAGTGCGGTGCTGCGTCCGGTCGATGCCGCCGGCGCGGCGGACGATCCGATCTGGGACATCGACGTGCGGTCGTACGAGACGCACGATCGGGTCGAACACTACGTCGGGCTTTTCTCGAACAGCGCGAAGGAACGGTTCCTGGCTCGATTGTCGAGAGGGACGCGCTACGAGCCGATGATCCGGTCCAAGCTTCGGGCCAGCAGGATGCCGGAAGACCTCATGTATCTCGCGCTCGTCGAAAGCGGCTACGATCCTCATGCGTACTCGCGAGCGGCGGCGGTAGGTATGTGGCAGTTCATGAGCGGTACGGCCCGCGACGTCGGGATGCGGGTGGATTGGTGGATGGACGAACGCCGTGACCCGGCCCGCTCCACCGACGGCGCCATCCGATTCCTGAGCGCTCTCCAAAGGCAATTCGGCTCGCTCTATCTGGCGGCCGCGGCGTACAACGGTGGCCCCGGCCGAGTGGCGCGCGGGCTCACCCGCTTCGCGAGCGAGATGGATGGCGCCGAGGGCGAGGACCGTTTCTTCGCGCTGGCCGAGCAGGATTATCTGCGCGACGAGACCAAGAACTACGTGCCGCAGATCATCGCGGCAGCGCTCGTGGCCAAGATGCCGGCGCGCTACGGCCTCGTGATCGATTCGCTGCCGGTGTATGGCTACGACTCGGTGCTCGTCACCCCCGGCACGAGCCTCGCGCACATCGCCGCCGCCAGCGGCGCCACGAAGGCGGAGGTGCGCGATCTCAACCCGGCGGTGCTGCGTGGCATCACCCCGCCCGACGCCAGCATCTGGGCGCGGGTACCGGTGGGCTTGGCCGACCGTACGCGTCTCGCCCTCGACAGCATCCCCGTCGACGCCCGGCTTGGGTATCGCACGGCGTCGGTCAGCGGGAGCACCACCACGCCATCGAGCTTTGCCAGCACGCACGGCGTGACGGTCAAGCAGCTTCGTTGGTTCAATCCGACCATCAAGACGACGAAGAAGGGGCGGCTCGTGGGCGGCCAGTCGATGCGCATTCCGAGCGATCTGGCCATCGACTTCGCCCGCGAGATTCCCGATCCGGGCATCGAACGCTACGGCGGCTCGTCACCCACCACGCTGACGTCGCGCGGCATTCACGTGGTCAAGCGCGGTGAGTCGCTCGGCACCATAGCCAAGCGCTACGGTACCACGGTAAGCCGACTCAAGTCGCTCAATGGCATCAAGGGCTCGCGCGTGATTGCCGGGCAGACGCTGCGGGTGCGCAGCGGGACCGCCACCGTCTCGAAGAAGTCGAGTGTCAAAAAGGCGCCGTCCAAGAAGTAGCGTTTCGTACTCCCTACCCCTTACGCCCCACTCTCAACTTTGCCGTCAGTCGAGAATTCCGCGACCACGGTAACCCTTCGTAATGATGCTTTCGTAGCCATTGGCCGGGCTGAGCCCCATGCTGAGCGCCCGCTGTACCGCCACGGGACCGCGGTTGTAGACGAGAAGCGCCAGCTTCAGATCTCCCTTGTTCTCCCGAATCAGGCCGCGCAGGTACTTGAAGCCGATCCGAAGGTTGATGTCGGGGTCGAGCAACTGCTCTCGGGTCACGTTGGGCTGAAACTCGCGAGCAGTCCCGAGCATGAGTTGGGTAAGGCCCAAGGCCCCGGCCGGGCTGACGGCGCGCGTGTCGAAGACACTTTCCACGCGCACCAGTCGGAAGCCCAGCTCCGGCTCGATGCCCGCAGTCGTGGCCGCATCGTAGATACGGCGGGCGAGTTCAGGCTTGATCCGATATTTCGCGCTGTAGGTATGGATGCGATGCAAGCGACCGAGCGACTCACGCCGCGCGCGCTCCTTCGGATCGAGGCCAAAAGGCAGCGCGGGAGCCGCGGCGGTCTTCGAGCGCTTGAGCACCTCACCCGCCGGCCGCCAAAGCGGATGGATCGGCAGGCTGGCTGCGTTGGAGACCGCCGCGGTCGTTGCGTTGATCCCCATGCCGGAGGTCGTCGGCGCCGCCGTCCGCGTGGACGCCTCGGGCGTCACCATCACGGCCAGCGTGAACACGACCGCTGCCGCTACGAACACATTCGTCAAACGTCGTTTGGCGTGACGACGGTGCATCCGTCGTCGTCGTGCTACTGCGTCGCGATTTGGGACTTTATCGGTCGAATCGGTCATGACACCTCTTGATCAGCAGGACACTTACGGATCTCTGGTGAAGTCCCCCTTCGTGCCGCCGCGCTTTTCGCGCAGCACGATCTCGGAGATCACCATTGTCCGGTCGATTGCCTTCGCCATGTCGTAAATCGTCAACAACGACACGGAGACTGCAGTCAACGCTTCCATCTCCACCCCGGTCTGAGCGGTGGTTCTGACGAATCCCTCGACCCGAAGGCCAGGTAGGGATTCATCAATTTTAACCCGAATGTCGATTCCAGACAAAGGGAGCGGGTGACAGAGCGGGATGAGGTCGGCGGTACGCTTGGCCGCCTGAATCCCGGCCATCCGTGCAACTGGAATCACATCGCCTTTCTTCAATGTGTTGTCCCGTATGGCTTTAAGTGTGCTCACCTCCATTGAAATCGAGCCGCTGGCGAGGGCCGAACGGACCGAAATCGGCTTCTCGGCAACGTCCACCATGGTGAAATTGCCTGCCGCATCCAGGTGCGACAACTCGCGCCCGGGCAGTTCCGGCTTGTCTGGAGTCACGGGCGAAGGGTCCGATGAAGGGAGAAGAGGAGCGAGGCGGCGAGCAGCTGCGGGCTGATATTGCCCTGCGCTTTGGCCTTCGCGAGTTCGACGAGCACCACCGCCGATGCGCTGCGTCGCGCGTCGGCTTCACGTCCGCCATCGACCATCTGCTTGGCGCGTGCATGCAAAAGATGCGTGAGCGCCTCGAGGGAATCGGTGAACGCACCGCGAGCACCGGCCACGCCCTGACGGGCCGCGGCCTTGATCCGTTCGGCGACACCGTCCGCTGTGGACGGCTGCAGGGCGGCGTCGAGCATGCGTTTGGCCGCGGTGAACGCCGCCGCCATCGATTCGCCAGCGAACACCTCACCGGGTGCGCCGTTCATTCGCGCCAAGGCTTCGTCGCGCGGCACGCGGGCGAGCTTCCGTTCCACAACCGCGTCACTGAGGAACGCCTCGAGGTCGGCGCGATCGAGATTCGGGACGCGAATGGAGGAAACGCGCGACGTGATGGTGGGCAGGAGGTTGCCAGGCTCGCTGGTGGTCAGGATGATCGTGGTGCCCGGCGGCGGCTCCTCGAGCAACTTGAGAAAGGCATTGGCTCCGTGTTCGCCGCCAGCTTGCGTGACCATCCGTTCGGCGTCGCCCACTACGAATACCGCCCGGCGCGCCATCGCGGGCCGCAGAGAGGCCTGACGCACCAGCGCGCGCATCGTGGCCACATGCAGGCCGTCGGTACCCAGCGACGGCACCCAGAGGCCTTCCGCCTCCATGCGTTCGGCGATCACCTCGTCGTAGTCGGCCTTGATCTCTTCGGGAGACGCGTCGCCATCTTTCAGGCGCGGACGCGGAAAGAACCAGTGGAGATCGGGGTGCACGCCGCGAACGGCGTACCGGCACTGCAGGCACTCGCCGCACGGTTCGTCCAGGCGCTCGGTCATGGCCCGCTCACAGAGCAGGTATTGCCCAAGCCAAAGACCGAGGCGCTGCTTGCCGACACCGCGGCGCCCTTGCAACATGAGGCTGGCAGGCAGCCGGTCATCGGCCGCCGCCGCCGTGAGCCGATGCCGCAGCGCGGCATGTCCATAGAGCGGGCGAAGAGACATCGGCGCAATATGCAGGGATCACGGTCCTCCCCGTCAGTCCGCCTCCATGACTCCTCTCATGCTGCCTTCTGGTCTGCGCTCCCGCGCCCTGACGATCAGCCTCTTCGCGCTGGCCGCGACGACTCCCCTGGCAGCCCAGGCGCCTCCGCCCATGCGAGCCCGCGCGATGGGGCTGGCTCCAGGCGTCTTCCCACCGGGCGCCAACAACGCGATCACCGATGTGACAGGGGTGCGCGTGGGGCATGAAACGGTCACGTTCGGCGACTCGATCCGTACCGGCGTCACCGCGATCATCCCGCACGGGGGCGACCTGTATCGCGATCGCGTACCGGCCGCGGTGTACGTGGGCAACGGGTTCGGCAAGCTGCTGGGCGTGACACAGCTGCGAGAACTCGGCGAACTCGAAACGCCGGTGTTGCTCACCTGTACGCTCTGCATCTGGCAGGCGGGTGACGCGCTCGCCCAGTACATGCTGGCCAAGCCGGAGAACGCGAACGTGCGGTCGATCAATCCAGTGGTGGGCGAAACGAACGACGGCCAGCTGAACGCGACGCGCGCGCGGCCCGGGATCGCCGCCGCCGTGAACCGCGCGCTGGCTACCGCCGACACGGGCCGGGTGACCGAAGGCAGTGTGGGGGCAGGACACGGCACCGTGATGTTCGGCTGGAAGGGCGGCATCGGGACGTCGTCGCGAAAACTGCCGGCCTCCCTTGGCGGATACACGGTCGGGGTGATCGTCCAGGGCAATTACGGCGGGGTATTGCAGATGGCCGGCGTGCCGATCGGACAGTTGCTGGGGCGCTACGCCTTTCAGCGCGACGTGGAGCGCGCGGCGGGCACTCCACCCGGAGACTTGAGCGCGGAGCGCGGCGACGGCTCGTGCATGATCGTGATCGCCACCGACGCGCCGTTGTTGTCGCGCAATCTGGAACGACTCGGGGCCCGTGCGGTCATGGGACTCGCGCGTACGGGATCGAGCGCCTCGAACGGCTCCGGCGACTACGTGATCAGCTTCTCCACGTCGCCGCGCGTGCGCCGTTCGCCCGATGCGGCCCTCTCGACCAACGACGAACTTGGGAACGACGCCATGTCGGCGCTGTTTCAAGCGGTCACGGAAGCCACGGAGGAAGCCCTGTACGACGCACTACTGATGGCCACACCGGTCTCCACGCGCGCGAGCCGTGTGAACCCGTTGCCGCGTGACTCCGTGCGCGTGCTGCTCGAAACGCGCGGGATTCGCGCCCCTCGATAATAAATACGAACATGGATACAGCTCCTCTCCTCATGGCGACCGGCGACCGGGCGACGGTTGCGACGCACGCGCGTGCTTCCTCGATACCTTGGCAGTTGGCGGCGGTGGTGTTCGCGGCGACGAGTGTGATCGTGGGGCTGATCTGGGACATCTCGTGGCACATGACGATCGGTCGTGACACGTTCTGGACACCGGCGCACTTGGCGATCTACACCGGCGGCGCTGTGGCCGGGTTGGCCTGCGGGTTCGAGGTGTTACGTCGCTCGTTCTTCTCGACGCCAACACCGGTCGACGGCGTGACGGTGTGGCGCCTGTTCAACGGTCCACTCGGCGGATGGCTGTGCATCTGGGGCGCGATCGCGATGGTCACCTCCGCGCCCTTCGATGACTGGTGGCATGCCGCCTACGGCCTCGACGTCAAAATCATCAGTCCACCGCACGCACTGCTGGCCTTGGGCTTCATCACGATTCTTGGTGGCGCGCTGGTCATGGCGGTCGCGGAGCAGGGGCGTGCGGCTGATCGCGTGGGAGCAAATGCTGGAGCGTCGGCTACTTCCGCCGGCGTGGCGCCCTATGTGGTGGTGTACACGGGCGGACTCGTGCTCTCCATGCTGTCCGTCTTCACGACCGAATATCATAGTCGCGAGTTGATGCATCTGGGCATCTTCTACTTGGTGTCTTCGATCGTGTTTCCGTTCGCCTTGATCGCGGCGGCCCGCAGCACGAGCCTCCGCTTTGGTGCCACCGCCACGGCGGTCGTGTACACGCTGGTGATGTGCGTGCAGGTGTGGGTGCTGCCGCTGTTCGAAGGGTCGCCCAAGCTCGGACCGATCCGCACGGCGGTCACGCACATGGTGTCACTGGACTTCCCGTTGCTGCTGCTGGCGCCCGCGATCTGCCTCGACCTGCTGATGCCGCGCATTCGGCA
>Ga0105049_10002479_pt1 | contig 21911 bp, 18 predicted proteins | sample MAT06_FD_78087 | JGI IMG/M metagenome (GOLD analysis project Ga0105049, IMG submission 78087) | Freshwater microbial communities from Lake Fryxell liftoff mats and glacier meltwater in Antarctica - MAT-06 | ecosystem: Environmental > Aquatic > Freshwater > Ice > Liftoff microbial mat | place...
CGATCCCCGTCGAAAGCGCCTACTTGTATAGGGTTATGGCGCTCACCACGTAGCAACTATCGACTGTCCCGGGCGCTTACCCAAAAAACCGGAATCATCAACATGGTCAAAGTCCAAACGGACGGCTTTCCCCGGATCTCGCATGTGCATTTCTTCGACCTGGATCTGTTCCTCCCAAAATAGAAAGTGCGCATTGAGCCCGGGGTGGTTCAGTGACAATCTCACTGAAGTGAACAAGGAAAAATAACAAAACTGGGGGACATGTCTGACCTTCAGGAATTGTGTATTGCGCAGGGGCTGTAGTGCAACGGCAGGGCAGCGTCCCTCAGTGCCCCACATGCAATCTATAAAGGAATAGCCGTTACGCCGGGTTTTTTACTTGGATGGTATTCACACTGACCGCAGTAAATGCCAGCAGCACTCCAATGATGAGTGGCGAATCCAAGTACCCATTCACCACGAGATCGAGTAGAAGCGATCCGACAAGTTGACCTGCGATTGCCAACAAACTCAAGCGTAATACTCCGATTTTTCCGACCACCCAAGAAGCGGTCGCAATAAAAATTACACCGACGACGCCACCCACATAGAGCCACAGTGGACCTGATGGAAGCGCTCTTGGTTGTACAGTTCCAAATGCAACCATGATTCCAAAAGCAAGTAACAATATTGAGACACCGGTTACAAAGTTCAGCCACGCAGCCACCAACGGCTCCTCGGCAGCAGCGCTAACTCGACCGTTGATTGCTTGTTGAATCGATACACCTATCCCAGCGACGAAACACAGACTCACGAGCCAAAACGGGATCTCAGCACTGCTCGGCCGCCCTGAAACGGCGACAATCACCGCGCTAACTCCGATCAAGGCGGATAACACACGCCACCTGGTTACCGGTTGCCTACCGTGCGGGCCAAGGCCCAATCTGTCAACAATCAGAGCAGAAGCGCTCTGGCCCGAAACCAATGCGACCGAAAACAGTGCCACGCCGATTACCGGCACGGACAGGCTCTGCGAGAGAACAAACAGGGCCCCAAAAAAGCCACCAAAAAGTTCCCAACGCCTAATGTGATGTTCTCTCATCGCCAAACGCAACGTGGTAACACCAAGGCGTAACTTGGCGCTAGATACGACAATTATTGAAGCGATGAGCAGACCTAAGGAAAATGAGATGAGGGCTGCTTGCAGCCCGGAACCAACCACATCTGCCAAGGATCCATTTGCCCGTGATTGAATTGCCGTCAGCGTTCCTACAAAGAATGCGGCAAAGGTTGGAATTAAGGTGAACTGCCATGAACCTGCCTGGGGATTAGTGGAAGAAATGACGGGTTCCTGTGAAGTACATGCTCACGCCAGCAGCTTGTGCCGCAGCAATCACCTCTTCGTCACGTACCGAACCACCCGGTTGCACCACCGCAATTACCCCCGCATCAAGGAGCACCTGAAGCCCGTCCGCGAATGGGAAGAAGGCATCAGATGCGACAACTGACCCAAATGCCTGCTCCCCAGCACGATTAACGGCAAGGTGCGCCGAATCAACCCGGTTTACCTGCCCCATGCCGATTCCGACAGCCCCGAGATTCTTAGCGAGCAAAATCGCATTTGATTTCACCGAGCGGCAGGCCCGCCAAGCAAACTCGAGGTCGCGCATGGTTGCAGCGGACGCCGGTTCGCCGCTAACAAGGGTCCAGTTAGCCGGGTGATCACCACTGTCATCAATCATGTCGAGGCTTTGAACGAGCAGTCCACCCGAAATTGTGCGTGCTTCAATGCGGCGACCTGGTTGTGGTCCTAGAGCTATCAGAATCCGCAAATTGGCTTTCTCTTTGAGAACAATCAAAGCATCAGCGTCAAAGCCTGGGGCAATGATTACTTCGGTGAAGACCTTTGACATCGACTCTGCCATTTCATTCGTCACGACTCGATTCGCCGCGACTACCCCACCGAATGCTGAGACCGGATCAGTCGCATAGGCCTTGCGGTAAGCCTGTTCAATGTCGGGACCCGATGCGATCCCGCATGGATTCGCATGCTTAATGATTGCGACGGATGGTTCCAGGAAATCAAATGCGGCGCGACGAGCTGCGTCGGCGTCAATAAAGTTGTTGTAAGACATGGGTTTTCCGTGCAGTTGCTGCGAGTTTGCAATCCCTACCTCTTTACCAACACCAATGTAGGAGGCGGCACTTTGGTGCGGGTTTTCGCCGTAGCGGAGCACTTCACTGCGGATCCAAGCGGCTCCCCGCCACCGCGGAAATGCACTCTCTTCCGGTGCGACCACATCCGACATCCAGGTTGCAACCGCTATGTCGTACGTCGCTGTGTGGGCAAAGGCCTGTGCCGACAACGCGGCACGCTGAACGAGTGTGGTGCCACCAGCATCAATCGCTGTGAGAACTTCTTGGTAATTTATGGGAGAAACGACAACGGCAACATTGGCGTAATTTTTTGCTGATGCCCTGATCATGGCCGGTCCACCAATGTCAATCTGTTCAACACAGTCATCGATTTTGGCGCCGCTGGCAACGGTCTCATTAAAGGGATAAAGGTTGACCACAACCAAATCGAAAGCCTTGATGCCTAGTTCTTCTAATTGAACTACATGACCGGGGTTGCGTACGTCAGCAAGTAGGCCTGCGTGGATACCCGGGTGCAGTGTCTTCACACGTCCATCAAGGCATTCTGGGAAGTTTGTGACCTCTGCGACCGGGGTGACCGCAATCCCGGCTGCTTCAATAGTTGCGGCTGTACTGCCGGTAGAAACAATCTCCACGCGGTGCTGTGATAGCGCTTGGGCTAACTCAACGACCCCACTTTTGTCGTAGACGGAAATCAGCGCCCGTTTGATCGGCCGAATTGTCACTGGAGCCCTTTCCCTGCACGATCAATAAGTAGTTGTTGAACACTGTGCGGAAGGAGTGTTCGCTCAACGTCCTTTATTCTTTCGTGCAGCTCTGCTTCACTTTCACCCGGCCGCACATCCACCTGCGCTTGGGCAATAATTTTTCCCGTATCCACCCCATGATCAATGAAATGAACGGTACATCCGGTAACCGTGGCGCCTGCATCGATGGCGTCACGCACAGCGTGTGCTCCCGGAAATTCCGGCAGTAATGAGGGGTGAGAGTTCACTATTTGGTGCGGGAAATGGTTAACGAATGCAGGGCTGAGAATCCGCATGAAGCCGGCCGCGACGATCAGGTCCGGATCCAGTTCCAGTACCTGACGTAGCAATTCGCTCTCCCACAACTCCCGTGAATCAAAATCACCAACGGATGATTGGCGAACCGGGATTTCTCGTCGCTGCGCAATCTCGACTGCCCGCGCGGTGGGTTGATCGGTCACCAGCCCGACCACGCTGGCCCCAACCGTGGAATCCAGTAGTGCTTCAAACAACGATCCGGTTCCCGAAGCCATGACGACGATACGGGCGCTCACGGAGTTGGGTCAACCATTTCCCCTTGCAAACTACGGTAAACGTAGCCGGTTACCAAAGCGGCTAAGGGGAGAGATAGGAGAGTTGGGATTCCCCAAAACAAACCTGAAATCACGTAAGCCACCCCACTGAAAAGCAGCAACAAGATTGCCAATGGCCAATTCAGCCGAACTAAACGCGTACTTGCTTTTAACGCTTGAAATGGAGAGAGCCCACGATCCAAGGCAAAAAATGGCGCGAACTGGAAAAGCAAAACAGCAAATATTGCAGGAACAACGAAGATGAATAATCCTGCGACAAATGTGACCATAATCAGTAGGGTAGTCAAAACAAATGCCCCAAAGTGAGGGCCGGCGAACGCGTCAGCGAAACCGATTTTACGGCCCAACGTCACGTAGAGCGCCCCACGAATAACCCCTGCCGTTGCCAAAAAGGATGCGACAACGAACACCATCGCCGTGAGTAATACCAGCAAGAATGATCCCATTTCGCTTTCAAAGCACGCTGCCATTGCGGCTGAGTCCAAAGCGGGGCCTGTCCCACCCGCATCCGTGCAACGGCTAAAAGTTTGCGTCAACGGGTCTGTCGCGAATTGTTGACCAAATTGCAGGATCGTTACGACAACGGAAAGGGCAATGAACGACAGGATATTTTTTGTGAAAGCTACCCGCGCCCATCCGATGGCAGCACCGAATCGGACCACACTCATATCTCCGCTCATTGCTTCACCTGGGATTGCTCAACGTCAATTTCAGGGACAATCGCAATCGTGGATCTTCGGTCCCGCGTGAACGTTTTCGCCGGCAGAACCGCGGTTGGTGTGATGCCGACGGCTAACAAGATCCAGAAGAGCGACGCCGATAGCACGGGGTCTGGTCCCAAAGCGACCAGTCGAACATCACCCAGGTCGCCCAGAGATAACAATGCCAGGCCAGCGAAGATCACCGCCCCGACAAGCGCGATCGCAAACCCGATTACCATGCGAATAAGTGCGCTTTCTTTGGCTAAGCTCTTCGAGATCCCTACCCCCCAGATCACGCCGATCGCAACAATTAACACCGGCAGCAACCAGGCTAACGCGCCAGCCGTTTCAGGGATCGCAACGAGTGGCGGAAAGGGTGGAAGTTGTGTTGGCGCAGTAACCGGAATGAATGGGGAAACCATGACATCGGGTCCAATACTAAAGCCCGCACCAACAACGTAAGCCGCGCTCCACACCACGAGAACGGGAAGGTAACCGAGCGTCAATGCGATAATTCCCAGGATTCCGCTCCAACCTGGATTTAAACCAACAAAGAGATCCATTGCGGATCCAAAATTGACAAGTAGCCGCAGCACCAACAAAATCGCCGCTAATCCCAGCAGGGCTAAGACTGAAGCGGCTCCCCTTCGAGCAACAAAAAGCAGAAGGGCTGGAATTCGCAATTCCAAGTGGACATCTGCGCCACGAAGGATTCCGATTGAAACGGCGCTAACACCCAGCACCACCGACACGATCAGTGCCCACCCAGTACCGAAGGAAACATTGATTGACGTGGTGAGGTGTGCTGCAGCCACAACGGAAACAACGTACATAACAACCATGATCGCACCGGCAACGACCTGCCAACGGACTCCGTGCACATTGCGCCGCGAGAATGACCTCCCCGCGCGAAAAAGTAGTGCCCACGGGATAACGGCCAAGCCCCAAGGAACCAACGTGATGGTCGCCGAACCCAACTTTGGCGGTACCCCATTGAGTGCCAACCAACCCCACGTGATTGCATCAAGGTAGCCCTTCACACTCGCAGGGCGCTCACCACCAAAAACCAGGATGGGTAGTAAAACAAGTGCCGCAATGAGAACGGTTACCAGAATTATCGACCCAACATAAAGGATCGACCACATTATTGAACTCACGGCGGCCGAGCCGGTAACACCGCTAATCCGAGTCCGGGTCCCGCTCACATTCAGACGGGCACCAAGGGACTTTTCATCCACGTGGCCAACAGGAACCGGTACTGCTGGCGGCGCCTGCTGACTCACAAGGACAATCTACCGTTCCATCAGCGACTTCTGGACGAGGCGCAACTGGTTAAGGCACAACCGGCTAACCGTGTATCAGCAGCCACAGTGCCGCAACCAAACTCAGACCCAGCGCTATCGCGTAAAACATACGTTCATTGAGGCGTTTGAAGATGAAGATTCCTGCGAGTGCTCCCAATCCCAAGGCGGGTAAGAACAGTAAATTAACCTTGAGCGTTTCCAAGGTGAGCAGATCCAGCTGAACCACGATGGGTACTTTTAGCAGATTGACACCGAAAAAGAACCAGGCAGACGTTCCCATAAAAGTCAACGTGGTCACCCGCATATTGGCGAGATAAAGACTCATCGCAGTGCCGCCGGCGTTTGCTGCCATCGAAGTCATGCCGGCTAAAATCCCGAAGAATCCTGCCAATAATTGCCTCTTCGGGGATTCGCCTTCGTCTTCCGTGACCTTGTCTTTGCGAGTACGACGCCACACTTCCAGAATTACGGAAATGAGAATGAGCACGCCAAGCATGCGGGTAATAACCGTGATCGGCATGACGGTGAAGAGCACCGCCGTGATCAATAAGCCCAGCAAAACTCCGGGCAGCAACCGAAAGATCAGCGGCCAGTTCACATAGGAGCGAAAACGACTCAGAGCAATGAGGTCACCAACGATGAGCAGTGGAAGTGCGAAAACACTTGCAACCGTGGGATTCAACGCCCCAGCCAAAGGCGTGCCCGCCACTACGCCGACCACCGGCATCGACGTCTTTGAAACTCCATAAAGAAATATGGAAAAGGCAATAATCGTGAAAGTGAGTGTCGTCCAATCGGCCGTCACGAGCGAAACGCCGGTGCCAGCGTCTACGACAGAATCTGACGCATGAGCTCAGCGGCAGCACTTGGCGTCCGACCAAGCTTGACCCCTGCGGCTTCCAACGCCTCAGCTTTTGCAGCCGCGGTGCCAGAAGACCCGGAAACAATCGCCCCAGCGTGGCCCATAGTTTTACCTTCAGGTGCGGTGAAACCGGCAACGTATCCAACAACCGGCTTGGTGACATGGTCTTTGATGTAGGCGGCGGCCCTCTCTTCAGCATCACCACCGATCTCACCAATCACGACGATAGCGTCAGTTTCGGGGTCGTTCTGGAAAGCCTCGAGTGCATCAATGTGGGTCGTCCCAATAATGGGGTCGCCACCGATTCCGACACAGGTTGAGAAACCGAAGTCGCGAAGTTCATACATCATTTGGTAGGTCAGGGTCCCCGATTTGGAAACCAGTCCGATTCGACCCGGCTTGGTAATGTCGGCGGGAATAATTCCGGCATTGGACACACCTGGGCTAATGATTCCAGGGCAGTTCGGTCCGATGATCCGAGTAGTTCCCGCATTCACGGCGTACTGGAAGAACCGCGCGGTGTCATGAACGGGGATGCCTTCAGTGATCACGACACACAGTGGAATTTTCGCATCAACGGCTTCTTCGACCGCGGCCTTGGCGAACTTGGGTGGCACGAAAACCACGGAAACATTCGCACCCGTCGCCGCGATTGCCGAAGCAACGTCATTGAACACTGGAATTCCGTCAACATCAGCACCCGCTTTTCCAGGGGTAACACCAGCGACAACGTGTGAACCACTTGCAACCATGCGGCGGGTGTGCTTTGTTCCTTCGGAACCCGTCATACCTTGAACAAGAATCTTGCTGTCTTTATTGAGCCAAATTGCCATTGAATTACGCTCCCTTTCGAGCCGCTGCGAGTTCGGCTACCCGGCGCGCTGCCGCGTCCATGGTGTCTACCAGTTCAATAAATTTGTGATTCGCTTTGTTAAGAATTGCTCGACCTTCGACCGCGTTATTTCCATCAATTCGCGCAACAATTGGCTTGGTGACACGCTCACCAAGTTGATCAACCGCCTGGAGAATCCCATTGGCCACTGCATCACATGCGGTGATTCCACCAAAAATATTAACAAAGACCGCCTGGACTTCGGGGTCGTTGAGCACAATGTCGAGTCCATTCGCCATGACTTCAGCCGATGCGCCACCACCGATATCAAGAAAGTTCGCCGGCTTGATGCCACCAAATTCTTCACCAGCATAGGCGACAACATCTAACGTGCTCATGACCAATCCAGCTCCGTTACCAATGATTCCAACGTCGCCTTGAAGCTTCACGTAGTTTAAGTCCATCGCTTTCGCGCGAGCCTCAATGTCGTCGGCTGCCGAGTCGTCAAATCCGGCGTGGTCGGGTTGACGGTAGCTAGCGTTGTCATCAATTGTCACTTTTCCGTCGAGTGCGAGCACCTCACCGGTTGGTGTGAGCACAAGGGGGTTTACTTCAACCAGGGTCGCATCTTCAGCCACCATGACTTCCCAGAGCTTGACCAAAATGTCGGCAACCTGTCCCTGGATTGCTTCGTCAAATTTCGCTGCTTTAGCGATCTCGCGAGCTTTTTCCGGGGTCACCCCTTCCAGAGCATCGACCCTTATTTTTGCGAGTGCTTCCGGGTTGTTGACGGCTACTTCTTCGATTTCCACGCCACCTTCAACACTGGCCATTGCCAAGAAAGATCGGTTGGATCGATCGAGTAAAAATGAGACGTAATATTCCTCGGCAATGTCCGCGGCATGGGCAACGAGCACCTTGTGGACGGTGTGACCCTTGATGTCCATGCCCAAAATCGCATCGGCAACCTCACGGGTCTGAGCGGGGTCCTTTGCCAACTTCACGCCCCCCGCTTTGCCTCGACCACCGACCTTCACCTGGGCCTTGACAACAACCGGCCCGTTAATTGACTCGGCGATCGCAACAGCAGTATCAACGTCGCTGCAAACATCGCCCGCGGTAATGGGGAGCCCGTGCTTTCCAAAAAGCTGCTTGGCTTGATATTCGTACAGATCCACTAAGTCTCCCTCTTCGTCAACGACATTGCTCTCACCACCGCAGTGCGGATCAACCCTATTGCCTCGGTATCAGCCGAAATCACGGAATCTGTGTGATCTTGCACGCACTAACCTTTAGCGATCCACCGACACATGCTCATTGACCCAATCCACGACCGACTGGATAGTGGTGCCGGGTGTGAAAATTTCGGCGACGCCACCCGATTTGAGAACAGGAATGTCTGCCTCAGGAATGATCCCGCCACCGAACACCACGATGTCACTCGCGCCGGCTTGCTCCAGTTCGCTCAGAAGTTCGGGAAAAAGCGTCAGGTGGGCACCGGAAAGAATCGAGATCCCAATGACGTCGGCATCCTCCTGAACCGCGGCAGCAGCAATAGCAGCCGGTGTCTGGTGCAGGCCCGTGTAAACCACTTCACAGCCGGCGTCGCGCAATGCCCGTGCAATTACTTTAGCCCCGCGGTCGTGCCCGTCCAAGCCCGGTTTAGCAATGACCACTCGGATCGGGCGTGCGGCTGTACTCATGGAGAAAAGGCTACCGTGTGTCCTCAACATCCTTCATGGCCCTCAATCGTTCACCGAACCCAAGCCATAAGGTGGTAAACATGACACAGGCGCCCGGTTACTCAATCACGATTCGAATGCACGTCACTCCGGAACTGCACGCTTCAGGGAGAATCATTTCAGCGGTGAGTGGTACGGGCGCAGTTATTACCGGGCTCGACGTCTCAGATCCGGGCACCGAAACCACGGTGGTTGACCTCAGCGCCTTGGCACACGACCCGGATCACGCCGAAACGATCCGAGACACTCTCAACGCCATTGACGGTTGCAAGGTCGACAAACTCAGTGATTCAGTTTTCCTCGTTCACCTGGGTGGAAAAATTGAAGTCGGTGTCAAAGTGCCGATGCGTAACCGCACCGATTTGGCTCGCGCCTACACCCCCGGAGTCGCCCGAGTTTGTCTCGCAATCGCAAATAATCCAGCCGACGCACGCAACCTCACCATAAAGCGCAACACGGTTGCTGTTGTCACCGATGGTTCCGCTGTGCTCGGCCTGGGAAACATCGGTCCCGAAGCAGCGATGCCGGTCATGGAGGGTAAAGCTGCGCTCTTTAAGAAATTTGCCAATGTTGATGCGTGGCCAATCTGTCTGGACACCCAAGATGTTGATGAAATTGTGCGGACGGTTGAAATCATTGCTCCCGGTTTCGGCGGAATTAACTTGGAAGATATCTCGGCGCCACGTTGCTTTGAAATCGAACGCAAGTTGCGTGAACGACTCAATATTCCGGTTTTTCACGATGACCAACATGGGACCGCGGTCGTCGTACTTGCCGCACTGATTAATGCGTCCAAACTGGTAAAGAAAGAGCTTTCCTCTTTACAGATCGTGATGTCGGGAGCCGGAGCGGCCGGTGCCGCCGTTGCCCAACTACTCCTACATGCTGGAATACAAAACATCATGCTCTTTGACTCCAAAGGTGCAATTTCAACGACGCGGACTGATCTGGATCCCGATCGCACTGAACTTGCTCAACGCACCAACTTGATGAACTTTGATGGTTCAATCCAAGAGGCGATGGTTGGTTCGGACGTGTTTATTGGCGTGTCACAACCCAATCTGATTACCGCGACCGATGTTGAAAAAATGGCGAAGGACTCAATTGTTTTCGCGCTGGCGAACCCCGACCCAGAAATCAATCCGATTGAGGCTGCGAAATTTGCCAAGGTTGTCGCAACGGGTCGCAGTGACTACCCGAATCAGATCAACAACGTCCTTGCGTTCCCGGGCATATTCCGAGGACTCCTTGACAGCGGTGCAATTGATATCACCGATGAAATTCTGATGGCTTCAGCAAATGCGATTGCAGAGCGTGTCAGCGAGCAGGCCCTCTCCGCTGTTTATATTGTGCCAAGCGTCTTTGACAGTAGTGTCGCCCCAGCGGTTGCGGCGGCAGTTATCGCGGCAGCCAAGGTGAAAAGTTCCATTAACTAAAGTTTCTCAACGGGCGCGTAGCGCAGCAAGAGGCGCTTCACTCCAGAGGCACCAAAATCAATGGTGGCATCAGCGCGATCACCACTGCCGCCGGTTTCAACGACGGTTCCCATGCCAAATTTCTCGTGAGTGACGCGGTCCCCGGCGTTGAGTGAGATGGTATTGCCGTCAACACTTTTGCCACCTCGCCGAAGGGATGAGTCTAACCCTGCCCAACTCGTGGAACCAAAACTTGAACTCGGGGCAAACATCGGTGGCGCTTCGCGTTCCCACTTCAGGTGTTGTTCTGGAATCTCGTCCAAGAAGCGGCTCTGTGGATTGGCGGCGGGACTCCCCCAGGAGGATCGGGTTAACGACCTGCTCAGGTAGAGACGCTGACGGGCTCGGGTAATGCCGACGTAGGCGAGTCGTCTCTCCTCTTCCAATTCGCGCGCCTCACCCAGAGATCGGGAATGCGGAAAAATACCCTCTTCCATGCCGGTGAGAAATACCGTGGGGAATTCGAGGCCCTTTGCAGTATGCAGGGTCATCAGGGTGACGACACCACCGTGGTCCTCACCATCGGGGATTGAGTCAGCGTCTGCAACTAGGGCAACATTTTCTAGGAAGTCAATCAATGTTCCTTCGGGGTTGTCGACCAAGAAAGATGCGGCGACGGATTCGAGCTCGGCGAGGTTTTCAATGCGACCTTCATCTTGTAAATCCGTTGACGCCCTCAACTCTGAAAGGTAGCCACTTTGTTCAATTGCTGCCTGGACGACCAAAGCCGGCTCCGTGCCTGATTCAAACAGGGTTTGGAGCGCCTGCATTAACTCGACGAAACTTGCAATCGCACTTATGGAGCGGGTCGCAAGTCCGGGTACGTCAGCTGCGCGTTGCAGGCTCTCAAAAAAGGTAATGCGCTCGCGTTCAGCGAAGGCACCGATCATGGCTTCGGCGCGGTCACCGATCCCTCGCTTGGGGGTGTTCAGAATTCGGCGAAGCGACACTTCATCGGCTGGATTAACGATTGTGCGCAGGTAAGCCAAAATGTCTCGGACTTCTTTGCGTTCATAGAAACGAACACCGCCAACGACTTTGTACGGCATTCCGGTTCGAATAAACACTTCTTCCACGGCACGCGATTGGGCGTTGGTCCGATAAAACACCGCGGTGTCTCCCGGCCGAGAAATTCCTTCGTCGGACATGCGGTCAATTTCACGGGCGATAAATGACGCTTCGTCGTGTTCGTCGTCGCCAACGTAGACCTTAATTGGATCACCGTCACCCGAATCGGTCCACAAACTCTTTGCCCGGCGTGATGAGTTCTTGGCAATCACCGCATTGGCAGCACTCAAAATAGTTTGGGTTGATCGATAGTTCTGTTCCAATAAGATCGTGGTCGCATTCGGGTAGTCCCGCTCGAACTCTTCAATGTTACGAATTGTTGCTCCGCGAAACGCGTAAATCGACTGATCCGCGTCACCTACGACACACAATTCACCCGGTGGCGGGGATTCAGGCGACGCCGCAACGGTGCCGACTAATTCTTTGATCAACATGTATTGGGCGTGATTGGTGTCCTGATACTCATCGACCATAATGTGACGGAACCGGCGCCGATACATATTTGCCACTTCAGGAAAGAGTTGCAGTAACGCGACGGTTGAACCAATCAGATCGTCGAAGTCAAAAGCATTAGCCAGGGTTAGCCGGTTTTGGTATTCGCGGTAAATCTGGGCAATCACCGATTCAATTGCTGCGTCTTTATCTGAAACCAATTGGGTATTAGTAAGAAAAGTCTCGTGGTCGATCAACTCATTCTTCGCCGATGAAATTCGGGACAGCACCATGCGTGGCCTGGTATTTTTTGCGTCAATATTGAAATTGCGCAGGATCAAGATGATCAATCGAAGTGAATCCTGGGTGTCATAGATAGTGAAGTTGCTCTTAACTCCAAGCCGGTGCGCCTCGGCACGCAGGATCCGAACGCATGCACTGTGAAAAGTAGAGACCCACATGGTACGACCGATCGGTCCGACAATGTTGGCGACCCGCTCCTTCATTTCAGCCGCTGCCTTATTGGTGAAGGTGATCGCGAGAATCTGTCCGGGGGTCGCATCTCCCGTTGCCAACAAATGCGCAATGCGACGGGTAAGAACCCGAGTTTTTCCTGAACCGGCACCGGCAACGATCAGAAGTGGGCGGCCTCTGTGCTCAACCGCGGTGCGCTGCGCGGGGTTGAGATCTTCGAGTAATTGATCCCCCCTGGCCGAAAACAGCTGGGATTGGCTCGATTGCGACACTACGGCAGTCTAGGCCTAACCGCCGACAACACCTCACACGGCGAAAGTCAGCGCTTGATGTAGCCAATCACGCGGACCCACGTTTTCGTGGGAACACTTGATGCAAGCGCCAAGAGTCCTTTGTCTCCCACTTCAGCCACCACGATTGATGTGGTCTTGCCGAGCGCCGTCACCGTTGCTGAGCGTGAGCCACGGTCAATTCCGCCAACCGCATACGCCACAAATCGACCATCGGTACCCTTCCCCTTCGTCGTGATCCGGAGGATCACCGCCGCCACATTCTTCTGCTTTTTGGGTACATCACCGATCCCAGTTACCTTCGCCAGTTTGACTTCGGCGCCATCAAAGTTCGTTGTCGTAAGTTTGCGGGAGGACATTCCGCGGGCTTTGAGTGGTAACACCCCGGTGCGGTAACCGAGTACCTCCACTTTTACTTGCACGGTTGATTTCTTCGAAGCCGCGAGCTGCACGGTGCCACCGACAACCGGGACAACCAAGATCGCGGTCCGAGTTTTAGCTTTTCGCACCTTCAGTGTTGCCGCATTTACTTTTTCACCAATTTGACCGATCCGAAGTTTACCTTTATTCGTGGATTCACTGGTCGTGACGGTCACGAGGGCACTGGTGGCTTCAACTGGTAGTCCCGCGAGGGTCACGGTTCTAGTCTCACCCGGCTGAATCGCACCTTGGCTGACCGACTCGTAACCAAGTTCGGCGCCAATTCCAACGAAGTCGCCTTCTTCCGGTGGCCCTGCAGGAGCAGGCGCAGCCGGAGCCACTGGCGCCGTTGGAGCCACGGGAACAGGTGCCGGTGTTGGCCCGAACTCGGTCATCGGGGCGACCAGCGTGTCGCTCACTACTTCAGCTTTGTTTTCAACTTCTGAACCATTGGGGTAATAACCTAAAACATCAACGGTGACATCTGTTGCTCCAGCAGTTGTCGCGATGGCAATGGTTCCATTGGATGCGACCGGGATAATCGCATCCCCTGACGCATCAGAATTGATCGGCGCTTTGACAACAGGAACACTGGATCCGGCTCCCGGTGCCCATGCGCGCAAAGTTGTTGGGGCGTTTGTCCCCAATGCGGAGACACGAATCAGGACCGCTGCAACGCCGTCCGCGGGAACGCCACCTACGCCGGTGACCTTTGCAAATATTCTTTTGCTATCCCCATTCCAACGATCCTGTTGCAAGCGACAGCGTTCTTTCACACCGATAACCGTTCGGGTTCCAACAACGCGAACTTGGGCTACGGCAACCACACCGCCGGCGCGGGTAGCGGGTGCACCGCCAGCCGAAGACTTTTCCCGTGCGCAGAAAGGTGCGGTGAATGCGGTGCCGTCCCAGAATGAGGAGCGACCAGAAGCGCCATCCCACGTTAGTGAAATGTGAATGTGGTTGCGGTGACAGGTATTGTCTGACCCTTTGTCCGGCTTTGCGAAACAACCTTTGAGTTCGGTCCATCCTCTATTAATGTCGTAGCCGCGCCAGATCCGATCATTCCAACCGATGTACATCACGCCAAGTCGAATCGCGTTGCCGTACTCAACCCCGAATTGATCAGGACCGAGTAACCAGTTCAAAAATGTTTCGGCTTCGGCGCGGTCGCCAGCGTCACGGACGTTACCCATCCAGTCCAACGCGCGACCTTCTTTGTGCTCGCTTTGCCCACCGATCCCACAGTCGCGTGGGATCCACACGGTTTCTTCCGCTCCGTAGGTCGCCTTAATCAGATCGGCGAACCGCTGGGTCCCTGGTTTTGGTACCGGGTCGCATTGGGACTGCCCCTCGTATTCAGGACGCACGTCGTACTCGGCAGGGAGTGGTACGGGGGCGCCTGCCGGCATTGGCGCTGCCGGCAATCCGACGCCGGGCTCAGGTGCACCGGCGATTACTCCGGTCCAATTCGTTGATTGCCAACCGCTTCCATCGGCCGTAGCCGGACTGGCTTGTAAAATGAGGGCGCTGGCAAATACAAAAATTCCACCGCCGCGCAGAAGTGCAGACAAGGAAGGCAGGGCAGAAAGCCCTATATTGTGGGGAAGCACCTGCATACTCTGACACGAAAGTGACGCATGTGACTAACGTACACGAGTAAGAACAAGTGTGTAATTCATTATTAAGGCAAAATTTAATGACTCATAAAGGGAAATTAATGGAAATCGAACGTATTTTGGTCATCACCGCCCATCCCGACGACGTTGATTTCGGCGCGGGAGGCACCGTTCGCGGTTGGACCGAGGCTGGAATAGCGGTCAGTTACTGCATTTGCACCGATGGCGATGCTGGCGGAGCGGACCGCGATGTCCCCAGAAATGAGATTCCCGCGATTCGCCAGGCTGAACAGCGGGCATCCGGGGCCGCCCTCGGCGTCACTGATATTCACTTCCTCGGTTACCAAGATGGTGATCTTCAGGTGACCCAAGATCTGCGACGGGATATCAGCCGAGTGATTCGCCAGGTCAAACCCCAACGTGTGCTCATGCAATCACCTGAACGCAACTGGGGTCGCATTTATGCCTCACACCCTGATCACCTGGCTGCAGGTGAAGCCGCCATTTTTGCGGTCTACCCCGATGCCCGCAACCCCTTCGCTCACCCCACCTTGCTGCATGAAGAAGGCTTAGACGCCTGGAGTGTGAGTGAAGTGTGGGTGATGGGCGCACCTGAGGTGAATCACTATGAGGATGTCACCGACATGCTGCCGCACAAACTCGCTGCCTTGCAAGCCCATGAATCTCAAACAGCACACATGGAGGACCTTGAACAGCGGATTCGCGGCTGGATGTCAGCTACTGCAATTGAAGCCGGATTCGGTTCCGAAGCGCTCGCTGAAAGTTTCCGGGTAGTAAATACTGCTTGAGATCCCTAAAACGTTCAATTCCACAGAACAGAAATAAAGATATTAGAGATGCTCAGGGCGCCAATGACTCCCCATAATGCGACCTGCGGTGGGGTTCTCCTGCGGCCAATGAACGCCAGCACCGTCACTACCAACACAATTGCGAGTTTCACACCGATCTTGGTGGTGTCTATTTCGCCATCAACTGTTCCACTTTCAACCAGGCCAACGAGCACCACACCCGTAACGAGCTGAGTGAGTGCGCCGTGCCACATTGCGGCATTAACGCCCTTTTCTGGACTCGAAATCTGCACGATGAATCCGCCAACCAAACTGGCAAGACCGATGAAATGCAAAATCACGATGAGGTTATAAATGAAGTCCATATGCACACACTAACGGTTGGTTCGGACTTTCCCAGAAACTGGATGAGATCGTCAAAAAAAGCCGCCTTAAGGCGCTTTTTTGTCGGACTATCCCAGTTTCTGGGAAAGTCGGTGGGGTGGGAGGTGTGGTGGTGGCGGGGTTATTCCCACTCGATGGTGCCAGGGGGTTTACTGGTGACGTCAAGGGTCACCCGGTTGATCTCCGCGACTTCGTTGGTGATTCGGTTGGAGATTTTTGCAATCAAGTCATATGGCAATCGTGACCAGTCCGCGGTCATGGCGTCTTCACTAGACACCGGCCGCAGCACGACCGGGTGACCATAGGTGCGGCCATCACCTTGAACGCCCACACTTCTTACGTCGGCCAATAGCACAACAGGGAATTGCCAGACATCACGATCCAGACCTGCAGCGGTAAGCTCCTCGCGGGCAATCAAGTCAGCACGGCGCAAGATCTCCAGTCTCTCTTCATTGACGGCGCCAATAATTCGGATCGCTAAGCCCGGGCCGGGGAACGGGTGCCGCCACACAATTTCCGGCGGTAGCCCAAGTTCTGAGCCCACCTGCCGGACTTCGTCTTTGAATAATGTGCGCAGCGGTTCAACCAGAGTGAACTCGAGGTCTTCCGGCAACCCACCAACATTGTGATGGCTTTTAATGTTGGCGGTTCCCGAGCCACCTCCAGATTCAACAACGTCTGGGTAGAGCGTCCCCTGCACTAAGAATTCAACTTTGTTACCTGAGCTACCGGCTTGCTTCACAACTTGTGCTGCCGCGTCTTCAAAAACCCGGATGAACTCGCGGCCAATAATTTTACGTTTGGTTTCCGGATCGGTAACGTCTGCGAGCGCGTCCAGGAAGCGCTTTTTGGCGTTGACAACAACCAACTTGATTCCGGTGGCAGCCACATAGTCGCGCTCCACCTGCTCTGCTTCACCTGCGCGCAGAAGTCCGTGGTCCACAAAAACACAGGTGAGTTGATCCCCCACCGCTCTATGAACCATCGCAGCAGCAACCGCGGAGTCGACTCCACCAGAAAGTCCACAAATCACTTCAGAGTCGCCAATCTGCTTGGAGATTCTGGCGACTTGTTCATCGATCACATTCGACATTGTCCAACTCGGTTCACACCGGGCCACGTGAATCAGGAAGTTCGAGAGGACTTTCTGACCGAACTCAGAGTGCAAAACTTCAGGGTGGAACTGCACACCGGCACGTGAATGCTCAAGGTCTTCAAAGCCGGCAACCGGGGCTCCCGCGGAGACCGCGCACACACTGAAACCCTGCGGCGCTGACGTAACGGCGTCACCGTGGCTCATCCAGACTGAGATAGATTCGGGGACATCGGAAAAAATCTTCGCCGCTGTTGTTGTGAGTTCGGTGCGGCCATATTCACTGGTACCGGTATGTGACACTTCCCCACCCAGGGACTGTGCCATTAATTGGAAACCGTAACAAATCCCGAAAACCGGTATTCCGAGATCGAAAATTTTCGAATCAAATACTGGAGCACCTGGTGCGTAAACACTGGATGGACCACCGCTGAGAACAATTGCCGAAGGGGATTTTGCGCTCACTTCCGTTGCGGTAATTGCGTGGGCGACAATTTCAGAATAGATGTTTTCTTCACGAATTCGGCGGGCAATCAACTGCGCGTATTGGGCGCCAAAGTCAACAACAAGGACGGGCCCTGACGGATTCGACGGCATTGCCCAAGCGTAGTAGTGGTGAGGTCAACTGCTAAAAGCACCAAGGGCCAGGAATGCAATCACGAGCAGAAAATAGATGGCTCCGCCGATCACAAATGTGGCAACCATGAATCTTCGAGCCCACCGAGAAGCGGCGACTGCTCCGCTTTCGTCACCTTTTTCAAGCCGTCGGCGTGCCGTGAAAGCGAATGACATCGCGATAATCCCCAATGGCAAAAAAAATAGGATGGCTCCGATCAAAGACGATCGCAGATACGTCTTTGAGGCCACATTCATTGCCTAACCATAATCACATAGGGACAAGGCTGACTTCCCAGAGTCATTAAATCGTTGTGCCGTGGGATTAGGCGCCTCGCGAGGTGTTGGCTGGCAATCCCTAACGCCAGCCAATTTTTTTCATGAGCCCCAAAGACGTGGTGAGAAGGTTCCCCCACGTCTCATCACTGAGACCAAATGGTGGGCCGAACCCCAAGGCATTTTGGGTGGCAATTGTTTGTGATTCGGTGTACTGCACGATCCCAGCCAACCCGTGCCTACGGCCAAGACCAGATGCGTCAAATCCACCCATGGGTGATCCAAGGGTTGACCACGCGGTTGCATAACCTTCGTTGATGTTCACGGTACCTGCGCGTAGTTGCTTGGCAATGGCCATGGCGCGTTTTTTGTCCCGGGAAATCACGCTGGCATTGAGCCCGTACTCGGAGTCGTTGGCGAATTGAATTGCTTGTGCATCATTTGCGAAACCGCTGATCGAGACGACGGGGCCAAAGGTTTCCTCGCGACAGACATTCATGTTCTCGGCGACACCGGTAAGAATTGTTGGTGCGATCGTGGCGTTGCCGATGAGTTGACCGCCCGTTTGAATAGTGGCGCCTTTGTCGCGAGCATCGGAAATAAAGGCCATAACCCGAGTCGCATGAACGGGTGAAATGAGCGGGCCGTAGGAGCCTCCCCAACCGATGCTCCTCTGATACGTCATTGCGCGAGTTCTACGCACGAAGGCGTCGAGGAATTCTTGCTCGATACTACTGTGGGCATAGAGTCGCTCAATGCTGATGCAAAGCTGACCCGTGTTTCCAAAACATGCACGCGTTGCGATCTCGGCTGCCTTTTCGATGTCAGCATCTGCGCGAATAATCATGGCGTTCTTACCGCCCAGTTCTAATACGGAACCAATCAGGCGCTCCCCGCATTGCGCGGCAACAATTCGACCGACCTTGGTTGATCCGGTGAACATCAGGAAATCAACCTGATTGATCAGCGGGGTGCCAAGTTTTGCTCCATCACCGATCACCACGCCAAAGAGTCCCTCGGGCAAACCTGCTTGATACAGCAAATCAATGACGTACAGCGCCGTGACGCTCGTCAGAGGATCTGGCTTCAGCACAACACCGTTACCGGCGAGTAGCGCTGGCAGCGCGTCACTCACGGCCAGGGTTAGCGGGTAATTCCATGGGGCAATAATTCCGACCACGCCCAAGGGGATATGTCGTTCAATTGCGCTGATGAGTAATGGAAAAGCGCCGGAATGCTTCCGGTTTTTGAGGGCGCCGAGGTGCCGTGCGTAGTAACGTGCGTTCAGAGTTACGTCGAGCAATTCCTCGTTTGCATCACGCCGGGGTTTGCCTGTTTCCCATTGAATGAGATCAAGGAGTTCGCCTTTACTCGCAAGGACCAGGTCATGAAAGCGAAGAAGCACTTGGGCGCGCGCTTTTAGCGAACTTGTTGCCCAAGTGATCTGTGCTGATCGGGCAGTTTCCACGGCCGTTGCAACGTCACTTTTTGTTGACAGTTTCAGCGAATACAACTCTTGCCCGTACGGCGAGGTGATGGTGATTGATTGACTCGATGTATTAGTTGGCAGTACGGCAACGCGCGACCAGTAACTCGAATTCTCAATGATCCCGGTCATGGCTAGGAAACAATGATGTCGATGCGCTGAAATTCTTTCAGATCGCTGTAGCCGGTTGTCGCCATTGCTTTACGCAGTGCGCCAACGAGGTTCATGGTTCCGTCACCGGTTGTTGCTGGGCCATTCAGAATTTGGTCTAGGGTTCCCACCTGTTTCATTTGGTGTCGTTCACCGCGCGGAAGGGTCGCATGCCAGGCCTCCGAGCCCCAATGGGTGCCGCCACCGGGTGAGTCGGTGCCGCGGGAAAGAACTGAACCAATCATTGCCGCATCGGCGCCGCAAGCGAATGCTTTAACAATGTCTCCGCTATTGCCCATGGACCCGTCAGCTATCACGTGGACGTAGCGTCCACCTGATTCATCAAGGTAATCCCGTCGCGCCGAAGCAACGTCAGCGATCGCGGTCGCCATGGGAACTCGAACGCCGAGGACTTCAGCTGTCGTGAGGGAGGAGCCCCCACCGAAACCAACGAGAACACCGGCAGCACCCGTTCGCATCAGGTGCAGGGCGGCCTGCGCCGTTGCGCATCCCCCAACAATTACTGGAATGTCCATCTCGTGAATGAAACTTTTGAGGTTTAGTGGCTCACCGCTCGCCGCAACATGCTCAGCCGAAACTGTCGTCCCTCGAATAACCAAAATTTCGGCACCGCTGCTAGCAGCAATCGGTGCGAGTTCGGCCGTTCGCTGCGGAGATACGGCAACCGAGACTGTGATTCCGCTTTCCTTGAGCTGAGCAATACGGTTCTTGATTAATTCAAGGTCAACCGGTTTGTCCGAATACAATCGTTGCAATAAAGCTGTTGCTAATTCAGGATCAGCGTGTGCGATCTCTTTCAAAAAAATAGTTGGATCTTCGTAGCGTCCCCACAAACCTTCAAGATTGAGGACAGCAAGAGCCCCATTACGCGAGATCGTGACCGCGCTTTCCGGTGAAACCACCGAATCCATCGGTGCAGCTATCAGAGGGGTTTCAAACTTGTAGGCGTCAATATTCCACGCGGTTGAAACCTCAGATGCGTCACGCGTACGACGTTGCGGAGCAATCGCAACTTGATCAAATGAAAAACCTTGGCGGGCAGACTTGGTCCCGCCGATGACGACTTCAACCATGATTACCGCCCCGAGTAGTTTGGTGCTTCGACTGTCATTTGAATGTCGTGTGGATGACTCTCGCGCAGCCCGGCTGCCGTGATTTGCACCAGACGACCTTTCTCACCGAGTTCGGCCATGGTGAGCGCACCTGCGTAACCCATGGCTGCCCGCAGCCCACCAACAAGTTGATGGGCGACTGCACCAAGTGGTCCCCGATAGGAAACCATGCCTTCAATTCCTTCCGGCACTAGTTTGTCATCACTTAAAACGTCGTCTTGGGCGTAGCGGTCCTTTGAATAGGAACGTGCCTCACTGCGACTTTGCATCGCGCCAAGGGAACCCATGCCGCGATATGACTTAAACTGCTTACCGTTCACGAACACGACATCTCCGGGGGCTTCCTCGCAACCTGCCAGCAGTGAGCCGAGCATCACGGTGTTCGCCCCGGCCACAATTGCCTTGGCAATATCGCCGCTGTACTGGATTCCGCCGTCTGCGATTACCGGAATTCCGGCAACTCGGGCGACAGAGGCGGCTTCTTCGATTGCCGTGATCTGTGGGACACCAACTCCGGCGACAACCCGTGTGGTGCAGATTGAACCCGGGCCAACACCAACTTTGACGCCGTCAGCGCCAGCGTCGATGAGTGCTAGGGCTCCTTCACGAGTCGCCACGTTTCCCCCGACGACATCGACACTGAATTCTTTCTTGACGCGAGCCACCATGTCCAGCACGGCTCGTGAGTGACCGTGTGCGGTGTCAACTATCAAGAAGTCAACCCCGGCCGCGACCAGTGCGGTTGCCCGCTTAAATGACTCGTCGCCAACACCAATCGCTGCGCCAACAATGAGCCGGCCGAGTGAATCTTTAGATGCATACGGGTATTGATCCGCTTTTACGAAGTCTTTGACAGTGAACAGTCCGCGAAGTTTTCCATTTTCGTCAACTAGGGGGAGTTTTTCAACTTTTTTCGTGGCTAGCAGGTTAAGCGCGTCCATGGGCGCGACACTGACGGGCGCCGTAACCAATGGCATGGGGGTCATAACGTCGCTGACGACGCGAGACATGTCCTCTTCGAACCTCATATCACGATTGGTCACAATTCCGACTAGGGTTCCTTGGCGATCAACTACAGGGACACCACTAATTCGGTAACGGCTACAGAGTCGATCAACATCGGCCAAAGTGTCAGTGGGCAGGCAAGTAATCGGGTCGTGCACCATTCCCGCTTCACTGCGCTTCACCAAATCCACTTGTGCGGCTTGCGCTTCAATGGGCAAATTGCGGTGAAGAACACCGGCGCCACCCTGACGCGCCATGGAGATTGC
>Ga0105049_10002485_pt1 | contig 21901 bp, 19 predicted proteins | sample MAT06_FD_78087 | JGI IMG/M metagenome (GOLD analysis project Ga0105049, IMG submission 78087) | Freshwater microbial communities from Lake Fryxell liftoff mats and glacier meltwater in Antarctica - MAT-06 | ecosystem: Environmental > Aquatic > Freshwater > Ice > Liftoff microbial mat | place...
ACGCCGCGTTGGCCACCGCGATGAACGCGCCGGAGCGGAAGTCGGCCACCTGGGTCTGACGCACCTTGGTCGAAGCGGCCATCGCCAGCATCAAGCCGTCGAGCACGAACGTATCGGCTTCCTTGCCCGCCTGGCCCGAGATGGCCGTCAGCAGGTCGTTGAGCTGGGCCGCGGCGATGGCCGGGGTCTGGCGATCAACCTCTTCGAACAAACGCCCGGCCCCAAAGGCCGCGGCGTAGCGCACCGCCGGCCGCTGATCCGACAGGGCCGTGCGGATCACGCCCACCGACGCCGGCACAGCCAACTCGCCGGCGATCCGCAGGCCGTTGACCACCCGAAACTCCTGCGTGTCCTTCACCATCGCATCGACCACCGGCTGCCACGCCGAGGCATATTCGCGGCGGAAGGGCAGCGACACCTCGCGGGCCCCCAGCGGGCCCAGAAGTGCCCTTCGGGCCGATTGAATGCGGGGCTCTTCCCCCTTGAGCAACTCGTCGCGCCGGGCGGCCACGAACTCCTGGATCGTCTTCCGCTGCGGCTCCCCGATTTGCACCGCGCCGGGAAGATCACTGGGGATCGACGGACCAACCTGAGCCAGCGCCGGGCCGCTGAAGCCAGCCAAAGCGGCCAAGGCCAAAGCTCCGGCCAGCATGAGTGCGTGTCTAGGTTGGCGTTTCACGTTCGAGGTCGCTCCGCGGTCGAATGGACGCTCGGACGGGCCGAGCCAAGGGCGAGAAAGTTAGTCGATCGGTCAGGAGGGGTCAAACTAGCAGGACGAGGCCGGGGCTCAGCCACCACCACCGCCACCGCCGGGCATGCCGGCTTGCAGGGCCCTCATCATCACGGCCTGGAGTTCCTCGGGGCTCGTGATTGTCCCCGCCCGCACCTGCGCGGCGAGGTCACGGGGCAACGACTCCATCCTCTTGAGCATCGGGGCCATCATCTTCATCGCCGCCCTGGACGACTCAGGAACCGGGACGCTCAGCTTCCACCCGCCCTCAACCTTCACAAAGTTCAGCGGATGCTGGGCGTGGCTGGGATGGCTTGCCTGGGCCGCCGTATCGCTGAGGACCTTCACCTCAAAGTCCGCCGGTGACGCGGCCATGATCTCGGGCGAGTTCAGCGACGCGAGCGCTTCCATCCCCGCCAGCCCGCCGCCCGCCCCGCCCATGCCCAACTCCGCAAGGCCCTTGCCAAACTTTTCCTTGCACGCCTTGTCCAACTCGGCGGACGCGATCGACGCGGGCGCGATCGAGTCCCAGAACTCCTTGTCCTCAGGCGTGGGGTGGTGCAGCATGCCCAGCACCTTGGCGGTTTCACTGGCGTTGGTGGCTGCCAACAGCTCGCCCAGCACCTGCCGCACCGCCACCGCCGGGTCGTCGGCCGTGGCCGCCGGGGCCGGAGCCGCTGCTGGCTGGTCGCCAGCCGGTGCCGCGTCCTCTGCGGCCTTCTGCACCCCTGCCAACTTCTGCATGCGGTCCGTCAAGCCCTTGAGCTTGTCGGCGTCGCTCGCCTTGGAGAACGATTCGTACGCCTCGGTGAACGCCGCCTTGGCTTCTTCCGACTTGGCCTTGGCCTCTTCGCTCGCCTTGGCCAGTTCCGCCACGATCTCCGCCTGCTTAGGCAGCGGCGGCGACACGCGGCTCAGGTCCGCCAGCAGATCCGCATAGATCGTCAGCCCGCGTGAACTGGTGATCAGCGCGTCGCCCTTGCCCTGCTGATAAGAACCGAGCGCCAGGTTGGCGGCCTGCTTGGCCTGCGGCTTGCCCGCGCCCGTCAGGGCCGCCCGCGCCGCCGCGACCGCCTGTTGATACCCGTTGGCCGCGCTCTCGGAGAGCCCGACCAGTTCGCCGCTGCGGAACGCCATCAACGCCGCGAGCTTGTCGGAGATTTCTCCGCCGGCCTTGGCCGCCACTCCGCCCGCCTCGGCCGCCTGGGCCTTGGCGAACTCGCTCCGCGTCCGCACTCCCGCCGCCGCCGATTCGGCCTGCGACCGCTGGGCATCGAGGCTGGTCAGATCCCGCTTGAGCTGCTCGATCACCGGCTGCTGCGTCGCCGCCTGGGCTTCAAGCTCCGAAGCGCTCACGTCCAGCCCGTCGGCCTTGCGGTTGAGCCCGGCCGACTGCTGAACAAGGGGCAGGCCCGCCGTCGCCGACATCCCTGCCGCGTCAACGACCAGCGTGGCCGATTGCGCTCGCAAGGCCTGGCCCTGCGTCAACAGATCGCCCTGGCGACGCTCCAACTCCGCCACGCCCGCTTCCAGCCGTAACTGCTTGGCGGCCGTATCGGCGTGGGATTTCTTGAGATCCTCGCTCAGCTTGGCCAGGGCCGCCAGCTCCGGGGCCGGGTCGTAGCTCGCCGAGGCCTTGGCCCGGGCGCTCTGCACCAGCCACAGTTCCAGTTGCGAGCGGATGCCCGACGCCTGGGCCGCGGCCCGCTCTTCGAGCGCCTGCGCGGGGCTCGACTTGAGCTCCGCCAGACCCGCCTTGGCCCGGGCAGTCAGCAGATTGGCCGCCGACGCCTGGCCTACGCCGTCGCCCTTGGTGTGCGGCTCGAGCATCGACACGACCGACTTGAGCCCCGCCTCGCGCTTGCCCGCGCGGGGGTCGGCGATCCGCCCGCCCGCCGTCAAACGCGAAAGCTCCGTCGTCGCGGCGCGGATGGCCTGGTCGGCCGGGTCGGTCTGCTCACAGCCCGCCCCGGCACACGCCAATAGCAGCAGCGCCGAAGAAGCAAGCCAGGGGGCGGTTCGCAGAGTGGTCGATCGTCGCATAAGTGGCTCGGGCGATGGGACATATCAGCACGGCCCGCGGCGGCGGGTGGGCCCAGAGTATACGAACCTCACCACGCCCCGCCGACCCAACACGCCCGCGCGCTTCAACGAGGCGTCGGTACCACGCCCCCGCCCGCCCCTCCCGCTCCAGTCTGGTCTTTGACAGGGTAGAAGGGACGTTGAGGTTGATAATCGAGTAGGTAGTCGGGCCGGGGCTGGTACATCGATTTCAGCCACTCCACCGCCTGCGCAAAACGCCGATCGTCTTGGCCCGACAGCGCCGGCTTGAACACATCCCGCGCCAGCGGCGGTCCACCCTCCGCTCCCCCCGCTCCCACTACCAACCGCATCACTGGCGGGTGCGGGTACCGCGATTCGCCCCGCGGGAGGGCCAGTTGCAGGAGACGCGATTGTTCGGGAGCCCCGAAGTTCAAGAGCGGCTCGCCCGCGTCGGTACGGTACTGCTGCAAGATGTACAGCGCCGTCGAGACCGTCGAGTCATTCCCCGGCTTGCGGCTGGGGAGGATCAGCCGCCCCGCCTCCGCGCCGCCATGACATTCCGATGTCGCGCACGAACTCGCCATCCAGGCCCGGAAGACATCGTCGCGAAAACGCCGGATGCTCGCCGGCTGATCCACCACCCGCACCTGCGGGTACAGATCCCGCGCTCGCAAGCGGAACAAGACGCCCAACAGCTCCGGCCCGCTCCGCCGATAGAACTCCTCGCGGCCCTCGCGCGTCGACGGGATCATCGGATCGTCCGCGAAACGCTCGATCATCGCCGTCACCGTGGCCCGAGGCACCTCCACCCGCGGCCCCGCCGATAGATCCACCTCGAACACCCGCATCAGCTTGATCTGTTCCTCGCTCAGCAGCGGCACCATCGACGGCTCCGCCCCCGCCTCGAACGCGGGGTCATCCTCCGCCGCCGGGGCCACCGGGACCGCTGCCACCCCGCCGCCGGGCACGCCCGCCTCCGGGGCCCGCGGCGACAGGCGCGAGCGGCGTCGCAGCTCAACTTGTTGCTCGAGCTGGCCTTTGAGCCGCGCGATCGTCGCGTTCGTCGGCACCCGCTCCAGAAACGCCTTCGCCTCCGCCAACGCCGTACCCAGTTGCCGCCGCGACCGCAGCCATTCGATCAGATTGGCCATCTGCTCCGGGTCCGACTCGTCCACCGCCCGCCGCAGTTCCCGATACCGCTCCTGCACCGGGCTCAGGATCCGGAATCGTTCCACCCGCTCTGCCTTGAACGTCGTCTTGATCGCCCCGATCCGCACCACAAACTGCTCGGCCGTCTGATCAACCAACAGACCCGTGAAGCGCTGACCGTCCACCATGTACAGCGTGATCTCGCGCTCCTGCTCAACCTCGTCGTCGCTCGACAAAGCAACCGCCCCCGCAGGCGCGGGCGGCGGCGCCTCGGCACCACCCGGCCCCCCCGCAGGCTGGGCCTGGCACACAGACCCATACCCTCCCAACCCCCCCACCACCGCCAGCACCACCGCCAGGGCAAGCCCGGGCAGCACCGACGTTCCAGCATTTCCGCTTCGGGCCTTGGGACGGGGCATAAGTACCTGGATTGTGAGTCCCCCGCCCCCGAGAGTCCAGCACCATCCGATCTTCCACTACGCCGCTTTGGCCTTGCTCGCCCGCTCCGCCCAGACCACCCGCGCCAGCGTCGCCACGTCCGATTCGCTCCCGGTCGTCAGATCCCGCAGACGCGGCCGACCGGCCTCGTCCGCGTCAAACCGCAGCGGCCCCCGCGCGTCGGTCTTGATCTCCAGCGTCCAGCCGCCTTTGCCCCCAACCCCGTTCCAGATGATCTTGACCCCGGCATAGATCTGCGCGCGCACGATCAGCTCGACGCTCGTCCGTACCTTCGTCAGCTCCGCCAGCTTCTCCAGCCGCTGCGTCACCGACGCCATCTTGCCGCGCGCCTCGGCCACTTCAAACTCCAGCTCCGTCAGCCGCTCCGCCTGGCTGTGGCTCAGTTTCCCCTTGACCGATTGGAGCTGGACCAGGTCGCCCAACGCCTTCTGCGTCCGCTGCTCCAGTGCTGGCACCAGCTCCGCCAGCTGCGCCGCCAACCCGTCGAGTTCCGGGAGCGCGCCCAGCACCACCTCCGTCGTCACACGCGACTCGCTCCCCAGCGTCGCCACATCCACAGCCCGCCCACACGTCAACCGCCCGCCCGCCACGCAACAGCCCGGCGACCGCATCGCCCCCCCCACCACCACACGCCCGTTGACCAGCTCGTTCTCCACCGTCAGGTCGCGCCCAACCTCGACCTCGGCGTTATTAAGGTACCGCGCCTTGAGATCGCGACCGACGCTCGCCTGCCCCCGCTCGCGCGCCGCCATGCCGCCCGCCAGATCCGCGTCGCGCCCCGCCCGCAGCGTCGCCCCTTCCACCAGCCCGACGACGCGCAAGTCGACCGCCGCTCGCACGCGGAACAAGTCGCGCACGCCGCGCTCGACTGTCACGCTGCCCACAAAATCAATGTGCCCCGTCGAAAAGTCCACAAACGCCGGCACCACCAGGTGATCGTTGACACGCAACAGCGGCGGCTTGTGCTCCAAGACGCCCCCCCGACGCGACATCACCGACCCGTCCGGCTCGATCAGCACGCTCTCGTCGTGCAACAGCTCGAATGTGTGCCCCGCCTTGGCCGCCAGCGCCCGCCCAAGCACGTCGCGCCCGTCCTCGCCCGCCGTCGGCGCGATCACCCGCCCGATCCGCACGCCGCTTTCGACAAAGACAAACGACGACTTGGAATAGTGGTCCACCGCCGCCGCCGTCACCTGTGCCTGCGGCGGGCCTGGAACCTTCAGCGTTGCCGGGTCCATCCCCGCCTCAAAGACAAACCGACCATGCTCGCCGTGTGCCGGGGCCTTGCCCGTCAGCAGCACCCGCTCGTGCGCTTGCTCCGGAGCGGCCCGATAAGCCTCGATCAAACCCGCCGCCTCGGCCTCGGCCCCACTGTCCCACGCCAGCTTCTTCTCCCCCGCCCGCGCCCGCACCACCATGACGCTGATGTCGGCCAAGTCCAAGCCCGGCGGCAGGATCACTTTGGCCGATAGCCGATCGTCGGCCACATCCACCAAAACCGCACGCGCGGCCTGATCGGTGCTCATGGTGTCACGTCCCGCGGGTTCAATGCCGCGTCTTCGACCAGCTCACGCTCAGGGACGCAGTTGCCCATTCGCTTCACTCATCGTCCTGGCCGCCAACAACCTGCGACCGCCTCCGGTCCCGGCCGCCGCTCCGCCGGCTCAGCTGGCCTTCCTGTGCAGCGTCTCGTTGATCCGCTGGCTCAACAGGTCCGGCGTGAACGGCTTGATCACGTAGTTGTTGACGCCCGCCTTGATCGCCTCGATCACCCGCGCCTTCTCGCTCTCGGTCGTCACCATGATGATCGGCGTCAGCTTGTTCATCTGCCGGTACGTCTTCACGAACGTCAAACCGTCCATGTTGGGCATGTTCCAGTCGACGAGCATCAGATCCGGCTGGAACGCGTTCACCTTCGACAGTGCGTCCTGCCCGTCGCAGGCCTCTTCGATCGTCGTGTAGCCCAGCTGGGCCAGCACCGACTTCTGGATGTTGCGCATCGTCTTGGAGTCGTCGACTAGGAGGATTTTCATGCTTGCTGCTCGCGGGTCGGGCTAGGGCCGGGAAGTTGATCTGTTGGAACGAACGTTCAGGCCTTGGCCGCCGCGGCCACCGGTGCCGCGGCCGCGTTCGCCGGTCGCTCCTGGATGCACACCTCAACCACAAAGTCGCCGCAATCGGTCACGCACGGGATCACTATGCACGGGATATCGCGCGGCCGCGCCACCGTGTGGTTGGGACCGATCACCACGTTCGGCACCGAGATCTGCACCTTCCGCTTGCCCGAGAACATCCCCTTGGCGTTCCCGCTCACCATGTTCGCCAGCTCGCCGATCGCGTCCGGAAAGTCCGGGTTATCGCTCTTCATTTCCGTCCCGGTGAACAGGCTCACCAACCGCGACGCGGTCGACGCGGGAAAGCTCAGCACCACCGACCCGACCACGTCGCCCGACATCCCGATGATGCCCGAGACGTCGTACGTAGTGCCGGGGGTGTCCTTGATCCTGGGGTCCCCGATGTTGACGCTTAGCTGCATCATCGTCGAGAACACGTTCTGAATGGACGCGATAAAGGGCGTGATGAAAGCCGGATCCATAGTTCGCTATCCTCGCTGAGAGTGTGTCGCCGCCAGCCATCCCAAGACCCGGGGCACGCGCCCGGCCCAAACTGCCGGATCCTCACGCCACCCGGCGCGCATCCGCTCTTTCAAAGACTCTTGCCACATCGACGATGAGGCTCACGCCGCCGTCGTCCCGAACCGTCGCACCGCTCACGGCCCCTCCCTTATCGATGAACTCGTCGAGCGGCTTTATCACGATCTCCTGCTGACCAATCAGCCTTGACACCAGCAAACCCACCCGCTCCTCGCCGTGCTGCAACACCACCGCGAAGGGGGACTGACCGCCAGGCGTTTGTTTTCCGAACAGATCCCCAGCCTCGATCAGCGGCAACACCGTCTCGCGGAGCCGCAGCACCGCGCGCTGGTTGATCGTCGACAGTTGCTCCGCCGAGGGTTTGACGATCTCCACGATCGCGTTCAGCGGCACCGCATAGATCTCTTCACCCGAACCCACCATCATCGCGTTCATGATCGCCACTGTCAGCGGGATCCGGATCAGCACTGTCGAGCCCTGCCCGGCCACGCTCTGAAGCTCGATCGTCCCTTTGATCTTCTCGACGTTGGCACGCACCACGTCCATCCCCACCCCGCGGCCCGAAACGTCCGAGATCTTCTCCGCTGTCGAGAACCCCGCCGCGAAGATCAGCCGGATCTTGTCGCGGTCGTTCATCATCGCCACCTGCTCCGCCGTCACCAGGCCCTTCTCCATGGCCTTGGCGGCGATCTTCTCGGGGTGCAGCCCTTTGCCGTCGTCGATGATGCGGATCTCCACCTGCCCGCCGGTGTTCGAAGCGACAAGCCGGATCGTCCCCGTCTCCGACTTGCCCGCCGCGGCGCGCACGTCGGGCATCTCGATCCCGTGGTCGGCCGAGTTCCGCATCAAGTGGATCAACGGGTCGCCCAGTTCCTCGATCACCGACTTGTCGACCTCGGTCTCCGCGCCCTCGATCTCGAGGTTCATCTTCTTGTTCAGCTTGGCCGCCAGGTCCCGCACCAGCCGCGGATACTTCCCAAACAGCTTGTCCAGCGGCTGCATCCGCGTCTTCATCACCGCGGCCTGCAGATCGCTCGTCGTCCGATCCAGCCCGCCCGAGGCCTGGCTGATCTGTTCGCGCAGGTCCTGCGTCCCCAGCTTCATCGCCAGGATCCGCCGCGAGATCGCCGACATGCGATTCTTCTGCAGCACCAGCTCGCCCACCAGGTTGAGCAGCGCCTCGAGCTTGTTCACATCGACGCGGATCGTCTGCTCCATCGTCGTCGCCGGGCCCACCGGTCCTTGCGTCGCGGCGGCCTTCTCGGGCGGCTTGCCCTCGGGCGCGTGCTCGACCGCCGCCGCCGCCACTGGCATCACCGCGGCCGCCACCGCCGCGACGGCCGGAGCCGGAGCCGTCAGCGCCGCCTCGAAGGCCGCGACCAGGTCATCCACCGCCGGCGAGATCACCTTCTTGTTCGCCAAGCCCTCGCACTGCACGCTGAGTACGTTCAGCACGCCCTCGGCGGCCTTGGCGGCCCGCGCCGCCGACTCGTCCGTCAGCTGCGGTGCCACCGCCGCCAGCTTGCTCAGCAAACCCACCATCCGCTGCATCGACGCGAACTCGAAGAACTCCGCCGTCTTCTCGATCGCCATGGTCTGCTCGGCCAAGTCGCGGGCCGCGTCGGTCCGGGCCCCGCCGTCGGGCAGCTTGGCGACCAGCGCCACCACCTGCGTCAAGCTCTGCTTCAAGTCGGCGACAAAGTACTCGAGCAAATCGGCCTTGCCCGGCGGGAGGTCCAGCGCCGCTTCGCCCGGGGCCGACGCCGCCGCCGGCGCAGGAGCACCCGTGGGGGTTGCCGCGACCACGGCCGCGGTCGTCTTCTTGCCCTCGCCCAGCGCCGTCAGTTGTTCCACGAGCTTCGGATCGGCCGCGCACAGCTCGCGACCCTCGCGGAGCTCCACAAACTGCTGCTTCACCACATCCACCGCCGCCAGCAGCAAGTCCATCGCCGCCTTGTCGACGATGAACACGCGGTTGCGGGCCGCGTTGAGCGCGCTCTCGGTCGCGTGCGCGATGTTCACCAGGTTGGTCAGTGCCAGGAACGACGCCGACCCTTTGATCGTGTGCAACGCGCGGAACACCTGATTGAGCAGCTCGGGGTCTGAAGGCGTCCCCTCCAGAACGATCAAGTCCTGGTCGAGTCGCTCGAGCAGCTCGCCCGACTCGGTCAGAAAGTCCTGCAGAAGCTGAGGGTCAAAGGTCATCACGTCTGGTATTCCCTGTCATCTATTCGCGCCGTCGCACCGAACTAGGCCGCCTTCGTGGCAGGCTTGGACTTCTGATAGCAGAATCCCTGTGGCACATTCACCTGCTCGAACGGCGTCTTGAGCCCGCGCAGCGTCTCGCTGTGCCCGATGAACAGGTGCCCGTCGTCGGCCAACTGCTCGCCGAATGTGTTCACCACCTGCTCCTTCATCGCCTCGTCAAAGTAGATCATCACGTTGCGGCAGAAGATCACGTCCCAACGCCCGTGCCGCTTGGCCGCCAGGCGGTCCTTCAGGTTCAGCACATCGAACACCACCATCGACTTGATCGTCGCGTCGATTGTGAACGTGGTCCCTTCCTTGCGGAAGTACCGATGCAGGATCGTCGGCGGGGTCGAGCGAATCGCGTAGTCGTTGTACTTGCCCTCGGCCGCCACCTCGAGCGCTTTCTCGCTGATGTCCGTCCCGAGGATCTCGACCCGCCAGTCGGCCAGGCGGATCCCCAACGTGCGGTGCACCATCATCGCCAGCGTGAAGGGCTCCTCGCCGCTGCTGCACGCCGCCGACCAGATCCGCAGCCGCTTCGTGGACGCCCGCGCCTCGATCAGTTTCGCCAGCGCCTGCTTCTCGAACACCTCCAGCTGCGGCTCGTTGCGGAAGAAGCTCGTCTCGTTGATCGTGATCTTGTTGAACATCTCCTGGAACTCGTCGTCCCGGAAAGGCCCCATCGTCAGGAGCTCCACATAATGGTCGTAGTCGTCGATCTCCAGCTCCACCAGCCGCCGCGAGAGCCGCGACTCCAGCACATACTTCTTCGCGTCCGAGAAGTGGATGCCCGACCGCTCGTAGACGATCTTGCGCAGCTTGTCGAACTGCGCCGCACTCATCACCGGGTCTTTAACCGTCTCGGGCATGGGTCTTCCTTGAACAAACGTCCTCGCGATATCCTCACGCGGGTCGGCCGCCCATCACGCCGCGATCGACTGCATCTCCGCCGCCTGGAACAGCTTGCTCAGGTCCAGCAGGATCAGCAGCCGGTCCTTCAGTTTGCCCACGCCCGCGATGAAGTCCGAGTCTGCCGACGAGGTCATCTTCGGCGCCGGCTCCACGATCGAGCTGGGGATCCGCAGCACCTCGCTCACGCGGTCCACGATGAACCCGATCACCCGCCCGTGCACCTCCACCACCACGATCCGGCTCTGCTCGCCCTTCTCGCTCGGCGGCAAGTTGAACTTGCGCCGAAGGTCCACCACCGGGATGATCTTCCCCCGCAGATTGATCACGCCCTCAACGTCCGGGGGGCTCTGAGGAACCCGCGTCAGCGCCATCATCCGGTTGATCTCCTGCACCGCCAGGATGTCCACCGCGAACTCCTCGTCCCCCAGGCCAAAGGTCACCAGTTGCAGCTGCGCGCCGCTCCCGCTCACTTCCGCCGCTGCTTTCCCTACAGCCGTTGCCGTCGCTGCGATAGCCATTGCTGGCTCCTTTTCTGGTCCTTGTGTGTGATGCCGATTCGGATAAACCTGACGGCGTCGTCCATCGACGCATCCAACAGACGCCTTGACCCCCACCGGAATACCCCGCACGTTCAGCGCGGCCTCGGCAGGCAATAACGGTCGCTCGGACCTGCCGCTACGCCGCCCGGATCCCCGAAGCGCCCGACACCGTCGCCACCATCGCGCCGATCTCCGCCGGCGTCATGCTCCCGTCGGCCAAACCCGCCTGCGCGACCGCCTTGGGCATCCCATAAACCACGCACGACTGCATGTCCTGCGCCAAGATCGTCGCGCCCTTGGCTTTGAGCGACCTGGCCCCCAACATCCCGTCGTCGCCCATCCCTGTCAGGATCACCGCCAGGGTCTTCCCGCCGCACGCTTCCGCCGCCGATCCGAACAGCTCGTTGACCGAGGGCTTGTAAAGTGCCGTTGTCGGCTCGGGCGAAACCTCCAGAGTCAAACGCCCCATCAGCGAGCGGACCCGCCCATGCTGGCCGCCCGGACAAACATAAATCGTCCCCGCCAGCAGCGGCTGGCTCCGATCCGCGTGTACTACTTCCAACTGGGACTCACGCTCGAACCGCTCCGCCAAAGACTTGGTGAACAACGCCGGCATGTGCTGCGCCACCACCACCGGCGTGGGGAAACCCCTTGGCAAAGCCTCAAAAACCGATTCCAACGCGGGCGGGCCGCCCGTCGACGAGCCCACCACCACCAGCTCAAACTGCCCGCGACGGAACTGATGCCCCGGCTCCAGACGACCCTTCATCTTCGATGCGAGATCCGCCGGCCGCGCCTGCCTGCCCGCCACCACGGCCTTGATCTTGGCGATCAGGTCGGCCGACAGCTTGTCGGTGTTGGAGGTAAAGGTGCTGTGGTCCTTGGCGATCACGTCCGCCGCGCCCAGCCGCAACGCCTTGAGGGCCTCGTGGCTGCCCGCGCTGGTCAGGCTCGAACAGACCAATACGACCGGCGCCGGCGAACACTCGGCCTTGATCCGCGCGAGCGCCGTCAGCCCGTTCATCACCGGCATCTCGATGTCCAGCGTCACCAGATCGGGCTTGAGCCGCTTGGCCTTGTCGAGCCCTTCTTGACCGTCCTTGGCCGTGTCGATCACCTGCAAGCCCGGATCGGCGGACAGGATCTTGCTGATGGCGGTGCGCATGAACGCCGAGTCGTCGACGACCAGTATTCGGACGATGCCCGAGGTCGGACCGTTGCTATTGATGGCCATGCGACCGCTCCCAACGGCGGGTGGCCGATAGACCACGAGAAGCCGCACGGTCGGCATCGTGCCGTTTCCGTTCTCCCTTGAGCCCGGACGGGCAAGTGAGAACGCGCCCCAGGCTGGTTATTCAGCCGCCTCTTGCCGACGCCGCTCCAGCACCACCTTGGCGACGTCCACCAGATCGCGGTAGAAGATGCCCGGCCCTTTGCCGATCACCACCGCGTGGCCGGGTGGGATCCCGGCCGTCACGGCGGACACCACATCGCGGGGTGAGTCGCCGATGGCCCAGGACGAAGACAGACTCAGTCCCAGCTCGGCCGCCGCGGCGGTGAACATTCCTTCGCTGGGTTTGCGCCAGGCGTGTTCGCCCTTGAACGCGGGCACCCGCCCGAGTGGGTGAAAAGGGCAGTAGTAGAGCCCGGCGAGTTCGACGCCGACCTCGCGCAGGAGCAAGCGGAGTCGGTCGTTGACCGCTTCCACTTCACGGAGCCCGCCGCGGCCTCGGGCCACCAGGCCCTGGTTGCTCACGACTACGAGCGGCAGACCGGCCTGCGAGAGCAATCGGCAACCCTCGGCCGCGCCGGGGATCAACTCGACTTGGCGCGGGTCGAGCAAGTCGCCGACGTGATCGGTGCCCGCAGTCACGGATCGGGTGGCGATGAGTGTGTCGTCACGATCAATGAACGCCGCCGGTCGCATCGTCATCAATATATCACCGGCGGTCGCCGGCGTCGGCTGGTCCATCAGCTTGCCCATCCCAGCATGGCCCCCCCGACCCGGCGGACGCTCTCGATCACCACCGCGGCGGCCTGATCGATCTCGTCTGAGGTGGTTGCGGGGCCGATTGAGAAGCGGAGCGAGCCGTGCGCTAAGGCCGGTGGCACGCCCATGGCCAGGAGCACCGGCGACGGATCGAGCGAGCCGGAGGAGCAGGCCGCGCCGGCCGAGGCGGCCACGCCGCGCTCGCTCATGGCCAGAAGCAGCGGCTCGGCCTCCAAAGCCGGGAAAGCGATGTTGGTGGTGTTCCACAGCCGGGCGGCGGGGCCGACGGGCCCGTTGACGCGGGCGAGGGGGAAGGCTTCGAGGAGCATGCGTTCAAACCGGTCGCGGAGCGCCGCGAGGCGCTCGCGCTGGGCAGGATCGGCCAGCCAGAGGCGAGCCAAGCGCGCCGCGACCCCCGCGCCCACGATCGCTGGCACGTTCTCCGTCCCGCCGCGGCGGCCTTTCTCCTGGGTTCCCGGCTGCACCGGCACCAGTCCGACGCCAGCCCGGGCCCAGAGCACGCCCACGCCCTTGGGGCCGCCGAACTTGTGCGGAGCGCAGGTCAGCAGGTCGCACCACTCGTCGAGGGGTGGCAAGCCCGGTGCGACCACCGGCATCTTGCCGACCCATTGCGTCGCATCCACATGTAGTCGGGCCCCCCGCGCGCGGCAGGCCCGGCCGATCTGGTGTACCGGCTGGATCGCGCCGGTTTCGTTGTTGGCCCACTGGATGCTGACCAGCGCGGGCGGGCCAGCGGTGGTGGCGGTAGCAGCGAGCATGGAGTCGATCTGATCGACGCGGAGCACGCCTTGGTCATCGACCGGCCACCAGCGGGTCTCGGCGCCGTCGCGTTGGGCGAGCAGCTCGGCCAGATCACGCACGGCGGCGTGTTCAACCTTTGTCGTCACCAGCAATGGACGGACCTCGTCACCAGCGCGGCGGGCGGCGGCCAGGCTGCCACGGAGGGCCAGGTCGATCGATTCGGTCCCGCCGGAGGTGAAGGTGATCTCGCGCGGGCGGACGGAAAGCAACTCGGCCATCTCGGCCCGAGCCAGCTCCAAGACGCGGCGGGCCTCCTGACCCGAGCGATGGACGCTCGACGGGTTGGCCCACCAGGTCTCCAGGGCCTCGCGCATGGCGGCCACAACCTCGGGGGCTGGCGGCGTGGTCGCGTTGTGGTCGAGGTAGATCAGGGGCGGCGGTCCTTGGGTTGACTCTTGAGGATGACGCCTACGGCCAGTAAATCAAGCCGGAGCGGGCGCATCGACCGACATTGGCGCGCAAGGTGCGTCGATGCACGCAAGATTTTTGGATGGCGGGCGGCTGCTCAGCCCTCGGCGCGTTTGTAGCGTTCGCCGAGCATGAGCTGGCCGATGACGTCGGAGACGTGTTTGCCGGTTTTGTCGAGGCCGTGGCCGGGGAAGCGGGTGGCGGAGAGGACGCCGTAGCCGATGGCGAGTTCGATGAGGGCCCAAGCGGTGATCTCGGGGCTGAAGCGTTTGGAGACCTGGCCGCCGTCCTGGGCGCGGGCGACCTCGGCCTGGAGGAACTGATGGAGCTTGGCGACGTGGTTGTGGAGGGCGGCGCGGATGTCCTGGTCGTCGATTTCCATCATCGCCTGGACGATGACGCGGTAGACGACGCTTTCGCGGTTAGAGACCATGGGGTTGGCGGTGACGAGGCGCGAGAGGCGTTCGGCGGGGTCTTTGGCGGTGCGGAGCTGTTCTTCCCACTCGCGGATGGTGTCCTGGCCGGTCTGCTCGACAAGGGCGATGAAGAGCTCGCGCTTGCCGGAGAAGTGGCGATAGATGATGGGTTCGGTGATGCCGGCGGCTTTGGCGAGTTCGGCGGTGGTGGTGCCGGAGTAGCCCCGCTGGGCGAAGACCAGTGCGGCGGCGTGGAGCAACTGGGCCTTCCGCTTGGCCGCCGGGAGTCGTCCGCTTGATGGAGCTTTGGCCATGCCGCACGCGCCCGACGGTGGTTGCCCGGGCCGGAATGGCGGGGCCGCTTCAATGATGGCGTTCACTAACAAAAGAGTCCACTGATCCGGGTCTTTTTGATGTTGAAACTGGCGCGGCAGGTGCGATTGTGCCGTTGAGGCGGCCGCGGGTCAGTGCGTGGGCCGGTTGCGCGGCGGTACTGGGTCGATCCCGTGCCCCCCAAACGGATGACAACGGGAGAGACGACGGACGGTGAGCCAGCCGCCGCGCCACGGGCCCCAGGTCTGGAAGGCTTCGATCGCATATACGCTGCAAGATGGATGGAAGCGGCACTGCCCGCCCATGAAGGGGGCCAGCGTCAGTTGGTAGAGGCGGACGAGCCCGACGCAGAGGGCCGCGAGGAGCCGGTTCATTCAGCGGCTCCTTGGGGGCGGGCTGGGGCACGGCGATGAAGCTCTTTGGCGAGAGACGCCGCGGCGTCGATCAGGCGGGTGGCATATTCGGCCACGGTCAGCGGGGCGTGGGGGCGGACGTTGACGACCAGATCGACCCCGGGGGGGAGTTTAGATTGATGGAGGCGGAAGGCCTCGCGGAGGCGGCGTTTGACGCGGTTGCGTGTGACGGCGTTGCCGACGCGGCGCGGGACGCTGAGGCCTAGGCGCGGGAGCGGGGTGCCGTTGAGGCGGCCGAAGATGACCAGGGGGGCACGGGCGCGGGAGACTTTGGTGTCATAGGCGGCCCTGAACTCGAGGGCCTGGGTGAGGCGGTGCCGGGCAGTGAAGGTGAGGCGGGGGGGCGGCACGCCGGGAGTTTAGGAACGGCGCGAGGGGGGCAGGAGCCCGATGAAGACCAGCAGGGAGCCGCCGGCGAGGAGCCAGAGGCGTGAGGAGTCGTTGAGGGCCATGGTCTGGAGGCGGGAAAACTCGACGTGGCGCTCGGGGAGGACCAGGGCGGCGGGCTCGAGGGCGGGGAAGACAGAGGCGGAGCGTTCGGCGACATCGCTCGGGGGTACGAGGATGGTGAGATTTTCGGGGGATTGGTTGAGCTGGGTGATGGCGAGGGAGCGGACGGTGGCTTCGTCGCCGCGTTTGAGGGCTTCGAGGTAGTCGGTGTAGCGGCGGAGGCGTTCGAGGCGATGCTGCTCGGCGGCCTGGGTGCGTTCGACATAGAAGCGGGCCTGCTGGGCGTCTTCCTGGGCGGGGAGTATGACGGTGGCGGCGAGGAGGGCGAGCCCGGCCAAGAGGAAGAGCCAGCCAGGATCGAGGATGGGCCCGGGATGTGGTGCGCGCGCGGCCACGGTAGAGAGTTTATCGGCGCGCGGGGCCTTGGTTGTGGAGCGATTGGAGCCCGCCCCCCCCTACACCCGCGGTGTTGAGGGCTTAGGATGCGGGCTCATGTCCAGACGCGTGGTCATCACCGGATTGGGAGTCGTCACAGGTCACGGCGTGGGGATGGAGCCGCTGTGGGAGGCGTTGTGCGCGGGCCGGTCGGCGTTGAGGCCGATCGGGCGGTTTGACGCGTCGGGTTTCCCGTGCCGATTGGCGGCGGAAGTGCCCGAGCCGTTTTCGGCCAAGGACTTTGTGCCCAAGCACTATCGCAAGGCCGTGAAGGTGATGGCGCGGGATATCGAACTGGCGGTGGCGGCGGCGTCGCGGGCGGTGGGGGACGCGCGGGTGGCGACGCGGGGGACGCTGGCGGAGGACGCGACCGAGAAGCCGACGTATCCGGGTTCGCGGATGGGGTGTCAGATCGGGGCGGGCTTGATCGCGGCGGAGGCGGACGAGCTGACTGGGGCGCTGGCGACGGCGCGTCGGGAAGGTGGGGCGGGTCTGGACCTGAAGGCGTGGGGCCGAACGGGGATGGACGCGCTGACGCCGCTGTGGCTGTTGAAGTATTTGCCGAACATGCTGGCTTGCCACGTGACGATCATCCACGGGTGCGAGGGTCCGAGCAACACGATCACGTGCGCGGAGGCGAGCGGGCTGTTGTCGATCGCGGAGTCGGCGCGGGTGATCGAGCGCGGCGACGCGGACATGGGGTTTGCGGGCGGGGCGGAGAGCAAGGTCAATCTGATGGGTCTGTTGCGGATGGACTTCGCGGGGCGCGTGGCGCACACGGGGAGCGCGACGGACGGCGGGCCGGTGGTGAGGCCTTTTGATCCGGCGAGCGCGGGTGGTCTTCTGGGCGAGGGGGCGGGGCTACTGGTGCTGGAGGCCCACGAGACGGCGATGGCGCGGGGCGCGCGCGTGTATGCGGAGATCATCGGGCAGGGCGCGGGGCACTCGCCTTGGCGCGAGGCGGGGGCGATGAACGCGGACGAGGGTTATCAGGCGGCGGTGGAGAACGCGCTCGACGACGCGGGGCTGCGGGCAGATGACATCGACGCGATCGTGCCGGCGGGGATGGGGATCCCGACGATGGACGCGGGCGAGGCGGGGGCGTTGCGGTCGATCTTTGGGGCGCGGCTGGCGGAGGTGCCCTTGGTGACGCTGGCGCCGAGCATCGGGAACACGATGGCGGGATGGGGCGGATTGCAGGCGGCGGTGGCGGCGAAGTGTGTGTTCGAGCAGCGTTTGCCGGCGCGGCTGCACGGCGGGACGCCGGGGGCGGGCTTGCAGGCTGGGGCGGCGGCGGCGCGGGGGGCGGCGCTGCGGCATGTGCTGGTGGCGACGGGGGCTTCGGGAGGTCAAAACGCGGCGTTGATTCTGCGTCGGGGCTGAGCGCGGGCAGATCGCGGGCAGAGTGCTGAAATCGGCGAGATTGAGGCCGACTGAGGGCGTTTGGCGCGGCCTAGCATCGCCCGCTCCGTTCGAGGAGCACTCAAGAAGATCGCTTTGTTTCAACACCGGCTCTAGGAGGCCCTCATGTACAACGACCGCCCGCAACGCGACAGCCGCGACTCCCGCGACTCCCGTGACAACCGTGATTCCCGCGATTCCCGTGACCGCCGCCGCGACGGAGAGGGGGGCTCGGCCCGGCGGGGGACGCCTCTTTCGGAGCTTGATCCGGCGCTGACGGACGTCTCGCGGAAAGTGATCGGGGCGGCGATCGACGTGCACATGGCGCTCGGGCCCGGCTTCAGCGACGAGGTGTACTTGCAGGCTCTGGGCAAGGACCTCGACTCGCTGGGCGTGAAGTTCAAGGCGCACCACCGCTTCGACGTGAAGTACAAGGGCCAGGTGGTGGGCGAGCGGGTGGCCGACCTGTATATCGACGACCGTTTTCTGGTCGATGTGATGGCCGAGCACAAGGAGATCGGGTCGGTCGAGCGGGCGGCGCTGCGTGCGCTCTTGCGTGCGGCGGACCTGGAGCTGGGCCTGATCCTCAACTTCGCCGAGATGCGGCTCAAGGACGGCCTGGTGCGGGTGCTCAACCCCGACAAGCTGAACGCGATGAAGGGCGTCGCGGCGGGTACGGCGGCGGGGTCGTTTAGCGATGAAGAGCCGGGGACGTACGACCCGGACCTCAAGGCCTGAGCGAGCGGCGAATAGATTCAAAAGCCCGGCGAGTGGTCGCCGGGCTTTTTTATCTTTTGGTGGCGATGATCTCGAAGACCGGGGGCATGACGACGAAGTCGGTGGGGCTCTTGGCGATCTGTTCGAGATCGGCGAAGAGCTCGTCGCAGTCGGCCTGCTTGAGCAGGCCCATCTGCACGAGCTTGGGTGCGTAGGTGCGCCACCAGACGTCGGGCCAGTGGAACATGGTGTCGTGGCCGCGGGCGAGGCGTTGGTGGGCGTCGATGTGGTCGACGGTGAAGCCTTGCTCGTGGAGGATGCGGGGGAGGCGGCTGGCGATGTCGGGGTCGCCGCCGCGGGACCTCCAGGAGGCGATGGTGGCGGCGACGGCCTTGTCGTGGCTGGCGCGGCGCGGGGCCATGGTCATGGTTTGGTAGTTGAAGTAGTCGTGGATGACGAAGCGGCCGCCGGGCTTGAGCATTTCGGCGGCGGAGGCGACGAGGTCGGCGGGGCGGGGGACGAAGCAGAGGACCCAGCGCTGATAGGCGAGATCGAAGGAGCCGACGCGGAGGTGGTCGACGGCGTCGCCGAGGTTGGCGGCAGCGGCGAGGTTCTGGACGTCGGCGACGATGCCCTTGAGGCGGTCGAGGCCGCGGGAGAGGGCCTGGGCGTTGAGGTGGTTGATGAAGGGAGCGGACTCGTCGACGCCGACGACGCTGCCGGTGCGGCCGACGATCTGGGCGAGGTCGAAGGAGGCGAAGCCTGGGCCGGAGCCGATGTCAAGGACGCGGTGCCCTTGGCGGAGGCCGGCGCGGCGCCAGGCGGCGTGCGTGGCGTCGGACCAGAGGCGGTGTTGGAGCCCTAGGCGTTCGAGTTCGTCGCGACCGGTGCCGAGGACGTATTCGGTGGCCATGGGCGGAGGGTAGCTGGTTGGTGCGTCGCGAGGGAATAACCGGCTGAAGCCGGGGGCTCGGAGCGGAGGGCTTGGAGAGACGGCGTATCAGGGGATGAGTTTGGGGCGTTTGTCGCGGAGGGTGGTGCGGAGATCGGCGAGGGCGGCGGCGGCGGGTTTGGGTTGGCCGATGGGGGAGGCGAGGCCGCCGCCGGACATTTCGCCACCGGGTTCCATGTCGTAGAGCTCTTGCCAGCAGATGGAGGCGATGTAGGGTTTGCCGGCGATCATGGCGGAGAAGGCGCGGAGCCAGTCGGCCTGGGCATTCGGGCTCCAGGGCTGGCGCCAGTGGCCGGGGTCGGGCGGGAAGGCGTTGGTCTGCGGGGGCGGCGACGGCGCGGGCTTGCTGGGGGTGCCGAGCATGGTGATGGCGAGCGGCTTGTCGAGGGCGGCGAAGCGGTCGAGCATGGCGGAGGTGGCCATGATGTCGCGGGTGCTGCGGCCGGGGACGTTCTGGCCCATCTGCACGCGGATGCCCAGGGCGTCGATGTTGAGTCCGAGCTGGTTGAGGAGTTCGGCATAGACGATGGGCTGGATGGTGCGGGCGCCGGAGGAGTGGCCGGCCATGTACTCGCCCCAGGGCTGGGCGATCTCGACGACGACCCTGGCGGCGGGCTGCAGCTTGCGGACCAGGAGGACGCAGGTGCGCGTAAGGTCGATAATCTGTTCGTAGGAGAAGGAAAAGGTGGCGCCGGTGGGGAGGCCGCTGGCGACGGTCCATGAGGCGACGGTGCGGCGGTAGCGGGTGACGAGGGTCTTGCAGTGCTCGACCACCACGTCGCGCAGGGTCTCGTAGTCGTGCTCCCAGATATAGAGAAAGTCTGGAAGGGCGGCCTTGCGGAGCTCGATCAGCGGCCCGGCGGAGACGGGGAGCTTGGCCTTGGTGACGGCCCACTCGATCCAGCGGTCGGTCTTGGCGAAGGCGTATTTGCCCTCGATGGGCTCCATGTCGACCCAGCGCATGGGGAGGTTGATGAAGTCGCAGGCGTCGGTGACGATCTTGTGAAGGGCGGGGTCGAAGACGGCGGGGTTGACGGCGCAGCCAACCTTGGGCATCTCGGGGAGGAGGACCCCCGGGGAGCCGAGGACGGCGGCGCGGCTGGCGCGGGCTTCGAAATCGGTGAGGGCGTTGGCGGGGGGCTGGAGAGCGGCGGCGCGGGCCATGTCGCCGCTGATGCGGCGGGTGTGCTGGAGCTGCGACTGGCGGAGCGCGAGGGCCTCGCTGGCTTGCAGGCCGGTTGCGAGCGCGAGACGGGCGGCGTGGTCGGCTTCTCTGGTGTACCAGCCGGCGGCGCTGCCGGCGCCGGTCTTTTGGAGCAATAGAGCCGAGGTGAAGGCCTGGCGGGTCTCGTCGACCATCTTCATGATCGGATCTTCGGCGGGGAGGTCGAAGAAGGCCCACTCCTCGAGCTTGTTGAGGATCTCCATCAGGCGATGGCGGGCGAGCTCGAGGCTGAGGAGATAAGGCACGGCCCGGGGTGGGAGGAGGGCGGTGCGGAGGGTGATGAGGTGGTGGCCGGTGAGGACGCCGTCGGTGGTGGGGACTGGGAACTGGATGGAGAGCGCGGCGGCCCCGTCGGGCGGGTCGCAGCGGATGAGACCTTTGTCGAAGCGGACCTCGCCGGGCACGACGATGCTGCCGCCGCCGAGAAGGTGGGCGTGGCGAAGGGGCCAATCCTTGGCCGGGCCTTGGTCATCAAAGACGGCGAACAGGAGCATCTCGCGCTGGTGCCTCCACGAGGGTGGGTCGGGCGGACATCGTAGTCAACCGGCTACCACCAGGGTCGATTGCACCAGACAAATGGCCACTTCAAGATGCGGCTATTCATTTTCTCTTCAATCGCGTTCGCAATTGGACAACTTGGGCGTCCCCGTTGAACACCTCATCTTTCTCCATCAAGACGAGAACGGATTCTTCGACCGAAGCAAGGCCCGACGCGATGACATCGTCAGTGGCTGGCGCAGCCAGTCGAGCAGCTGCCGTTCTGCGTATAACCTCCAAAGCGACGGCCCGACGCGACTGCGTCAAGTCAGCACCCTGGGGCATGAACGCATACCGAAGTCCAGCGTCGAGCACGATCGCATTGGAACTGTTCGGAAGGGCCTCCCAGAGTTGACGGTAGAAGCCAAGCGAGGCTGACAGATCATCTAGTTCTTCAATCTTCTGCGCTCTTACCAGCAATACAGCCTGGAGAGCTTCGGAAGGAAGAGCAAGCGTCAACGGGGAGGTCACAATGAGATCGACTCGGGCGACCGCATCGCGGAACTGGCCGGCGGACACTGCAGAGTGAACGGCATTGTTCGCCGCCGCCGCTGCTATATCGGCGTTGGACCATGGGCTCGCTGCGACTCGATCCCAGCACTTCACGGCAAGATCATGATTCTTAAACCCGTATACGGCTAACTCTGCTTGCTCATTCCACATTGCCACTTCGAATATCGGAAACCGCTGACGCAACTCTGGACGCTTAGACCATTCGGCTTCGCATGTCTGCATCTCCTGCGTCGCCAGTCCAAATCGTCCTTCGCGTCGAGACAGGCGAGCCAGCCGAAGCCATCCATCCACGATGGCTAGATCCGAGGACGGCTTGAACATTGTTGATTCGATCAGATTCCTAGCCCCTTGAAAATCATTCGCCGCCGTCAGCAGATCCGCGTTTTCAAGTGTGTTAAATCTTTCGAGCGCTGCTCGCGACTGCGCAGTTGAAAATCCTCGAACAACGGCGGGTGTGGCAGCAACGACTGCGTATCGTTTTCCTGCCCAAATTCCAAACGCGGCTGCCACCAGCACAACAGTCAAACAAGTAAACCACGTGATGCTGCAAGAT
>Ga0105049_10002489_pt1 | contig 21891 bp, 21 predicted proteins | sample MAT06_FD_78087 | JGI IMG/M metagenome (GOLD analysis project Ga0105049, IMG submission 78087) | Freshwater microbial communities from Lake Fryxell liftoff mats and glacier meltwater in Antarctica - MAT-06 | ecosystem: Environmental > Aquatic > Freshwater > Ice > Liftoff microbial mat | place...
CCCCTTGGCGGGCGAGGAACGCGGCAAGACTCTCGATCCGGCCCGGCCAGGAGAGGTGGGTCTCGGCGTGGCGGCGAGCATCGACGCCACATTGCGCACGCCTGTCGGAATCGTTCACGAGTTCCAGAATCGCCGAGGCGAGGCCCTGCGCCGTGGGCGGGCCTGCGACCCCCGCATTTCCCCGGCGGCAGACCCGCGCCATGTCGCCCACCGCGCAAGTTGCCGTGGCCCGGCCCGCGGCCATGTAGTCGCCGAACTTGTTGGGCCAGCGGCACCGGTTGAAGGGGAGATCGCGCAGCGGCATGACCACGAAATCCGCCGCGCCCAGATAGCGGGGGATCTCCGCAAAGGGCTGACGGTCGCGGTCGATCAGCCGCCCCTCTCGAACGGCCCGCGCGATTGGTCCGCGGTCGGCGTACCAGCGCGGCCCGACGCTGGCCACGAGCAGATCGGGGCGCTCTTTCCAGACGATGCGCAGGGCGCCCTCGAGCTGCTCGTTGTCGGGCGTCACGTTGGCCACGTAGCCGAGAATCAGGCGGTCGGCGGGCAGGTCGAGTTCGCGGCGACACGCGTCGCGATCCAGCGGGCGGATGCGCTCGATGTCGGCGCCGGAAACCAGATGCAGAACGCGTGAATCCGGGATACCCAGTTTCCGCGTATAGGCGCGCATCGGCGTGGCGATGATGCTGACAGAGTCGGCAGAGCGCGCGGCACTGGACTCCAGAGCGTCGTCGATGCGGAAGCTGGCGCGTCGGAGGCCGCCCACTACTCCGTGCATGCGGGCTGGAATCGGCCTCGGCCAGTGGCTCAGGTCGAGGAGCCCGCCGCGCCGGGAATTCCACAAGTCGCACCAGTCGGTCATCCAGAAGCCACATCGCCGCGCCAGCAAGCGCGCGGTGGCCTGGTCAACGGGAAGGTGGGAGAATGTATAGACGAGATCGAAGCGCCCGCGCAGCGCGAAGGCGCGATGCAGCAGCCCGAGCGGCGAGTAGCCCTCGCCCGCGTCGCGCAGCGGCGTCCACGAGGGCGTGCCGAACTCGGTCCACCGGTCCTCCGGCGCGTCGCGGCGCGGGCGGTACCAGCCCTCGCCTGTATAGACAAACGTAACGTCGTGTCCGCGCGCGTGCAGGCCGCGGGCGACTTCGCGGGCGCGAAACCAGGTGCCGCGCTCCCGCAGGTTGTGATTGAGGACAAGGATCCTCATCGAGGGCGGCGGATCAGGGGCCGACTTGCATGATGAGCAGCGTCGCGTCGTCCTGGTTGCCGATTCCTTCCGAGTGGCTCTTCATTCGCAAGACGATGTGGTCCTTGGCCGCGTCGAGACCCATGCCAGCGGTCTCGCGGATCGCCGCAGTCAGGCCTTCGAGGGAAAAGAACTCGCCATCGATGTTCTGCTCGTCGGTGACGCCGTCGGTGTAGAGGATCAGGCGTTGGCCGACCTTGAGCGTGGCCTTGGTCGTGGCGATCTGGAAGTTCTCGTCGAGGCCAAGCGGGAGCGTGCCCTCCACTGGAAGCTCCTCCACGGCATTGGAGGCGAGATCGTGGAGCAGTGGATTGTGGTGCCCCGCCGCAAGCTGGCTGAGGATCAGCGTGTGGGTGTCCAGTTCGGCGAGGTAGAACGTCACGAAGCTGAACGAGTCGAGCGCGTGGCGAAGCACCCGGTTGAGGCGAGCCATGATCTCGACCGCGTCCACGTCCTCCTCGACCATGCTGCGCAGCGACGAGCGCAACACCGACATATGCATCGCGCTGGGAATGCCGTGGCCGCTTACGTCGGCAATCGCGATCACGACGCGGCCATCCGCGCGCTCGATCACATCGTAGTAATCGCCGCTGGCGATGCTGCTCGGCAAATAGGCGGCGGAAAAGCTGAGGCCCTTGATGCGGGGCATTTCCTGGGGGAGGAGGGCGAGCTGAACCAGTCGGACCTTGGCGCGCTCGGCGTTCAGCTCGGCATTGGTCGCAAGGAGGCGGTCGTGCAGGCGCTTGGTGTGCAGGTGGTTCTCGATGCGCGCAGTCAACTCGAGGGGATCGAAGGGCTTCGTAATGAAGTCCGTGGCCCCTGCCTGAAGCCCCTCCAGTCGGTCCGACTGTGCCGTCCGAGCGGTAAGCAGGATCACCGGCATGTAGGGGCGCGATGTCCCGCCGTGGCGAAGCTGGCGCGCCACTTCCACGCCACTAAGGCCCTCCATCTCGTAGTCGAGGAGCAGCAAGTCGAAGGATCGTTCGGCGAGCTTTGTCAGCGCCTCGGCGCCGGAGCGCGCGATCGTTACCTTGCAGCCCTGCTTTACGAGCAAGCTGCGGACGATCGCGGCATCGGTGGGGCTGTCGTCGCAAACCAGCACCTCGGCCTGTGCCGAGCGGAGGAAAAATCCGGAATCACCTGACACGGACATGAGGCACCCCGCGCAGCGGAATCATGCGGGATCGACTCCGAACAGTGCGGCCAGCCGAGTCATTCGAAGCACGATGAGAACCTTCTCGCTCGGATTCACGATCACGAACTCTTTGCCTACGTCCTGAAACTTGCGCCGAACGCCCACAAGCACTCCCAAGCCACCGGTGTCGATGAAATCGAGGAGACTCAAGTCCAGAACGAGACGCTGAATAGGGGTGATGGCCAACTCTTCCAGTTCGCCCCTGAGCAGCGTGGCAGACTCGTGAGTGACGCTGCCGACAAGTCGGTAGACATCCCCGTCGGGCGATTCTCGGCACTTTTCGAGCACGGTCATCTCCCGATGGCGAGGCGGGCCACAACGGCCCGCTTGCATTGCAGAGGCCGCCGAGCCTTGGGACAAGCTCGGCGACCAATTGTCGCAACGTCTGGTAGGCTACCAGCCTCGCCCGCAACGGGCGAAGTGCTACTTGCGCTGGAAGCGCGTGCGCTTGCGGAGCTTCTTGTACTTGTGCTTGCGAATCTTCTTACGGCGCCACTTGATCACGCTTCCCATTCGGTAGAGGCCTTTCTGGACTTCTCGCTGTCGGCGGCGGGACGCATCCCTGCCGCTGAGGGGGAGAAACCTAGATGGGGGGCCCGAGTCGAAACAAGGGAAAAGCGACGGGGGGGCGGGCGGAGTTGCCTGCATTTGTTGTCTTGAACGCTCAATTCGCCCCACCCACCGCGCGATACACCTCCAGAACCCGCGTAACAGTCCCTGACCACCGAAATTCGGAGACATGTCTAGCCGCCTCGTCCTTCCACTGGCTTCCCGGCGGGGCATCGAGGATCGCGGCCAATCTCGATGCGAGGGATTCGACGCTGTCGTCGTCCGAGAAATGCGCCGAATCTCCGCCAACCTCGGGGAGGGAGCTGTGCTTGGGGCAGACCACCGGAGTGCCGCAGGCGAGCGATTCGAGGACGGGAAAGCCGAAGCCCTCCTCTCGCGTGGTTAGGAGCGTGGCGCCGCTGGACCTGTAGAGGCCCGCGAGTTGGGTATCGTCGACTCGGCCGAGGCGCTCGGCCCACGGCGGCAGAGGCTCCGTGGGCATTCCCAGAACGCCGGCGCGCAGGTCGGGGCGCGAGGCCCTTAGCCGCTCAAGAATTGGCGCGACCCAGTTGGATCGCTTGCGGGCAATGCCCTCCTGAGTGATGGCGAGCACGTCGAATCGGCGGGGCTGGGGCTCCCCGCAGCGAAAGATGGAATGGTCGATCCCAGACGCGATCGTGTGGATTCGCGCGGGGCTGATCCCATAGGTGGTTTCGACGCAGGAGGCCACAAACCGGCTGGGCACAATGATCGCCGCGACGGCGGGGAGGCGGCGGGGGAACTCGCGGGCAAAACTTTCACCCGCCAGCGGGCGTGCCTCGTCCTCCCTAAGAAAAGCAAGATCGTGGATTGTGACCACCGTGGGAGACAGTGTGGGAGGGATATAGCTGGCCGGCGCGTGGACAACCCCGCAGGTGTGGCCCACGAGCGTTCGCCACAGGGGGAGGCGAACCGTCTCCCACCCGCGCACCACAAGGGGACCGGGCAGGCGCCGCACCGCGACGTCAACGCGGGGGGAGTCGAAGAGGAAGGCGTGGCGCTCGTCGGGCCGGTGGCGGAGCGAGTTCAGGAGGACGGAGTACCGGATGTCCTCGGGCGAGAGCTCCACCAACGCCCGCAGCAGTTCCAGCGTGTAGCGCGCAATTCCCGCCCCGCCGGGCGCCAGTGTAACCGAGGCGTCGTATCCCATGCGTATCATGGCCAAGGGTCGCCCCGGTGACGATTCGATGCAAGCGCAACTCCCGGTTGCGGCGCGCGGGGAAACCCGACAGCCTCCCGGATTCCAGCCCATTCAAGGACCGCCGCCAATGAACACGCCCGAGTTGATACGCCGCAAGCGCGAGGGGGGCGATCTCTCCCCCGCGGAGATTCGCGAGTTCGTGGATGGCTACGTCGCGGGCGAGGTCCCCGATTATCAGGTCTCGGCGATGCTGATGGCGATCTTCTTTCGCGGCATGACTCCGGCGGAGGCTGGCGCGCTGGCCGAGTCGATGATGCGCAGCGGCGACTGCTTCGACCTTTCCAAGATCGACGGGCCCAAGGTGGACAAGCACTCGACCGGCGGCGTGGGCGACAAGGTTTCTCTGATCCTGGCGCCGCTGGTCGCCGCGGCGGGTGGCATCGTGCCGATGGTCAGCGGGCGCGGCCTTGGTCACACCGGCGGCACGCTGGACAAGCTGGATTCGATCCCCGGCTATCGCTGGAATCTGGACGGCGCGGCGTTCCAGCGCCAACTCGGCAAGGTCGGCTGTGCGATCATCGGGCAGACGCCGAACTTCGTGCCGGCGGATCGCAAGCTCTACGCGCTGCGCGATGTGACCGCGACGGTGGAGAGCATCCCGCTCATCTGCGGATCGATCCTTTCCAAGAAGGCCGCCGCCGGGACCAAGTTCCTGGTGATGGACGTGAAGTGCGGCAGCGGGGCGTTCATGGATTCGGTGGAGAAGGCGCGCGAGCTTTCGCGCGGGCTGATCGACATCGGCGGCGCGCTCGGCATGAAGGTGTCCTCGCTCCTGACGCAGATGAGCCAGCCCCTCGGCGAGGCCGTCGGCAATGCGATCGAAATCCGCGAGACCATCGACCTGCTGAAGGGCGGCGGTCCCGCCGACGCGCGGGAGATCACGCTACAACTCTGCGCGGGGATGCTGGTCCTGCCGGGGCTCGCCAAGAATCAGCAGGACGCGATGGAGAAGCTGACGCGGCTGCTGGACAGCGGCAAGGCGCTGGAGAAATTCACCGAATGGATCGCGGCCCAGGGCGGCGACCCGCGCATCGTGGACGATCAGAGCCTGCTGGTAGTGACCAACGACATCGACGAGTTGAAGGCCGACCGGTCGGGGTATATACAGAGCATCATGACCCGCGACGTGGGCGTGGCGGGGAACATCCTTGGCGGTGGCCGCATGAAGACCGACGACGTGGTGGATACGGCGGTCGGCTTTATCGTCCCGGCGAAGCCCGGCGACAAGGTGAACGCGGGCGACACCCTGGTGAAGATCCACCATCGCGGCGGCAAGAACCTGGATGCGGCGAAGAGGATGCTCCGCGAGGCCATCGTGATTGGCGACGCACCGGTCAAGGCGCTCCCCCTCATCATCGAGCGGATGGCCTGATCCCGTGGAGGCGATCCGCGGCATGGGGCGGGCCCTGGCTGCGCGGATGGCGCGTTTTGCCCTGTGGATTGGCGCCCTTTCGCCGCGCGTGGCGTTGCTGCTCTTCGCAACGCCAACGGTCATCGCCCTTGTGGCCCTTGCGATGGGCGATCTGGAACACGGTGTGGGTCTGGCCGTGGCTGGGGCCTGCGTCGTGCTTGCGGTGCTGTGGTATCTCGCCACGGTCGGCGCCGTTGCCCGCGCGGGCCAACGGCGCGATCTGCTGGTGCTTGCCATCCTCGCGCACCACAAAAATCCCATGCGCGCCGAGTTCACCGCACTCGTGTCCCAGATGTTCCGCTGCCTTGGCTACGACCCCAAGGCGGGCCGCTCGGCCACCGACTTCCGCATGACGCGCGAGGACCGCGACATCCGCGTGCGCTGCCACGCGGGCTATGGACGCCCCGCCTCCATCGCCATCCTTCGCGAGTTTGCCGACGAACTCCGCCGAGACCGCGCGAAGTGCGCCTACTTCGTCTCCACCGAATCCTTCGACCCCGAATGCCTCGACCTCGCCCGCGAGCGCGACATCGCCCTCATCGACGGCGACAAACTCCAAACCCTCCTCGCCAAAGCCCGAGCCACCGCCCCCCCAAGCACCGGCTGGCTCGCAAACGCCCTCCTCAACGCCACCCCCACAGCCACCCCGCCCCAATGCCCCCGATGCGGCGCCGCCACGGTCCTCAAAACCCCCAAGCGCAAACGCCGCTTCTGGGGCTGCACCTGCTGGCCCGTCTGCAAGGGGCGGAGGGAGTTGACGGCGCATGACAAGGCGGTGCTGCCGGGCAGGGAGGAAGGGCAGGGATGAGGCCTGAGGGATCAACGGCGCCCGTACAGTTTTACAGTCAGGGCATGGGTAGCGTAAGCTTCCGCGAGCAGGCCAGCCTCGCGATCCTCGCCCACAACCTGCTGAAGCTCACCCAAGGAAGGGAGAGCCGCGCAGCACCCCCTCCACAGCCTGCAATGTCTTCTGCGCCGTCACAACGCGGTGCGACCGCAGGAACAGATTCAGTTCCTCCTCCAGATCGGGAGAACCCGTTGCGGGGATGGAGAAAATGCGGAACTGCACCGAGGCTTCCAGCAGTTCTTATAAAGTTTGGGGGGCTTGCGCCCCCCGAACCTCTTCAGCAACTGCACTGTGCTCGTGGTCGCTTCGGCTCGGGTGGGTGCATGCTCTCGCTCCGCTCGACCTCCTGACCGTCGGCACGCAGCACCCGCCCGGCCTGCGCTGCTTGGCCCACGTCACTGGACTGGAGAAAGAACGCGGAACCCGAAGTTGTTGAACCGGAACGTCGGGACGAAGTTGTCACGATAGGCCGACCGGCAGCTCTGGGCGCCGTAGCCCCAGCTGCCGGCGCGAATCACGCGGTCCGAACCACTCACAGGCCCCGTGGGATCGGTGACGGTTCCAGGGTAGGCACTACCGTACCAATCGGCGCACCATTCCCAAACGTTTCCGTGCATGTCGCGCAGCCCCCAAGCGTTGGCCGGCTTCTGGCCCACGGCCTTCGTGCCGCTCGGCGAGTTGTTCCCGCAGTACCACATGTTGTTCGTCCGCTCGGCCTCCGCGGAGCAGAATTCATCGGCGCCGAAGCCGTCGCCGAAGTTGAACCGCGTCGTCGTCCCCGCGCGGGCCGCGTACTCCCATTGCGATTCCGTCGGCAGGCCGAACGTCCCCGGCTCCGTGATCGCCGTGTCGAGGTCCGCCATGAATGACTGGATGTCGTTGTGTGATACGTAATACGCGGGGAAACTGTTCCCGACTCCCCGGGTGGAATCGGGCTCCGGCCCCGGCCACGAGCCGCGCACCGCCAGCCATTGCTGCTGGGTTACCTCGGTCTTGCCGAGGTAGAAGTCCTGCGACAGCGTGACCGTGTGCTCGGTTTCGTTGCTTTGGCGTGACAGTTCGCCCGTAGGCGAGCCCATTGTGAACGTGCCCGCCGGAATGCGGATCAGTTCCATCGGCACCGCGCCGGGGAGCGAGAGCGTCCAAGTGTCCTGGTAGAAGTTGGAGAAGGTGGAGGCGAGGTTGCCCGGGTTGGTTGCGCTTTCGGGTACAGATACGGAAATGGTGCCTCCCGTGCCCGTGATGCCTAGCGTATAGGCGGCGCCCGAACCGGAGAAGGCACCCTTGGTGGCACCCGTCACGGTCACGTCGGAGGCGTCGAAGCCGGTGACGGACTGCGCGAAAGTGAAAGTGAGCGTCTGGGCGGCGGACTGATGAACGGGAGCGGTGACGTTGCTCGAGATCGCGAGGGCAACGGTGCCGGGCCCAGTGCCTTGTTCCGTTGCGATGATGCGAATGCGGGTCTGGGGCCAGAAAGTCTCCGGCACGTCCGTCACCGCATCCCACACGATGGAATAACCGGTGCCGTTGTTGATTCCGGCGCCGATGTCACCCGTGAGGTACTGAGCCTGCGGTGTGATGGAGAACGTAGCGCCGTTGTCGTTGGAGACAAGGACAGTGACAGTCATCGCACCGTTACCGTTCGAGAGGTCGTAGGAGATGTCCACGGCCCTGTCGCCGGAGGAGCGCTGGCTGGCGGTGATATTGCCGACCACGGGCTGGGCCGACATGAGCGCGGGCGCCACGAGGGAGGCGACGAGGAAGGCAGTCAGGAGGATATTTTTCATCATGGTATCCTTTTCACTAGAATGCTGGCGGGATTTGGTTTAGCGAAATACCCAAGCGTTGATGGAGGTTCGTGTGTCGAGGACGAACGGAGTGGAGTCCGCGAAGCCGGAGTTGAGCGGTGCCGAGCGGGTGTCGAGAACGAAAGGAGTGGAATCGGCGAAGCCGGAGTTGAGCGGTGCCGAGCGGGTGTCGAGAACGAAAGGAGTGGAATCGGCGAATCCGGAGTTGGGTTGGTTGGTCCGAGTGTCCAGAATGAAGGGTTCTGAATCACCGCTGCCACTCAGGGCGAATATGGGCGCGGCGGCGAGGGCGAAAAGCCCAACGGCGGCGGCGCAAAGCAGGTGATTCATGAGGGATCGTGCTCCTTGTAAGGCCTGAGTTGATCCACTAAGCACAACATCATTGGCATACCTTTTGCCCCCCCCCGCTTGGCAAGGGAAAACGATGAAAAACTGCGAAGGGTTCCCCGACAGGGGCTTGCAGGAAATCGCGGACCTCTCACCCATACCTTCATTCGTGAGGCTCAACCACGAATGGCAAAATGCCACCTTTGCCGTTCATGCCTCGTCCCGCCGCACTCATCCCTGCCGGCCCGCTGCCGTTCCGCAATCCCCTTGCACCGCCCGCCGCCGCCTCCCTCAATTCGGCGGTCGAATTCCGGCCAGTTGGGTTGGCCATCCACCTCTCCGCCCCGGCGCGGCGGGCCTATGCAAGGATCAATGCCTGATGTCCAAGAATCTCTCCCTGTTCACCTCCGAATCCGTGACGGAAGGTCATCCCGACAAGGTGTGCGACGCGATCAGCGACGCCGTCCTTGATGCCATCCTGGAGTCGGACGGCAAGACGGGCGAGGCCCACCTGAGCCGCGTCGCGTGTGAGACGATGGTGACGACCGGCCTGGTGGTTGTGGCCGGCGAAGTGACCACGAAGGCCTATATCGACGTGCAGGAAGTCGTCCGCCAGACCGTGCGCCGCATCGGCTACACGAGCCCCGACTATCGCTTCGACGCGGATTCCTGTGGCGTGTTGGCGGCGCTGCATTCCCAGAGCCCCGACATCGCCCGCGGCGTGGATCGCAAGAACCCGCTGGAGCAAGGGGCCGGCGACCAGGGCATGATGTTTGGCTTCGCCTGCGACGAGACGCCCGAGCTGATGCCCGCGCCGATCATGTATGCCCACAAGCTGACCAAGAAGCTGGCCGACGCGCGCAAGAAGAAGACCCTTCCCTGGCTTCGCCCCGACGGCAAGAGCCAGGTCACGATGGTGTATGACGGCTTCAAGCCCGTCCGCATCGACACGGTGGTGGTCTCCACCCAGCACGATCCGACGATCAGCCTGAAGAGCCTTCGCGAGGCCGTGACGGAGGAGATCATCCTGAAGACGCTCCCCAAGAGCCTTGTGGATGCGAAGATGAAGATTCACATCAACCCGACGGGCAATTTCGTGATCGGCGGACCGCACGGCGATTCGGGCCTGACGGGCCGCAAGATCATCGTGGACACCTATGGCGGCATGGGTCGCCACGGCGGCGGCGCGTTCTCCGGCAAGGACCCGTCCAAGGTTGACCGCTCGGCGGCCTACATGGCGCGCTACCTGGCCAAGAACGTGGTGGCGGCGGGCCTCGCGACGCGGTGCGAAGTGCAGCTCTCCTATGCCATCGGCGTGGCCAAGCCGACATCCGTCCGCGTCGATGCCTTCGGAACGGGCAAGGATGGCATCACCGATATCGAGATCGCCAAGCGCATCGTGGACAGCATCGACCTGCGCCCCTATGCGATCATCGAGCACCTCCAGCTTCACAAGCCGATCTACAGCGCCACCAGCGCCTACGGCCACTTTGGCCGCACGGAGAAGGAATTCACGTGGGAGAAGACGGACCTGGCCAAGAAGCTCCAGGGCTAAGTCATCACGCGGCACTGTCTATACAACGGGCTCTCCTGCGACGCAGGGGAGCCCTTGTGGTTTGGGGGGGAAAAGGGGGAACGACGAGAACAACGGAAAAGGCGGGAACGGGGGAGAGCAGAACCCATGCGGTGCGACAAGCTATCCGATTATCCTTTTCGCCGTTTGCGCCTTTTCCGCCTTTCCCGCCGTTCCCGTCTTTCCCCCCTCTAGAAAAGGACTCCCAGCAAGATGAGCGAACTTCCACTCTCGGGCGAGACCGCGCTGGTCACCGGCGCGGGAAAGCGCATCGGCAAGGCCATCGCGCTGGAGCTTGCGCGCGCCGGTGCCGACGTGGTTGTGCATGTGAATTCGTCGCGGGCCGAGGGCGAGGAATCCGCGGCGGAGATTCGCGCGATTGGCCGTCGCGCCGCCGTGGTGGTGGCGGACCAGCGCGATGTGGCGGCGATCAAGCGCGCATGCGACGAGGCGGAGGCAGCGCTCGGCCCCGTGTCGCTGCTCGTGAACAGCGCCGCCATCTGGCCCCATGTGGATATCGCGGAGTGCACGCAGGAGGACTTCGACCTTGCGATCGAGGTGAACCTTCGCGGGCCGTTTTTCTGGGCGCGCTATCTGGGCGCGGCGATGAAGGCGCGCGGCCACGGCGCCATCGTGAGCATCGCCGACGTGACCGCCGACCGCCCCTGGGCCGACAGCATTCCCTATTGTATATCCAAGGCGGGAATCATCTCGATGACCTATGGCCTCGCCAAGGCGCTGGCGCCGGCCGTCCGCGTGAACGCGATTGGACCCGGCCCGATTCTCTATCCGCCGGACTATCCAGACGCGCTCAAGCAGAAGGACCGCGACGCGACGCTCCGCGGCTGGGAGGGCTCGCCCGAGGACATCGCCCGCGCCGCGCGGTTCCTGCTGGAGAGCCCAAATGTCACGGGTGTTTTTCTGCCAGTGGATGGCGGGTTTCGGTTTGGAGTTTGACGGCAGGAAAAAGCAGGGATGAGGGAACGAACGAGGCTTCATTGCGAATCGAGCGGCCCCGCATGTTGACGAAAGAAGTCGCCCACTTCCTCCTTGTCAATCAGGCCACGCGCGACGCCAGGGACCAGTTCTTCGAGTTCTTCGTGTGAAGCCTCCACCTGAAAGCCATTGTTCTCAAGGAAGACAATCGCGGCCACCGCGCCTGTCCGCTTATTGCCATCAATGAAGGGGGGTTCTGAACGATATGGAAGAGATAGGCTGGGGCCATGCGACAGAGATCACCTGCGAGCCATGCGCCGCCAAAACTTGCCAAAGGCTGTTGCAAGCGCCGATTCCAGAAGGCCCAGGTCGCGCAAGCAAGCCTCGCCGCTGTATCGGGAGACGTGATCGAGGTGAATCTCAAGCACCTCATCCAGAGCAAGAACGTCGGGCTCCAAGTGCCTACTCCGCCAGCTTCTTCAACGCCTTCCCATATCGCGCACTGGCTCTCTCGACGGCCTTGCGAACTTTCGCGGCGGGTGGGGTGGCAACCTGGGGCGAGATGATGAGCTGTGTCCCGTCGGTGGAGCCTTCCAGCGGCGTGTCGGCCCCGATCTTCAGGAGATCAAGTATCGGGCGATCAACGATCAGGGCCCAGCTATTCCCGTGCTTCGTCAGCGTCTTGATCATGGCAGGCTCGCGCTGGTATCGCAATGGTGATACATTGTAGCACCTCCAGCCCCACGCCAACTCCCTTTTCCCTGCCTTTCCCTGTCGTTCCTACTCGATCAACTTCCGATCGTCGTGGCCGGGCTGGCCAACGTTGATGACGCCGTGGGATCCCCGGGCCTGTTCGGCTTCCATTTCCTCCATGGACTGGCCGCGCTCCTCTGCCTCGCGCTCGCGCTGGACCTTGGAGATCTTGGCGAGGGAGCGGCGTACGGATTCCATCTCGGCCTTCACGGAGTCCTCGGTCTCGGGCATCGTGTGCTTGCTGACTTCCTCGAAGGTGGTGATGCCCAGGCAGATCTTGAGCCAGCCGTCCTGGCGCATGGTGATCATGCCCTCGTGCACGGCCATGGCGTGGATGTCGTCGGTGGTGGCGTGCTGGAGGATGAGTTCCTTGATGGACTCGGTGGCCTCCATCATCTCGTAGATGCCCTGGCGTCCCTTGTAGCCGCTGAAATTGCAGTCGTCGCAGCCGCGGCCCTGATAGAAGTCCACGCCCTCGATCTCGTCGCGCGACACGCCGAACTCGGTCAGCTCCTCGTCGGTCGGTATATACGGCGTCTTGCAGGAGGGGCAGATTGTGCGCAGGAGGCGCTGGCCGACGATGGCCTCCAGGGTGGAGGTGAGCAGGAAGGGCTCGATTCCCATGTCAACAAGGCGCGTGATGGTCGCGGAGGCGGAGTTGGTGTGCAGCGTGGAGAGCACCAAGTGGCCCGTGAGCGCGGCCTGGATGCTGATCTGGGCCGTTTCCACGTCGCGGATTTCGCCGACGAGGATGACGTCGGGATCCTGGCGGAGGATGCTTCGGAGGCAGGCGCCGAAGGTGAGTCCGACCTTGGCGTTGATGTTAACCTGGACGATGCCGGCGAGTTCGTATTCCACGGGATCTTCCGTGGTGATGAACTTGGAGCCGGGTTCGTAGATCTCGCGCAGCGTGGCGTACAGCGTGGTCGTCTTGCCGGAGCCCGTGGGCCCCGTCACCAGGATAAGCCCGTTGGGCTTGCTGGCGCGCTTGAGGAAGGATTCCACCACTTCCTTCTGCATTCCAAGTTGCTGGACGCCGATCATCATGGCGGAACGGTCGAGCACGCGCATCACGATGGATTCGCCGTGGACGGTGGGGACGCAGGCGACGCGAAGGTCCACTTCCCGCCCGTCGATGTTGAGGCGGATGCGCCCGTCCTGGGGCTTGCGGGTTTCGGAAATGTTGAGCACCGCCATGACCTTCATGCGGGAGATGAGGCCGAGCTGGAGAGACTTTGGCGGCGAGGGAATCTCCCTCAGCACGCCGTCCACCCGATAGCGGATGCGGATCGTTCCCGTCATAGGCTCGATGTGAAGGTCGGATGCGCGATCCTTGATGGCCTGGATGAGGAGAAGGTTGACGAGCTTGATGACGGCGGGCTGGTTGGCGAGGTCCTCGACGCTGATCTCGACTTCGCCCTCGCGAACCATGCTCTCTCCAGAGCCGCCCTCCTTGGCGTTGAGGAGGTCGATCATGTCGTCGAGGTCTTCGTCGCCGACGCCGTAGTTGCGGTTCACCGCATCGACGATATCCTCCTCGTTGCAGACGACGGGTTCGATATCGTGCTCGGGGAGCATCAGGCGCAGGTCGTCCACCACGTGGATGTCCATCGGGTCGGCGATGGCGATGGTGAGGACCGGCTTTTGGCCGGGGACGGACTTCTCGTCCACGGCAAAGACGCGGCGCTCGCGGGCCACGCTCGACGGAATGTAGGAGGTGAGACGCGCGACCTTCTCCTCGTTCTTCAGGTCGAACTCGCGCATGTCCGCGAACCGCAGACCGTGGCGCTCGGCGAGGTCCTTGAGGACGTCCGACGGTGGGCATTCCGATGGATCCGGCATCGAAACCTTCGTCGCCCTCGCCCTGCATGTAGGCCATGGAGCCTTGGGCGTCACCGAGCCGGCCCCCCTCTTCGCCGCCAAGCTTGAGCGGGTTGGCGGGCTTGTTCTTCTGTTTGCGCAGGTCATCGGCGGACATTCCGCCCTCCACCTTGAGGAGGACTTCCATTTCCTTCTTCACGTTCCTGTAGGGATCCGCCATGGCCGTTGCCTCGCCGAGAATTCTTGAGAAGCCCTTCCTCCGACAGCCCGCGAGGTAGCATGATTTGCGCGGGGTTGGAAAGCGGAAAAGGCGTCCCGGCGCTCTTGGCTTGACGATGGGGGCCGATGGCGAACCCCATCGGGCGCGAATCTCAAGATTCTGGCGCAAGGCTGAACTCCGAATGTCCTTACCACGCCGCATCCAGGCCGTCCTGCTCCGCGTTCTCCGCGCGGTGGCGCTGGTGCTTGCGTGGGTGATCAGCTTTCTCTTCTACTTCCTTGTGCTGGGCCCCTATTCGATCATCCTGAGGATCGCGATGGGGGATCTGCTCGAACGCGACCCCGACCCCAACATGCCGACTTACTGGCGACGGCTTGACCCGGCGCGACCGCGACCAAGCCGACCGTTCTAGCCATGGAACTGCGCGACCTGGCGGGGATCGTCGTTGGGCACCTGCTCTCGGTCGCGGGCGTTATCTGCGGCGTGATCCTCTTCAGTCGGCTGCGCGCGGGACACCATCCGCCTTCGGCGACCTTTGCGTGGCTGCTGGCAATCATCTTCGTGCCCTACGTGGGTGTCCCGCTCTTTCTGGTGTTCGGGGGGCGCAAGCTCCGTCGGCTGGTGCGCGCCAAGGGACCGCTGAGCCTGAAGGCCAATCGATCGGTGGACAATATCGAGGGGGTTGGCGAAGCGGCCCAGATACCGCTGTTGGTCGGCAAACCGCCGCCTTTCTCGGGCGGGAACGCGGTGGATCTCCTGCCCGACGCGGTGGACAATTATCGCCGCCTGATGGAGATGATCGACGGCGCGAAGGAAACGATCCACATCACCACGTTCATCCTGACGCGGGACGAGGTTGCCAAGGCGATCGTGGATGCGTTGGCGCGCAAGGCCACAGAGGGCGTGAAGGTGCGCCTGCTGCTGGACGGGCTCGGCAGCTTCAACGCGCTGGGCAGTTTCCTGGCGCCCCTGAGAGACGCAGGCGGGCAGGTGGGCACCTTCCTCCCCGTGCTTCGGCTGCGATGGAAGTGGTCGGCACACCTGCGCAATCACCGCAAGGTCGTGATCGTTGACGGGCGCGAGGCAATGGTGGGAGGTCGCAATATCGGGGCGGAGTACATCGCGCCCGCGCCGCACCCGGGCCTGTGGCGCGACTTCGCGATCGTCGTGAGGGGTCCCGTGGTCGCCTCGCTTCAGGAGATATTCGCCAGCGACTGGGAGTTTGCGACGGAGGAAGACGCGGAGGGGATCATGGCGGAGAGCCTTCCCACCGCGCCGGAACGATCGGGCAATGTGACGATCCAGACCGTTGCCAGCGGGCCCGACATCGAGGCCGACGCCTTTCACGAAACCGTCCTCGGCGCGATGTTCCAGGCGCGCCGCCGCGTCTGGATTGTGACGCCCTACTTCATCCCGGATGCGATGATCCTGCGCACGCTGACAACGCTGGCACAGATCGGCCGCGACGTCCGCGTGGTGGTGCCTGCGAAATCGGACAAGGTCATGGTGGATCTGGCGAGACGATACTACCTTCGCGAATTGTGCCGGGCGGGGGCGACCGTCTATCTTCATCGGGGCCCGCAGTTGCACACAAAGCTGCTCCTCATCGATGGCGAGCTGGCCGCCGTGGGCTCGCCCAACATGGACATGCGGAGCCTCTACCTGAACTACGAACTCGCGCTGTTTGTCTACTCCTCCGAGGAGACTCGCGGCATCGAGGCCCACGTGGGGGAGCTGATCGAGCAGGCGGATATCTATGATCCGCGGGAGCGGCGCGCGCCGGGTATGGTGACGCGGGCCTTGGAGAACTTCGGCTATCTTGTTTCGCCGCTGCTCTGAGCGCGCGCCCCGGATCAGCGGGACGCCGCAAATCGAGCAATGGCGTCGATGGCCTCCCGATCAACATGGCGGAGCGCCTCGTCGGCGGCGGAATCCTGGCTGTCGCGCGGAAATAGCCAGTAGTCTGCGTTGGGAAGATACCGGATGGCGACTCCCTGTCGGGCGCGGGCGAGGTCGATCCACGGCGCACGCTGGATTTCAGAGGTGCGGTGGTCGCGACCGCCGATGAGGATGAGCGTTGGGGTCTTTGACTTTGCGAGAAGCGGAATCGGATCGAGCCCCATTGTGCTGTACCAAAACTGCGCGGGCGCGTCCACGACCATGTAGGCGGGATCAAGGCGCCTCTGCTCAAGATAGCCGACGGCGCCACGGATCGCGGAGAGATTCGCGCCGGGCAGGGCATCCTCGCGCACGAGAGTGTCGAGTCGCTCCCTCGCTGTATAGCTGGCCGGCGGAGACAGGAGGATCAGGCCGCGCACGCGCGGAGCGCGGCTATGCATTGCCGGGGCCGCCCAGGCGCCGAACCCGTGGCCAAGGAGGTACACGCGCCCCATATCCACCTCCGGCCGGGCCGCCGCCGCGCGGAGGGCCGCGTATAGATCGATATACAGTTCCTCGTCGATGCGATATGGTTCGAAGGCCTTTTCGTAATAGCGGGCCATGCGCCGCTCATAGCGGATCGAGGCCACGCCCGCCGTGGCGAGGCCGTCGGCCAAGTCCTTCCACATGCGGGAGGGACCGATTGCTCCGTCGATCCCGAGGGTATCGCGGTCGGGCAGGAAAATCACCGCGGGCACCCGCGAATTCGGCGTGGCTGAGCGCGGGCGAACATACTCCGCGTCCACAGGATAGGCCTCGGGCCCCAACTTCAACGGCTCGCGCTGGATCTTGCGCGCATCCACGTAGTCGGCGGGGGAAAATGGCGGATCGACGCGGGGGCCCGCCGCCGTCGCGGGATCGCGCCGCGTGGCCGCGCGAATGGCGAAGCCGCTGAGCTGCCCGACCCCCGCGGCACGCGGCCAAGTAAAGAGGATCTCCATGCTGATTTTCTCGAGGTCCACCGGCACGACGGCCTGGAGGAAGGGCGGCGTTCGCCCCTCGGGGGAGCGTGGCGACCAGGCGGCGCGGATGTGCCGGAGCGCGCCCCCCTTCTCCAGCAACGCAGAGCGCTGCTTCGCCATGTCCTCCGTGGATTGGGACGCCGCGAGTTCCGGGGAAAAGCTTGTGCGGATGGCATCAATCTCTCCCGCCATATAATGGATGGCGAGCCGCTCCATGGCCTTTAGTTCATCGGGAGTAGCATTGGCACGCACCACTGACGTGAATGCACACAGCAGTGCGGCGAAAAAAGCGAGGATGACCAGTGAATTGGATCGGGGCATGGGGGACATCGGGACGCGCCGCGAGTGGAGGCTCTGCCGATGGGGAAGTGTGCGGCCCCAGCTTTTCCGATCAAGGGGTTTCCGGCATCGGGGCGGCGGTGGGTGTCGGTGCCGGGGCCGACTCGGGGGCGGGCGTCGGCGCGGCGAGGCGGGATTCGCGCTCGACGATCAGGCTGCGGAATCGGTCGAGCTCCACACGCGCGGGGTCATGGGGATCATGGGCCTTCATTCCCACGCGTAGCTGCTCGCCAAGCGGAACGGGCAGCGAAAGCACTTCCTCCAGCATGGTCACGGCCTCTTCGAGCCGGCCATCCCGTTCGAGGCTGCGCGCCTCCAGGATGCGGGCCATCGCCCGATACCCCCGGGCCTCGGGAAAGCGCGCGCGGAACTCGCGGGACAGCGACTCCACGCGGGGCCAGTCACCCTCCCAAGCGAAAGTCTGCACATACAGAAAATGGATGCGCGCGAGAAGGGCGTCGTCCTCGGGGGCGACCTCGTTGGCGGCGCGCAACTGGCGACGGATGGCAGCGAATCCGCCGCGGAGCTGACGGCCGTTCTTCGCGAGTTCCACAAGGAGGCCGGCACGAAAGAGTTCCGCAAGGGCGACCGCGCGCGGTCCGCGGGTCTGCTCCAGCAGATCGGCGGCGTACCATGCCTCGCGCCAATCGCGCTTCTCGCCATAGGCAAGCTCGAAGTAAAGCTCCGCCGCGCTTTCGCGCAGCTCGGGCCTGTCTGCGGCGGCAATCCACTTGCTGGTGGCGACGCGGCGCGCAATCTCAAGGGCGAGGATCGGTTCGCGGTTCTGGCGCCAGAACTCGCGCAAGGCGGCGATCGCGCCCGGAGCGACATCCGCGTGGCGGGTGTCGCCATTCCCTACCAGCTCGATGGTGCGGACGATGGAGTCACGCACCTCGGGAGCGAAGGTGGCGATCGTGGAGTGGAGTTGGTCCGCGATTTCCTTGTCGGTCAGGGCGCTCGCGGCCATCCCCGTGTCGGCGGGTCCGTCGCCGCCTCGCGGGGCACGCGATTCCGCCGGAGTCGCGACGAGATCCCCATCGGCCATGCCCTGAGCGCGCAAGCCAGTCAGCAGAAACCAGGCGCGGCCCTCGCTGGCTTCCTCCCCCACCAGCACCGAAACCTTGCCGTCCGCCGAGGGAAGCGTATAGACGGGTTCCCAACCCTCGCTGCGAAGCGTCTTGGCCAGACCCTCCGCCAGAATTGGGGAGGGGACTCGCGTCACCTCCGCTCCCCACCAAGGGGGGGCTCCCGGGGGATAGTCCGTCGCCGCCCAAGTTCGGGGGACCGGTGCCGCCGGAGCGGCCGTGGTCGCGGCGATCGCGAGGAGAAGCATGGCAATCGAGGTCTTCGTCACGCGGCGGAACTCCGTGGATCGGCAGGTGAAGGCGAGCAAAGGGTGATGCCCCCCGCCGGGAAGGTCGAGCGCAAAAGCGCCCCGGTTCATGGCGCGGGCGCGGATCGGCGACGCCCAACCACGAAGCAGCACGCCATCGCGACAAAGGAGGCGAGGGAGATTGCGATCCAGCGGGGGCGCAACGCCTCCCGGTGGAATCGGCGTTCGAAGCGCCACTCCCCCGCTGCGGGAATCCTGATTGTACGCGAGGTGGCTGGCGGGCCTGCGGAGGCTCCAGATTCTCCCGACAGGGAGATTCGCCACCCGGAATAGTCGGGAGAGGAGATGTGCAAGTAGCAGGGTTCGGAAGCCGCGACCCGCCCCATCCACATGTCCGCCTCCCTCTTCTCCAAGGCAACGCTGCCGAGCGTGACATCAGGAACCGCTTCGAGGAACTTCTCCTCGCGAGACAGCCACGCCCATCCCCGCGCGTGGGGGTTCCGCCAGAGCATCAGGCGCATACCCTCGACAACGGGACCAATTGGTTCGGGGTCGACAAGCCCGGCTTCCGCGATCTCCTTGGCCAGGAAATCGAGCTCGTAGCCCAGCATGTGAGTCACGTTGTAGGCATCCAGGAACCGGCGGTCGCGAATCTCGGCTTGGGAGAGAAAGGCTCCCGTCCGCACGTCGGAGAGCGGGATCATCGATGCGTAGTACTCCTGCGCATAGCTGCCGAGGATCATCGGCTGGTAGCCGCGGGTGATCTCCAGCCCAAGGGCCACGGGCCGCTCCCAGAGGAGTTCGCGTTGCTCCTGATCGAAGGCATGGCTGCTCAGCGAGTCGTCGTAATGAATGCGGCCCCGGCCTGGCAAGCGCCGCAGCGCCTGCACCGTGGGGGACTCGGGGAAGAAGTACTGCCGGTAGTCGGCGGCGGCGATGGCGGAGAAGGAGGCCTCGGATTCTATCTCGCTGGGGGATGCGCCCTCGGGGATGCGCGCGGAGAATGGAAGCCAGAAGCGAAACAGGTCCGCGAGTGTCAGGACCAGAACCATCGCGACGCCCACCCGGGATGGTATCTTGCGCGCAACGACCGCCGCGACCGCGGCGGCGGTGGCGGCGGCAAGGAGCAGCGACCATTCCGCGCCGGCCCGCGCGGCTGATTCCAGCGCGACGCCTCCGGTGTCGGTGGGATCGGGAAAACGAGAGGCAATGATCCCGCCCAGCCCGAAGCCATCGAGCAGCGCGGGCGTCAAGATCCGGGCAAGAGAAAGGCCCACCAGAACGAGCGCCATGCCCGCCGCTCCCGCCCAAACACGTCGGCGGTCGGGGGATTCGGAGTTCTCCAGCAGCAGGTTCAGGCACCACGCCGCGCCAAGGATACCCCCCATGACTGGCCAGACGAGCCATCGGGCCGGCACGCGGAACATGTCAAATGTTGGAACGACCGCCACCAGCAAGCCAAACAGGGGACCGAATCCACCCAGGGAAATCAGCAAGCCCAGCACCGAAAGCAAGGTGAGGGAAATCGCCCACCGGTCCCTCCTCCTCGGCAGGCTTGCCGCGCCGCAGGCCACCGCGATCGCGCACAGGGTTAGCGGCGCGATCCCGAAAAAGCCGCTCGATTCGGTGAAGCTCATGCTGGAGCCCCAATAGAGCGCCTCGTCGTTTCCCGGGCCAAAGAACTCGGGCACCAGAAAGAGCATCAGGAGCCGAGGCCGGAGGGAGCCGTCGGAGACGAAGGACCATAGGCTTCCTTCCTCGCGCGGCATGCCTTCAGCCATGAATCGCACGACCCCCGCGAGGTAGGGAGCACAAGCGGCGAGGGCGAGAAGCCCCGCGAGCGCGAATCCTCCGGCGACGGCGAGGGGGCGATCCCCCTCCGCCCGCTGGACAATTCGACCGAGCGTCCACAGTCCCAGGCCGAACCAGGTGATCTGTGAGACTTGGGGAGCGCCGGCGAGGAGTTGGCAGGCGCCGCAAATCGCGAGTACGGCGACCCAGGCGATAGCGCCCTGGCGACGAAGCGACTGGCGTTCCGCCGCTAGCCACATCCAAGGGAGCCATGCGAAGGCATAGCTAAAAACCACGATCCCGTTGGACATCCTCATCAGGTGGTAGGAGCCGAATGCCCAGAGCAGCCCGGCGAGCGTGGCAGGCTCGAATCGGAACTTCACCCGCGCCAGCAGGTAGAAACCGAATCCGCCGAGCGCGAGGTGAATCAGGATCAGCAGCGTGATGCCGCGCTCCGCGGAAAGACCCAATACATGGATCAGGTTGGGAGGATAGAAGGTGCCGGACTGTGGATCGTCGATGAGGGGCCGCCCGCTGAAGCTCTCCGGCTGCCAACCCGCGAACCAGCCCCTTGCAAGCTGGGCCTCGCGGATCGGCGCCGCGTGATTGACCATGTCCCCGCCAGAAAGCACCGAGCCACCCGCAATCAGCGATCCGTGCCATAGAAGCATCGCCGCGAAAAGAATCGCGAGAAACTGGAACGCCTGTTTGACGGACGCGGGGGCGTTCATGCGAGCCTCGCCCACCCCAGCCGCGAGGCTGGACCAGTCCCCAACAGGTGAGAACCATGCCGGAGCTTCCTCCGCCCAGCTTTTTGATGATCGTTCAGTTGCACCATCTTCAGGCCATGCTCCAGCTCGGGTTGCTGCCGCATCCCGCCACCGGGAAGCCTATTCCGCCCAATCCCGCGATGGCGCGCCGCGAGCAGGCGCTCCTTGAAATCCTGAGGGAGAAAACCGTCGGCAACCTGACCGTGGAGGAGGAGGAACTCCTCGCCGACGTCATCGGCACCGTTGAGGCGGCTCTCTCCAACTTCTGATCCCATGTGTTACTCGGAGTGCCCTTCCACGGCTTCCACGATCGCGTGCATGCTGGTGGTGCTCATGCGAACGCGGGGGTCGGGACCGTAGGCCAGAATTCGGTCGCGTCCCGACGTGGCCTCCTCCAACTCGCAGACCTTCACGGTCGCCTGCCCCACGTAATCGACCTCGTAGGCAATCTGCTGTGCGTCCTGGGCCGAGAGGTCGAAGAGCGTGGTCAGCATCTCGATCACATACTGGTAGCTGTGCTCATTGTCGTCGAAGAGGATGATCTGGTAGAGATCCTCGTGGGCCTCCATCGTGGCGAGGCCGCCCGAGGGGTTGTCTTGCGGTTTTTCTTTCGTGGTCATGCCCGGTCCGGGATACGAACGGTATTGGGTGATCTGGCGTGGTCAGGGGGAGAAAGAGACATCGCACCCGACCGTAAATCAAGCACGATGCGCGTCGGGCTTGACGGAAAGCGGGGGGTGTGGGAATATACCGCCAAGTCAGGAGGCATGGACATGAAAGAAGTAAGCGATATTCAGGCAGGCAAAAGCCTGGCAGCCATCCTTGAGGAGGTGGA
>Ga0105049_10002492_pt1 | contig 21886 bp, 20 predicted proteins | sample MAT06_FD_78087 | JGI IMG/M metagenome (GOLD analysis project Ga0105049, IMG submission 78087) | Freshwater microbial communities from Lake Fryxell liftoff mats and glacier meltwater in Antarctica - MAT-06 | ecosystem: Environmental > Aquatic > Freshwater > Ice > Liftoff microbial mat | place...
GAGCCGAGTTCGGAGACGGAGCCGCGGTGATCTGCAGACCATGTGACGCGCACGCCCCGTGCGGGCTTGCCGTCGTTCCCAGTGACCGTCAACCGAATGGGTGCAGCGAGCGCGGTTCCGACCGTTGCCGTCGCAGCAGCGAGTCCGGCCGCCGATGCGCCCGTCGGCGATACGGGGGCCGTTGCATCGCCTCCGTTGCATGCTTGCAGCAGCGTCACGCCACATGCCGTCACCACACCGGCACGCGTCGCACGCCCCTTTGAGGCCGCACCGACGTAACTCGCGATGTGGGAAGCGATTCGAAGCATGGGGGCGACCGTCACGGGGTGAGTTCAAAGCTGCACACACCCGGCTAGGAAGCAAGTCGCGTGCCGAACTCAACCATTCAACGAGCGCCCCCAACAGCAGACCGTCCACGCCTGGGACGCGGATTTCGCCGTGCTGTTCGTAGATTGCGGAGTATACGTCGGCCGAGCCGCCGACTCCCTCTCGTTCCCCTGTCGCTGCAGCTCATGACCATCGCCTCCGACGACGCCCGCCCGCCGCTCACCCTGCTGTCTGAGGAAGAAGAGCTCTTCCGCACGGCCGTCGCCGATCTCGCGGCCACAGAAGTCCATCCGCGAGTTCGCGCGATGGAAGAAGCCGGCACGCTCGATTCTGCCCTGACGGCCAAGTTTGTCGAACTGGGCCTCATGGGTATTGAAGTGCCCGAGGAGTACGGCGGCGCCGGCGGCACCTTGATGATGGTTACGCTCGCGGTCGAAGCGCTGAGCAAGGTGGACGCGGCCGCCGCGATTCAGGTCGACGTGCAGAACACGCTCGTGAACTATCCGCTCAATCGGTACGGGACGGCCGAGCAGAAGCAACGCTTTCTCACCCGGCTGACGTCAGGTGCGATCGGCGCATATGCGCTCTCAGAGCCGGGTTCCGGATCGGACGCGTTTGGACTTGCAACGCGCGCCGAGAAATCGGCGGATGGATGGACCTTGAACGGTGCGAAGGCATGGATCACCAACGGTGGCGAAGCCGAGATTTTCGTCGTGTTTGCGAATGTGAATCCCGACGCAGGTTACAAGGGGATCACGGCGTTCATCGTTGAGCGCGGAATGCCGGGGTTCACCATCGGTCGCAAGGAAGACAAGCTTGGCATCCGCGCATCGAGCACAACGGCGCTTCACTTTGACAACACGATCGTGCCCGACGCAAATGTGCTTGGACAGATCGGCGTGGGCTACAAGGTCGCGATCGACACGTTGAACAAGGGGCGCATCGGCATCGGTGCGCAGATGATCGGCATTGCGCAGGGTGCGCTCGACGCGACAACGGCGCATCTCAAGGAGCGCAAGCAGTTCGGCAAGTCGCTGAGTGAGTTTCAGGGCATTCAGTTCCAGATCGCGCAGGTGGCGACCGAACTCGAAGCGGCGCGTCTGTTGGTGTACAACGCCGCACGACTGGATGACGCCGGGCACGATATCGCGCGTCAAGGCGCGATGGCCAAGCTGTACTCATCGCAAATGTGTGAACGGATGACGTCGTTGTGCGTGGAGCTGTTCGGTGGATACGGCTACACCCGCGAGTATCCGGTCGAAAAGTTCTATCGCGATGCGAAGATCGGCACGATTTACGAGGGCACCAGCAATATGCAGCTGCAAACGATTGCCAAAGCGGTACTCAGGTAGTCGGGAAACTTCCCAGTTCGGAGTGGTGAGTTTGAGTCGTGGGTTATGAGTGTGCGTCGAGTGGGTGCGATGTTCGCGGTGTCGATGAGCATCGTACTCATTGCGGTTGCGACACTGACCCCGGGCGCTACCAATGGCGGGAGCGCAGCGCATTGGCAGTTCACGGTCGGTGCAACGCCGCTGACCGATGCGTGCAGCAACGTGCTGTTGTTTGTGCCCTTGGGCGCCGCGCTGGCGTCCCTCGGTTGGCGTGTACGCGTTGCAGCGAGTGTGGGCGTCCTCCTGTCGGTGGTGATCGAAGTGCTGCAATCGGCCGGACATCCGGTTGGGCGGTACGCGACGTATGCCGACCTGATTGCCAATAGCGTCGGTGCCATTGGCGGCGCGCTGGTCGTAAATGCGAGACTCCGATGGCTGCACCCGAATGCGCGCAATGCGCAGCGCTTGGCGTACGGTTGGAGCGCGATGGTGGTTCTGCTGGTGATGGTGACCTCCTGGCTGCTGTCGCCGATCCATCCCTATGGCGCTGACGCCTCGTTGCCGACGTTGAGTAGGCTGGAGAACGCGCCCGGTTATCCGTGGTTTTCGGGGACGGTGCTGCATGCGACCCTGTCGGGCGTTGAGCTTGTCCATCACGGCACGGGGCCGGTTCGGGTTACGGCACCGACTGCAGCCCGCGAGGCCGTCGTGAACGTGATTAGTCGGGACGATCGCCTTTCGTTCGTGCCGGTTCTGTACGTGCATGACGCGCGCGATACCGTTCCCTACCTCTTGCTCGGACAGCTCGGCGACGATGCGGTGCTCCGATCGCCGCGCCATGGTGATGCGTTGGGACTGCGAATGCCGCAGCTGGTGGTTCGCGGCGCATTTGCGAGTGGCCCGATGGCGAGTGGCCCGGTGGCGAGTGGCGGGGGGGCGGCGACCGACCGGGCCCAACGCGAGCTCGTGGTGGCGGTGACCCCGGCGCGGCTTACGATGCGCTTGGCCGGAGCAGATTCGCTGCCGAGGGTGCGTCCAGAGCGACTTGATCTGACGGCGTCCCTTGGCTGGCTCATGACGCAGCCAGTCGTCGGCGACGACGCCACGAGTCGCACGTGGGGCACCGCCGCCTGGTTGCTGCTGCTCGTTGCTCCGGCTTGGTTCTGGGTCGGCCGGAGCGGGGATCGCCGCGCGAGAACCAGCATCGTGGTGCTCGGCGGGATTGCGGGGGTGTTCCTGCTTACGCCGCCAATCTTTGGCGTGGCGTGGCTGCCGATCTGGCAATGGAACGTACTGGTCTTCGGGGCCACCGCCGGCGCCCTCGGCTCGCGATGGCCCCACCCGGCGAATTCGTGACGCTCAAGCCCTTATGTCAGATCGACGGACCGAACGCCGCGGATCGGAGCGCCTTCATTGGAATGGGCCCACCCGCCCGGAACGATCTGAACTACAACCTCGCCTGCGGGGTATCTTTCCCTCCATGTTCGGTCCCTTACTCGGCATTCTCGATCTCGTGATCACTGTGTTGCGCCCAGTGATCTTTGTGGCTGGCGCTCTCACCGCCGTCGGCGCGCTGGTGTCATACAGCGTCCGTACGCGGCGCATCTCGCCGTTCTCGCCTGTCGCACGCTTTGTGCGCGAGCGAGTTGACCCGTGGTTGATCGCGCCCATGGAACGCAAGATTCTGCGCGCCGGGGGAACACCTTACGCTGCTCCATGGTGGACGCTCGCGGCGGTGGTGCTGGGCGGACTGCTGGTCCTCTCCGGGCTCGGATTCCTCCGCGAACAGCTGGGCATCATGGCCTTCGCCACCACGGCCGGCACCGGCGGAATCTTGGTGATGCTGGTGCGCTGGACGTTTGGGATCTTGCAGATCGCGCTCTTTGCCCGCGTCATCGCCTCGTGGGTGGGTGGGTCCGCCTACTCCAAATGGTGGCGGTGGGCGTTCGTCATCACCGAACCGATCCTCGCCCCGTTGCGCAGAGTCATTCCAACGATCGGCATGATAGACATCACGGTCATCGTGGCGTACTTCGGACTCCAGTTGCTGGAGTCGCTGATTCTCTCGGCGCTCTGAAAACTGCAAACAGCGGCCGCAAATTTCGCGAATTGGTCCGGAGTGGGATTCAAGCGCCAGTGCGGACCATTCGCTTGAAAGTTGGTTTGGGGCCGAAGTTCAGGATCATCCCGAGACATGAGCTGGTTGCTTTGAGGTAGTGAAACAGTTGCGCCTGATGACCGGGTGAGATGGCGGAGCCGGCTTTGCATTCAAGGACGATGTGCTCTTCGACCTCCACCCGCTCCAATCCCGCCGCCGCTACGACCCAGATTCGCGAAATTCGCGCAATTCGTGGCCGCTGTTTCTGTTTTAGGACTCCTCAGTCCAGACTGTGCGGCTCATCACGAGCGTCGACTGTCACACTGCAAGAAGTCTGGAACTGCTCACGTGAGCGCGGGTTTACTGAGTGTCGGACCATCCGGTCTGCCGCTCAAACATCGTCTTTCGGAGTTTTCTGATGCGTAAGTTGTCCATGCTGGTCGCTGGTGCTGTGATCGCGTTTGCTGCCCCGACTTCTGCTCAGGCGCAGGAAAAGGACATCGTCGAGACGGCGGTGGCTGCTGGTTCGTTCAAGACGCTCGCCAAGCTCCTCACCGATGCTGGCCTGATCGAGACGCTCAAGGGCCCGGGCCCGTTCACGGTCTTCGCCCCGACCGATGAAGCATTCGCCAAGGTTCCCGCCGCCGCGCTTGCCGCACTCGGCAAGGACAAGGCTGCTCTCAAGGACGTGCTCCTGTACCACGTCGTGTCGGGCAAGGTCATGGCGTCGACCGTCGTGACGATGAACGGCAAGAGCGCGAAGACAGCCGAAGGTCAGGACGTCAAGATCATGGTCATGGACGGCAAGGTGATGGTGAACCAGGCCAACGTCGTCAAGACCGACATCGCTGCGAAGAACGGCGTCATCCACGTGATCGACGCGGTCATCATGCCGCCCGCCAAGAAGTAAGTTCGAAACAAACAGCAGGTGTCGTAGTTCAGCTTTCTAAAACGCCCCCGCCGTTCACTCGGCGGGGGCGTTTTTGTGTCGGTCACCTGAAAAGCGGACACGAATTGCGCGGGTTTTGCGAATTGGCACGGAGCCTTTCGCGAAATTCGCGCAATTCGTGGCTGGCAGTTTGTATTTGTTGCACTGCCATGAAGACTTTCCTCGATGTCGACTTCCTGCCCCCGTCCTTGCTCATGCGCATGACGCACCCCCGACCACTCTTATTCGGGCTCACGCTCGCTGGCATGTTGGCGTCGCCAGGTGCAACCAGTCTCCACGCGCAGCGACCGACCGCGCCCGCCGATCTCATCGTCACCAACGCCCGCGTCTACACGGCGGACGAAGGGCGTCCGCTGGCGGAAGCATTCGGCGTGCGAGACGGACGCATCGTCTTTGTCGGGTCGAAGCAGGAAGCGGCCGTGCTCAAGGGCGCGAACACGCGGGTGATCGATGCGGGCGGGCGCACCGTGATCCCCGGGATGGTTGACGCACACGCGCACTTCGGTGGACTCGCGCAGACGCTGCGTGCCGTCGATCTCGTGGGCACGCACAGCTACGACGAAGTCATTGCGCGTGTTGTCGAGCGTGCCAAGACCACGCCCAAGGGGACGTGGATTGACGGGCGGGGCTGGGATCAGAACGCGTGGGGCGACACGCGATTCCCGACACATGAGCGACTCTCGGCCGCTGTACCGGATCATCCGGTTGAACTCACGCGCGTTGACGGACACGCCACACTCGTGAACGCTGCCGCCATGCGCATCTCGTCGCTGACTTCAGCGAGCGTTGATCCGACCGGCGGAAAAATCGAGCGCGACGCCCAACGCAATCCGAGCGGCGTGCTCGTGGACAACGCGAAGGAGTTGGTGAGCCGCAACGTCCCCGACGCCACTCCAGCACAGTTTCGCGCTGCCGTGGTCGAGGCGATCAAGGAGATTCATCGCTGGGGACTGGTTGGCGTGCACGATGCCGGCGCGAGCCGCACTGCCATCGATCTCTACGAAAGCATGGCACGGTCCGGCAATCTGAATCTCCGGCTGTACGTCATGATCTCGGACGACTCATCCGCCATCTCGCACTACCTCGCCCTTGGCCCTCGTTCGGGATTGTACAACGGACAGGTGTGGGTGCGCGCGATCAAGTTGTACGCAGACGGAGCGATGGGTTCGCGCGGTGCGGCACTGCTTGAGCCCTACTCCGACGATCCGAACAACTCGGGGTTGTTGCTGAGCGCACCGACACACATTCGCGAAGTGGCGGAACGTGGACTCAAAGCCGGCTTTCAGGTGAACACGCACGCGATCGGTGATCGCGGCAATCGCGTGGTGCTCGACGCGTACGAGGCGGCGCTTAAGACCGTGCCCACCGTCGATCATCGCTTTCGCGTTGAACACGCACAGATCCTCAACTACGACGACATCCCGCGCTTTGCACAGCTGGGCGTCATCCCCTCGATGCAGGCGAGTCATCAGTCGAGCGACATGTATTGGATCGGGAAGCGCCTCGGCGCGACGCGGCTGCTCGGCGCGTACGCGTGGCGCTCACTCATCAACAGCGGGGTCGTTGTGCCCAATGGCAGCGACTTTCCCGTCGAACTGGTGAATCCGCTGATTTCGTTTCACGCCGCGATCGCACGACAGGACACCAATGATTGGCCCGCCGGCGGCTGGTACCCGGAGCAGCGCATGACGCGTGAAGAAGCCCTGCGCAGCATGACGCTCTGGCCGGCATACGCGGCGTTCCAAGAGAAGGAGATGGGATCGATCACTGGCGGCAAGTTCGCCGACTTTGTCATTCTCGATCAGGACATCATGCGCATTCCAGCCGAGCTGGTCCTGCGCACGAAAGTGATTGCGACCTACGTCGGCGGCAAAGAGGTCTACCGCCAACCGTCGACGGCACCATGACCCCAACGAGCCAGACATGAGAGTGGTTTCTCTCCTTCCCGCTGCCACTGAGATCGTTGCATTCCTTGGCGCGAGCGAACACCTCGTGGGCATCACGCACGAGTGTGACTACCCCGACGTCGTGCGCTCACGTGCGCGTGTGACGACCAGCGCCATTCCACACTCCAGTGATCCCGCAGAAATCGACGCGGCAGTGAAAGAACTCTCGGGCGAGGGCCACGCCCTCTTCACGCTCGACGAGCCACGCATCAAGGCGTTGCATCCGGACGTGCTCCTCACGCAGGCGTTATGTGACGTCTGCGCCGTGCGCGAGACCGACGTGCAAGCGCTCGCCCAACGTCTGACACCGAACCCGCGCGTGGTCACGCTGGGCGGCGAAACGCTCGACGGGATTTACGCTGACATCTCGGCGGTCGCCGGCGCGCTCGATGCGGAAAGCGATGCAGAAGAGCTGTTGATCGGGCTACGCGACCGCGTGAAGCACGTGCACGACACCCTCTTCGGTGCGAGAGCGCCGCGCCCTCGGGTCGCGCTCATTGAATGGACCTCGCCGATCTACATCGCCGGTCATTGGGGCCCCGAGCAGATCAAACGCGCGGGTGGTGTCGATGTGCTCGGTGTTGCCGGTGCGCACTCCGTGACGGTCGGAATGGACGCGCTCAAAGCGTCCGAGCCGGAGTACGTGTTGATCGCGCCGTGCGGCTACTCGCTCGCTGCGGCGGCCACTGAAGCGCGTCAGCTACTTACGATGCCTGAGTGGGAGTGGCTCAAGGGCCGGCAGGTGTGGGCCCTCGACGCCAACGCACTCGTCAGCCGCCCGGGCCCTCGCGTGGTCGACGGCATCGAAGCGATGGCGCGTATTTTCAACCCGATGCTCTTCAGCTCACTCGACAAGCGCCACGCCACCCGCGTGCTGTAACTAACTCAGGACACCCACATTTTGGCCGCCATCGCCACCATCAGCACCGCGAACGATCGCCGGAGATACACCGCGTCAACGTGGATGGCGATAAGCGCGCCAAGCCATGCGCCGACCGCCATGCCGAGTGCGACGTAGAGGGCATCGCGGATCTGAAGATGGCCTTCCCGATAGTAGGTGACTGCCCCGATCGTTGCGCCGAGCGGAAGCACCAGGGCCGCGAGCGAAGTTCCCGCTGCCTGTTGCGGTGGCATCTTGGCCAGATAGATCAGAGCAGGGACGACGATGATACCGCCGCCGATACCGAAGACACCGGAAAGGATGCCCGCAGCGAGGCCGATCACGAGCAGAAGGGGTGTCATCAGGTAGGCGCAGGTGGGAGGCGGGACGCGGGTTGAGTTTAGCGTATATTTCCGGTCTATGCTTACAGACTCTTCGGTTGCATTTCTCAAGCGCTTGCTCGACACACCCGGTCCGTCGGGCTTCGAAGCTGCCCCCGCACGTGTCTGGCGCGAAGAAGCGGCGTCTTTTTCCAGCGTCCGCGCAGACGTTGTCGGCAATAGTCTCGCGACCGTCGAGGGATCGGGAGGGCCAACGATTCTGCTGGCCGGCCACATCGATGAAATCGGCGTCATCATCACGTACATCGATGACAACGGCTTTGTGTACTTCGAGCCAATTGGCGGATGGGACCCGCAGGTACTCGTCGCGCAACGGATGCGCTTCATTGGCCGCAACGGCGATGTCTTTGGAGTGATCGGCAAGAAGGCGATTCACCTGATCAAGCCCGAAGAGCGCGACAAGGCATCCAAGATCACCGATCTGTGGATCGATATCGGCGCGCGCACCAAGGCTGAAGCGCTCGAGCAGCTTGAGATCGGCGACGCTGGCGTCATCGATGCGCGCGTGCTTGTGCTGCCCAACAATCGCATCGTGTCGCGTTCGATCGACGATCGCATCGGCGCGTTCGTCGTGCTCGAAGCGTTGCGTCGCTACGCCGCGAATCCCGGTGTCGCTCGCGTGGTTGCGGCGGCCACTGCGCAGGAAGAGATCGGGTACTCCGGCGGCGGTGCGCGCGTTGCCGCGCAGTCGCTCGACGCAAAGATGGCGATCGCCGTCGATGTCACCTTTGCGACCGATCACCCGGGCGTCAAAAAAGAGGAACTGGGCGAGCACAACATCGGCGGCGGCCCGGTGCTCACGCGCGGCTCCGTCGTGAGCCCTGTGGCGTTTGGTCTGCTGCGCGATGCGGCCAACCGGCTGTCAATTCCGTACAGCGTCCACGCGGCAGGCCGACTCACCAGTACCGATGCTGACGCGATGCAGCTCACGCGCGAAGGCGTCGCGACGGCGCTGCTGTCCATCCCCAATCGCTACATGCACTCGCCGAACGAAATGGTTTCGCTCGACGATCTCGATCGCGCAGCAGACGTGATTGCAGAAGCGTGTCGTTCGGTGACTGCAGCGACGGACTTTACGGCGCGCTGACACCACGCTGCACCGTCGCGCGCAACCGCGTGGCGGCTGCGGCGACTTCGCGATCCGCGTCCTGCATCAAGGCTTCGATCACAGGCACCAGTGCGTGGCCGCGCGCGCGTACCAACGCTTCGAGCGCGGCGATACGCTGCCAGGTATCGCGCGCAACTCCTGCGCGCTCGCCGCTCGACTCGCCCCCTGGCAGCGCGATCCGCAGCAGGCGCTGCACGGCGTCTGCGCTCCCAAGCCGACCAAGTGCTGCGAGCATTTCGAGTGCAACGTCTTCGTCGGTCTCCTTCTCCAGGGCGAGGGCGAGTCGTGCCGCAGGTGGACGCATGCCACTGCCGGCCGAACCCGCCATTCCGTATGCGGCGGCCGACAGGCGACGCACTTCGGCGACCGGATCGCCAACGGCCGCATGAAGCGCCTGCAGTGCCTTGGGCGTGCGCACGCGCGTCAGCGCACGAGCCACGGCGATGCGAATGCGTTCGTCGGCATGCTGCAACAGCGGCACCAGCGCTTCGTCGGTGCGTTCGACATTCATCTCGCCGAGCAGTGCGGCGGCGTTGCGCACGACAAACCACCGCGCGTCGTGGAGCAGTGCAAAAAGTGTCGGCGAACCAACGTCCATGGCCACGATGCCGTCAAAATACGCGCGACGTGCCAATGCATCGTCGGTAGAGAGCAACTGGTCGAGCAGCGTGTCCACGCCGATACCGCCGGCGCGCGAAATCACCTGCAGCACCGCCGATCGATCGGGACTCTGCGGCAGTCGTTGCGCAAGCAGTTTGAGTAACGCGGGCCGCATCAGGTGGCGTAGCGCGCCTTCAAGCGCGAGCCGTCCGCCACCGCTTCCGACCGTTTGCACCTGCGACATGCAACCACGCGCGATGCTGTCAACAACCGTTGCGTCGCCTCGACGCTGCGCATCGTCCAGCAACTCAATCAACGACGCAACAACGCCGCTTGCCGAATCGTAGGTGCGTACCGCGGCGAGCCGCATGAGGGCCCCTGCGGCGACACTTGCCGACGGTGCATCCTGACGCGCCGCCGGCAATGGCATCACCAGCACACTCCACGTGCGCAGCAGCTCCAGCGGGGGTTCGTCAGGATACCCGAAGACGCGCACTGCTGTCGGGGTATCGCCGGGCGGCGCAGGCGTCCCAACGCCGTGAACCGTGCTCGCGCCCGTTGTCAGGACGGTCGGCGCTGTTGGTGCCTGCGCGAGCATCGACGCGAGTGTGAGCAATTCTCCGGGCGCGGCACCGTCGCGGACGGTCAGCGACCCCGCCCCCACCGCCAACAATCGACGCAACAGCACTGCGAGATGCGGCTCGGCGCTGAGCCCGCGCTGATCGATCGCCGCCCCCTCCAGCACCAGCTCGCCCTCCGAAACACGACAGAGGAGCGCACCATCGCGCGAGCGTGCCATGAGTTGCCGCAATGCGTCGCGGACACGCTCAGGGAGGGCGCCGGGATCCTGCCCATCCGTCAGCCCCGACTGCTCCAGTCGTTCGACAAGCACCACGAGCGCGCGCGCAATCGCATGCGACGCGCGCGCATCGCTTGCGACGCGCAGCATCGCCGCGTCGGGGGTACGGGACGCGGGCGTACCCCGCGGCGACGAGCCGAGCGGGCTCACCGCGGCGTCACCGTAGAGGGGCAGGCACTACACTTCTTCGACCGAAACAACGACTGAATCAACGGCTGAGTCGACGGTCGCTGGCGGCGCCGCATCCGAGTCTGCACACCCATACGCTCATGAGCCTCACGCTCTGGTCACCTGCTTCGTGGAGCTATCCACTGCCACCGGGACACCGATTCCCGGTGGCAAAGTACACCTTGCTCCGTGACCGCGTAGTGGCCGAAGGGCTGATTGACGCCGCGCACCTTCACGACCCCGACTCGGCCCCCGATGAGGCGCTGCGCCGGGTACACGATGCTCGGTATCTGAGTGCCCTTCGGGACGGGGCGCTCGATGCGGCCTCGGTCCGACGGCTGGGATTTCCGTGGAGCGCACCGCTCGTGGAGCGTGCGTCGCGTGCGGTGGGTGGGACGCTCGCTGCGGCGCGGCACGCACTCACGCATGGCATCGCGATGAACCTCGCCGGCGGCACGCATCACGCCTTCGCCGACCATGGCGAAGGATTTTGCGTCTTCAACGATGTGGCCGTTGCGATTCGCACGCTCCGGCACGAAATGCTTGCGCGGCGCGCCGTCGTGATCGATCTCGATGTGCATCAGGGGAACGGAACGCACGCAATTTTTAGTGGCGACGTTGATACCTACACATTCAGTATGCACGGCGCGAAGAATTTCCCCTTTCGCAAAGTCGCAGGGACGCTGGACATCGAACTGGCCGACCGTACGACGGACGAGCCCTATCTGGCGCTGCTCGCAGAAGCATTGCCGCGCGTGCTTCGCGAAGCGCGCGCGGACATCGTGTTTTATCTCGCCGGTGCAGACCCCCATGAAGGCGATTCTCTGGGTCGTCTTGCGCTGACATTTGATGGGCTTCGTCGACGCGATCGGATGGTGCTTGAAGCGTGCCGCGAAATCGGACTACCGGTCGCGATTGTGATTGCCGGTGGGTACGGGCGGGATATCAACGACACGGTGACGGTGCATCGCAACACCGTCGAAATCGCGCGGGAGTTTTCGTGACGACGAACCACCCCCAAAAGCAACAGCGGCCACGAACTCCGCGAATTTCGCAATTTACTCCGTACCGATTCGCGAAATTCGCGGAGTTCGTGGCTGGCGTTTGAGGTATTTTTTGGTATGACTCCGCACCCCATTCCTGCGCCCCGCATCGACGGCTTCACGACCACAACGCCAGTCCCATTGTATTGGCGCGAGGATGGCCCCGCCGACAGCTCGCCGATTGTTCTCCTGCATGGCGGTCCCGGCGCGCATCATGACTATCTCTATCCGCAGCTGTTAGCGCTCGCCGAGTCGCATCGCGTGATCACATACGATCAGCGCGGCGGGGGCAGGTCCAAGACCGACGACCAAACACCGATCACCTGGGAAACGCAGGTGGCAGATCTTGCGATGGTGATGGATGAGTTCGCGCTCACGTCACCGGTGCTGATCGGATATTCGTGGGGCGCATTGCTGGCGATGCTCTACTGCATTGAGGCGTCGAAACAGACCGGAGACGGCGCCATGGTATCCTTGCCGATGCCGTCGCAGCTGATCCTGATATCGCCCGCCCCGGTCACACGCGAGTGGCGCAATGAGTTTGAAACCGCGCTGCTCGAGCGCCAACGCAGTCCCGTCATCAAGGCAATGCGCGCCGAACTGGCCGCCTCGGGGCTCCGTGAGCGTGACTTGGAGGCATATCGTCAGCGCAGCTTCGAGCTCAGTGTGGCCGGCTACTTTGCCGATCCGCACCGCGCGAGCGCACTCACTCCGTTTCGTGTGACCGGTCGCGTCCAGCAATCCGTCTGGGAGAGTCTGGGAGACTTCGATCTGCGGGAATCGCTGCGAACGCTGGCTCGTGCCGTTGGGCTGCCTGTACTCGTCGTACACGGACGAGCGGATCCCATCCCGCTCGAGTCGGCGATGGCAGTGGCTGAGGCGCTTGATGCGACGTTCGTGGAGCTGCGTGATTGCGGCCATGTCCCGTATGTCGAGCAACCGGCAGCGCTGTTCGGGGCCATGGCGCGCTTCGTACCGACCTGAAGAAGTCCAAGTCCTCCAGGCTACAATGATCCCTTTCGGCGTTGTCTCACAGGCCAACATCGCCACTATTGAAGTGGATGGCCGGCCGTTCACTGTGACGGCCCGCACCGTCCACGATGGCGTGGAATACGTCGGTCGGCTCTGGTTCGCGGATGTGGACTGGGGCAACTCAGGCATTCCTGATCGCGGGGTCTTCCCCGGGCGCACAGAGGACGAGGTGCTCGCCCTCGCGCGCCGGCTGCGCCCCGACGAAATGCTGCATCGCTACAGGCGCGCCAACGCCGAAAAACGCCGCTTTCTCGGACTGCGCCAGCTGACGCTCGAAATACTCTCGAAAATCCGCTACCTCAATCAGGTTGGCGTGGGCATGCGCACGGGACTGCTCGATAGGCCGGCGGCCGAGCAGGAGATGCTGCTCACCGAGGAACAGTTGGTTGAACTGGTGCGGCAGGCCCGCATGCTGGCTGGAGTTGAGAGCTGAGTCACGCTCACCTGTGATACCAAAAAGCGAAAACAACAACAGCCGCGAATTACGCGAATTTCGCGAATAGCTCCGTACCGATTCGCGAAATTCGCGTAATCCGCGGCCTGCGGTTGTAGTTGGCTTGTATATTTTCGTTATGGACTGCCATGGCGCCGCACATGCACTGACCCAGATCGCCACGCTGCTCGAATTGCATGGCGAGGACCGATTCAGCGTGCGCGCGATGCAGCTCGCGGCTCGTGCCGCTGCGAGTCACGGCGAGGAAGACCTCGTGGAAGCACTCCGCATTGGGTTGACCACGGAGCACACGCTCGCCCCGGCCGCGCTTGATGTGTTGCGCGATCTCGCCGAGTCGAACGGCTCGGCGCTGCTGGAGCGGCTTCAGGAGGAGACGCCGGAAGGGTTGCTCGAGATGCTCCGCGTGCCGGGGCTGGGCCCGGCGCGGATTCGTCAGATTCACGAAGGACTGCACGTTGAGTCGCTCCAGGAACTCGAACAGGCCGCGCGCGACGGCCGTCTCGCGCAGCTCCCTCGCTTTGGTGAACGCACCGCACTCAAGATTCTCAAGGGCATAGCAGACCTTCGCGCGACCGGCGCGTTCGTGCTCTGGCAGCATGGACGCGCGGAAGCGGAGCGACTGTGCAACGTGGTGCGCACGCATCCAGACGTGCTGCAGGCCGAGATCGCGGGTTCGATCCATCGCCGTGCAGAAGTCGTGCGCGATATCGACCTCGTCGCCGCCGTGCGGGGGTCGCCATCAGTGGTTGCGGCATCGCTCGCGCAGTTGCGCGGGGTGCAAGCGGTGTTTGGTGGTGGCGGTCGTTCCATGACGTTGCGCTTTGACGACGGACTGCGCGTCGATATCACCTGCGTCAGACCGGAACAGTTTCCACTCGCGTTCTGGCGCGCGACGGGGAGCGCGGCGCACGTGAAGCAGGTCACGGAGCGCGCGGCTTCGCGTGGGCTCGTGCTTGCCGGTGACGAATTGCGTGGCGCTGACGGTGCCCTGCTACCAGTGCTGCACGAACGCGATCTCTACGCGCACATCGGGCTTTCCTATATTTTCCCCGAACAGCGCGAAGCGATCGGTGAAGTCGAGGCTGCGGCACATCGCTCATTCGATACACTGCTCACGGAAGCGGATCTTGTCGGCGCGTTGCACTGCCATTCGCAATACAGTGACGGCGGTGCCACCATCGCCGATATGGCCGCCGCCGCACGTGCGCGTGGCCTGCGCTATCTAGGCGTCTCCGATCACTCGCAGTCGAACACGTATGCCGGTGGACTCTCGCGCGATGCGATCGTGCAGCAGCATACCGAGATTGACGCACTGAACGCGCGATACGCCGCAGAGCGTACCGATTTCCGCGTGTTGAAAGGGATTGAAGCCGATATTCTCCCCTGCGGGCGACTCGACTACGACACCACGTTCCTCGATCGCTTTGATTTCGTCATTGGGTCAGTACACACGCGTTATGGCATGAACGAACGCCAGATGACCGACCGCGTGCTCAAAGCGCTCGACGATCCGCATCTCACGATACTCGGCCACCCGACAGGACGTTTGCTGCTCACGCGAGAGCCGTATGCGATCAATCTCGGTGAAGTGATTCGCAAAGCCGGAAGCGTGGGCGTCGCGATCGAGCTCAACGCCGACCCGCATCGACTCGACATCGATTGGCGCGCGTGCAAGCTGGCTCATGATTCGGGGACGCTCGTCTCCATTGGTCCGGACGCGCACTCGCCCCAAGGGCTGGACCACTTGGAGATGGGTGTCGCCGTGGCGCGCAAAGGTTGGCTCACACCGGTCGACGTGCTGAACAGTCGCACAGCCGACCAGGTGCTCGCGTTCGCGCGTGCTCGGCGCAACGGTGGGGCGCCGTCGTTGCAGTTGATGGCCAACGTCGCAGCGTCGCGCTAACGCGCCGCTGACCTACGCATGGCGCGTTCAAGTGTCGGGCAGAAGCCGTCGCAGAAGGCGCCGCCTGTAGCGAAGTCGCCGCGAACGAAAGCCGCAAAGCAGGCTATCGCGCAAATCACGCTCGAGCGATTGCGCACCGAGTATCCTGATGCGCACTGCGAACTCGATCACCGCAACCCGTTCGAACTGTTGTGCGCGACGATACTCAGCGCGCAGTGCACCGATGTTCGCGTCAACATGGTCACTCCGTCACTCTTCGCGTGCTATCCGGACGCGGCATCACTCGCCGGCGCAACGCTCGAAGACGTCGAAGAGATTGTGCGCAGCACCGGTTTCTTTCGCGCCAAGGCAAAGAATCTCGTAGCGATGGCGCAGGCGCTCGTTCGTGACTTTCGTGGCGAGGTTCCCCGCGCCATCCCCGAGCTCACTGCACTTGCCGGCGTTGGCCGCAAGACAGCCAACGTCATCCTCGGCAATGCCTTCAACATCAACGACGGCATCGTCGTCGACACCCATGTGCAGCGGCTCAGCCGACGACTGGGCCTCACCCGCGAGCCCGATCCGATCAGGATCGAGCAGGAGCTCATGCCGTTGTTTCCGCGCGAGTCATGGGCGCTGCTCAGCCATTTGCTCATCTGGCACGGACGGCGGCGCTGTTTTGCGCGGAGTCCCGAGTGTGGGGCTTGCCTGCTGCGGGATGTCTGCCCGAGTGCCGAGGTTGCGGGGTAGGCGGGCTGACGTCGGCTGGCCGGTGCGCTACGTTTCTCGTTCACCCGTTACCGCCCCCGAGGAAATCGTGCCCAAGCTGGCTACATTCGAGACAAACAAGGGAACGCTGGTCGCCGAGTTGTATGCGGCCGAAGCGCCTCTGGCAGTTGAAAATTTTGAGAAGCTGGCCAACTCCGGCTTCTACGATGGCGTCAAGTTCCACCGCGTCATCCCTGACTTCGTCGTCCAGGGCGGCGACCCGCTCTCGCGCGACCTTCCGGCTGGCGATCGCAAAATCGGAACGGGCGGCCCGGGGTGGACGATCAAGTGCGAGACGAAGGGCAACCCGCACAAGCACAACATCGGCGCGCTGTCGATGGCGCATGCCGGTAAGGACACCGGCGGCAGCCAGTTCTTTGTGGTGCTGAGCGAGTCCAATACACGCCACCTGAACGGCGTCCACACGGTGTTCGGGCAGGTCACGAGCGGCTTGGATGTCATCCCGACGATCGTCGCCAACGATGGCATGATCACGGTACGCGTCACCGACGCCGACTGACCCTTTCACTCCTGATACCATGACCCAGCACCAGCCCCCCAGCAGCGACATGGGCGCCGCCTTTTTCGGTCTGATAGGCGGCGCACTGTTCATCGGCGCGATCCTGTTCGGCATCGTGGTTCTTACCAACCGTCACTTCGCGAACGAGAAGGCCGAAGCCGGTGAAAAGGGCGGCGCGAAGACGTCGCTGGTGGCGTCGCCAGTCATGAGGCAGTTGGCGTAAGCCAGAATGCGTAGGTAGGGCTCCTCGGCGTCTCGGCGCGGTCGGCGTTCCGTCACGGACTGCCGACCGCGCTTGTGTTTTGTGAGGGAATACCATAGACTGACCGGTCAGTCACTAACATCTTGATTGATCGGACCGACATGACCGAGACCAATATTTCGCCGATTTTGACCGGCCCACAGCTTGCCGACCATAAGCGGCGCCGTGATCCGGAGGCGCGCCCGCAACAGATCCTCGACGCCGCATTCCACGAATTCGGTGAGCGTGGGCTAGCCGGCGCGCGTCTCGACGACATCGCAAAGCGGGCCGGCGTCGCCAAGGGCACCATCTATCTCTACTTCCCCAACAAGGAAGCGCTGTTTCGCGAAATGGTGCGCGCTACCACCATCGCGGCCTTGGAAACGGCAGAACAGCTCCGTGACCGGGGCGATGACGAAAGTGCCGAATCCCAGCTCCGTCGCCTGACCACTGGCTGGTGGGCGTTTCTACGGTCTGACCGTTTTCAGGTCGTGCAGCGACTGGTGCTTGCTGAGCTGCAGGACTTTCCCGACCTGATGCAGTTCTATGCGGACGAAGTCGTGGCCCGTGGCAAGCGGCTGGTCGGTGCCGTGGTTGCACGCGGCACCGCGCGCGGGGAGTTCCGTGAACTCTCGCCCGAGGCCGCTGCGCGGATGCTATCCGCGCTGACGATGATGCACTCGATCTGGTGTTCGCGTCCACAGTTCTTCCCGACTCTGGCGGGGTCGTCGGACGAGGCCGTCTGCAACGAAGTTCTTGATTTCTACCTCCACGCTCTGCGCCCCGACCACCTCGTGGCCGCGAGCCGTGTCTCTCCGTATCCGAAGCCATGAGATCTGCTTGTCACGCCGTGGTCATGCTCGCATTGTCGGCCGTCGTCAGTGTGCCGGTGACGGCGCAGACGTCGCTTTCGCTGGGCGATGCGGCACGTCTCGCGGCCAAACAGAACGGTGCGGTGGACGTTGCACGCACCCGGGTGTCGCAGGCCGAAGCCCGCGTTGCGCAGAAACGTGCCGCGCTCTTTCCCGATGTCGTCGCCGGCATTCAACAAGCGTCACGCACAACCAACACGGCCACCTTCGGATTCAATTTTAGGGATGCCACCGGTCGGCCGTTGCTCAACCCCAACGGCGAGCTGCTCGGCCCTATCCCGACGGTCGACATCCGCTATCGCATCACGCAGCCGCTCCTCGACTTCGCCAACATCGCCAAGTGGCGTGCGGCCCAATCATTCACCGTTGCGGCCACCGCCGAAGTGAATGCCCAGGCAGAAGCGGCGGCAGCCGGTGCCGCGGTGGCCTATGTGCGCGCCGCGCGAGCGGACGCACAACTGTCAGCGCGTGTCGCCGATTCAGTGCTAGCGTCGGATCTGCTTCGGATCGCACGCGACCAGCTCCAAGCCGGCGTTGGGATCGCACTCGATGTCACGCGCGCGCAGTCGCAGCTCGCAGCCACGCGCGCGCAGCTCATTGCGGCGCGCAACGATCGCGATCGCGCCGGACTCGAACTGAAGCGGGTGCTCGGCATGGCACTCGATGCCCCGCTTACACTCACGGATTCGTTGGCGTCGCTTCCGTTCGACGCGACTGCCCCCGACGAGGCGGCAGCGCTAGGCAAGGCGTTCTCGACGCGCCCCGATGTGCGAGCCCTGCAAGCACGCCAAGACGCCACACAGCGCGATCTCTCCGCCATTCGTTGGGAGCGCACGCCGCAGCTTGGACTGATGTTCGATCAGGGGCAGCTCGGCAAGAGCTGGAATCATCTGCTCCCGACCTACACGTGGGGCGTACAGCTCGCCGTTGGTCTGTTTGATGGCGGTCGCCGCGAAGGGCGTGTGCAGGAACAGGTCGCAACGTCGCGCGAACTCGACGCACGCCTGAGCGATTTGCGCTCACAGAGCGCACTCGATGTGCGCGCCGCGCTGCTCGACATGTCGGCCGCGCGCGAACAAGTGCAGGCCGCGCGCGAGCGGCTCAGCTTGGCCGAACAGGAAGTCGCACAGGCCCAAGAGCGGTTTCGTGCCGGAGTCGCAGGTAACGCGGACGTTATCACCGCCCTCTTGTCACTGAATCAGGCACGCACACTGCGCAACGATGCGCTGGCCGCGTTCCAAAGTGCGCGCGTTTCACTCGCGCGCGCCACGGGCGCCGTTCAGCAGCTCCCATAAATCGCGCGACCACCCAGACCAACCGGATCTCTGCACATGCCTTCCCCCGCAGTTGAAACAGGACGGGCTTCGCGCGCCGACGGAAACGCCGATGGCGGCGCCAGTGCCGTCCAGGCCAAGCCCGCCGCGTCGCGCAATCTGCTGCGCATCGTGATTCCGGTGATCCTTCTCGCTGGCGCTGCGTACTGGGGCTACACGCGGTGGAGTTTTTCACAGGCCTACGAAAGCACGGACAACGCCCAGGTAGATGGACATATCGTCCCCGTGGTCGCCAAGGTCGGCGGCTTCGTCACGGCCGTGAATGCTGGCGAGAACGTGCACGTACAAGACAGCGCGATCCTCGTGACCATCGACGAACGCGAGTACCGGGTGCGGTTGGCACAAGCCGAAGCCGATCTTGCGGCAGCGCGCGCTTCGGCCGGCGGCAAGGGCGTTGAAGGACAGGCGGATGCGATGGTGCGCTCGGCGTCGAGTCAGCGCGACGTGGGCGATGCCCAAGTGATCGCGGCACGTGCGAACGTGACCAAGGCGCAAAGCGATCTCGCACGCGCAAAGGAGCTCGTGGGCAAGCAGATCATCTCGGTCGCCCAACTCGATGCAGCACAGGCTGCGTACGACGCGGCAGCGGCGACGTTCACTGCAACGCAGCGTCAGGTGAGCGCCGCGACGTCAGGCATCGCGAATGCCGAAGCCGGCGTGCGACTCGCCAAGGCGCGCTTGCAGGCCGCCGAAGCGCAACGCGCCAACGCCGCATTGCAGCTTTCGTTCACGACGATTACCGCGCCGTTGGGTGGCACCGTCTCCAAGAAGATGGTCGAAGTCGGACAGCTCGTTCAGCCGGGACAGACGCTCTTCTCAATTGTTTCCGACAGCGGCGTGTTCGTTACGGCGAATCTCAAAGAAACGCAGCTCGCACGCGTCCGCGTCGGGCAAAAGGTCAGTATTGAAGTCGACGCGTACGGCGCATCGGCCGAAGGCGAAGTGGAGAGCATTGCATCGGCGACTGGTGCCAAGTTTGCCTTGCTCCCTCCCGATAATGCAACGGGCAACTTCACGAAAGTCGTGCAGCGCGTGCCGGTCCGCATCAAGGTGACGAAGGGGCTGGGCCCCGATCGTCCGCTCCGGCCGGGCATGTCGGTCGTCGCGAACGTCCTCGTCAAGTAACGTCAAACTCCCAACAGGCATACCTTGGGAACAACTGCCCTCGAGCCAACGGCACGCGTCGTCGCGCCGATCCCCACGCCGTCGCTTTCGCCCGTGGTCGTTGCGGACGATCCGTACAAGAATCGCTATCTCATCGCGATTGCCGTAACGCTTGCGGCGGTGCTGGAGCTCGTCGACACGTCGATCGTGAACGTGGCGATTCCGCACATGATGGGCACGCTCGGCGCGACGCTCGATGAAATCGCGTGGGTGTCGACGTCGTACATCATTGCCAACGTCATCGTCATTCCGATGTCGAGTTGGTTGTCCTCGTTCTTTGGACGGCGACGCTATCTCACCGGCTCCATTCTATTGTTCGTCGTCGCGTCGTTCTTCTGCGGGGCCGCGACGTCGCTCGGGGGGCTCGTCTTCTGGCGCGTCATTCAGGGGCTCGGTGGCGGTGCGCTGCTCTCGACGGCACAGACCACGATCTTCGAATCGTTCCCGCCTGAAGAGCGCGGCATGGGACAAGCGATTTTCGGCATGGGTGTGATGGTCGGTCCAACACTCGGTCCGACGCTCGGTGGCTATATCGTCGATGCGTATGCGTGGCCGTGGATCTTCTACATCAATGTCCCCCTCGGGATCGCGGCTGCATGGATGGTGTGGACGTACGTCCGCAACGCGGCGCATCAGGTCCGCGCCACCGCGATCGATGTTGTCGGCATCGTCTTGCTCGCGCTGGCCGTCGGTGCATTGCAGTGGATGCTCGAGCGCGGCGAGCGACTCGACTGGTTTGAATCGCGCTTCATGGTAGCGCTGGCGTGTACCAGTCTCGCGTCGGCGATCGCCCTCGTCTGGCACGAGCTGCGCACTCCTGAACCGATCATCGACTTCCGCATTCTCAAGTCGCGGCAGCTTGCACCCGGCGTGATCTTTGCCGCGTTCCTTGGGGTGGCGCTGTACGGCTCGGTGTTTGTGCTGCCGGTGTTTCTCCAGTCGTTACACGGGTACACCGCGTGGCAGACCGGGAAAGTGATTCTTCCTGGCGCACTCGCGTCGGCGTTCGTCATGGCGTTGATGGGTCGCCTGGCATCCAAGCTCGACGCCCGCCCGCTGATCGTCGTCGGCTCATGCCTGTTTCTCGCGTCCATGTTCTTGCTGTCGCGCATCACGCTCGATGTCGGACAAGGAGAGCTGTTCTGGCCACTCATTCTGCGCGGCGTGGGACTGGGACTGATTTTCGTTCCTCTCACGAACGCGACCGTTGCAGGGCTGCCGGTGCAATCGCTCGGGCAGGGGACAGGGCTGTTCAATCTCATGCGCCAGTTGGGGGGCTCACTCGGCATCGCGATCATGGCGACGCTGTTGTCGCGCTTCTCGTCGACAGGAAAGGCCGTGCTCACCGAGCGCGTTGGGTCGTACGATGCGCTCGCCACTGAGCGCTTGGCCACGCTGACCCGCGGCCTGATCGCGCGCGGCACCGACGCCCTGATTGCCAAGCAGCAGGCGCTCGCGATTCTCGACCACCAGATCGCGGCGCAGGCGAGCGTGCTGGCGTTCTCCAGGCTGTACTTGATCAGCGGGGCTTTACTGGTGGCGGCGCTCCCATTGCTGCTGATCTGGCGAACGGGGAGATCCACCGGGAGGCTGGGCGCGGATGTGGCGCACTAGCGTTTTTCGACTCAAAACTCCTATTCACGACTCACCACTACCACACTTCTGGTGTGGAACTGCTGAGTTTTGAGTGGTGAGTTCGAGTTTGTAGCAGCCAGTTGACCGAAACAGGCTCACAGCGAAGTGGGAAGTGCTGGGTTACCAGTTGGAGTTTTGGGTGCGGAATGCAGGCAAACTGCCCGCTGGCAACTCAAACTCACCACTCGGGACTGCGTAGTTCCGAGCGGGTCCGATTCGCCTCCAACCCCGCCCCCCGCTAGTCTTGCGTGGTCCCCTGCCCCCCCTGCCCCCC
>Ga0105049_10002493_pt1 | contig 21884 bp, 13 predicted proteins | sample MAT06_FD_78087 | JGI IMG/M metagenome (GOLD analysis project Ga0105049, IMG submission 78087) | Freshwater microbial communities from Lake Fryxell liftoff mats and glacier meltwater in Antarctica - MAT-06 | ecosystem: Environmental > Aquatic > Freshwater > Ice > Liftoff microbial mat | place...
GCCTCCCAATTGATGTTGTGGGGTGAAACAGTTCAATACCTTATCCGGTCCTGCATCGGCTGGGGGGGGCGCAATATTTTGTGGTACCAGTACGGCAGTGGAAGCAGTGCAGCCATTGGCAGTATTAGTTATGAGCAAAGAATAGTTGCCGGGGGCATTAACCAAAGCGTTGACATTGGTCGAGTTTGATAGCAGGCCAGGTCCGCTCCAACTGTAGGTATAGCTTGCACCGGTTGAAGATCCATTGCTGTTAAGCATTGTTTGCACCACGGAACAATTAAGCGTTGCTGGCGGCGCAACGATGCTCACGGGCGCTGTTGCATCCGGTATCGCTACCACCTGTGCAGTAGAAGTGCAACCGTTGATCGTATTCGTCACCAAAATTTGATAGGTACCCGGCGCGTTAATTTGTGGGTTTTGAATATTGGTAGCAGAGACAAAATTGCCGCCAGAAATGGTCGACCACTGATAGGTGAAATTCGGACCCGTACTTGAATTGCTGCCATCCAGGGTAGAAGATGGTTGCAGGCAACTCAAGGTGACTTGTGCTCCTGCATTGGCAATAGGTGGCGCAATATCAGCCGTAACGTCGGTATTAAAGGTGGCGGTGCAGTTATTGGTCGTGTTGGTTACGATCAACGTATAGGTACCCACGGCGCCCGCTGAAATTTGTAAAGTGCCTTGTCCGCTGATAATTTGCCCGGTAGTGGTGCTCCACTGGTAACTGAAGTTCGATCCTGTAGAGGAGCCGGTGCCACTAATAGCCACTGAAGGCACCGCACAGGTAAGTATGCCTTGCGGCGCTGCAATAGACGTCGGCACATTCGCATTGCTGCTTACTGTGGTATTGGCAGTGCTCGTACATCCATTGGTGGTATTGGTCACCAAGAGTATGTAAGTGCCGACAGCATCAACCGTTGGCATGAGCGTGTTGCCACCCAGGGTAATATTGCCACCAGATGAAGTTGACCAGCTGTAGGTAAAGTTAGGCCCTGTGCTACTGCCGGTGCCATTGAGCTGTAAGGATGGTGTTATACAAGTAATTTGCCCGCCTGGAGCAGCAACCGCTGTTGGGAGGGTCAAGTTGTTGTTTACGACTGCATTATCCGTTGATGTGCAGCCATTTCCTGTGTTCGTAACCACTAAGGTATACGTGCCTGAAGTAGTGACAATTGGGTTCCCAGTACAGACGCCACTGAGAATAATGCAACCGTAGGCAGCTGTCCACTGGTACAAGAAATTAGATCCCGAAGAGGAGCCATTGCCATTGAGGGTAATGTTGTTGACCACACAAGTCAGGGTGCCGTTAGGACCGGCTTCTGTGGTGGGCAGGGTATTGTTGGCGACAACGGGGACTGTAGCAGTAGATGTGCAGCCATTGGTCGTGTTTGTTACCAATATGATATAGTTGCCCGTTTGATTGACTATTGGGTTCAAGGTGCCGTTCCCGCTGAGGATATTGCCGGGACTGGCCGTCCAGTTATAGGTAAAATTAGCCCCAGTTGAGGATCCCGTTCCGTTCAAGGGTACTGATGAAACAGCACAGGTTATGGTGTCATTTACCGCAGCAACCGAGGTAGGAGCGGTGAAATTGCCGGTGATGGAAGCCGTTGCCGTTTTGGTGCATCCTGTTTGGTCCGTTACGGTCACCGTGTAGGTTCCTGCAGCGAGCCCAACAGGATCTTGAATCGTTGAGCCATTGGACCACAAATACGCGTAGGCAGGATTGCCACCAGCCACCGTCAGGTCTATGGTGCCGCCGTTGGGAATGAAACAGTTAACGCCGGTAACCGCGGTACTTGATGCCAAAGGCGGCGGTGATTGCACGATGAAATTTTGAACATTATTGCAACTAAAAGCATCTGTCACGGTGACAGTATAGCTGCCGGGAAGGATGTTGACAGGATCGGCAATGTTGCCAATATTGCTGGGGCCTGTCCAGGTATAGAAATACGGTCCTGCCCCCCCTGACACGGTGGTATTGATGGAGCCGTTGGTCAAGGTAGAGCAAGTCGCATTTGAGACTGCTCCCGTTAGCGCGAGGGTTGACAGTGTTACAGGAACCGCTCCAGAACCACTTCCTGGGCATCCAAAGGCATCAACCAGGCTGAAAAACTGGTACAATCCCGGTTGATTGACTGTAATGGAAAATGGGTTTCCAGGGACATCACTAATAGTAGTTTGCGGCGCGCCATTTAATGCGTAGGTGAATTCAAACGGCCCCGTTCCAGTGAGGTTTACATTTATTATGACCGACTGGCCTGGGCATAACTGTGGTGCCGGAGGCAGCAATTGGGCGTTTGGCGCTGGAGTAACGATGATCCGTGCCACAGCAGTTTTCGTTCTGCCACAGGCATCCGTAACCGTTACAATATAGTTAGTGCTTTGTGAGGCAAAAGTTGTCAGTGTAGGGTCATTTCCGCCAATACTCCATTGGTATGTGTAAGGTTCAATCCCGCCTTCAACTACCACACCAACAGTTCCAACACCCGTTGGGCCGCAAATGGTAATGGTATCCGGCGCCGGTATCATGGGCAGATAGTCCAGAATGGTGAGTGTTTCCGACGGTTTCAAGCAAGAACATGGATTGTTGAGGGTCAGGATAATGGTTTCTGCGCCCTCTAGAATCAAATCATTGACGATATTCACGGGGAATAAAACCGTAGATTGGCCTGCGGGTATAACAATGGTAAATGGGATAGCTGAATAGTCCGCGCCGGAAGTAGCAGTGCCTGTTATGGTGAAGGAAACTGGCAGCGGCAGAAATAAGTTGGAGCCAACGCGATCTATCTTAATTTGAACGGTTCCGCAACCTTCCACCACTTCATTTACATCTTCAACACCATTTACCAACCATTGGATGCTGGCATTGCCGCCGCCATCGAACGATCCCGCTTTCAGGAATACCGCAGAATCCCAAACGCCATCAGATACATCGGCAATAGCCAACTTGATATGGTAGGTAGAGCAAGGGATAACATTGGCTACGGCAATCATTTTTCTGGTAAAACCATCATACTGCAATTCTTGTGTCGCTTGCCCGGTAGCTACCGTTTGGGGTGTCAAGCAATTACAAACACCACCAGTTTCACAGTTATCCAGGCCTGCAGGCGTATTAGCTGTATAAAGACCTGAATTGGTCATGTGGTTAATGGTATTGATAGTAATGGGGGTAGTGGTCAACGGCACAACAGCCAGATTTTGGGTGCCCGCAATACCAGGGCCTGAGATAAAAAAGCCAAAAACATCGTTGAAACCGCTGCTGACGTATTCACAGTATTCTTCAGAAGCAAAAGCATATTCAAATGTCAAGGGTGTTTGTGTGGGCGTAAAGTCAAATTCAATCACTGCCACGTCAAACATAGGACCTGTTGCAATACTTGCCAAATCGCCATCACCGCCGCCAGCACCGCCGCCGCCAGCGCCGTTGCTGTCGTTGGGGCCAGGTGCCACGTTGATATCCCCCGTTGCCATGATCATTCCAGTGCCAAAGCCGATATTGGTAAGACCATTTGAAAACTTGCCTATTTGGTCGCCGCCGCCAGTATAAACCACATTCATCACGTCGAAGCAATCGCCGCCAATAAACACTTCACGTATCAGTTCGTCTGCACCAGCGCCCTCAACCTCCAATGTTGCCATATCGGCCTGGTTCTCTTTATCTTTTTTCTGGCCACAGCTCTGACAAGCGATGGAAATATAATGCCTTGGAGGGTTCGCCCCGTCCCAACTGCAAGGATAGTGCAGTTTAATCTGCGTAATAGTCGACAGCGCCTTGAAACGCAGCAGATGCTTATCCGGATTATATTCCAGCACCTCGGCGTTGGTGATTTCTGACGAAACATCAGCTATACAATCGCCGAGCGTCAAGTCCGTTGGGACGACAAAAAGGTAGGTTTCTCCCTTTTTAAGATGATGAAAATTTATGGTTTGATCCGGTGCATAGGCCGTAATGACCTGCCGTTGAACAGTGGCATCCAATACAATCAGCCCTTCTCCCGTTTGGGCGGCCAAGGATCCAAAAATTCCAATTGTGAGGACGAAAGATGCGAAAATACGGAGTGTAGAGTTGTGCATACGCAGTTCGGAAAGTAGGTTAAACAATTTAAGCCAGGTGTCTTCTTTGATTAACTGCCCAAATCAAGGGCATTGAAAATCTTTCATACGAAAGATTCGGCCATGCATAGAAATGCTGCCTGTTTGCTAATTTGCCCTCCGGGAGGGCAGCAGGATTAAAACGCTCGTAAAGTGGCGCAAGAATACTAATTTTCTGTGGGCATTCAAAGCAAACTTCCAAATTTTTCAGGCTCGGAAAGATCATTTTCCCAAGCAATAGGCAGAAGTTTCAAATTGCCCTTTTTATATTTGGCGGGTGCGGGCCATTTGGACGTTTTTCCAAATTTAATTTTTTCCCCAAGAAACAATTACTGAAAAACCTCGTTGTATGGTTGCTCGCCTCGCCGGAGCAACGTAAGTTTGCAGCATTAATGCAGCATCGGGAGTTTCAAGTATCTGATTTTAAAGCATTTTGCAACCTAAATCAGGTTTTTGCCTCTCACCTGCCGAACTTTCAACCTTTATTAATGGAAAGTGATCCGTTACTTCATACGCGAAAAAAGACGCTTGGTAGAACTTACCGAGCCGGATCCTGGCTGCTGGGTACACCTGGCTCCGCCCTTTGCGCCCGATGAACTGGAGGAATTCGCCCGGCGATTTGAATTTGACCACGTTTTCCTAACTGACTCGCTCGACCTCGATGAACGCGCCCGCTATGAGCGCGACGAGGATGTGCGTTTCATCCTGATAAACACGCCCGTTAAAAACCGCAATGCCATCGGGGAAAACGAAGCGTACTTTATCACCGTGCCCATTGGCATTATCCTTACCATTGAACATGTGATTACGGTCTCCGCTTTTGAAACGCCCGTTTTGGAGAAGTTCCTCGACAACAACGTGCGCGATTTTAATCCGGCAGATGAAAAGCGCTTCGTGCTGCAGTTGCTCGAGCAAAACGTTTACCACTTTCTTTCTTGCCTCAAAACCCTTAACCTACGCCGCAACCGCATCGAAAAGGAATTGCTGCACAGCAGCCGAAACGCGGAGCTTAAGCAACTGCTTTCCATCGAAAAAAGCCTCGTGTATTTCGTTAACTCTTTGAATGCCAACGAGCTGCTAAAAATGAAAATGAAACGCACCGACTTCCTGCACATCAATGGCGATGAAGACATGACCGACCTGTTCGAAGACATCATCATCGACAATTCGCAGGCACTGTCAATGTCAAATGTGTACACCAACATCTTGAACGGCACAATGGATGCCTATTCCAGCATCATTTCCAACAACCTGAACGTGGTGATCCACCGCCTCACCGTCATCACAGTGGTGCTCATGGTGCCAACCCTTATTTCTTCCTTTTTCGGTATGAACCTCGCGAGTGGGCTGCCTGCTGATCAGCCCTGGGCATTTTACTTTGCCATCCTGCTTACAGCGGTGGTTACGGGGCTGCTGTATTGGGTGATGAATCGGCGGAAGATGCTTTGAATGGGGTTTCAAGGTTTCCGGTTTCCGGTTTCTGGTTTCCGGTTGGCTTCGCGCTTAGCCAGAATGGTGGAATTAACGCTTACTGACTTTGAAAGAATTTAGATACCGTTCCGCTGGAACGGGCGCAATATTCCTGGGCATTGCTACGAAGGTAAAGTCCTGATGGGACTTGTTCAGCGAGCAGTACTGACTTGGACTATAATTCAACATTGTGCCCAAATATGAAGCCAACCGGAAATCTGAACCCAGAAGAAACCTATTGCCAAAGCGCGAAGCCAACCTGAAACCTTGAAACCTGAAACCGGAAACCTTGAAACCTTTTCCCCCCAAATAAGGTTTTGAACCGTAAAAGAAAGCCGTTTTTCAATTCCTGCAATCAGGCGTAAACAGAATATGAGTAAAACCAAACCCGCCATTTCCGAACAATTTCAGTCACTGCGCAATATACCGCGCTTCTTCCGCATGATCTGGGCAGTAAGCCCTAAGTTGACACTGTGGAATTTTTTACTGCGGCTCGTTCAGGCATCGCTCCCGCTGGCCATGCTGTATGTCGGCAAAGAAATTATTGATGAGGTCGTGCGATTTTCAGGGGGGATAGAGGGGGGCCTGCAGTGGGGACTTCCGGGGCAGCTCTGGTTTTGGGTGGCGTTGGAATGTGGACTGGCCATTTTTAGTAGCCTCATCAGTCGGGCCATTACCTTGATTGACAGCCTTTTAGGCGATTTAGTGAACAATGATTCCTCCGTGCGTATTATTCGCCACGCGGCTACGCTCGATTTGTTTCAGTTTGAAGATGCCACATTTTATGACAAACTCGAACGCGCCCGCACCCAAACTTCAGGGCGCACGGCCCTGATGAGTATGGTGCTGTCGCAAGGACAAGATTTGCTTACCGTGGTGTTTCTCGCGGCAGGCCTCACCGTGTTCAATCCCTGGCTGTTATTGATCCTGGTAGTGGCAGTAATCCCATCGTTTATCGGGGAGACAAAATTCAACCAGGAATCCTACTCGCTTTCCCGTTCCTGGACACCCGAGCGCCGCGAAATTGACTACCTACGATACATTGGCGCCAGCAATGAAACGGCCAAAGAGATCAAGATTTTTGGCCTGGAAGGTTTTATTTCCAAGCGTTTTAAAACCATCTCAGATCGCTATTTTCTTGTCAATCAAAAACTTGCATTGAAACGTGCATCTTGGGGCGCTTTGTTCTCTTCTTTGGGAACAGCCTCCTATTATGTGGCCTATGTTTTTGTCATCAGCCAAACGGTTGTTGGCAGTATTACCCTTGGTACACTTACCTTTTTAGCGGGTTCTTTTGCCCGCATGCAAGGACTTTTGCAAGGGATCGTGGGGCGTTTTTCCCGCATTGCGGAAACATCGCTGTACTTACAAGACTTATTTGATTTCCTCGAATTGAAGCCGTTTTCTGAAAACCATACGGGGAGAAAACCGGTACCCAATCCAATGAAAGAAGGTTTTCGGTTTGAAAATGTCGGCTTCAAATACCCCGAAACAGAGATTTGGGCGCTACGACACCTCTCGTTTACCCTGAAACCTGGCGAAAAGCTGGCACTTGTCGGTGAAAATGGTGCGGGAAAAACTACCCTCGTCAAACTACTGGCCCACCTCTACGAGCCCAGTGAAGGCCGCATTTTACTCGATGGCATCGACCTTAGCGACTACGACCCCAACGACTTGCGGCGCGAGATTGGGATCATTTTCCAGGATTATGTGCGCTTTATGTTTACCGCAGGAGAAAACATCGCGATCGGCAATATTGAAGAAGAAACGAACCTGAACCGTATCCAGGATTCCGCACACAAGAGTCTGGCCGATACGGTTATAGAACCACTACCCAATAAGTACAACCAAATGCTGGGCAAACGCTTTTCCGGCGGCGTGGAACTCAGTGGCGGGCAGTGGCAAAAAGTCGCACTTGCCCGCGCCTACATGCGAGAGGCTCAATTAATCATCCTCGACGAGCCAACAGCATCCCTTGATGCCCGAGCCGAACACGAGGTATTTGTGCGCTTTGCCGAATTGATGAAAGGTAAAGCCGCAGTGCTCATTTCCCACCGATTCTCTACCGTACGCATGGCAGATCGCATCCTATTCCTGGAACATGGCCAGTTGCTTGAACTGGGTACCCACGAAGAACTCCTTGCAAAGGGTGGCAAGTACGCCGAACTGTTCCGGCTACAGGCAAAAGGATATGTATAAAAGAGGCTAAAACCGAAAATCCATACCCAGCGTAAAACTCCGCCCGGGCATGCGGTAACGTTCCAGTTCTTCGTACTGGGCGTTGCCAATATTGTCGATTGCAAAATAAGCCGCATAACGGCTGTGGGGAAGGGAATAAGTCAGCTTCGTATTAGCAATAAATACGGCATCTGGCTCTGAGCCAGGAAAGATAAACACCTCTCTAATTCGGCTTCTATAACGGCAGTTGGCATTGAGCATGAATCCTTTGTAACTTGCAGTAGCGCCAAGCCCAAAGCTATGCCGCACCTTATACGCCAAGGCATCGTTGACGCGGTTTTCAGAAGCATCTTTCGCATCCAAAAATGTGTAGGATGCATTTATAGATAAGATTTCTCCAAACTGCTGGCGATAGGAAAGCTCTATTCCTTGCATTATCGAAGCCCTAAGGTTGATAACCTGGTACAGTAATGGCTCAAATGGATTGGAAAGTTGTTGAAAGGAAATCAGGTTTTTGTAGTGATTGTAAAAAAACGCGACATCAAAGCTGGTACCTGGACTTGGCGTGAATTTGGCACCAAGTTCTGCCGAAAGACTCAGCCGCTCCGATTTGAGGCTGGGATTGGGCAGAAATCTAAGTCCCCCACCCTGCTCAAACTTGATAAAACGCTCCGCAACAGGCGGGTCGCGAAATGCCTGGGCCAGCAACATGCGCAGGGAAATATTGGACGAAGCTTTGTACAGCAGCGCCAATTTAGGACTCAGATTGGAAGACAATACCTGTCCTATAATGCGGTAATTGTCATAGCGCAAGCCAGCGGTGACCGTCAACTTTTTGCTTATGGCGAATTCATCCTGTACGTAAACACCTACGCCAAAGGCGCGGTGCTCTCCATAAAGCACCGTATCGGGCCGCCCCAGTACATAGTCCAGCTTGGTATCCAAGCCGGCTACCAGGCAATGGCCAGAACGGGTGAACAAGTCGAGTTGGGTAATATTGCCCAAGCGCCGACTGTATACATCGGATGCTTTAATGGTCTGTTTGCCAATATTGACATTGGTGCTGTCATTGCCTGGATCGCTGTCGAAGGAGAATTTAGAATGGTTGTTATAGTGGTAGAAGCGCGTGCTGTATTTGAGTCGGTCGTTTGGAATGGCGTAATAATACAAGTCAGCGTTGAACTCGCGGCGGTTTTGGTAGTCATCGAGTTTGAAAGCGGCGACCTGATAAGCTTCCCGGAAGTTCAACCACGACGCTGGTGTATCATTCCAAATTTGGTTGGCATTGGCCGAAAATTGCAGGTGGTGCTTTGGGCGAAACTCCCAGGATGTTTTGGCAAAAAAATTGAGCAGGTCAAAGCCTGATTTTTGCCGGTGGCCATCGTCCGTCCTAAAGCTACCGTCTAGCAGGTAGTTGAATTTTCCGATACGTTGGCTGCGGCTGATGGCCAGGGATTTAAAATCGTTGTAACGTTGATAGCCCGTTGAACTTGGTGCGCGGTGATAAGCGCCATAGTTGACTTGTACCCGGGTTTCTGGAGTCTGCGTTGGGTTTCGGGTAATAACATTGACCACGCCACCCATCGCACTGGATCCGTAGAGAGAAGAATAGGCACCCCGAACCACTTCAATACGCTCAATAGAACCAAGCGGCACCAGGTTCCACAATGCGCCGCCAGATTCCGGGCTTAGGGCAGGACGACCATCGATGAGCAGCAACACCCGGTTGCCAATACCGCCGCCCGCCACCTCTGAGGCGCCGCGGATGGAAAAAGCTTGTACGTTGGCACCGCTGGAGCGGGTGACAATGACGCCGGGCATTTCATCGAAAGCCTGGTCGAAAGTGCGCACGTTGCGCGCCTGAAGTTGTTTGCTGGTAATGACACCAATGCTGGCTGGTGCTAATTTAATTGCCTGGGAATGCAGACTCGCGGTCACCACCACTTCATCAACCTGTAGGCTGTTGGGTCGCAAGGATAGGATTACATGGGCGCTCTTGCCTTCGGAAACAGACACGTTTTTTACAACAATATCCGCATAGCCAAGGTAGGACACCGACAAATCATAAGCACCTGTCGGCAAGTCAGGTATATGAAATTGACCTTCCAAATCGGTGACAGTACCCAGTGCTGAGTGTAGTAGCCGTACCGTTGCGTCGGGTAACAAGTCGCCGTTTTCAGCATCTCGAACGACACCGACGATGCTACCCGTGGCAGCTTTTTCGGTGGGTTGATCTGGCACCCCAGTGTAGGATAGGGCCTGTTGTGCCTGTGCCAACATTGGCAGACAACAAACAAGCCCTATCCACCCGAGATGCTTATAAAGCAGGTGTTGAACAATAAAAAGATGTTGTTTTATTGATACCACTGATTAACGAAATTGAAGTCTGCTTTAAAGTTGAGCTCCTTTTGCTCGCCTGCTGCGATCTCAATCGTTGAAGGCGCAGGGTAATCAAAAATTGTAATAACGCCTGCTGGGCCTGCTTTTATCCGAATCACAATACCGTGGCTGACTTCAGCGGGTTTGTCAAAATGAACCCCAAGTGTTGCAGATTTCAAAGAAGGATCTGTGATGTACTTGTGCCGGAAGCCAAGTGCCAGCGCTGAGTACGTGCCGGGCTCCAATTCGATTTCGTAATCGTAGGTGGTTTTGCCCGGCGTATAAGTGAAAACGACCGGGTTTTGCGCATTGTATGGCGCCCCTACAGCATAAGTGCCGCCCAACGAGTTAGGCGAAAAAAAGCCGTCAGGAACAGCGCCCCAACCAGCAAGCGGATCAAGGGTAAATTTTGGAAAAATGGTCAGGTCAACATCGCCACTGTCTACCCAAGTTGCCCAAGTTTCAGGATTTTCGATGGTAATGGTGCCGTAAACCTTGGTTATTTTAGATTCTTTATCTTTACAGGAGCCAAGGAACAAAGAAAGTGAAATGGCGATCATGCTGAAAGCCAGGAATGGAGTGTTTTTGTATGAAATAGTCATTGCAAGTGGAAAATACGGTTGGAAAAATGACGCTTTTTAGGCGTTTCTGAATTTTGCTGCAAAGCTATAGTTGTCCCCAACCCCGATTCTCATAGAATTGTCAAAATACCAATTGACCTTAAAAATCGTCCCCAAATGCAAAGTCCGGCTTGCGCTCTGTCCAACGGCCTCGTGTAAAATCCGGAAATGCCTGGGGGCTGCTTCCTGTGGCGATACTCGCTTCAGAAAGCGGGGTTATGGCCAACCAGGTAGCTGCATCATATACATCCAACTGTGGCTGAATGGCACGTTTCACCGATTCTACAAAATGGTGAAAGACAAAAAAGTCCATGCCGCCATGGCCGGCAGCTTTGGCATCATCGCCGTAGCGTTTCCAGAGCGGGTGGTCGTATTTGTCGAGCCAGGCTTTGGCGTCTTCCCAGGCATGCGCCTTTGTTTGGCCTTCAATGTGCAGGCTTTTATTCACATCCATCCAGATTCCGTTGGTGCCTTGTACCCGGAACCCTAGCGAATAAGGACGTGGCAGGCCAGTATCGTGGGAGAGCAGCATGGTTTCGCCATTGCTGGTTTTTAGCACCGTCGTGACAATGTCGCCGAGGTTGAAACCCACTTTGGCATTCGGGTGGTTGGGGCCTCCTTTGGGATGGTTGACGATGTATTCATGCAAGCCGCGCGCTTTGCTGGCCGTAGAGGTAAGCGACACAAAGCGATTACCGCGGTTGATATTGGTCATCATGGCAATTGGGCCGATGCCGTGGGTTGGGTACAAGTCACCGTTGCGGTGTACAGAATGTTTGGTGCGCCACTTGGCTTCGCTAAAACCTTTTTCGCCAAACTCTACACCGGAGTTATAGGCGCTCACCCCATCGTTGAATTTTACGCCGCGAAGGTCGTGCTGGTAGCCGCCTTCGAGGTGCATCAGCTCACCAAAAAGGCCCTCGCGCACCATTTGCATCACCGCCATCACATCCCGCCGGTAGCAAACGTTTTCCAAAAACATGAGCGGGGTGGCGGTTTGTTCGTGCACATTCACCAGTTGCCAGCATTCATCAAGGGAAAAACCTCCGCAAACTTCAATGGCGACGTAGCGGCCGGCCCGCATGGCGGCCACCGCCTGTTCGGTATGCCATTCCCAAGGGGAGGCAATTACAACAGCATTGACGTCTTTGTCTTCCACCAGGTTTAGGTAGTCGTGCACATGGCGGTCGTACACTTTTGGCTTTTTCCGCCCTTTGTCGGCAATCATTTTCAGGGCATCAGCCAACATGCGTGGATCGGGTTCTGCAATGGCCGTGATTTCGCAATCATCGCGCAACAGCGCAGCTTCCAGGTGGTTTTGGCCCCGGAAGCCAGTGCCGATAAAGCCTAGTTTTATCTTGTCGGTCGGCTTGCCGGAAAAAATTGCGGGCGCTCCAGCAGCATCCGTTTTTGGTGTTTCACTTTTTAGTGCGGAGGGTACGGCCATGGCAGCAGTGGCGAGGGCAGCGTTTTGCAGGAAGGAACGGCGGTTGAGTTTTGTCGGCATAAAATCAAATAATTTGTTCGCCGAAAGGTCATAATTATTTTGGAATGCGGCAGGTGGAATTTTGGAATGCGGAATTTGGAATGCGGAATTTGGAGTGCGGAATTTGGAGTGCGGAGTGCGGAATTTGGAATGCGGAGTGGGGAATGCGGAGTGCGGAGTGTGGAGTGTGGAATTTGGAGTGCAGAGTGCGGAGTGCGGAATAGGTTATGCTTTGCAGCGTGTAATGCCGTGCTTATTCCGCATTCCGCACTCCGCATTCCGCATTCCGCACTCCGCATTCCGCATTCCGCACTCCGCATTCCGCACTCCGCATTCCGCACTCCGCACTCCGCACTCCGCATTCCGCACTCCGCACTCCGCATTCCGCACTCCGCACTCCGCATTCCCAAATCCGCACCCTACAATGATAATTTCTGCTATCGTCGCCGCTGCCAAAAACAACGCCATTGGAAAAGACAACCAGATTCCCTGGTACTTGCCCGCCGACCTCATTTATTTCAAAAAAACGACCCTGGGCCACCATGTCATCATGGGCCGCAAATGTTTTCGCAGCATTGGCAAGCCCTTGCCCAAGCGTGTGAACATCGTGTTGACCCGCGACCCGTTTTTTAGCGCCGATGGGGTGCTGGTGGCCCATTCGGTGGAAGAAGCGCTGGGATTGGCCTACGACGATGGGGCCGAAGAGGTTTTTATCCTCGGTGGCGGTGAAATTTACCGCGACAGCATGGATTTATGGGACAAGCTCTACCTCACCGAGGTGGATATTGAACCCGAAGGTGACGTGTTTTTTCCTGAAATAGTGCCATCAGAGTGGGTAGAGACCTGGCGCGAGGCGCATGAGCCAGATGCGAAAAACGAGTTTGCATACACGTATAGGTTGCTGGAAAGAGTGCAAGAAAACGATGATTAAGCCTTCAAAATGGGGTATTTTACACCTTTGAAAATTTTCTGGGTGCTTTAGATGCAAATAGAACCTAAAATTTTTTATACTTTTGCATCTGAAATTAGCAATGCAAAGGCGTCGCGTCTTTCAAAAAGCAGCAATCGCACGCTTGCACATTGTGAAACTTACACCAATCAAGTCTGGTTTTAGATACATGGAAAAGAAGCGTTTACTCCTCATCACACAGGAGATGGAACCCTACACTGAAGGCAACGACATTTCAGAACTCGTAGGTAAATTACCCAAATTTTTACAGGATAATGATTATGAGCTGCGCATTTTGATGCCGCGTTACGGCGTGGTAAACGAGCGCCGTCACCGCCTGCACGAAGTTGTACGGCTGAGTGGTATGAACATTATTGTCGACGACGATGACTACCCATTGCTGATTAAGGTAGCTTCACTGCCAAACTCTCGTTTGCAAGTCTATTTCCTGGACAATGAAGAGTTTTTCAGGCGCAAGTTCGTTTTTGAAGACGACAAAGGCACCCCTTTCGAAGACAACGCCGAGCGCATGAGCTTTTTCTGCAAAGGCGCCATTGAAACAGTGAAAAAATTTGGATGGGCACCCGATGTAGTGCTTTGCGCGGGCTGGATGACAAGCCTTATCCCGCTGTACCTGCGAACAGCGTACAAAACTGAGCCTATTTTTGCCCAATCTCAGCTCGTTTACGCAGCATTTGACACACCTTTGGAGCGTGTCGGCGGTGATCACTTTTTCCAAAAAGCGGCCATCAACAACCTTTCCAAGAAGGACCTGGTGCCATTCCAGGATGGCGAAGAAATTTCGATGCACAAAGGGGCAGCACATTTCGCCGATGCCCTCATCATTGGCAGCGAATCGCTCGATACCAGCGTTGAACATTTGTCGGTAAGCGGCGAAAAGCCTGTATTGCCCTGGACGGCGGCAGAAGAGATGGTTCCGGCTATCCTGGAGTTTTTTCGCAGCCTTACAGAAGAAGCGGTAACGCGGTAATATCAATTTTGAATAATACAGATTGACTCAATAAATTTCATGGCGGGCGGCTACAGGCTTCCCGCTATTCTTTTGACCCCCAAAGCCCCCGACCCAACTATTTGCGCCTGTTGAACGTATTACGTACACAAACTAACAACAGCTCAATCACTACGAAGTATGAACATGAAACTCCCAATATTTGCAGGCATTTTGTTGATGGCATTTGCCCTTTTTCACACGGCCTGTAAAAGACCCAGCACTTTTGGCTCGGAACTTCTGGAGGATGAATATGCCGATTACGATTTCACCGATACCATTACAGTGGAATGCACGCTGATTCGCGAAGACAGTGTTATCACTTCCGACCGAACCAATGCAGCTCCTTATTTTCTCTGCGGCGAAATCAATGACCCAATCGTTGGAAAGTACAGCTCCGATATTTATGCGCTCATGCAAGCGGCAACGTTGAACCCACAGTTTAACACAAACCAAACGCTCGATAGCATCGTGTTGTACCTCAACTACGCCGCTGCGGGCGTATACGGCGATACCTTGCAGCCACAAACCCTGCGGGTGATGCGGCTGAACGGCATATTGAAAAATGACTCCGTGTATTATTCCAGTGCCAGTTTTCCAGAAGGAAACGAATTGGGGCGCATCGACAATTTTATGCCACGGCCACAAAGATCCGACAGCCTTTTTGACAGCAACAAAGGTGCTTTCCTGCGGGTTAAGCTCGACGATAATTTTGGCAAGGAAATTATGGGCCTCGATTCCATTATCTGGCAATCGGATACGGCATTTTACAGGCTATTTCGCGGTATAAAAATCGTGAGCAATGCCAACGGCGCTTCCCCCGGTGCCATGCTAGCCTTCAACCTGAACAGCAATGCCCTGAGCCGGATGGCACTGTATTACAGGATTAAGGACGATACCATTCAAAAGCGTTTCGACTTCTTTTTCCGGAACGTGACGAAATTTACCCACTTTAACCACGACTACGCAGGCTCGGAAGCAGGCCCGTTTATCGGCAAGCCGCTGGAAGACAAACTATACTTGCAGGGCATGAACGGCCTGAAAGTAAAGATGTCTTTCCCTTACGCCAATAAGTTTGACAAAATTGCGGTGAACAAAGCCCAATTGGTGCTCACTGTTGCTGACAACAACCCGGACTTATTGCCAGCCGATCAACTTGTTTTCTCTAAATTTGTTGGAGATACTGTGTTTAACTTCACGAATGATGTGTTGTACGCACTGGGCCCCACCGGCAGCGGAAGCCTCCGGGGTTTTGGTGGTTTTCCCGAAAAAGAATACGTCAATGGAAATACCCTGATAACCCGTTACCGCATGGCTATCAGTGAGGAATTCCAGCACATCGTGGACGATGACGCGGCACCAAATATCAAAAACAGAACCATATACCTCAATGTTTACCCAAGGGCGCGTACCGCTCGCCGGGCTGTGCTGTATGGACCCAAGAGCGCGACATTTCCCGCAAAACTGGAATTGAAATACACTAGAGTTAACTAAAAAGGGTTTCATGGTTTCATGGTTTCATGGTTTCATGGTTTACGCGATCGGGTGTTAATTTTGAATTAGTTTTTCAAAACAACTACAAATCGCGTAAACCATGAAACCTTTTAACCTTGAAACCATGAAACCGCACGTTTGCAAAGTATGTGTGGAATAGTCGCTTACATCGGAACCAAGAATGCTTACCCCATCCTCATTAAGGGGCTCACCCGTTTGGAATATAGGGGCTATGACAGTGCTGGTATTGCCTTGCAAAACGGCAAGCTCAACATTTACAAGAAAAAGGGGAAGGTTGCTGAACTGGAAAATTTCACCAAAGACAAAGACATCAGCGGCCATGTGGGCATGGGGCATACACGCTGGGCTACGCACGGCAAGCCCGATGATACCAATGCGCATCCGCACGCAAGCGGCACGGGCCGATTGGTGCTGATCCACAACGGTATTATTGAAAATTACGCTGTTTTAAAAAGTGCACTCCAGAAAAAGCACGGCCATACTTTTATCAGTGAAACCGATACGGAAGTGCTGGTACACCTCATCGAGGAAATTCAAATGCGCGAGCAACTGCCCCTCGAAGAAGCCGTGCGGCAAGCACTGACGCAGGTGCAAGGTGCCTACGCCATCGTGGTGATGGATCGCGAAGACCCAGGAAAACTGGTGGCAGCCCGCAAGAGCAGTCCGCTGGTGGTGGGCATCGGAAAAAATGAATTCCTGATTGCTTCTGATGCCACACCGATCGTAGAGCACACCAAAAACGTGGTGTACCTCAACGACGAAGAAGTCGCCACCATTACGCTGGAAGAAGGGCTGGTCATTAAAAACCTGCGCAATGAAACCGCCACGCACACCGTGCACGAAATAGAACTTGAAATTGAGCAGTTGGAGAAAGGCGGCTACGAATATTTCATGCTCAAGGAAATTTACGAGCAGCCGACGACCATTGCAGAATGTATGCGCGGGCGTATGGATGCCGATGCCGGATGGGTACGCCTTGGTGGCATGGAAGAGCACATGAAGCGCATGGTGAATGCCCAGCGCATGATTATCCTCGGCTGTGGCACCTCTTGGCATGCCGGCATGATTGCCGAATACCTGTTTGAAGATCTGGCGCGCCTGCCCGTGGAAGTAGAGTACGCCTCCGAGTTCCGGTACCGCAATCCGGTGGTGCGCGACCAAGATGTGGTGCTGGCTATTTCACAATCGGGTGAAACGGCCGATACTTTTGCCGCGCTGGAACTGGCCAAAGAACGCGGTGCCCTTACCTACGGCATTGTCAACGTAGTGGGTTCCTCTATCGCCCGATTGACGCACAGCGGCTCTTATATCCACGTTGGCCCGGAAATTGGCGTGGCCTCCACCAAAGCTTTTACCGGACAGGTGACCATGCTCACCATGATGGCGCTGGTACTGGGCTACGAACGCGGATATCTGCCCAAATCCCGCTACCAGGAATTGGTGCAGGAACTGGCGCGTATTCCAGAAAAAGTGGAAAGGCTATTGCAGAATTGCCAGAAGCAAGTGGAATATATCGCCTCAGAGCTACAACATGCCAACAACTCGCTTTACCTTGGCAGGGGCTACAATTTCCCCGTGGCATTGGAAGGTGCCCTCAAACTGAAAGAAATCAGCTACATTCACGCCGAGGGATATCCCGCCGCTGAAATGAAACACGGCCCGATTGCCCTGATTGATGAAAATATGCTGGTTTTTGTGATCGCTACGAACAAAAGCGCCCACGATAAAGTTGCTTCAAATATTCAGGAAGTAAAAGCCCGGAAAGGGGTGGTGGTCGCTGTCGTTACAGAAGGCGATACCATGATAAAAGAAATAGCCGATTACACCATTGAAATACCCGAAACGGAAGAACCGTTTACACCGCTCTTGTCGGTCATACCGTTGCAACTGCTGGCGTACCACACAGCAGTGTTACGCGGCTGCAATGTAGACCAGCCGCGCAATTTGGCGAAGTCTGTGACCGTTGAGTAAACATAACTTACAATTAAAGTACCATGAATAATATTGATATTGAATACAATACCGAACGTCCGGACATTATCTACCCAGAATATGGCCGCTCGATTCAGGAAATGATACAACACGCCAAAACGATTGAATCGCCACAAAAACGTCAAGTGACGGTGGAATCCATCGTTGGGCTAATGATCACACTCAGCCCCAGCAACCCGAACCGCAACATGGACGATTTCAAAGAAAAGCTTTGGAACCATGTGTTTGCCATCGCGGGTCCAGGGCTGGATGTTACCCCGCCCCCGGGCATCATCATTGTAAAAGAAGAAGACCGGCCTAAGCCGGAACCGCTGGGCTATCCTGCTTCCTCTACCCGCAAGCGGCACTATGGGAGTAGCGTCCACCAGCTTATCCAAAAGGCCATTGAAATGCCTGAGGGCACCAAACGCGAAGGATTTGTGGAAGTAATTGCTTCTTACATGAAACTCGCCTACAAAACCTGGAACAAAGAACACTATGTCAGCGATGACATAGTGAAAGAGGACCTGGAAATACTGTCCAATGGCATGCTTGTACTGCATGAAGGCCACGACTCGCTCGACAAGCTTGCGGCGGGTGCAGGGCGCCATGAAAAGGATAAGAGCCGGCAGCGCAGTGGCCGCAGCAACAACAAGAACAGTGCAGGCCGTGGCCGTACCAACCGCGCGACCAACAATAGCAGCAACAGCAGTGGCGGCAGCGGCGGCAGCGGGAATTACAAGCGGCGGAAGCGGTAGCGCGGCTTTTAAGCCGCCAGTACGCGGCCATTTATGGCCGCAAAAAGCAACAGGTATTCCCCAAAGTTCGGAATAACTCAAGTTGCGGAAAAATTAATTTCAGCATAAAAATTGGTTGTCTAGGCGCTTTTTAGCCCCATAAACCCTATTGTTTGTTAACAGGCCTTTAATTTTAATAAAAATTTTTTCACGGGTGTGACTTTTTATGATCTCTACGTTTAAAAGATGTTCCCGCAAACGAGCGGGGATTTAAGGTAAAAAGGAAGATTGATTTAAGGTCATGCCGCTGTTGTGCAATACTGTAGCGGCTTATTTTGAACTTTTTTGACGTATTTAGTACGTTTCAATATACGCAGATTTACTGCATTCTGAAAAACCCGGTTCCAAAACCCGATTTAAAAATAGCCCAATTCCCTAGGGCGCAAGAGCTAAAAGAATGTTTTCATTTGGTTTTTTGGGGTTTAGCCGTTTGCACGTAATGTGTGAACGGCTTTTTTATTTCGGAGCGGCGTACCTTCGCGGCCCTTAGGAACGATGTTATGCTGACATCGTTCCTCACCTAGCAAAATCCGTCGTTTGAAAGAAGCAATCAAAAAAATACTCAAGGCGCTCCCGTTTGATTTTACCAAGAATCAGCGCTACGATCGCTTGACCAAGCAGGTGATCGCCCATGTTTGTCGCGCCGCAAGCAACTGCATAGACGTAGGCTGCCACAAAGGCGAAATCCTCGATCTTTTATTGCAGGCGGCCCCCAATGGCCACCATATTGGTTTTGAGCCTATTCCGGTAATGTTCCAGAACTTGCAAGCAAAATATGCCGCGCGCAGCAACTGCCAGTTCTACGACATCGCGCTCTCCAACCAGCAAGGCACGTCAAGTTTCAACTACGTGGTCAGTAACCCTTCGTACAGCGGTCTGTTGAAGCGCCGCTACGACCGCGCCAATGAGGAAGACACGCTCATCACGGTCCGCACCGAAAAGCTCGACGATGTGCTGCCGCCCGATTTTCGGGTCGATTTTATGAAAATAGACGTGGAAGGCGGTGAACTGATGGTACTGGAAGGCGCGCTGGAAACCCTGCGCCGCTGCAAGCCTGTGGTTATTTTCGAACACGGGCTGGGTGCCAGTGAAATGTACGGCTCTACACCGGAAAAGGTGTTCGACTTGCTCGAATCCTGTGGGCTGCGTGTTTCCTTGTTGGATCGATTTATGAAAAAGGCACCAGCATTTTCGAAGGCGGAGTTTGCGCGCCAGTATTATGAGCGGGTGAATTATTATTTTGTGGGGTACGAGGTATAGCCTCGCACCAGCAGTTGTTAGGGAACGAGGCATGGCCTCGCACCAGCGGTTTCTTTATTTTATTATTATTTCAGCTGTTTTTAGTTCAACCGAGTTCCCGCTTTCGAAATCAAACTTTAGGGCTATTTGGTGTTTGTTTTCAATAATTGTTTCTACCGTCTTCATCGAGAGCAGATTTAGTAATGCTACATTACTACGACCTTTTTCTCCGAGGTAAAAATTTATCGCCATTAGTTGATTTATGGCATCCTCCATTGAATTGATTCCTTCAAATTTTGAATAATCTGCCAAACAATCACTGCTATTGCCTAATTTACCCAGGCAATTAGCCTGTAATTCAACTGGTATAAATAACGCACTCAATTCACTGCCAGCTTTAAAATTTGCGCTTAAATCTGAATTGCTCTTTATCGAGAAATTTAAAACTTTATCTTGTAAAAAACATAAGGGTTCGTCACAACCAAACGCATTCAACCCCGCGCCAAATACAGTCCCCCAAATATTACCCCCATCCCCAATACATCCACCACCGAAACTGCCTCACCGTCAAAAACGCCGATGGCAATGGCCGTTACAGGAAGCAAATACGTGACCGATGTAGCAAAAACCGGACTTGTGCGCTGCATCAGCCAGAAGTACAAGATGGAGCCGCCAACGGTACCGATAGCCGCCAAATAAAACACATAACCGAGTCCTTTCAATCCATCAGGATGCTGCCACACCACCTGCCAACCACCGGAAAAGAACAAGCCAACGGCAAAAAAAAGGCCGGTCATCGCAAAAGCTGCCGCTGCAATGCCTGCCGGGGGCTGGTCGCGCAGGTAGCGCCCCACCACATTGGCATTGATGGCGTAACATACCGTGGCCAGTACGCATAGCCCCGCGAAAAAAGCATTGCCCGCAGCTTGTGCCTTGCCGTTGAACAAGACCAATATCACCGCGCCAATCAAGCCAAGCAGGATGCCAAACGCCTTTGTCCAGCCGATTTTCAATTGAAAAAACGAAGCGCCAATGATGAACGTAAAGATGGGCGTCAGGGAATTGAGCACGCCCGCAAGGCTACTGTTGACATGTTGCTGCGCTATGGCAAAAAGTACGTTGGGAATAGCCGAACCACAAAATGCGACCACCACCAAAGGTTTCCAGCGTTTCCAATCTATTTTCGACCAATAAGCCAGGGCAAGGGGCAGAGACAACAAGGTCGCCAGCACCATGCGCCACAGCGTCATTTGCATGGGATTGAACACCAATACCGCCTTTTTTATCATGATAAAAGAAGCGCCCCATACGAGGCCAAGAAACACCATGCAAAGCCAATCAAGGCTGTCTGGTTGGCGGGAGGGAGTCATAAGGATTGTAATATTTATAGCGCTAAGCAACTTTGCTGCCACAAAGAACACCAAAAAAGGGTTGGGCGTTTGGAAAATGGAAAATCTTTCTGGCAGCTAATGCGTTTTGCTAGTAATGGCATTGTCCTTTCAAAGGAAAGCCACACTTTTATACCCCGTGAATATTCCCGGACATGATACCGCGATACTCACGCAGAATTATTGAATTATTCCCCCTAAATTGCCACCAAACACCACGCGGCTATGAGAATTGCAGTACTTTTTACTTTTTGTATACTCACCTGCGCTACCAACTTGGTGGCGCAAACAACCTCGCAGGTCACTTTTGGCAAAAACCGGGTTCAGTACCACCACCAGTTCGATGAATGGAGCCTGTACGAGACCCCCAATTTGATCACGTATTGGTACGGCGATGCCCGCAATGTGGCACAATCGGCCCTGCAACTCGCGGAATACGATTTCCCCATCGTGCAGCAATTGTTGGAACACCAGCCCACGGAGAAAATAGAAATGCTCGTGGTCAGCGACATCAGTGACCTGAAACAGAGCAATATTGGCGAAGACGATGTGTTCCTGCTCCAATCGGGCGAAACCAAGGTGGTGGGCAACAAAATTTTCGTCTATTTCGACGGCGATCACCGACACCTGCGCGCCCAGATCCGCGAAGGTGTGGCGGGCGTGTTGCTCAACTCCATGCTGTACGGGGCCAATTTGCAAGAAATCGTATCCAATGCCGTGCTGCTCAACCTCCCGGCCTGGTACACCAGCGGTCTCACGGCTTATTGCGGCGAAGATTGGACCGCGGA